>Ga0209527_1000007_pt1 | contig 41369 bp, 29 predicted proteins | sample JacPinW_OM2H0_M2_FD_187968 | JGI IMG/M metagenome (GOLD analysis project Ga0209527, IMG submission 187968) | Forest soil microbial communities from Algoma, Ontario, Canada - Jack Pine, Ontario site 1_JW_OM2H0_M2 (SPAdes) (version 2) | ecosystem: Environmental > Terrestrial > Soil > Boreal... | reverse complement strand
CGCGCAGGACTGGCTGACCACGGCGGTTGAGAGAACTGGGCAGAAACAAGCCGTTTGGCGCACCGATCCCGCGCAGAGCGGACCTGCGGGTTCCCTTGGGGATATTGGAACGCATGCTTATAACATCGCGTGCTTTGTGACGGGACTGCGCTGCGATCAGGTGGCGGCCGACGTGTCCATTTTTGTGCCGGGGCGGCGGCTCGACGACAACGTGCAAGTGCTCCTGCGATTTGAGGGCGGCGCGCGAGGAATGTTGTGGGCGAGCCAGGTGGCTCCCGGAAACGAGAACAACCTGCGCTTGCGGGTTTATGGGGAGAAGGCGGGAATCGAGTGGGGGCAGGAGAATCCGAATTATCTGAGGTTTACCCCGTATGGGAAACCGCCGGTAACGATCAGCCGGGCCGGGGCTGGGGCAACGCCTTCGGTGAAGCAGGCGAGCCGCATCCCGTCCGGGCATCCCGAGGGATATCTGGAGGCGTTCGCGCAACTTTATGCGGACTTGGCTGAGCAGATCGCTGCACGGAACGCCCGGCGCGCTCCGATGCCCGCATCGCTGCTCGTGCCAAAAGTGGAGGACGGCGTAGATGGAGTTCGTTTCATCGCAGGAGTCCTAGAATCTTCTCGCCAAAACTCGGCCTGGGTGAAGATACCGGCGTCCGAGCAGGGAGAGAAGGCCAGGCCGGCCTGAAGCTCGGCCCTACACAATCGATGGGAGGGAGTGCGCCGCGCTTGTTCGAAGGTGGGACGGGGAATCCCATTTCCGGTCGATTGGGGGAGTTTTCGACAAAAGAATTCCCGCTAAACCATTGAAAAAAAATATACTTAGCGAAGGGAACCTGGGGCCGGAGAGTTGCGTTCTAATAGGTGACAATATATGGATATCCAAAGACCATCGAACGCTCGCGCCAAGAAGATCAGACGAATCGCTTACGGCACCGTCGCGCTCCTCCTCGTGGGAGGGGTAACCTACGGACTCTCCAAGCTGCGGCCTGCCGCGCCAAGTGTGGACCGTGCCACGATTTGGCCGGATGAAGTGAAGCGCGGCCCCATGTTGCGGGAAGTGCGCGGGTTGGGGATCCTGGTGCCGGAAGACATCCGGTGGGTCGCGGCGCAGACCGATGCACATGTGGATAAATGGGTTTTGCGACCGCCTGCCATTGTCAAGCCAGGTTCCATCATCATGGAATTGAGCGACCCGATCGTGCAGAAGGATGCGGTCGACGCGGAATTCCAGCTCAAAGGGGCGGAAGCGGATTACGCAAACCTCAGGGTGCAGGTGGACAGTGATCTGATGAACCAGAAGGCCAACGAGGCCGCCGTGCGCAGCGACTACGAGCAAGCCCGTCTGCAGCATGACGTAGACGAGAAGCTATTCAAAGAGGGCATAGGGTCTGACCACATCAGGAGTCTCTCCAAAGTGAAGGAAGAACAACTGGAGATTCGCGTGAAGCTGGAGGGTGAACGAACGAAAATCGCAGTGGATTCCGCGAAAGCGCGGCTGGCAGCACAGCAGGCAAAGGTCGAGCAGATGAAGGCGCTCTACCAGTTGAAGAGAACCCAGGTGGAGGCGCTCCACGTGCGCGCTGGCATCGACGGAGTGCTGCAGCTTCTGCCGGTAGATGTGGGGCAGCACGTGACACCGGGAATGAACCTTGCGCGTGTGGCGGACCCGAAGAAGCTCAGGGCGGAAATCAAGATTGCGGAAACGCAGGCCAAAGACGTGGTGCCCGGGCAAAAGGCGGCAATTGACACGCGGAACGGCATCGTTGGGGGGCACGTTTCGCGAGTCGACCCCTCGGTGATCAATGGAACGGTCACGGTGGACGTGACGATTGATGATCCCCTTCCGCCGGGTGCGAGGCCGGATCTAAGCGTGGACGGCACTATCACACTCGAGAATCTGAAGAACGTGCTGTATGTGGGGAGGCCGGTGCACGGGCAGTCCGACAGCACGATCGGGATTTTCAAAATTATAGATGACGGATCAGAAGCTGTGCGCGTCAATGTTAAGTTGGGGCGAAGCTCGGTGAACACGATCGAAATTCTGGATGGATTGAAGGTCGGAGACAAAGTGATCCTGTCCGACATGTCCGCGTGGGACAACTTCGACCGGGTGCGCTTGAAGTAAAGCAAGTAAAGGGTGTGTTGAACTTTGACGGGGCTTCCGAATCAGTGATTGCGGATCTCTGCGCCCGCTAAGAAATCGGAACGGGGCGCTCGCAGGAGGATTGAAGATGCACACGCTCTTCGAGGACGTGCGCTACGGCCTGCGAATGCTGGCGAAGAATCCTGGCTTTACCTTCATTGCCATTCTGACGCTGGCGCTGGGCATCGGTGCGAACACGGCGATCTACTCCCTGCTCAATCAAGTGCTGTTGAGGCGGCTGCCGGTACGGAATCCGGGCGAGTTAGTGGTGCTGAAGTCGCCGGGGCCGAAACATGGGCACGTTTGGAGCGATGGCGATGATTCGGAGATTTTTTCCTACCCCCTGTACAAGGGGCTGGCAAAAAACACGGCTGTTTTTGACGGCGTGATGGCGCGCTATCAATTTTCCGCCGCCATTGCGAGCCACGGACAGACCGACCGTGGCTCTGGCGAGCTGGTGACTGGGAATTATTTCGAGGTGCTGGGCGTGCGGCCGGCCCTCGGACGGGTGCTGTCGCCTGCCGATGACGATGTCCAAGGCGCTCATCCCGTCCTGGTCCTGAGCCATGCCTATTGGACGCGGCATTTCGGCGGGGATAGCGGAGCGCTGAATCAGACCATTCTTGTGAACAACACCGAAATGACCATCGTCGGCGTGGCACAAGCGGGATTCAGCGGCATCCAGGTGGGACAGACGCCGGACATTTTTGTGCCCATGACCATGAAGGGGCAGATGACGCCGATCCGCAATGGGCTGGACGACTGGAATGATTCGTTTCTAGCAGTGCTGGCGCGGATGAAGACAGGCGTGTCCAAGGCGCAAGCCGAGGCGGGGATCAACGTTGATTACCCAGGGCTGCTGGAGCAACAAGCTGCGACGCTTCACCTGCACGCGGGAAAAGAACATAAGGAGTTCCTAAGCAAGAAGATCGTGCTGTATCCCGGGGCGCAGGGGAGAACGACGGTTCAGAGGGATTCGGGGCCGGCGCTGATGGCGCTGTTTGCCATGGTGGCGTTGGTGCTGCTGATTTCGTGCACCAACGTGGCGAATCTGCTGCTGGCCAAGGCGGCTGCACGGCAGCGCGAGTTTGCAATCCGATCGGCGCTGGGAGCCACGCCGGGGCGGATGATGCGGCAACTCCTAGTGGAAAGCTTCCTCTGCGCACTGGGCGGAGGGGTCCTGGGGCTGATTTTGGGCGTTTGGATAATGAACATTTTGACGCAAGCCGTCGTTTCTGAAGCAGGGATACAAGGGATCACAGCACAGGTGGATGGAGGCGTATTGGGGTTCGCGGCGGCAGCGACGGGGATCTCGGCGCTGCTTTTCGGGCTGATCCCGGCGTGGCGCGCGACGCGAACCGGGGTTTCGCAGATGCTGAAGGATCAAGGATCGACGACATCCGCGGGGCCGGGTCACGTGCGATTCCGCAAATACCTCGTTGCGGGACAAGTGGCATTCACGCTGCTGTTGCTGACGGGCGGGGCGCTGTTTTCCCGGACGCTGTGGAATCTGCGGAAGCAAAACCTGGGATTGAGCACGGAGAACTTGATCACGTTTTCGATTGCGCCGCAGTTGAGCGGCTATGACGAGGCGAGAACAGTGGCCCTTGTCGACCAGTTGAGGGAGCGGCTGGGGGCGCTTCCGGGGGTGCTAGGGGTGGGGTCATCGCAGATAGCAGTGCTGACGGGAACGGACATGGGCGGCAACATCACCGTGGAGGGCCGTCAAAACCTGGACACGGATGACCGGCACGTGAATTTTGACGCGGTGAGCCCGAATTATTTTTCGACCATGCGGATCCCGCTGCTTTCGGGGCGCGAATTCAACGCCGGAGACACGACCGCGAGTACGAAAGTGGCGATCATCAACGAAGCCATGGTGAAGGAGTTCTTTCCGAAGAGAAACCCCATCGGGGTGCACTTCGCGCTGGGCGGGGGAAATGACGTCAAGCCGAACATCGAGATCGTTGGTGTTGTGAAAGATGCAAAAGAGGGGCACGTACGCGATGCGGAGCGGCCGTATTTTTATCAGCCGTATTCGCAATTCGGAAAACTCTACGGCATGAGTTTCTACGCCCGCAGCCAGCAAGACCCCCTGCTGATTGCGAATGCCATGCGGGAAACGGTGCGGCACGCAGACGCCAATCTGCCGGTGTACGACCTGAAAACGGTGCAGCGCGTCGTGGACGAAGATCTATTTGCGGAACGCGTGATCGCGGGGCTTTCAGCGGCATTTGGCGGGTTGGCGGCGTTGCTGGCGGCGCTCGGGATTTACGGAGTGCTGGCGTATCTCGTCGTGCAGCGGACGCGGGAAATTGGGATACGCGTGGCGCTGGGGGCAGGTAGCGGGCACGTGAGAGGCCTGGTGTTCAAGGAAGTTGGGTGGATGGTGCTGGCGGGGGCGTTGGTGGGATTGCCATCAGCGTACGGCCTGGCGCGGCTGAGCGAGTCGCTGCTGTACGGGGTACACGCGGGCGACATTCCAGTGTATGCGGCGTCGCTGGGAATCATTTGCCTGGTGGCTTTGGCGGCGTGCTACATCCCGTCGCGGCGAGCAACGCGGATCGATCCCCTCGTGGCGCTGCGCTACGAATAGGCGAGCTGGATTTTGTTTTGCAACAGAAGCGGCGGGTGCAGGTGAACCGAGTTTCCGAGACCGACTACGAGAAGGAGAGCAAATGACGGACGCGAACGCAACACTCATCAAGATGGAAGGCGTGAAGAAAGTGTTTTATACGGATGAGGTCGAGACGCACGCTTTATCCGAGATTCACCTGGAGATCAAGAAGGGGCAATACATCTCGATCGCCGGGCCTTCGGGCTGCGGCAAGTCGACATTGCTCTCCATTCTCGGGCTTCTGGATTCACCGACGGGCGGCGAATACACGCTGAACGGCGCGCCGGTGGCGAATCTAACCATCAGCGAGCGCACGCGGATCCGCAACCGCGAGATTGGATTTATTTTCCAGGCGTTCAACCTGATCGGCGACTTGACGGTGTATGAAAACGTCGAGCTGCCATTGACGTATCGCGGCACCAGCGCCGCGGAGAGGAAGCAAAAAGTGCAGCACGCGCTGGAACGCGTGGGCATGGCCCACCGGCTGCGTCACTACCCGTCGCAGCTTTCCGGCGGTCAGCAACAGCGTGTCGCCGTGGCCCGCGCGCTGGTCGGCGATCCGCTGATTCTGATGGCCGACGAGCCGACAGGAAACCTCGATTCGAAGAACGGCGAAGCGGTCATGGAACTGCTGCGCGATCTGCACCGCAACGGGGCGACCGTTTGCATGGTTACGCACGACCAGCGCTATGCGAATTTCGCGGAGCGCACGATTCACTTGTTTGACGGGCGGATTGTCGAAGAGACGCAAGAAGCGCGAGTGGGCGCCTGACGACGATTCGCGGTGGCGGAGGAAACCTGAAAACATGAAAGCGCGTGCTGGGCCGCTGCCGGAGAAGTGTGCCGCTTTCGCATAGAGAACGACGCTGCTGGAAGGAGCGATAGCATGCGAAGCATCTGGCAAGACCTGCGCTACGCCACGCGTGTTCTGGCAAAGAGCCCAGGGTTCGCCGCAGTTGCCGTACTTACCCTAGCGCTCGGAATCGGCGCGAACACTGCAATTTTCACAGTGGTCTACGGCGTACTTCTGCGTCCCCTTCCCTTCCCTCAGCCCGACCGCATTGTCCAGCTTGCCGAGGCCTTTCGGGAAGACTCCGATGAGATGGACCTGTCGTGGAACGAGTTGGAGCATTTGCGGGAATACGGCCAACTCTTCGAACACATAGCCGGCTACACCGACGTGGGCTTCAATCTCGCTACCGGGACAGAAGCAGAACATGTCCGTGGAGTGCCGGCCTCAGCAGAATACTTTCAGGTCCTGGGAGTACGTCCGGCCCTGGGCCGCGACTTTCTTCCTGAGGAAGACCGTGGCGAGGGCCAGCGTGTGGCCATCCTGAGCCATGAATTGTGGCTTCGCCGGTTTGGCGGTGAGCCCGGACTCATCGGGCGAAAAATTCTGTTAAGCGGCGATGCGTATACCGTTGTCGGAGTGATGCCGACTGGATTTGATCCTCGCGCGAACTCGGAATTAAACCCGGGTACGCGCGCGGATGTGTGGGTTCCGCTAGCCCTGGTGGCGAAGTCTGCGGGTAGCGGGGAAAACCTCGCGGTGATCGCCCGGCTAAACTCCACGGTGACGACGGCACAGTTGCTATCGCAGATGGACGTCGTCACACGGGATTTCCGGGTGCGATACCCCAACGTGGTTGGACAAGAGCTGGTTATGAGCTTCCGTCCGTATCAAGCGATGATCGGCTTGGGAATGCGGCCGTTCTTGCTGGTTTTGCTGGGAGCGATCGGATTTGTGCTACTCATTGCTTGCGCCAATGTTGCCAATTTATTCCTGGCGCGCGGCAGTTCACGAGGACGAGAGATTGCCGTACGTGTCGCGATGGGAGCTTCTCGAGGCCGCCTAATCCGCCAATTGCTGACAGAGAGTTTGCTGATTGCCCTGGCAGGGGGCGCACTCGGTTTGATGGTGGCCTACGCGGGTTTGCGTTCGCTATTAGCGACGGCGCCCGTCAACTTGCCGCGGGTAAGCGATATTCGATTGGACGGCTGGGTGTTCGTATTCGCGTTTCTGATTTCCATTGCGACGGGTGCGGCGTTCGGAGTTGCGCCCGCCCTCTATGCGACGAAGACCAATCTGAACGAATCGCTAAAGGAAGGCGAAGGAAGAGCCAGTGCCGGAGCAGGCCGCGCGAGGCTGCGGCAAGGATTGGTGATCGGGGAATTAGCACTGTCGCTGGTTTTGTTGACCGGGGCGGGTCTGATGATCGCCACATTCGAGAGATTGATGAATACGAGCCCAGGATTCGATCCGCACCACGTTCTCACCATGCAATTCTGGATGACGGGGTCAAAATATGCGTCGGCTCCAGAAGTCATGAAATTCTATCGCGCTGTCGAGCAGCGCATCGAAGGACTGCCCGGGGTGACCGCGGGGGGCGTCGTAGCCGCAGGACTGCCGCTTGAGCGCGGGGGAAACAATGGGGTGAGAATTGCGGGGGCCAAGGAGTCGGAATGGATCAACATGGATTATCGCGAGATTACCCCGGGCTATTTTCAATCCATCGGGACGCCATTGAAACAGGGCCGGGGAATCACGGAGGCCGATTCCGAAGTCTCCAATCCGGTCGTGGTTATTAATGAAGCGGCCGCGCGGAAGTATTTTCCTGACCGGAGTTCACTCGGTGAGCATCTTTACATCAGCGGCGTATTGTGTGAAGTGGTGGGTGTGGTGGGCGACGTGAAAAGTCATCTGGACCAGCCCGCTGAACCGACAACATTTGTTCCTGCGGCACAAGCAAAGCTGGGAACCTCAAAGTTGTTTGAGGGTTGGTTTCCGCGAAGCATCGTTGTGCGAACGACGGGTGACCCGCTACACCTGAGCCAGGCACTGCGAGAAGCCGTGGCGGCAACGGATCCGCTGGTGCCTACTGGTGCGATTCGATCGATGGATCAGGTGCTTTCGCGTTCTTTGGCGCTGCGAAGCTTCATGATGCTGCTGTTGGGCTTCTTTGGCGGGCTCGCGCTGCTACTGGCAAGTGTAGGGATCTACGGAGTCATCGCGTTCGCGGTCTCGCAGCGAACCCGCGAAATCGGAGTGCGCATGGCGCTGGGAGCGCGGCCCGCGGACGTGCTACGAATGGTTCTGAGGGAAGGGATGACGCTTGTCGGTGCGGGAGTGGTGCTCGGCGTCGCGGCTTCGCTGATGTTGACGCGGTTGCTGGAAGGCATGGTGTACGGAGTGAGGGTACGAGACCCGCTCATTTTCGCGGCGGTGGATTTGCTCTTGGTGGCGGTTTCGCTGGTGGCCTGCTACGTGCCGGCGCGGCGAGCGACGCGTGTTGATCCGCTGGTGGCGTTGCGGTACGAATAGGAGATTTCACATGCACACCCTTTGGCAAGACGTTCGATTCGGCCTGCGAATGTTGCTCAAGCACCGGATCGCCACGATCGTTTGCGTGCTGGCACTGGGTCTGGGGATCGGTGCAAACACGGCGATGTTCAGCCTGGCAGAGGCGTTTCTGCTACATCCGGTGCCATTCGAGAATTCCGACCGCATTGTCGCTCTGGTGGACGTGCGCGTTAGCCAGGATGGCGGCGCAGGTTTCGGTCCCCAGGATCTCACTCCGATTGCGCCCGCGACGTACCTCGATTGGAAAAAGGAGGCGCATTCGTTCGACGATCTGGCGGCGTACGCATGGGATGAAGTAAACCTGACCGGCGACCGCGAAGCGCAAAAAGTCCAGGACTTCCAGGTTACCGCCAATTTTTTCCCCATGATCGGTGTGCAGCCACTTCTGGGCCGCACCTTTCTTCCGGAAGAAGAAGAGCCGGGCCGCAATCAGGAAATCATTTTGAGCTACGGGCTGTGGGAACAGCGCTATGCCTCCGATCCCAACATCCTGAAGCGTCTCATAAAAGTGGACGGAAAGAGCTTTAACATTGTCGGCGTGATGAAGAAGGGCTTCGATTTTCCGATGCCCGCCGAGGCGTGGATACCGCTGGCGCTGAGCACGAAGGAACGCCTCGCGCGTGACCATCGCCGGCTTTGGGTGCTGGGACGGCTCAAGCCTGGCGTTTCTTTTTCCACGGGCGCCGCGGAGATGCAAGCCATCTCGGAGCGTCAAGCGCAAGCTTATCCCGATACCAATAAAGCCTGGCGGCTGCGACCGCAACCGCTGAGGGAATTCATCACCGGAACGCTGACCCGGCAATACACGGTGCTCCTCATGGTGGCGGTTGGCTTTGTCCTGCTCATCGCGTGCGCCGACGTCGCGAACGTGCAATTCGCGCGCATCACGGGGCGGACAAGTGAGTTCGCGGTGCGCACGGCGCTGGGCGGCAGCCGCTGGAGGGTCGTTCGCCAATTGCTGATCGAGAGCATCATGTTGTCTCTGGGAGGTGCAGCCCTAGGTTTGTTTCTTGCGCAATGGGACATCCAGATGATTCTGGCGCACATGCCGCCGGACGTAGCCCGATTCGTGGCCGGGTGGAAGACGATTCGTTTGGACGCTAATGCATTTCTGTTCGCGCTGGTTATCGCCGTGTTGAGCGGGGTGATTTCGGGGATCGCGCCTTCCCTGCTGGGTTCCCGCGCGAGCATTGCGGAAACGCTGAAAGAAGGCGGCCGCAGTTCTTCCGTGAGTCGCGCACGGCACCGTCTGCGAGGGGCGCTGGTGGTTGCCGAAGTGGCGCTCGCACTCGTGCTTCTGATCGGTGCGGGCCTTATGGTGAAAGGCTTTGAGGGATTGCTGAACGTGAATGAGAGCTACGCTCCGCAAACGCTGCTGACGCTCAACTTCTCACTGCCGGAAGTACAGTACGCGCAGCCAGCCGCGCGGCTGAACTTCAGCGAACAAATCATGCGGCGGCTTGGTTCTGTTTCCGGGGTGCAAGCGGCCTCGCAGGTGACGTATGTCCCCTATGCGGATGGCGGAGCTGTCAATGAGAGAGAGTTTTCGATCGAAGGGCGACCGCTGATACGGCGCGGCGAAACGCGCAGCGCCATCGTGGAGACGGTTACACCGAATTACTTTAATACACTAAATATCGCGCTGCGCGAGGGCCGGTTGCTGAGCGATACGGACGGGGCGGAATCACCGCAGGTCGCGGTGATCAGCGAAAGCCTGGCCAGGCGCTATTTCCCTGGAGAAAATCCGCTGGGCCGCCATATCGGGGCCCGCAAAGCGGAAGCCGAAGGCGGATGGATGACGGTAGTCGGAGTGGTAAACGACGTGCGTTACAGCTGGATCGTGAAAGAGGATGTCCCCACGATTTACCGCTCGTTCCGGCAGGCGCCTCCGTATTACACGACCGTGGTGCTACGCACGGCAGGTGATCCGCTGAAATTCGTTTCCGCTGCTCGCTCGGAAATTGCGGCGGTCGATGCAAATCTGCCGCTGTACAACATCAAGCCGATGAATAAGGTGATCACCGAATCGATTATTGGCTTCACGTACGTGGCTACGATGATGGGAGTGCTGGGGATTATCGCGCTGGTGCTGGCATCGGTCGGGGTGTTCGGGGTCATGTCCTATTCGGTGAGCGAGAGGACCCACGAGATCGGAATCCGCATGTCGATGGGTGCGCAGACAGGCAACGTTCTCTCCTTGGTGCTTCGAAGCGGGATGCTTCTCACCGTGCTGGGGCTGGCCATTGGCCTGCCCATTGCATTCCTGCTGGCGCAGGCGCTTTCGTCGCTTCTTTATGGAGTGCAGGCTGCCGATCCAGTGTCCTTCATCGGGCTACCCCTGCTGCTGCTGGCCGTGGCCGGAATAGCATGCTACCTTCCTGCGCGACGGGCAGCGCACCTCGATCCGCTGCGGGCCTTGCGGCACGATTGAGGCCTGCGCCACGCCCCCAACCGGCGCTTGGAATAAACGGACCAGTTGCGCTACAACAGAGAGACGGACAAGGACTTAGAGTGCTGCTGCTCAGATTCCCTGCAATGAGGTAAGGAGAAATTGTGGAGCCATTGATTCAACTGCGAAATCTGGAAAAAGTTGTCGAGGCCGGTCCGAATAAATTTTATCTGTTGCGCAGAATCAATTTGGATATTCAACCGGGCGAGTTCGTCACCATCATGGGCCCTTCCGGCGCCGGAAAGTCAACGCTGCTAAGCATAATCGGAATGCTCGATGGCGCGTGGACCGGGGACTATTACTTCCTCGGCGAAGCCGTCCACAAGCTCAACGTCAAGAAGCGGAACGAGCTCCATAAAGCGAATATCGGCTTTGTCTTCCAGAGCTACCACTTGATCGACAATCTGACAGTATTCGAAAACCTGGAAGTGCCGCTCTCCTACAAGAATGTGCCGCACAAAGAACGCGTTAGCCTGGTTTGCGATAGCCTCGACCGATTCCACATCGTCGGCAAGAAAGACCTGTTTCCGAACCAGCTCTCCGGCGGCCAACAGCAACTTGTCGGCGTGGCCCGCGCGGTGATCCTCAGTCCGAAACTGATCCTCGCCGATGAGCCGACTGGGAATCTGCATTCCGCACAGGGCGATGAGATCATGCAGCTCTTCAAAAGACTGAATGACGCCGGCACGACAATCATTCAAGTGACACACTCCGAAAGAAATGCGTCGTATGGAAACCGGATCATCCAATTGAAGGACGGCTGGGTTGTAAGTGACAACACGACAGCCGGGGCGCAAGTTGGCGCGTCACACCCCGCGTGAGCGGGGGCTTGCCGGCTGCAAGGCGGCGCTTCGATCGTTTCTTACCGTGCCTGAAAAACGGCAGTAGGGTAGACTTCGCAAAACCATTCGAATGAAAACGACTAACCCCCACCCTCATCGAGTTCTTTTGGCTGACGATCAGGCGGACATCCGCGACGCTCTGCGCTTGCTCTTAAAGCGCGAGGGCTATGAAACACAGGGCGTCGCCTCTCCGGCCGAGGCTCTGAGCGCCATCGAATCCCGGGAATTTGACGCCGTCTTGATGGACCTCAACTACGCGCGAGACACGACGTCGGGCCAGGAGGGGCTCGACCTGCTCACGCGCATACAAATGCTCGACAGTACGTTGCCTGTGATCGTCATGACCGCATGGAGCAGCATCGAACTGGCGGTAGAGGCGATGCGGCGCGGCGCGCGCGACTTTGTCCAGAAGCCCTGGGAAAATACTCGCATGCTCGCCATTTTGCGCACGCAAATCGAGTTGCGGCAGGCGCTGCGGCAGGCCTCTCGCCTCGAAGCCGAAAACCGCATCCTGCGCGCCGAATCGCGTCCGACATTTTTGGCGAAATCCCCGGCGATGGCGCCGGTCCTGGAACTGATTGGACAGATCGGACCGTCGGACGCCAACGTTTTGATCACCGGAGAACATGGCACCGGCAAAGAAGTTGTAGCGCGAACCCTTCATGCGTTGTCATCGCGTGCGACGAAACCAATGGTGACGGTGAATGCGGGGGGGCTATCCGAAGGTATTTTCGAAAGCGAGCTTTTCGGTCACGTAAAAGGCGCCTTTACCGATGCGCGCGCGGACCGCGTCGGGCGGTTCGAACTTGCCGATGGCAGCACCCTGTTCCTGGACGAAATCGCCAACGTTCCGCTCAACCTGCAGGCCAAACTTTTGCGCGTTCTGGAAACGGGGGATCTCGAGCGTGTCGGCTCGTCCACCACCCGGCGGGTCAACGTGAGAGTGCTCGCGGCTACCAATGCGGACGTGAATGCCGAGGCCGCCGCGGGCCGGTTCCGTCAAGACCTGCTGTTTCGCCTGAATACCATCGAGATCCACATCCCTCCGTTGCGAGACCGCCGCGAGGACGTCGATCTCCTTGCGCACCATTTTGTCCACGGTTACGCGCAGCGCTACCGAAAAAACATTTCCGGTTTCGACCCGGCCGCCATGAGGGCTCTGCATGAGCATGCCTGGCCAGGCAACGTTCGGGAGCTCGATCACGCGGTCGAACGCGGCGTGCTCCTCTCGCCCGGCCCTGCCGTTCGTGCGGCAGACCTCGGCTTGCGCGCGCAGCCCGCTGGCGGGGCGGCCAAACTGGAGGAGATGAGCCTCGACGAAGTGGAGCGGTATCTCATTCAGCGCACTCTCTCCCGCCACGAAGGCAACGTCAGCCAGGCCGCCAAGGCTCTGGGATTGAGCCGCAGCGCTATGTATCGCCGGCTGCAAAAACATGGGCTGGAATGAGGCAAATGTCCTATGAGCGCCGCATCCAGCTTCTCGCGCTAGCGGCGGGTTTCCCAGGTTCTCTGATCGCCATGATTCTCTTGTGGCATGGCAATTATTCTTCTGGGGCCGTCTGGACAATCGCCTTTCTCATCCTTTCTCTCTGGCTCGGCTTCGCTTTCTCCCTGCGAAATCGCGTTGTTTTTTCGCTGCAAACTCTTTCGAATCTCCTGGCCGCTTTGCGGGAGGAGGACTTCTCGATGCGCGCTCGCGGGGCACGCAGCGACGATGCCATGGGTGAAGTGATTATTGAAGTCAATGCTCTCAGTGAAACCTTGCGGCAACAGCGCCTGGGCGCGCTGGAGGCCACGGCCCTTCTCCGGACCGTGATGGAGGAGATTGACCTCGCCATCTTTACGTTTGACAACTGCAAAAAACTGCGACTGGTCAATCGCGCCGGCGAACGCTTGCTGGGCCGTCCTGAAGAACGCCTGCTGGGGTTTACCGCGGAAGAACTGGGACTCGGCGCTTGCTTGGAGGGTGAGGCCGCGCACACGATGGAGCTGGCCTTCCCCGGAAGTTCTGGGCGCTGGGGGCTGCGTCGTGGGACGTTTCGTCAGGGAGGCTTGCCTCATCAGTTGGTGGTTCTGAGCGATCTGAGCCGCACGCTCCGCGACGAAGAGCGCAAAGCGTGGCAGCGGCTCATTCGCGTTCTTGGGCATGAGTTGAACAACTCGCTCGCCCCGATTCAGTCCGTCGCCCAAGGCCTGGAGAGCGAGCTCTTGAATGCCTCCAAGTCTTCCGAACTGCAGAGTGAAGCGTCGGCTTCGATTCTGGATGATCTCCGGCAGGGCCTTGGCATCATTCGCTCGCGCACGGAAGCACTTGGCCGCTTTATGGCCGCATACGCACAACTTGCGCGGCTGCCACAACCGAAGCTGCTTCCTGTAAACGTCTCGGAATGGATCAGCCGGACCATAAAACTAGAGACGCGGGTAAAAGTCAGCCTTTTGGACGGTCCGAACGTGGTCATTTCGGCCGACGCCGACCAATTGGAGCAGTTGCTGATCAACCTGGTTCGCAATGCGGCGGATGCGACGCTCGAAACCGGCGGCGCCGTTCAAGTTGGCTGGTCCCGGCAAGGCGCACAACTCGACGTCTGGGTTGTCGACGAGGGCCTCGGCCTTCCCAATACTTCGAACTTATTCGTCCCCTTCTTTACAACCAAGCCGGGCGGCTCCGGAATTGGCCTGGTTCTTAGTCGCCAGATCGCCGAAGCTCATGGTGGGGAGCTAACTTTAAAAAACCGTTCCGATGCGCGTGGCTGCAGGGCCCTGCTGCGACTCCCCGTTTAGGTTACGCTCCCGCTTCGTTCGGCCCCTTCTTGCTTCTTGCCGCAACAGTTAGCTGGGCATTGCCACCGCTTCCCCCGTCATCATAGAAACAGCCTTTCTTCACAAAATCCTTAGGTACAATTCATTACTTCCTAAGCCCGGAGCTCATAGCATTCGTGTGGAGATTGCCGTGAGAGACGTAATTTTCATTCTTGTGACTGTCATTTTCTTTGCCCTCTCAATCCTCTATCTCCGTGGATGCGAGCGGTTGAAATAGGGCGGAGACCCGCAATGCTGGCGAATATTCTTCTTATCGTCGTCGCCGTTCTTCTCCTTGGTTATCTCTTGCTGGCTCTGCTCAAACCGGAGAAATTCTAGTCATGACGGCCAATGGCTGGTTCCAGATCAGCCTCTATGTCCTTGCGATTTTCCTTGTCACCAAGCCGCTGGGGATCTTCATGGCCCGTGTTTTCGGAGGCCAGAAGACTTTCCTTGATCCGGTATTGCGGCCCGTCGAGCGCCTGATCTACCGGCTCTGCGGCGTAGACGAGAAACGTGAGATGCGCTGGACGGAATATGGGGCGGCCATGCTGCTCTTCAGTGGCGTCTCGCTGATTTTTCTCTACCTGACCGAGCGCATGCAGCAGTGGCTCCCCTTGAATCCTCAGAAATTCGCCAACGTGCCGCCCGCGCTCGCGTGGAACACCGCTGTCTCCTTCACAACCAATACCAATTGGCAAGCCTACGTCCCGGAAACCACGATGAGCTACCTGACTCAGATGGCGGGCCTCGCTTACCACAATTTCGCGTCCGCTGCCGTCGGGATTGCGCTGGCAATCGCTCTGATTCGCGGAATTACGCGCCGCGAATCCGGCACCATTGGGAATTTCTGGGTGGATCTAACCCGCTGCTTCTTGTGGGTGCTGCTTCCCGTCTGCCTGGTGGGATCACTCTTTCTGATTTCGCAGGGCGTGGTGCAGAACTTGAAGCCGTATGCCACGGCGCAACTCCTCGAACCACAGTCCGTCCAAACCCAGGGCTCCGATGGGAAAACGGCCGCGCAGACAATCACGCAACAAATGATTCCTCTCGGGCCGGCTGCCTCGCAGGAAGCCATCAAGATGTTTGGGACGAATGGCGGCGGCTTCTTCAGCGCAAACAGCGCGCACCCGCTCGAGAATCCAACGCCGCTATCGAACTTCTTCCAGATGTTCCTGATCTTTGCGATTCCCTCTGGCTTAACGTACACCCTGGGCCGCATGGCCGGTTCCCCGCGTCATGGCTGGGCCGTCTGGGGAGCGATGACGGCATTGTTCCTGGTGGGCGTCAGCACCGTGTACTGGGCCGAGGCCAAGGGCAATCTACAACTCTCTGGTGTAAATCAGGCCGCCACTGACCTTCAATCCGGCGGAAATATGGAGGGAAAAGAAGTCCGCTTTGGAATCGCCAACTCCGCTCTCTTCGCTACCGTCACAACCGATGCAAGCTGTGGGGCCGTGAATGGCATGCATGATTCCTTCACTCCACTCGGCGGAATGATCCCGCTTGTCAACATCATGTTGGGGGAAGTCATCTTTGGCGGGGTGGGCTCGGGCCTCTACGGAATGCTGGTCTTCGTCATTCTAGCCGTATTCATCGCCGGGCTGATGGTTGGTAGAACACCCGAGTACCTGGGGAAGAAAGTCGAAGCCTTCGACGTAAAGATGGCCATGCTGTCGGTTCTCGTGACTTCAGCTACGATTTTGGTGTTCGCTGCCGTCGCGGCCGTCGCCAAGTTCGGCACCTCGAGCATTTCGAATCCCGGACCACACGGTCTCTCTCAGATTCTTTATGCTTACACCTCGGCTACAGGGAACAACGGTTCGGCATTCGGCGGTTTAAACGCCAACACGCCCTGGTACAACACGAGCACAGCGTTCGCCATGCTGCTTGGAAGGTTCTTTGTGGTCATCCCCATTCTCGCGATTGCCGGGAATCTCGCAGGAAAGAAAACGGCGCCGGCGTCTCTCGGCACTTTCCCTGTCACCGGCCCCCTTTTCAGCGCTTTGCTTGTTTCCACAATCGTGATCGTTGGGGCATTGACCTTTTTCCCGGCGTTGAGCCTCGGGCCGATTCTCGAGCATCTATTGATGCTCTCTGGTAAGTCGTTCTAAGGAACACATGGACCACGCATCTCAGGCAAGAGCTAAGTCGTCGCTAACGGATACGAAGATCTTCCGGACCGCCGCCATCGATTCGTTTCGCAAATTGCATCCGCGGACGATGGTCAAGAATCCCGTCATGTTCGTTGTCGAAGTCGGCGCTCTCCTCACTTCGATTCAGCTCGTTCGCGACAGCCTGCATCATGTTGGAGCGTTCGGTTTTGGCTTGCAGATCACCCTTTGGCTTTGGTTTACCGTTGTCTTTGCGAACTTCGCCGAGGCCATGGCCGAAGGTCGTGGCAAGGCCCAAGCGGAAACCCTGCGCAAGGCACGGGCGGAAACAGCCGCGCACCGTTTGCGGCCAGACGGTGCCGTCGAGGTCGTACCCAGTTCAAAGCTGCGTTGCGGCGACGAAGTGCTGGTCACCGCAGGAGAACTTATCCCCGGAGATGGCGAGGTCATCGAAGGAGTAGCATCGGTAGACGAATCTGCGATTACCGGTGAGTCGGCTCCCGTGATTCGCGAGTCCGGCGGAGACCGCTCGGCCGTAACCGGCGGCACGCGCGTGCTCTCCGACGAAATCCGCATACGCATTACGTCGAATCCGGGCGAGACGTTTCTCGACCGCATGATTCGCCTTGTGGAAGGCGCATCGCGGCAGAAGACGCCAAATGAGATTGCGCTCAATATCCTCTTGGCTGGTTTGACGATTATTTTCCTGCTGGCCGTCGTGACCTTGCAGCCTTTTGCAATCTATTCGGGTGCGCCGCAGAACATCTTCGTCCTCGTTTCGCTTTTGGTTTGTCTGATTCCCACGACCATCGGCGGACTATTGTCGGCCATCGGCATCGCGGGCATGGACCGACTCATTCAGCGAAACGTCATCGCGATGTCGGGCCGCGCGGTCGAAGCGTCGGGAGATGTTGACGTGCTTCTTCTCGACAAGACCGGCACGATTACGCTTGGGAACCGCCAGGCGACTTCGTTCCACTGTTGTCCCAGCGTGACGGAGACGGATCTCGCCAGCGCCGCGCAGCTCGCGTCGCTTGCGGATGAAACGCCGGAAGGGCGCTCCATCGTCGTCCTCGCCAAGGAAAAGTATGGCCTGCGCGGCCGTGAACTAGCTCCACACAATCCGGCTTTCATACCGTTTTCGGCACAGACCCGGATGTCCGGCGTGGACCTGGACGGCCACGAAATCCGAAAAGGTGCACCGGAAGCAATCGGGAAATACGTGGCTGAGAAAGGCCAGGTAGTGCCACCCGAAATCAAACAGATAATCCGGGACATTTCGAACAGCGGCGGCACGCCTTTGCTGGTGGCTCAGAATCGTTCTGTGCTCGGCGCCATCGCCCTTACGGATGTCGTTAAGGGCGGCATGCGCGAGAGGTTCGATCATCTGCGGGCCATGGGCATCCGCACGATGATGATCACCGGTGACAACCCGCTTACCGCTGCGGCAATTGCGCGCCAGGCCGGCGTCGATGATTTTCTTGCCGAAGCCAAGCCGGAAGACAAGATGGCGCTCATTAAGCGCGAACAAGCCAAGGGCAAGCTGGTCGCCATGACCGGCGACGGCACGAATGACGCACCTGCGCTGGCGCAGGCCGACGTCGGTGTCGCCATGAACACCGGCACGCAAGCTGCGAAAGAAGCCGGCAACATGGTCGACCTCGATTCGAATCCGACCAAGCTCATTGAAATCGTGGAAATTGGAAAGCAGTTGCTGATCACCCGCGGTGCGCTTACCACATTTTCCGTAGCCAACGACGTCGCTAAATACTTCGCCATCATTCCGGCGATGTTTGTCGCCGCATTCCCGCAACTGCACATCCTGAACATAATGAGGCTGCATACTCGCGAGTCCGCGATCCTATCAGCGGTAATCTTCAACGCGCTCATCATTATCGCGCTCATCCCCCTTGCCCTAAGGGGGGTCCGCTATCGGCCCGTGGGCGCCGCGGCCCTGCTCCGGCAGAATCTGCTGATCTACGGACTCGGCGGCGTGATCGCGCCCTTCATCGGAATTAAGTTGCTCGACGTGATGATCACGTATTTGCATCTGGCTTGAGGAAGGCTATGAAGCAGAATTTGCGAATCGCACTTTTGATGACACTTCTGACCACCGTCTTGTTCGGTCTGCTCTACCCTCTGGCCGTGACGGGCCTCGGGCAACTACTGTTCCCCTCACAAGCCAATGGCGGATTGATCGTGAAGAACGGTCAGATCATCGGTTCCCGCCTCATCGGACAGCCCTTTTCTTCAGACCGTTACTTTCACGGTCGGCCCTCGGCGGCCGGCAACGGCTACGACCCCGTCTCCCCCGGTGGTGGCGCCTCTAACCTTGGCCCCACCAATCGACAGCTCATGGACCGCGTGAAAGGTGACGCCGAGAAGCTCCATGCGGAGAATCCCGGCTCGCCAGTCCCCGTTGATCTTGTCACCACATCCGGCTCAGGCCTTGACCCGGACATTTCTCCCGCCGCTGCAGAATTCCAGATTCCCCGAATCGCGCGCGCGCGCCACGTCAGCGAGGCTGAGCTGCGGTCACTCGTCGCCAAACACACTTTGGGAAGACAGCTCGGCGTCTTAGGTGAGCCACGAGTAAATGTTCTGGAGCTGAATCTGGAACTCAACGCTCAACATCCGCTTTCGAAATAAGCGGCCGTCTTCCGGGCGATTTTGCTATCCGCCGAATACCAGGCAATTTTATTATTTTCGAGAGGACGACTTGGAGAGGCTCACCCGCGGCGGTTGGAAGCGGTATCCCACCCACGGTTCCGTCCGGATGTACTTCGGCTGCGCCGGGTCACTCTCGATCTTTTTGCGCAACTGATTGATCACCACGCGTAGATTCTCCGTTTCTTCTCCATATTCCGGCCCCCAAACGGACTGCAGGAGTCTTCGATGCGTCAGCGGCTTGCCCTGATTGGCAATCAAGTGCTTGAGTACGTCGAATTCCTTCGGCGTCAGGTGCACTTCCTGACCATGCACCGTCAACTGCCGGCTTTCGAAATCCAGTGTGAGGTCCTTCGAAACAAAAGGGGGCAGTGTGTCACCGGGTGCGTACCGCCTCAATGCGGCACGAATGCGCGCCAACAGTTCTTCGATGCCAAAGGGCTTGACCACATAATCGTCCGCTCCGGCGTCCAGTGCGAGCACTTTGTCCCGCTCCGCGTTTCGAACCGTGAGCATGATAATGGGAGCATCGGAAGATTGCCGAATCTCCCGGCACGCTGCGATCCCGCCGATACCCGGCATGTTTACATCGAGAAGCACAAGATCGGGCTTCTCCTTGCGAACGGCTTCGACTGCCTCCTCGCCTGTTTTGGCCTCGATGATCACATAGCCCTGGCTGGAGAGAGTAGAACGCAGCACTCGCCGAATCTGCGGCTCATCGTCTGCGACCAGGATTGAGGCGTCACTCATGTTGATCGTTCCGCCCTTCGTGCGAGGGGCAGGGAAAACGAGAAGACCGAGCCGTGGCCGAGTTGGCTAGTTACGCTAATGGCCCCCTTGTGCGCTGTCACGATCGCCTTCGCGATCGGCAGCCCCATTCCTGTTCCGCGGACAAGATAACGCTGATCTTTTCCGCGGTAGAATTTATCGAAAATCATTCCCTGCTCAAGATCGTCGATGCCCGGACCGCGGTCAGCCACACTCGTCGTCACGTAATCCCCACTCAGTTCGGCGGTGATAATGATCGGCTGCTCCTTTGAAGAATACAGATTGGCATTGTCGATGAGTTTCACCAAAATGTCCTGGGCACGCTCAAGATCAGCCTCCACGGGCGGCAGCTCCGGGGCTACTTTCACCTGAATCTCGCGCACTCCCAGTGAAGATTTAGAAAGTGTTAGCGCTCCTTGAATGACCTCTTCAATCGATGTTGGCGCAAAATGCAGCTCGATTTCGCCGGCTTCCAGCCGCGCCATCTCCGCGGCCTCTTCGACGAGATGGTTCAGCCGGTCGCACTCTTCGTTAATAATGGTCAACAATTCATGACCTTGCGGAACAGCCTTTTCCCCGCTGGCAAGCAGGCTTGTCACCGCCGCTTTCATGGAGGTCAGCGGCGTGCGGAAATCGTGCGTGACGGAATCCAGCAAGGCGGACTTCAGCCGCTCGCCTTGCCTCTCGGCTTCCGTCTGGCTGAGCTGTTCGACGGCTCGCGCCCGTTCGACCGCAATCGCCACCAGGCCGCCCACCGCATCGAGCGTCTGGCGCGAGAGTCTTGCCCCGGAAATACCGAGGCTCCCGATGGCCCTCACGCCGAGGCGCACCGGAACAAAGAAAAGGCTCTGCTGCAATTCGATGGTCACTTCATCCCTCAGGAACGCCGTCTTCATTTTCTCTTCATCGAGATGAGCAGCGCCATACCCCGATCGATAGAACTTTTCTTTCTGCGGAAGGAACAGTTCAGCAGCGCCCGCCTCGAAGCTCTCCACGATATAATTTGGAATTGCATTCATCAGCTGGATGACATTGCCTTCTCCAAGCAATTTTTGGCTGAATTTGTAAAGCCGCTCGATCTCGCGGCGGCGGCTGTGCGCTTCGTCTGCTTCCTTCCGGATGCGGGCCGATAACTGGCTGCCTACGATGGATGTCACCAGGAATGCCCCGAGCGCCACCCAGTTTTGGGGGTCCGCGATGGTTAAATTCCCAACCGGGGGCAAGAATGCATAGTTGAAGACCAGCATCGCCACCACGGACATGAAGACGGACACCGCCATTCCCCAGACCGCCGAAACTGCTAGAATTGCGAGAAGAAGCGTGAGCGCAACAGTAGTCTGATTCACAAGAAGTACATGGCGGTAGAGAAAAGCGATGCCGGCGACGATGATGGTGGAGAGTGCGAAACCGACTGTCCGGCCGGCTAGAAATCTCTGCATTTACTTATTCTAGCGCAGGCCTTCGTTTTGCCGCGGAGAAGATAATCCTTTGCCAAAGAAGCCGGAAGACTGGTTGGAAATCGCCTCTCCCTCGCAGAAGTCACGCGGCATTTTCAAGCTTTTTCTCGGCTATGCTCCGGGGGTTGGAAAGACCTTTAGCATGTTGAGCGAGGCGCTGCGCCGCAGAAGCCGTGGTGAAGACGCCGTGATCGGTGTCGTCGAAACGCACGGCCGCAAAGGCATCGAAGAACTCCTCACGCAGATTGAATCTGTGCCCCGGCGAAAAATCGAATACAAAGGAACGATCTTCGAAGAGATGGACGTCGATGCCATTCTCGCGCGCCGCCCTCAAGTGGTTCTGGTCGACGAACTGGCCCATACGAATATCCCCGGGAGCAAGCACCGCAAGCGTTACGAGGACGTACAAGAACTCCTGGCCGCAAAAATCGATGTGGTGTCGACACTCAACATCCAGCACATCGAGAGCATTGCGCCCGTCGTCCGCTCCATCACCGGCATCACCGTGCGAGAGACCGTTCCGGACTGGGTACCCCTCACTGCCGCCGAAACCGTAATGGTGGACCTCACTCCGGAAGCCTTGCAGAACCGCATGAAGCGTGGCGACGTCTACAGTTCCGAAAAGGTGGAACGCTCTCTCAAGAATTTCTTCCGCCGCGGAAATCTCATTGCCCTCCGGGAACTCGCTTTGCGACAGGTTGCCGAACAAGTTGACCGCAGCCTCGAATCCTACATGGAAGCAGAGGACATCCGGAAAAACTGGGCGGTGCGAGAGCGCATGGCCGTGTGTATCTCATCGAATCCCTCGGGGCAGTACTTGATCGCTCGAGGGGCCCGCATGGCGCGCCGCATGGATGCCGAACTCTACGTGGTTCACGTGGACCGCGAATTCGGCGCGAAAGAACCAAATACGGACGCCCTCAATGCCAATCTGCGCTTCGCGGAAAGCCTCGGCGCTCAGGTGGTCCGTCTAAAAGGCCGGAGCGTTGCCGATAGTGTGGCGGAATTTGTCCGCTCGAAACACATCACCCACGTGATTTTTGGCCGCGCTGCGATTCACGATTGGCGCAAGTATTTATACCTGTCGGCAGTTCACCGCTTCCTGCGCGAATCGCCGGCCGTGGACGTTCATATTGTGACGCAGGAATCTGAAGAGTAGCTTTGGATTAGGGCGCCGCGGGATTTTGCAGACTGCCTTTCAATTCAAGTGCGATCTCTACCGCGTGGTTCACCTTGAGGAAGAAGTTGCCCGGATTCTTGAGGCCCCAATCGATGAAAGGCACGTTGAACTTCGCGCTGCCCGTCCAATGATCTCCGGCGAGTTCTGCTTGAACGGGCACGGTCAATTCGTGTTCGCCGCCATGCAAAGTAAAAACTCCATGCACCTGAACCGCGGAAGTTCCTTGCGGCGTAATTTTCCCTTCCACGCGGTCCGGTCGAAAAACGACTTCCGCATATCGCCCGCTTTCGAGAACCTCTTTGTGCATTTTCTTGTCGCGTGAGTCATTGCCGCTAGTCCCGCTTGTTGCGTCCACGACGATTTCGCCGCGGGCCTTGCCAGTTGACGTATCCAACTGCAGCGTTCCCTTCTTGAATGCGAATGATCCGTGGACCGTGTGAACCGTGCTCTCAAGCGTCCAGTGAACCTTGCTCTGAGCTGCATCGATCCCCAGAACAATTTCACTCGCCGGGGCCTGCGGCGCAGCATGCTGCGGCAGAGCACTCAGCACCATCAGCGTCACGGGCACTGCTACCAGGACGTAGAAGACCGCTGCCAGCCGGCTTCGAGGCCAATTCATCTTTCACCCTCTCCATTCACGCGGTCAGAAATTGCCAACCGAGGCGCAAACTCGTAGCCGCCAGAAATTTCGGGGAAGCCTCTCCCAGGTGCGCCGCCAGCAGTCGCGAGAATAGCTGCGGATCTTGCGCCAAACCTCGCAGCGCGCGCTTTCTTAAGTACGGATATCGATCAAGCAAAAGCAAGAGCCGGCCCACCGTATTCGGTCGCCTTGCGAGCCGGCGGTGTGCATGCTGGTAGCTCTGAAGCTCTCCTTTCTCCAGTGAGTCGGCGAGCGCTATCGCTTGGCGGAAGCTCAAGCAAAGTCCTTCTCCGGTAACGGCGTCAACACTTCCCGACGCATCCCCTGCCAAGGCGATATTCCCCCGGTAAACCTGGCGCAATCTGCGCGTCACCGTCACGGCACCTCGTTCCGTGCTGCTTGGTTCCGCCTGGCGCAAATAATTGGCTAACTTGGGAAACTCCCTCCAGGCTTCCTCAAGTCGCATCCGCGGATCTCGCGAAATCACCGCCACGCATATCTCGTCGTTACTGAGTGGCGTAACGTAGGCCTGCGCCTTTTCGCCCCAATGAATCTCCATGCAATCGGTCCACGCTTTCACTCGATAGTGTCGCCTCTGCGCGAACCGGACTTCTTGCCGCGCATTCGCATCCAGGCCGATCCAACGCCTCACCCGGGAGTGGATTCCATCGGCTCCAATGATCCACCTCGCCTTCACTACCGTACCGCCAAGGATGGCGCCATCACTGGACAAGCCGGCGACCGGTGTGTTCCATAGCAGAGTGATTCCACACTCTTGCGCCCGTTTCAACATTTTCTGGTGGAGGACAGTTCGACGTACGCCAACACCGCTGGCACCGGAAAAGCTCGTTTCCGCCGAGGTCGCGGCATCCATGAAGCGGATTCCTCGAAAGATCTGCCCGTCGCCTGGACAAATCGCCACGCCTAGCTCGCGCAATGCGGCCATGGTGCTCGGCATCAGCCCTTCACCACAAGCTTTGTCTATGGGAGGCCTTCGGCCGTCCGCGACGGTAACATTAAAACCCTTCATTCGCGCAGCGATGGCCACCGCCAATCCTGCCGGCCCCCCACCTATAACTAGCACGTCAGTGTCTTCCTCCACGTAGTCTCCTTGGATCGCTTCTGCTCTGGGCGGCCGAAACGTACATCCGTTAGATGTTAAGACGGCTGGGAAGATGCCCGGCATCTCCACTATTGGTCGCGCGTTTGCTCAGCCGGGACAAGCCTTCAACTCCCGGAGCTCTGTATAAGGTGAATTAATCTGATTCAGCATAACTATTAATTTGACTCATTGACTTCCCAGCGCCATCCTGCTAATTTGATGGCGAACACCTATGTCGCACTTTGCCATCGTGAACGAACGGATCTTGCCGATGGGTTTCATAGCCCCTCGAGTTTTCCGCCTCGTCGTAGGAATTAGCCCAGCCCTCGTGCGGGGTGCCACAGGCGGATGATGGCGGCCTAAGACAGTATCGCCGGAAGTTTTCGGGGCCATCATCTGAGACTAGATGGTGGCCTCAGTTTTTCTCGGCCTGTTAATTTTAAGATGGAAGCAGTCGACGACCATCGAAGGGACTCAGTAGTGAGTGATTCTTTGCCCAAGCCGCGCAGCCGCACTCTGACGGACGGAGCGCATCGTGCGCCGGCCCGCGCCATGTTGCGTGCTTCCGGCTTAGGCGACGAGGACTTCAAGAAACCTTTAGTAGGCGTGGCAAATACCTGGATCGAGATCGGTCCCTGCAACTATCACCTGCGTGAACTCGCGCAGCATGTGAAAGAAGGCATTCGCGCCGCCGGTGGAACTCCTCTGGAGTTCAATACTGTCTCCATTTCCGATGGCATCACCATGGGCACGGAAGGCATGCGGACCTCTCTAGTCAGCCGTGAAGTCATTGCGGATTCGATCGAGCTCGTCACACGAGGGAATCTCTTCGATGCGCTGATTGTTCTCGTCGGCTGCGACAAAACAATTCCCGGCGGCGTGATGGCCTTGGCGCGTCTCAATATTCCCGGACTTATTCTGTATGGCGGCTCGATCGCGCCGGGTCAGTTCGAGGGCCATTCCGTCACCATCCAGGACGTCTTCGAAGCGGTCGGCATGCACGCTCGCGGCGGAATGACGGACGCTCAGCTTAGATCGCTTGAAGGTGCTGCCTGCCCCGGAGCCGGCGCCTGCGGTGGACAATTCACTGCAAACACGATGGCATTGGTCTGCGAGTTTCTGGGAATCGCACCCATGGGACTTTCGAGCGTTCCCGCCACGAATGCCGGAAAAGCAAAGGCCGGTCATCGCGCGGGGGAATTAGTCGTTGATCTCCTTCGCCGCGATGTCACTCCCTCGAAAATAATCACCAAAGCCGCGATCGAGAATGCCATCACGGGCGTCGCGGCAACCGGCGGCTCGACGAATGCCGTGCTGCACCTTCTGGCCATTGCCAACGAAGCGAAAATTTCCCTTTCCATTGACGATTTTGATCGCATCAGTTCGCGTGTGCCCATCATTGCGGATCTCAAACCCGGAGGACGTTTTGTCGCAACCGATCTCTACGCAGCAGGCGGCACTGCGCTGGTCGCAAAGCGCCTCCTTGAAGCTAGATTGCTTCGCGGCGATTCCATCACCGTTACCGGACGCACTCTTGCCGAAGAAGCGGCCGCTGCCAAGGAAGCGCCCGCGCAGCAGGTCGTTCGCAAGCTCGACGCGCCACTCAAGCCGACGGGCGGGCTCGTCATCCTCAAAGGAAATCTCGCACCCGACGGCTGCGTCATAAAGGTTGCCGGCCACAATCTTCAGAATTTCCGCGGCCCCGCCCGCGTATTTGAAAGCGAAGAAGCAGCTTTCACCGCCGTTGAAAAAAGCATCATCAAAGCAGGAGACGTAATCGTCATTCGTTACGAGGGCCCGAAAGGCGGCCCGGGCATGCGTGAGATGCTCGCCGTTACCGCCGCTCTGGTGGGTGCCGGTCTTGGCGATTCGGTCGCTCTGCTCACCGACGGCCGTTTCTCCGGCGCTACCCACGGCTTCATGGCCGGACACGTCGCGCCCGAAGCCGCCAACGGTGGCCCGATAGCGGCGGTCGCGGACGGTGACATCATCGTGTTCGACATTCCCAACAGGCGATTGAATGTCGAACTCAGCGCCGCGGACATGCAGAAGCGTCTCGCTGGGTGGAACCCGCCGGCACCGCGCTACACAAGTGGCGTCATGGCCAAATACGCTTTGCTGGTTTCTTCTTCTTCTCTCGGCGCAGTCACTATCGTTCCTGCTTCCTTTTCAGGAACACCTGAACCTGTTTTGAACGCGAGGACACCATGAAGCTGACCGGTGCGGAAATTCTTTGCGAGTCGCTCACGCGTCTCGGCGTGCGCGAGATCTTCGGCTATCCCGGCGGCGCCATTCTCCCGGTCTATGACGCGCTCGGCAAATCGAAGCTGCACCATGTCCTCGTGCGCCACGAACAGGGCGCCACACACATGGCCGATGGCTACGCCCGCGCCAGCGGTGGCATCGGCGTCGCCATGGCCACATCTGGTCCCGGCGCCACGAACATGGTTACCGGCATCGCCACCGCCATGCTGGATTCTTCCCCGGTTGTTTGCATTACCGGCCAGGTCAGCAGCAAAGTCCTGGGCTCCGACGCGTTTCAGGAGATCGACATCACGGGCATCACCATGCCCATCACCAAGCACAACGTGGTGGTCACGAAAGCGGAGGACGTTGCGCGCACCCTCCGTGAAGCTTTTCTGATCGCCAAAAGCGGACGTCCCGGTCCAGTCCTTGTCGACATCACCAAAGACGCGCAACAGGCTTCCGCTGAATTCAATTGGGAAGCGTCCGCGCCAAAACTTCCGCCCAAGCGCCGGCGCAACAATCACGACCAGGCCGAATTCGACCGCGCCGTCGAGATGCTGAACACCGCCAAGCGGCCCATCATCCTCGCGGGCCACGGCATCATGGTTTCCGGCGCTATGCGCGCCTTTGAGCAGTTCGTCCGCACCGGTAATTATCCCGTCGCCATGACGCTTCTAGGCATCGGCTGCTTCCCTGCCGATAATCCCCTCAACCTGGGCATGATGGGCATGCACGGCGAAGCCTGGGTCAACAACGCCATTCAGGAAGCCGACCTCCTCATTGCCGTCGGTATGCGTTTTGACGATCGCGTCACCGGCGACCTGCGTACTTACGCCAAGAGCGCTCGCAAAATCCACATTGAGATCGACCGCGCCGAAATCAACAAGAACGTAAGGGTCGACGCCGCCCTCGTCGGCGATGCGCGCGAGGTACTCGAAAGACTCATGCCCCACCTCCAGACCTGCGATCGCAGTGCCTGGATTCGGCATGTCGCTGAGCTGAAGGGCGATTCGGCGGTGCGTGATATCCAGAGCTTGCCCGATAACGGCCACCTCTACGCCGCGCATGTCATCAACGATATCTGGAAAGAGACCCGCGGCGAAGCCATCGTGGTCACCGATGTGGGCCAGCACCAGATGTGGGAAGCGCAGTATTACCACCACAATCGTCCGCGCACGCTGATCACTTCCGGGGGACTCGGTACCATGGGTTTTGCCCTACCGGCCGCCATCGGCGCGAAATTCGCGAAGCCCGACTCCGAAGTCTGGGTCGTCGTGGGTGATGGCGGATTCCAGATGACCATGAGCGAACTGGCTACCATCGTCCAGGAAAAAATCAACATCAAGATCGCCATCATTAATAACGGCTTTCTGGGCATGGTCCGCCAGTGGCAGGAATTCTTCTACGACAAACGCTATGTCGCCACTCCGCTGGTCGCGCCGGATTTTGCCGCACTCGCCAATGCCTTCGGCATCCGCGGAGAGCGCATCACCAAGCGCGCTGAAGTGATTCCCACCATCCGCTCCGCGCGGGAATCAACAGAAACCGTCTTGATCGACTTTCGCGTCGAACAGGAAGATTCCGTCTATCCCATGGTTGCCGCCGGAGCTTCCTTGAGCGATATGATTCGCCGCCCGAACAGTCCGCTCGTCGAAACGGCGACCGAACCGTAGGAGAAAACGAGAAAACATGCAAACACTTGTCGCCTATGTCGAAAACAAACCCGGCGTCCTCAATCGCGTCTCTTCCCTTGCCCGGCGGCTGGCTATCAATATCGATTCGCTTACGGTCGGACCAACGGAGAATGAAGCGATCGCGCGGATGACCATTGTGGCGCATACCGATGAAAGGGGTGCGCATCGCCTCGAAGCCAGCCTCGAAAAGCTCGTCGACGTCCTCCTTGCGGAAAATATCTCCACTCGTGCGCTCCTCGAGAGAGACCTTGCCTTGATCAAAGTTTCCGCCGATCAGCAGAATCGTCCTCACCTGATGGAATTGATCAAGGTGTTCCGCGCGCGTGTCGTCGATGTCGCTCCGGAATCGCTCATCATCGAAGTTTCCGGCGCCGTCGACAAAATCGATGGCCTGCTCGAAGTACTTCGGCCATTCGGTGTGCTTGAAATGGCCCGCACCGGCCGGATTTCCATGACCCGAGGCGGCGATTTGCTGCAGCCGCCGGTTGAGGAATCCTCAGGTTCCGAACTCGAATCCACTGCCTCAAACGTAAAGTGAATGGTTTTGTTCCGGATCAAGGGTTCAATATCCGGACGCCTAGCGGACGTCCTAAATTAATCCCGCGCCATGGAAGCGAATGTTCGGCCGCATGCGGCCGGCGAGAGGAAAAGAATGGCAAATCTCTACTACGACAATTCCGCGGACCTTTCACTGATCCAAGCTAAGAAAGTGGCCATCATTGGCTACGGCTCGCAGGGTCATGCTCACGCACTCAATCTGCGCGATAGCGGCGTTTCCGTCCGCGTCGGCCTCCACGAAGGAAGCGCCTCGCGCGCCAAAGCGGAAAAGGAAGGCTTGACGGTCAGCAAGCCCGCAGAAGCCGCTGCCTGGGCTGACGTCGTCATGATCCTCGTTCCGGACACCAAGCAGCCCAAGCTGTATCGCGACGCCATTGAACCAAATCTCAAGCCCGGCAAGACTTTGATGTTCGCGCATGGTTTCAACATCCGCTTCGGTACGATCAAGCCGCCTGCCGCCGTCGATGTTTCCATGATCGCTCCAAAAGCCCCAGGCCACCGCGTTCGCGAAGTCTTCACCGAAGGCGGGGGAACACCCGCGCTTCTGGCGGTCGAGCAGGATGCCAGCGGTAAAGCGAAAGCGCTTGCTCTCGCTTACGCCAAGGGACTCGGCTGCACGCGCGCCGGCGTTCTGGAGACCACCTTTACCGAAGAGACTGAAACGGATTTGTTTGGCGAGCAGGCCGTGCTCTGCGGCGGCGTAAGTGAATTGATCAAGGCGGGATTTGAAACCCTCACGGAAGCGGGCTACCAGCCCGAAGTTGCCTACTTCGAATGCCTCCACGAGCTCAAGCTCATCGTTGACTTGATTTACCGCGGCGGCCTCAGCTACATGCGCTATTCCGTCAGCGATACTGCCGAGCAGGGCGATTATTCCGCCGGACCGCGCATCATCACCAAACAGACGCGGGAAGAGATGCGCAAAATCCTCGCGGAGATCCGCAACGGCAGTTTCGCAAAGGCCTGGATCGAAGAAAATGAAAAGGGCTGCCCCAACTTCCTCGCCACGCGTCAGCGCGAGCAGCAAAACCCCATCGAGCAACTCGGCCCCAAACTTCGCGCCATGATGCCATTCCTGCAGCCGGTGATCGCCCCGGGACTCGAGAACAAAGCGGCCGCGTCGAAAAAATAAACTTCGAATAGTTTACTTGGGCATCGCTTATTTACGGTACTCAACTTTAGTTGACACCCGGCTGGAATTGAGCAATCCTCTCGCGTGATGAAACGCAAAGAGGCCCCTTCTCAGGCAGCCACTCGGAATCTCGTTGAGCGCATCGATCAGCTGAGCATCAAGCGCCAGGAAATTATCCGCCCGATCCTCGAGCACCCGCGTGAGTTCGTGCTCCTCAGCGTGCGCGCCATGGCCGCGCGCCTTCAGACTGATCCGGCAACGATCGTCCGAATCGTCCGCGGCCTCGGCTTCGGCAGTTACCGCGAGTTTCAGCGTCATTTGCATGAGCTTTCCCTGGCCTACGCTACCTCCCTGGACACCATGCAGTCCGGCGACCGCGATGGGAGCATGCCGTCACACGTACGCGACTCGCTCGGGCAGGACTTGAAGAACCTGCAGGGCCTTAAAAACAGCCTTGATGCACAGCGCCTTGTCGCACTGGCAAAACGCTTCTACGAAGCCCGCCGCATCGTTCTGCTCGCTGGAGACCTCGCGGTTCAGCTCGCTCAATACCTCGAATATCAAATTAGTTTGCTGGGTCTGCCGATTTTCGTCGCCACCTCCGCCGGCCGGGTTTTGCATCTGGTGCGCTCTGTTAACAAGCAGGACTTGGTGATCGCTATCAGCTTTCGCCGCGGGCTGCGGCAGACGATCGAAGGCGCACAGCAAGCCCGTGCTCGCGGAGCATATTGCATCGGTATCTCTGACACTTATGTTTCCCCCCTGGCACGCGAGTGTGACGAAATCTTTCTGGCCTCTATCGAATCAACTTCTTTCGGCGCTTCCTATGCGGCCCCCATTGCTTTGATGAACGCCATCCTTGCGGCTGTCGGCCAGTATCGCCGCACACAAACTCTAGCCTTGGCGAAAGAAATCGCCGAAGAACAGCGCAAAGGCGTTCGCTGGTTCAACACCTGAGCCTAATCGCCCCCGTCTCGCCTCGGACTCAGCTATCATGTTCTCCGCAACCGAGTGAACTCTTAATGGTCCAAGAGGAATCTGGCGTGTACGACAATTTCGGCTTTCTCCTAAAGAGACGATCCGTCGCCGCTGTCCTCCTCGGAGCCCTTTGTGCGTGCGCTTCGTTCGCTCAATCGCCTGATGCTCTGCTCCCTGGCCCCAAACCGCACGACATTCCCGCTCGCTGGAAACCGTGGATCGGCGAATATGGCTGGCCTCCAGAAGATGACGTTGCGCGAGCAGTTTTCGTCGTCGGTGAGAAAGCCGGATCAATAATGATCCTGCGGCGGGAGAAGCAAACACAAGACGCAAAATACGAGAGCATCGACGGCTTCCCGACAAACGTTTCCCCCGCGGGGCCGACACACCGATACCTGGCCGTTGACCAAGCGGGCTATCGAAAGTTCGTGTTGGGCGATGTCTCATGGCGCAAATTAACGCCGGATAAGAATGCGACTCAACAGGTCCTGATAAAGCCAATTAAGTCAATTGCGCTGCTCCGTAAAGAAGCCCTTGCCGCAACGCCACCAAAGGAAACTGGCAGTTTTCGAAAGCCCGATCTCGTGGAGCTCGCTCCCCTCGATCCATCCATTCACCTCGACATTCGGTACGCGACATTGAATGATTTCCTCAGCACACCCGTTTATTTGCAGGCGCGTGCTTTTCTCCAACGTCCCGCCGCCGAAGCCCTCATGCGGGTTCAACAAAAACTCAAACCACTGGGTTACGGCCTCCTCATCCATGATGGGTATCGTCCCTGGTACGTCACCAAAGTTTTCTGGGACGCTACCCCGCCGGAAGGCAAAATCTTCGTCGCTGATCCCGCGCAAGGCTCCCGGCACAACCGCGGCTGCGCCGTGGACCTCACCCTGTATGATCTGGTGACAGGAAAACCCATCGAGATGCCCGGCACTTACGACGAAATGTCGCCGCGTTCCTTCCCGGATTATCCCGGCGGCACATCACTCCAACGATGGCACCGTGATCTGCTCCGCAAGGCCACGGAATCTGAAGGCTTTACAGTATACGAAGCCGAGTGGTGGCATTTTGACTACCAGGATTGGAAGGAATATCCGATCCTGAACGTGCCCTTCGAAAAGCTCGGCTCCGGCTCGGCGGCAATTTCAGTTCATTGATCGAGCGGTTGAATCATCTATTGGAGGATTCTGCTTTGAAAAATAGACCGCGCGCCCTGCCTCTCTTCAGCGTTCTGAACCTGTTGTTCTTTCTCTCTCTGCAAATGCCTCTCGCTCGCGCACAGTCTGAATCCTCGCTGTCTCAGCGCATCCAGAAGGTGACTAGCCGCCCCGAATTTGCTCATGCCAATTTTGGCATCGAATTCTGCTCGCTCGACACCGGCAAAGTCCTCTATGCCCTCAATGCTGACAAATTGTTTGTGCCCGCTTCGACCACCAAAATCCTCACCGAAGGCGCGCTCCTCGCGAAGCTGGGCGCCGATTACCGCTTTCACACCCGCGTCTACCGCACGGGCTTAATCGACAAGCACGGCACACTCAAGGGCCACCTCATTCTCGTCGCCAGCGGCGATCCCAATCTATCCAATCGCATCCAGCCCGACGGCAGCCTCGCCTTCGTCGATCAAGATCACTCCTACGAGGGTCCCGCCCTTCCCGGCGATCCACTTTTGGTCATCCATCGGCTCGCTAAAGATGTCGCGGCCAACGGCATTCGCAAAATCGAAGGACGGGTGCTGATTGACGCCTCACTTTTCCCCGACGGCCCACGGGAAGGCGGCACAAACGTCGTGATGTCCTCCATAATGATCAATGACAATGTCATCGATCTCATCGGCTCCCCGGGCGCGAAGCCTGGCGAGCCCGCCGCTCTCCAATCCTCGCCTCAGACTTCTTACATCAAATTCGTGAATCACCTGATCACCTCTCCTGCTGGCACCAAGCCGTCCTTCGAGCCGCCGGATATCGCCACGAACCCGGATGGTTCCGTCTTGGTCACCCTCTCCGGCAGCTTGCCCGTCGGCATCAGTCCCCAACCCGCGGCGATTGCCGTCCCATCCCCGACAAGGTTTGCAGAAACCGTATTCCGCGAAGCACTGTCAGCCGCAGGCATTCAGGTCAAGAATACCCCCGCGCCAGCCGTCACTGATTTTTCTGCCCATGCGCGTTTCTATTCGGCGGAGAATCAGGTGACTGAGCACGTGTCTCCTCCACTCTCGGAAGAAATCAAAATCACGCTCAAGGTCAGCCAAAATCTGCACGCCGGTATGGGGCCATACCTCCTCGGCACTCTCATTGAGAAAGATACAAAACATCTTCTCGACGCCGGATTCAAAGTCGAACATGACTTTCTCGAATCAGCGAATCTAGACTTGTCCGGAGCCGCTCAGGGCGATGGGGCCGGCGGCGATTGGGCCGATCTTTTCAGCGCCGACTTTATGGTCCACTACCTCACCTACTGGACCACTCGCCCTGACTTTCAAGTTTTTTTCAATGCCCTCCCGATTCTCGGCAAAGACGGCACGCTCGCGAAAATTCAGACAGATTCCCCTGGCGCCGGCCATGTCTTCGCGAAAACCGGCACCTTCGGCTCCGAAGACAGGCTCAATGGCATGATGATGCTTAACGGCAAAGGCCTCGCCGGCTATGTCATCACGAAAGACGGAAAAAAACTCGCCTTCGCTGCCTACGTCAATCACGTCTCGCTCGCTCCCGATCCGGAGGCCGCGCAGCGGGTGGCCGGTCAAGCCCTGGGAGAAATTGCCGCAGCCGCCTACGACGCCAGCCTGGATGCCGCGTCACCAGCGGGCGACTACGACCTCATCATCCGCAACGGTCACATCATCGATGGCACCGGAAATCCCTGGTATCTGGCTGACGTCGCCGTCAGCGGCGATCGTGTCGCCGCAATCGGCGATTTGCGCGAAGCCCATGCCAAACGCGAAATCGACCCCAAAGGCCGCATCGTGGCCCCCGGCTTCTTTGACATGCTCGGCCAGTCCGTTGCCCTGGGCCTCGCGGAGAGCGAAAAACTGGAAACGCCCGATGTCCCCACTGCCGATTTTTCCTATATGCGCAAGCGGAAGCAGGAATACTCCGCCAAGGTTCGGAAGGCACTCAAACGGAAGGTTTTAAATCTTGCCCAAAAGCGAGAAGTCTCTGTCTATTTCAAACACGAAGAAATCCCGGAAGGCGCTTTGCACGCGGAGGAGCTGCTGTAAGCGATCGATACTCGATGCAGATGAGCCAGTGTAAATTTCTCAGCTCAGCGAGGTCTTCCCCATCTCGGCCACCCGCCGCTCATAAGTCATTTCCACCAGGCCGTGCTTCCCGTAGTAGCGCAACACGATTTTATGTCCCGGCTTAATCTTCGCGCGTGTCTTGATCAGGGAATCCGAAAGTTCCACCCACTCCCCATTCACCAGGTAACTTCCTTCCCATCCGCGCAGTTCGAAACGCCCGTCGTTCTTCAAAATCAGCGGCGCCGCCTTGCACGGGATGACTTTCCCTCGAACTTTCGCCTGTGCGCACTGATAGCGCCCGGAAACATCCACAGTTTGTGCGTTGCTTTGAGGCGTGAGGAAAAGCACAAGGACAACCGTCGCGATGCAACGCGCCAGCGTCAAGCCCACCCGGGCAAACCCCATGGGGATCTCCACATCCAGGTCGCTTAGCTGCGGGGCGGCGGTCCCTGGCCATTAGTACAGGTGCAATTCACCATCCAAAATGCATAACAGTAAAGCCTTTATTTACAATGACTTGAAAACTGGCCAACCGGCCAGGGTTGGTCTGGTGTCCAATACAGCTACACCAACTGTCCAAGAGGGAACTCTTTTGCAACCTCGAAAGGGCCGCCTTTCCGTCCTGATCTGGTCCGGAGCCCTATTCAAAGGGCAATTCCGCCACCGCCTGACCATCTTTCCGGGGGTCCGAAGCCCCATAATTCACTCCCGCCGAGGAATCTCTCATGACGGCTTGCCCACCGCCCATGCCGCTGGAAAATGTCCCTTTCACCTCGATCTTGTGGCCTTTGCTCGTCAACTCATTCCGCACATTCTGCCCGAAGCGGTTTTCCATCATCACGTCGCAACCGCCGAATGTGTGTTTGCTGAAACGTGGCGCCTCCAGCGCCGCCTGGATATTCATTTTGAAGTCCACCAGGTTCGCAACGAACTGCGCGTGCGCCTGCGACTGATTCCACCCGCCCATGATCCCGAACGCCACACGAACATCCCCTTTTTGCGCGAACGCCGGAATAATTGTATGCAGCGGCCTCTTTCTTCCCGCCAGCGCATTTGGTGAAGTTGCATCCATGCTGAAGAGCCCGCCGCGATCGTGCAGCGCAAACCCCGTACCCGCTGCAACGATGCCCGATCCAAAAGCTTGGTAATTGCTCTGGATAAGCGACACCATGTTTCCCTCGCGGTCGACTACACTCAGATATGTCGTGTCGCTTCCAACAGGCATTTCTCCCGCCCCCGCGTCGCAGTTCGCCTTGTCTGCGTCAATCAGTTTGGCCCTTTGCGCTGCCCACTCTTTCGAAAGCAGCGCCGCAACCGGCAGCTTCTGTTTCCTCGGGTCGCCAATGTATTTCGCAAGATCCGCATATGCCAGCTTCTTTGCCTCCATCATCGCGTGCAGCGCTTTCGTCGACCCGAAACCCCAATCCTTTTGTCCCAACGGAAATGTCTCCATGATGTTCAGCATTTCCAGCGCCGCGATGCCCTGCACGTTGGGCGGCAGCTCGTAAATCGTCCAATCGCGATAGGTAGTGGAGATCGGCTCGACAAATTCGCTGGAGTATTCGGCCAGGTCTTGCGCGGTCATCGGTCCGTTGTGCCGCTTCATCGAGTCCAAAATCTTCGCGGCAATTTCGCCTTTGTAGAACGCCTCCCTGCCGTACTGCGCGATCTGCTCGAGCGACCAGGCCAGCTCGGGATTGCGAAACACCTCGCCCATTTTCGGGGCGCGGTCTCCCGGAAGATAGGTCTTCGCCGCCGTCTCATCCGTCCGCAGGTAGTCCACTTCTGCCGCCCAGTAAGCCGCCGTCCATTCCGGGACTGGGAATCCGTCTTGCGCCGTTCGAATCGCCGCCGCCAGATCCTCCGCCAGTTTCTTTCTTCCAAACTTATCCGCGAGCTTCTGCCACCCATCCACCGCTCCCGGCACCGTGATTGCATTCACTCCCTGCTGCGGCATGCTCCGAATCCCCTGCTTCTGCAAATACTCGATCGTCAATCCCTTTGGCGCCCATCCGCTCGCATTCAATCCATACAGCTTGTTCGCTTTTGCATCATAAACAATCGCGAATAAATCCCCGCCGATGCCATTCATCATCGGCTCCACAACGCCCATCATCGCGTTCGTCGCGATCGCTGCATCCACTGCGTTCCCGCCTCGCTCCAATATCCTCGCCCCCGCCTGCGCCGCTAGCGGCGATTCTGCTGCAACAATCCCATTGCGCGAGATCACCATCGACCGCCCCTGCGAGCGGTCCTGTGCTTCGCTCACTTGATCGGTCATCAGCGTTGCCGCTCCGTTAAGGACAAATAGGAAAACGCACACTCGAGGGAAACTCCGCATCGTCTTGGCCCGCTCCTTTTTTAATTCCTTCAAACTCCGCGTCCGTTCGGAAGTTGCGTGATCACCGCGCACTCTAACCCGTACGATGGCCTCTCGCAAGCATCTCCATCTCAGCAGCACAGACTTGAATCTATGCCTGCCCATGCCCCGCCTTCTCAGAATCCACCACAGCCTGGCCTTGCGACTCTCGGATGGGCAGCTCCATCACGGACCGTTTGGCTTTTCTCCCCCTAACGCCCTAGAATGCAAGGGACGTGGGTCAGGTTTCGCGCTAAGCTATCTATCCATCCCGCGCCTGCTACGTCTCGGAGACCGTCAACTTGGCTGAGCAGCGTCCATCCATGAAACGCTCGGCACCGATTGCTTCCCGCGATCCGCGCCTCGACCCCCAGATCGACGCTTTCCTCGCTGCGCGCCACGCCGACCCCTTCGCCCTCATGGGTCCGCATCCCTCGGAAGGCAATTGGACTGTCCGTTTTTTCCTTCCCTGGGCGGCTGAAGCTTCCATCTCTTTACGGCCTCCCGCCATTGAAGGCGCCACCCTCCCCCCCGCGAAGGTCACCGACGCCGTTAAACTTCGCCCCGAAGGCTTCTTCGAAGCTACTTGGCCTTCGAACCAATCCGCTCCGCCCGCCCCGGGCAGCTACAAGATTCAGGGACGCACGCACTTCGGCGAGTCCTTCGAAATCTTCGATCCCTACGCCTTTCCCGTTGTTCTCAGCGAGTTCGATCTGTATTTGATGGGCGAGGGCCGCCACTACGACACTTACGAAAAACTCGGCGCCCACGTGATCACACTCGAAGGCGTCCGCGGCGTTCATTTCGCCGTTTGGGCTCCCAGCGCACGGCGCGTCAGCGTCGTGGGCGACTTCAATCGATGGGACGGCCGCGTCCATCCCATGCGCGCTCGCGGCTCCTCCGGTCTCTGGGAAATTTTCGTCCCCGAGCTCACAGAAGGCGCCATCTACAAATATGAAATCGTCGGTCCGAGCGGCAACATTCTGCCCCTCAAAGCCGATCCCTACGCCTTCCGCTCGGAACTCCGCCCCAATACCGGCTCCGTCGTCGCCAGTCTCGATCACCATAAATGGACCGATGCCGATTGGATCTCGCACCGCGCGCAAAAAAACTGGTTCGAATCGCCCATCGCCGTCTACGAAGTCCATCTCGGTTCCTGGCGCCGCGTCCCTGAAGATCACAATCGTTGGCTCAATTACCACGAGCTAGGCGACCAGCTCATCCCCTATGCCAAGGATCTCGGCTACACGCACATCGAGCTGCTCCCCATCATGGAGCATCCCTTCGACGGGTCCTGGGGCTACCAGACTCTCGGCTACTTTGCCGCCACCAGCCGCTATGGCACTCCCGCCGAATTCATGGAATTTGTCGATCGCTGTCACCAGGCCGGCCTTGGTGTCATTCTCGATTGGACGCCTGCGCATTTCCCGCGCGACACCCACGGCCTTGCCCAGTTCGACGGCACGCATCTCTACGAGCATTCCGACCCGCGCCAGGGCGCGCATCCCGATTGGGGCACGCTCGTCTACAATTACGGCCGCAACGAAGTTCAAAACTACTTAATTTCCAACGCCCTCTTCTGGCTCGACAAGTACCACATCGACGCCCTTCGCGTGGACGCCGTCGCCTCCATGCTCTATCTCGACTACTCCCGCAAGCCCGGCGAGTGGATTCCCAATCAATTCGGCGGCCGCGAAAATCTCCACGCTATCGATTTCATCAAGCGCATGAACGAGGTGGCTCACGGCAAGTTCCCCGGCGCCCTCACCATCGCCGAGGAATCCACTTCCTGGCCCGCCGTCTCGCGCCCCATCTATCTGGGCGGTCTCGGTTTCAGCTTCAAATGGAACATGGGCTGGATGAACGACACGCTAAGATATTTTTCCCACGATCCCGTTCACCGCAAATACGAACACAACAAGCTCACATTCTCGCTTCTCTACGCCTTCACCGAAAATTTCCTTCTTCCCTTCTCCCACGACGAAGTCGTCCACGGCAAAAACTCGCTCCTCCACAAAATGCCCGGCGACATATGGCAGCAATTCGCTAATCTCCGCCTCCTCTACGCCTATCAGTACGCTCACCCGGGAAAGAAGCTCCTCTTCATGGGTCAAGAACTCGCCCAACGTTCCGAATGGAAAGAAACCCACAGCATTGATTGGCATCTCCTCCAGCACGATTCCCACCGCGGCATCCAGCGCCTGGTTTCCGATCTCAACCATCTTTACGCCGCTGAACCCGCACTTCATCAGGTCGATTTTGACTGGCACGGTTTTGAATGGATCGACGCCAACGACGCCGACAATAGCGTCCTCAGTTTCATCCGCCGTGGCAAAAACCCTGAAGACCTGATCGTCGCCATCATGAACGCCACGCCGGTGGTCCGTGAAGGCTATCGCCTGGGCGTCCCCAATCCGGGCCTCTACCGCGAAATCATGAACACCGACGCCGCCCTCTACGGCGGTTCAAACGTCGGCAACTTGGGCGGCCAGCAAGCCACCGATCAGCCTGCCCAGGGCCGTCCGCAGTCTCTCGTCCTCACCCTTCCACCTCTCGCCGCCATTTATCTAAAATGGACGCCGCCATCCTGAGGAGCGCCAGATGATTTCTCCCGCGACGGAACAGGTGCAAAACCCAACAAATAGCTCTAAGGAAGGCGCGGAAACGTCGCACCCCCGGATGCCGGCCGTAAATACCAAGTTCTTGAATTGGTCTGGGATCGTGTTTGCTCTGTTGCAGAGCGCCTGTACCGCCGTCATTGCCATCAGCGGCCTGCGTGTGGCGATGGGTTTGAGCGCTCTCGCGGCTGCAGCGGGAATTCACGCACCCGCCCACGGATTCCATCAGGATGCCATCCGCATCCCCATGATGGTTTTGGCCCTCTTGGGAGCTGTTCTGAATCTTTATGTGGTAGGAAAGGTTCGCCGCTTGCGCAGCCGCCCCGCGTCACAGTGGCGCCAGCAGCCCGTAACAAAGAAAAAACTCAACTCCGAACGTTTTCAGATCGCTCTCTCCGTGCTAACCCTGCTTCTCCTCGCCGCCGAATGGATCACTCACCCCTTTATCCACCGCGTCCCCTGAAATTCGATTGCGTGTCGTTGCTTTTTACTTTTTCTTCAAATCCCCCCCGGGATTCTCCAGCTCCCTCGCCAGCCGTTCGTGCAGACGTTCGCTGTACCCCACTGGCAACTCAAACGTCCGGTCGTCCGCCGTCAAGATCAGGATGTTCCGCGTGGAATCCAGTATCGCCGAGCAAATTTCGCAATGTTCCAGGTGGCGCTCGATATCTTCACGCAACTTGGCATCAACGCTTCCGTCGATGTACTCCGAGATGTGTTCCCAAACGTGTTTGCAGTCCAGTTTCATAGCGCTCTCCCGAAGAACAACCTGCGTGCCGGAGCCGTCGTTTTCAGGTATGGAACCAGGCGCTTTTGCAGCATCATCCGCGCCCGGTGCAGCCGCACTTTCACGGCGCCAGGATTTATTCCCAGCGCCTGCGCCGTTTCCTCCACGTTGAGTTCTTCCAGGTCTCTCAAGGTAAATACTTGCCGGTAAATGTCGGGCAGGTCCCTCACGGCAACTCGCAGCGCTTCCCGCAGTTCCTTCCGCTCCAGGGCTTCCAGCGGAATCTCCCGCCAATCCGTCAGCGGCGCCGGACTGTAGTCCCCCTCATGCGCCTCCTCTTTTTCTTCAATCGATTCCTCTGCGGCAGTCTTAGCCTTTCGCAGTCGTTTCCGCCCTTCATTGATGGCAATCGTCACGAGCCACGTGCTGAACTTGGCGTCCCCTCGAAACGAAGCCAGATGTCGGTAAGCGCTGATCACCGCCTCCTGCGCCCCATCCTCCGCCTCGCTCTCATTTTTTACGATGGCGAACAGCGTCAGATATACCATGCGCTCATACGGCCGAATCAGCTCATGAAACAGTTCTTTCTCGCCCGCCACTATCCGCGCGATCAGCCCCGCCTCATTTGTCTCCGTCGTGCGCATAACATACTGTAGCCGCCCTCTCCGGAGGGCGGCTTTCTTACCGCTGCCTTGCACTTTCCTTTTTAGAACTTCTCCAGCCTTGCCACTCCAAAAATCGCGTGGAACCTTTCGCAGTAGATGGCCACCGCCTGATACTGATTCAAATCCACGCTCACCGGCAAATCATAATTCTGATCGCCTTGATTCCCTTTCAAAGTTCCGAGTTCCACGTTATCAAAATCGCTTTTCACAATCTCCCCGTCAAGCGCCTTGTCCTCCGCCCGCACCAGCAGCACATGCACGTCCGGCCCGTTCGAAGTGGTGAAATCCGAAAGCCGCAGGTACTCTTTGCCATCCGCGGATTTGTAAATCGTCGCCCGCCCGCTCGTCTGGTGAACTTTCCCTTCCAGCTTTCCTGTATATAGCGCTTCCGGCTCCGCACTCAACGCCGCTGGCGCAGCCTCATTCACTTTCTGATTGATGAACAGCTTCTCCGGCCGGAACGCCCACCACGCACCTGCAAGTATCGGAACACCGACCACAATTAGAATCCATTTGTTTCGTGACAACCACGAATCTCTATTCGCATTCATCGTTTTCCTCTCAAGAAAAAAATCGGGCAGTATGACCCGCCCGATTTTCCCTCTCTCCCTTGCGAATCCTTAGAACTTCTCCAGCGGCGCCGCCCCGAAGTTCGCGTTGAACCGCTCGCAGTAGATCGAAACCGTCCGGAACTTTGTCAGGTCCGTTCCCGCGGGAATTTCGTAATTCTGGTCGCCTTCATTCCCTTTCAATTTTCCCAGCTCTACCTTATCCGTGTTGTCTTTCAGGAAGTTGGCATCATCCATTGCGTCCTTCGTCGCCACCAGGACCACGTGTACATCCGGCCCGTTCGAAGTCTTGAAATTGGTCAGCCGCAGCACCAGCTTTCCGTCCACCTCTTGATAGACCGTCGCGCGGCCCGAAGTGGCGTGCACCTTGCCGTGGAACTTGCCCGTCTCCAGCGTCTTTGCCTTGCCGTCGTGCATCATTTTGTCGTCTGGCATCTTGTCG
>Ga0209527_1000006_pt1 | contig 41421 bp, 35 predicted proteins | sample JacPinW_OM2H0_M2_FD_187968 | JGI IMG/M metagenome (GOLD analysis project Ga0209527, IMG submission 187968) | Forest soil microbial communities from Algoma, Ontario, Canada - Jack Pine, Ontario site 1_JW_OM2H0_M2 (SPAdes) (version 2) | ecosystem: Environmental > Terrestrial > Soil > Boreal... | reverse complement strand
CAGCTTCGCGATATCTGGCAACGGATAAATTTCATCGCCCTTATTCACTCCCAGGGCCCGCCCGCCCCATAGAAAAAACGGAACGTCCGCGCCCAGCGATGCGGCAATTTCCATTAATCGCGCCGCCGCCAGCTTTTTCCTCGTAAGCCGGAGGTACCCCAGCAGCGCCGCAGCGGCATCGCTCGATCCCCCGCCCAGCCCACGGCCCGCAGGAATCGTTTTCTTCAACTGAAGTTCCGCCCCTCCGCGGACTCTCAGTTCGCGCCGCAGCGCAGCCACCGCGCGATACACAAGATTTTTCTCCACCGGTTCGGCGGAGAGCGGCTGGTTCCCTTCGATGGTCAGCGTAATTCCCTCGCTGCGAGAGGCGCGCAACCGCAATTCGTCGTGCAGCGAGATGGTTTGAAAAATGGTTCTTAATTCGTGAAATCCATCGGCACGTTTGCCGAGGACGTCGAGGCGGAGATTGATTTTTGCGAACGCGGAAATGCGGACTTCGGACATGCGCTAAGTTAAGGCTTCGCGTCGGTCGCCGTAGATTTTTGCGCCACGCGATGCTTCGTTTTCGAGATCTTCTTCTCGAGCTCCGCGACCTTGTCGGTCTCCACGTCCGCGGGAAGAGAGCGGCGCCATTCCACCAGCGATTTTTCCCATTCCGCGGCGGCTAAATCGCCTCGGCCCGTCTTGGCGAAAAGATCGCCGAGGTGCGAATGAATCGTCGCGTCGTGTCTTTCGCGCTCCACAGCCTTCCGCAGTGTGCTCTCCGAAGCGCCCAGCTTGTTCTCTTTGAAATAAATCCAGCCGAGACTGTCGAGGTACGCCCCGTTGAAGGGGTCTTCCTTCAGCGCCTCTTGGACCAGCGCTTCGGCTTCGTCAAGCCGTATCCCCAGGTCGCCCAGCATGTACCCATAATAATTCAAGACGGGAGCGTTTTTCGGGTTCACCGCAAGCACTTTCTTGAATTGTTCTTCGGCCTTGTCGAAAAACTTCTGCCGCTCGTAGATGGCTCCGAGAAGGAACCACACCATTTCGTTTTCGCGCGCCTGGCCCGGCAGCACTTCCGCGGCGCGAGCCGCTTCTTCCGCTTCCTTGTAACGCCGCCCGCGCTCGTACACTTGGGCGATGTTCAGATACGTCTCGCGATCTCCCGCCTCGCCGTGTAGTTGGGCTCTGAGAATCTTGACCGCGTCGTCCGTCTGTCCGTTCTCGCCAAGCAACAGCGCGTGGCTGGTCCTAATCGCGGGATCGGCCGGGTATTTCGCCAGCGCTTCCTTGCCCGTCTGCAGGGCTTTGGACAAATCTTTTGCCGCGCGGTACGTGTCCATGATCATCATTCGCGCCCGGCGGTCTTCTTCTTCCCCCAGATGCCCCAATTCTTCGAACGTATATATCGCTGCCTGATAATTCTGCGTATCACGATAAAGCTGTCCGAGTTGCTGATACAGGATGGCCAGCGACCGCCGCCGCGACGGCACCGTGGGAGACTGCCCCTTGATGCCCGTCGCCGCGTCCGACAGGACGCGGATGGCATCGTCATAGCGTCCCTGGGCCTGATACAGCATCGCTTCGTTGTACATTACTTCCAGGTTCCCGGGCGCGTACTGCCGCGCTTTCACAAGATTTTCTTCGGCCTTATCGAGCTGGTGCAACTCGCGGTAAATCTGGGCGATTCGCAAATACACGTCCGAATCGTCCGGCGTAACATCCGAAAGTTTTTGGTAAACCTTCAGCGCTTCGGAATATTTTTCTTCGGCCAACAAGGTCTGCCCCAGCCCCCGCTGGTGGCTCAACTCCGAAGGATCGAGTTCGGCGGCCTTGCGGTAAGCCTCTTCCGCCTTGGCCAGCTCATGCGTCTGGGTGCGAGCATCTCCCAAAAGATCCAGGAGCACCGGTGAAGGAGAATGCGCGGTGATACCTTCCAGCAGCGCGACCGCCTCAGAGGACTTGCCCTGGTCCATCAGCAACTGCGTCAATTGTTCGACGGCCGGTTCGTTTTCCGGATCGCTCTTCAGGATGCTCTTCAGAACCTGTTCGGCCTTGTCGTGTTCGTTCTTCAGGCGGTAGAGCCGCGCGAGCCAGAGGGCCGATTCGGTGTCCGAAGGATCGAGCCGGTTTATCTCGCGGTATTGCTCGATGGCGCGGTTCACCGTTTCCGGCTGGCCGTTGCCCGCGCTGACATCGCCCAGGCTTCGCAAATAGATTCGCCCCAGCAGTCGCCGGGATTGCACGTTGTCCGGGTCGCGTTTCAGGATTCCCTGCGCTTCCGCTACCGCATCGTGAATGCGCTGCGCCTTCCAATACATCTCCGCCAGCCGTTCGCCGATGACCTGCGACTTCGGATCCAGCGCATACGCTTTCTTGTACGCCTCGATCGCCTTGGTGGCGTACTCCGCGTTGCTAGTCGCTTCATACTGCTGTTCGTAGATGTGGCCCATCGTGAAGTCGTAATAGGCCTCGGCGCGCGCGGAGTTTTCGGGAAGATCGGCTTTCGGGTTTGCAAATTGCTCCTGCGCCGCGGCAGGAGCATCGGGCTTTTGTTCGGACGCCGGACTCGGCGTCGTCTGCGTCGTGGCAGCCGCGCCGGCGACACCCGTCAACACTACGGTAAGAGTAATCAGTCGAAGGTTCATCGTAGCCCCAGAAACTTAAATTATCCCATGCGGCCGAAACGCGGTCAAAAGCCAAAAACGAAACGTTTCCAGAGCTTGGGCGCCCCTACACATAGGATGCAGCTCAGCGGAAAAACGTTTTCAAATTGGGCACTAAAGGTGGGCTTCAGAGCAAATTCACTATTGGGCACGACACACCGGTCCCGGAAACTTAGTGTAGGAAGTGCCGCATGCCGGTAAACACCATGGCTAACCCAAGCCGATCGGCGGCGGCTATGACATCCGCGTCGCGCACCGAACCGCCGGGCTGGATTACCGCCGTCGCGCCGGCTTTGGCGGCTTCTTCCACTCCGTCGGGAAAGGGGAAGAAGGCGTCGGAAGCTACCACCGCGCCGACCAGCGACGATTGCGCCTTCATCACCGCGATTTTTACCGAATCCACGCGACTCATCTGTCCAGCGCCGACACCCAGCGTCGCGCCATCCTTCGCAAACACGATCGCATTCGATTTCACGTGCTTGGATACCTTCCATGCGAAGCGCATGGTGTGCATCTCGTGCACTGTGGGCGCTCGCTTAGTTACGGTGCGCAGCTCATTGTCCTTGATCTCACCAAGGTCCGGCTGCTGCACTAGCATTCCGCCGAGAATGCGCTTGAGCTGCAGCTCACTTTCCGGCTCCAGGCCACCCTCGGGCAGTTCCAACAGCCGTAGGTTTTTCTTCGCTGCAAAAATTTCTTTCGCGCGGTCCGCAAAACCAGGCGCCGCGATACATTCCACGAAAAGTCTCGCGACCTCTTCCGCCGTTGCCGCATCCACCGCGCGGTTGAACGCCAGGACTCCGCCGAACGCCGATACGGGATCACACGCCAGCGCCTTCAGATACGCATCGAGCAATGACTCTCGCTCCGCTGTCCCGCAGGGATTGTTGTGCTTGATGATCACCGCCGCCGGATTCTTGAATTCCGCGGCCAGGCTCCGCGCCGCTTCGAGATCGACGAGATTGTTGTAGGAGAGTTCCTTGCCCTGAAGTTGCTTGGCCGCCGCGAATCCTTCCGGCGCGCGGCCCGCGGGCACGTACAGCGCTGCAGCCTGGTGCGGATTTTCTCCATATCTCAACTCCTGCTGCCGCCGCAGCGCGATATGCACGCGCTCGGGCAGCGCCGGTTTCGCTTCCAAGGTCACATGCCCGGAGCCGGCCGACAGTCGTTCCAATTCCGTGGTGATGACACCGTCGTACCGTGAAGTCGTCGCGAAAACTTTTTGCGCCAGCGCCAGCCGCATCGCCAGCGTCGTATCGCCCGCGCTCTCGATTTCACTCGCGACACGCTCGAAATCCACTGGGTCCGTGACTACTGTCACGCTCTCGAAATTCTTCGCCGCCGAGCGCAGCATCGTGGGCCCGCCGATATCGATGTTTTCGATCAGCTCTCCGGCCGTCAGTCCCGCTTTCGCCGCCGTCGCTTCAAACGGATACAGGTTCACCACCACCAGATCGATCGGCGCGATTCCTTGCTCCGCTGCTTGCTTCTGATCTTCCGCGTGCCCGCGCCGGAAGAGCAGCCCGCCGTGCACTTTCGGATGCAGCGTTTTCACGCGTCCGCCCAGCATTTCCGGCCAGCCTGTGAAATCGGAAACGTCGCGCACCGCGATTCCCGCTTCGCGCAGCAGCTTGGCGGTCCCGCCCGTCGAAAGAATCTCGATCTTCCGCGCGGCGAGCCGCTTCGCAAACTCCACGATACCGGTCTTGTCAAACACACTGATGAGCGCGCGCTGTACTGCCATGGATTCCTCCACAAAGAGAAAAGCACAACAGTGTAAGCGCGCCGCGCTTATTCGGAAAGCGCAATCCGAGTTGCGTCAGATCTCGCACGTGAAAGATTTGTGGATAACTCTAGGAGTGGATTTTTCTGGACTACCGGTTGTCAACCGTGAACTGGAACTCTTTAGGACTTCACAAGAGCTTTCAGTTTGACCTGGCCTTCGACCACTTCCACGACGTATTCGACGTCGCGGCAGTTCTTCTGCTTTTGCAGCTCTTTCGTTTTCTTCAGCACGAATTCGTTGAAGCTGGAGCGCGACAGCCTGCCCGTCTCTTCTCCCGCCGTCTGCTTGGCCTGCAGGAACGCCTGGTACAACTGGTCGACCTTCTCCGTTTCACGCTCGGGCTCGGAACACGTCATGCGAAATGTTTTCGACTCGCCCCCCGCAGCTGCGGCGGCCTGCTCTTCGCCGTGCTTGGCCGCGCGGGCTGCTTCGATCGCCTTGGCCGCCGCGCCGAAGTGCCGCTGAATTTTTCCTTCTTCTTTTTGCGCGGTTCTTTTCCGGAAAATATCTTTGTATTTTGCGTAGGTTTGCGAAAGATTGTTGAAGCGGAACCGTTGCGCGAACTTGAGCTCGCCGCCGCGTTCCGCATAGCGCTTGACCAACTGATCGATGCGCCATTCGATTTCCGTGGGGGGGCGCTTCCTGCCCCCGCCGAAATACTGGTCGTATTCGATCTTGAGCTGACGGATGTCCCGTTCAAGCGTGCCTAGCTCTTCGTCGATGGTGGCCATGCGCGGAGGAATCCCTCGAGCCTCCATGCTAGGTGGACGAAGCAAAACCGTCAACCGGATGCATTAGCGGCGATTCGCATCCGCTACCGCTCTCTGCCCTCAGCCGGAGTTAGGTCACGAGCCGACGTTCCTGCCCCGACCCAAGGGGAGGGCACCGGCATTGCCCCCTGCTCCGCACTGTGCTGAAATGCTCGGATGGAAATGCGCGGGAAGAAAACGGTTTCAGCAGAGCAGGCGGAATTGCTGCAGCAGATTCCGTCTGTGGACGAATTGCTCACTCAGGCGCGCCTTGCGGCGCTTTCGAAACGCGTGGACCGCAACCTGGTGGTCGAAGTTGCGCGCACGGTGCTTGCCGATTTGCGCGCGCGCATCGCGGGCGATTCGAATTGGACGGCAGTCAGTGTGGACGCCGCTTCCGTGGAGGAGCTCATCTCCGTCCAAGTGGAAAACATTCTTTCGCGCTCGCTGCAGCCGGTCATCAATGCGACCGGAGTGATTTTGCACACGAATCTGGGCCGCGCACCGCTGCCGGAAACAGTCGTGGACGAGTTCCGCCGCACTGCGACGCAGTACAGCAATCTCGAGTACGACCTCGAAGCAGGCGCGCGCGGCAAGCGCGACGTGCATACCGGCGAGTTGCTGACGCGCCTGACGGGCGCGGAAGCAGCCATTGTTGTCAACAATTGCGCTGCGGCCGTGCTCGTCACGCTCGCGGCGCTGGCTCGGGGGGGGGAAGTGATCGTCTCGCGCGGGGAGCTGATCGAAATCGGTGACGGCTTTCGAATCCCGGAGATTATGGAGCAGAGCGGAGCGATGCTGCGCGAAGTCGGGACGACCAATCGCACGCGCGTCGAGGATTATGAAAACGCCATCAACGAAAAAACGCGCGCCTTGCTCCGCGTGCACCCTTCCAATTTCAAGGTCACCGGTTTCACCGATAAGCCTTCGCTCGAAGAGCTTGTAGCGCTCAGCCAACGCAGCGGTCTGCCGCTCGTGGAAGACCTCGGCTCTGGCTGTCTCATTGATCTTTCTGAATACGGCGTCAGCGAGCCTACGGTGAAGCAAAGCATCGACGCGGGCGTTTCCGTGGTGATGTTTAGCGGCGACAAACTTCTTGGCGGGCCGCAGGCCGGCATGATCGCGGGGAAAAAAGAGCTCATCGCGCGCGTCCGGCGCTACCCGCTGTTTCGCGCACTGCGCGTGGACAAGCTCACCATCGCGGCGCTGGGAGCCACTTTCGGGGCGTATCTTCGCGCGGCCTGGGACGAAATCCCCGCCATTCGAATGATTCGCGCGACTCCGCAGGAACTGAAGCGCCGCGCGGAGAATTTCATCCGCGAGTTGCGTCCCGACCTTCCTCTCGATGAAGTGGAGATCGAAATCACGGGTGGCGCTTCTCTTGCCGGTGGCGGCTCGACGCCTTCGCAATCTCTACCCACAAAGATCATTCGGATCGCCAGCGCCCGTTACTCGGCTACGAAACTCGAACAGCGCCTCCGCGGCGCTCCCGCGGGTATCTCTGTTATTGCGCGTGTCGAAGATGACCGCCTCATTCTCGACCTCCGGACCGTCTTCCCCGAACAGGAGCCACTCTTGCTGAAAACCCTCGCCGCCGTGCTCCACTAGCGTGGAATTTCAAGCTATCGTTCGGGGCGACTTCGGAGTCGAAGAATCCAGATGAAGGCTGAAGCCGAATCACGATTAGCGACCCCTTACAACTTGTGTTATGTGATAAGGTAGAAGACATGCTGGAAATCTTTATGCACGACATCCGTTACGGCACCCGGGCGCTGGCCAAGAATCCCGGGTTCGCCGTCGTCGCGGTGCTTACGCTGGCGCTAGGCATTGGCGCAAACACAGCGATCTTCAGTGTGGTGCAAAACTTGCTGCTTCGTCCGCTCCCCTATACGCAGCCGGAAAACTTGGTCGAGATCTGGAACACCTACCCGCCGCAGGTGCCTCGAGCAGGACTGTCTCCGGGCGATTACTCCGACTGGCGGGAGCAGGCGAAAAGCTTTTCGGAAATGGGCGCTTATGCAGAGGTGTCATACGGGTTCAATCTCACGGGCGAAGGCCAAGCTCGACGCGTCCTGGTTGGATATGCGAGTTCGTCTCTATTTCCCATGCTTGGCGTTCGTGCGTTGGCCGGCCGTTCGTTTGTCCCTGAAGAAGACAAAGCGGGTAGCGCCCTGGTGGTCTTGCTAAGCCACGCTTTGTGGGAAGGGCGGTTCGGCGGAGATCCCCACGTAGTCGGACGCACCGTTACACTCGATAACAAGCGCTACACCGTCGCCGGCGTCCTGCCTGCGGGTTTTCAGTTTTTGCGATGGGCGGATGTGTGGATGCCGCTGGGCCAGTTTAATGACGACTTGACTGAACATGTGCACCATGCGTTCGTTGCGATCGCGCGGTTGAAAACAGGCGTCACGATTTCACAAGCACGCGCGGAGATCAATCAACTCAATCAGCAATCGGCAACAGCCTACCCGGTCGAACACAAGAATTTTGGAGTGCTAGTCCAGAAGTTACAAGACCCATCCGCAGAAAAACTACGAAGTACGCTACTGGTCTTGTTCGGGGCCGTGGGGCTCGTCTTGCTCATTGCCTGCGCCAATATTATGAATTTGCTGCTTGTCCGAAATGCCGCCCGTGAGAAGGAAGCTGCGGTTCGAACGGCACTGGGCGCGAACCGGTGGCGCTTGATCCGACAATTGCTGACGGAGAGCTTGCTACTTTCTTTTTTGGGCGGCGGGCTGGGCCTGCTTCTTGCGGCTGTCGGATTGAGCATCTTGAACTCCTTTGTTCCCGCGGATCTCGCCGTCTTGCGCGAGACGGGACTGAACGGCTGGGTGCTGGGATTCACTCTTGCAGTTTGTCTCGTGGCGGGCCTTGGCTGCGGTTTGCTGCCGGCGGTACGGACACTGAATACAAATCTTGCGGGCACGCTGAAGCAAGGAAGCAAGGGCGCCAGTGGGGTTGGGCATCACAAGACGCACGACCTTCTGGTGATTTCCGAAGTCGCTATGGCCCTGGTTCCGCTGATCGGAGCGGGGTTGCTCCTCCGCAGCTTCCAGCACTTGGTGCATGTTGATCCGGGCTTTCAAACGGAGCACATCCTTACGCTGGAGGTCCAGCAGCCAAGTCTTACGTTTGCACAATACAGCCAACTCTCGGATGAAGAACAGACCAATCTGACGCGGAATCAGTCTCTTCAATTTGAGCAAATTGCCGGACAAATCCGCGCGCTGCCTGGCGTGAAAGAAGTGGGCGGAATCGACGATTTGCCGTTGGGCACGGAGCTGAGGCGGGCGGGCCGATTCGTAATCGAGGGCCGGCCGCCTCTCGTCGCGGGCGCTCGTCCGCTTGCGCAATTTCGCACCGTCAGCCTCAGCTATTTTTCAACGCTGCAAATCCCTCTGCGTGCCGGCCGTCTTTTCAACCCGGAGGACTGGAGGCTCACGAACATATTGATCAACGATACGATGGCGCGGCGCTTCTGGCCCGGCGGTGATGCCCTCGGCAAGCGTATCGATCTCTGTTCATTCGACAAAAAGCCTTGCTGGCGCTCGATCGTCGGAATTGTAGGCAACGTACACCAGTTCGAACTGGAGGGCGAGCCCACGTTCGACGTCTACTTCTCGGCTGGATGGACACCATATTTCATCATCCGTACAGCCTCCGACCCAACCGCGGTGGCCGCAGCAGCAACAGACGTCATCCAGAGAGCCGACGCAAGCTTGCCGGTTACTCACGTTATGACCATGGATGCTTTGCTTTCGGGTTCCGTATCGCCGCGCCGCTTCTCGGCGGTACTGACGGCGGCCTTTGCGGTGCTCGCTTTGGCGCTGGCCGCCGTCGGCATCTACGGTGTGATGAGCTATACCGTGAGCCAGCGGACTCAGGAGATAGGAATTCGCATGGCCCTGGGAGCACAGCCGGGAAATGTGCAAGGCATGATTCTGGGCCACTCCGTAAAGCTGACGCTAATAGGAGTGGGTTTGGGGCTCGCCGGGGCCTTCGCGCTGGTGCGATTCCTGACAAGCCTGCTTTTCGGTGTGAGTGCCTACGACGCGGTAACATTCATTGGCGTTCCGGTCTTGCTGGCGGCGGTTGCAATCGCGGCGTCATACCTGCCAGCGCGGCGGGCTGTGCGTGTCGATCCGATCATCGCGCTGCGCTATGAGTGAAAAATGACGTCGAGAGGGCCGAAGCGCCGAATCCAGTGTTATGATATAGGTGCGATATAGGGTTGGATCATGGCCACAGCGCTGATTCATATGGATCCGATACAAAAGCGGCGCCTCGCCCGGCGTGCGAAGCTGCGCGGAAAATCCTTTTCGCAAGAAGTGCGCGATGCGGTAGACATGTATTTGGACGTGCCGGTGGAGAATGAGGCTGAGCTGCGCGGCCTGGCAAAAGCGGCAAATCATGCCGCAGACCGAATGATCAAGAACCTGGACGAAACCATAGGGTACGTCGACCGCGTTCTGAAACACCGCAGGAATGGCAGGTGAGCTGGGCGCGGGACGCGGTGGCGGCCATCCGGAAAATCGTGCTGATCGAAGAGCGGATGGAAGCGCTGACCGCACAAATGAAGCATCTGGCAGATGGCTATACAGACCTCGACCGCCGGCTGGTGCGGCTTGAAGCCAAGTTCGATCTGATGGAGAAAATGGCGGCGCCGGTGCGGACGGCTCTGCCGGCAAAATCGCAATCCGATAAGAATAAGAAGAAAACGAGCTAAACAGCCCGTGCTCTCCTTCCGCATCGTACAAGGAAAATTAAGAGCAATCTCGAAGCCGGTGCCGAAATTGCGGCCTAGATGGGCGCTGGTGCACGTGCGGCTGGCTGGGATTTGCAACACCGACGTTGAGATTCTGCGCGGTTATCGCGGGTTTCGGGGGACGCTGGGGCATGAATTTGTCGGCGAGGTTGCGGATGTGAAGGACGTTTCCGCAGCGACGAAGAGAAAATGGCTGGGGCGGCGAGTCACCGGTGAGATCAACGTTTCCTGCTCCGCGTATAGCTTCAAACCGGTCTGCGATTTTTGCCGCCGCGGATTGAAAACGCATTGTGCACGGCGGACCGTGCTCGGTATCGTAGCCCATGACGGCGCGTTCGCCGAGTTCCTGGCTTTGCCGCTGGAAAACCTGCACGCCATTCCGAAGAACGTTACTGATGAGCAGGCTGTGTTCGTTGAACCGCTTGCGGCCGCTTGCGAAATCCTGGATCAAGTCGACGTGAAGGAGCTTCGCTCTACCGCGGTCGTTGGCGATGGCAAGCTCGCGCAGCTGATTGCGCTCATGCTACGCACTGCCATTCCGCGCGTGGTGATGTATGGCAAGCACGAGAAAAAACTGGCTCTTGCCCGGCGCGCAGGCATTCGAACGAAAAGAGTCAGCGGCGACGCCAGCGATCTGAAACGGATCAAAGAAAGCTTTCGTCTCCTGGTTGAAGCTACCGGCTCGCCGAGTGGCTTGGCTCTGGCGCAGCACATGACCGAGCCGCGAGGCACGCTCGTTCTGAAATCTACTTTCCACCGAACAGCGCCGGTCGAAACCTGGCCTATCGTCGTAAAGGAAATCACCGTGGTTGGTTCTCGCTGCGGCCCATTCGCCAAAGCGATTGCTTTGCTGCGTTCCGGTAAAGTGGATCCAACTCCCCTCATCACGCGCACGTTTCCGCTAGACCAGGCGCCTGCGGCGATTCAATTCGCCCAGCGAGCCGGCATTATGAAAGTCCTTCTGCAGCCTTGATGCTTGCACGAACATACCGGCACCGGTAGAGGGCAGAAAAAGACAACGCTGAGGCGCAGAGAACGCGTGGCCTCGCGGAGACTGCTTGAGACATTTCAGAGCCGGTTGATGCAGGAGGCAACGCAGGCGGCCCCAAAACCGTTGTCGATGTTCACGACGGTGACGTTGGAGGCGCAACTGTTGAGCATCCCGAGGAGCGCGGCGACGCCGCCGAAGCTTGCGCCGTAGCCGACGCTGGTGGGAACGGCAATGACCGGCGCGGCGACGAGGCCGCCGACGACGCTGGGAAGCGCGCCTTCCATTCCGGCAACACAAATAATCACGCGGGCCTGCGTCAATTTTTCCCGATGCTCGAGCAGACGGTGAATGCCGGCGACGCCAACGTCGTACAAATGTTCGGCGCGGTTGCCCATCATGCGGGCAGTGAGGAGCGCTTCTTCCGCTACTGGAATGTCGCTTGTCCCCGCGGAAACCACGAGGATTGTTCCTTTTCCGGTAATTTCCTGGATGCGCTCGATGGTGATTGCACCCGACAACTCGTGAAACTTGGAGTTACGCGCGTCTTTTCCGCCGGCGCGTTTCACGGCCGCAAAAGTCCTTTTGTCCGCGCGGGTCACCAGGATGTTGTGCCGCGAATCTTTTTTGCGCAACATCGCGCGAACAATCTCTCCCACCTGTTGCGGTGTTTTCCCTCGACCCAAAATCACTTCGGCAAAACCTTGCCGCAGCGCGCGGTGATGATCCACCTTGGCAAAGCCGAGATCTTCAAATGGCAAATGCTTCAGGCGCTCGATGGCTTTGTCCGGGGCGAGATCGCCGGCCTTCACGGATTCCAGAATTTTCAGCAATTCAAGCTGATTCATATTCTCCAACCACCGCAAATTCTATCATTGCGGAGAGCCATTGCCTTTGCTTGACTTGCCCGAATGCCGCTGCGAGACTGATTCTACCCGAGCAGAAAACATGGCTGACACGCAAAAACAGATTGTCACCATAGGTGTGACCGGCGCCAGCGGAGCGATCCTCGCCCAGAAGACGCTCGGACTACTGGAGGCAGATGCGCGCGTGGCGCGCGTACATCTTGTGGTCACGGAAGCGGGCCAGCGGCTCTTTACGGAAGAGCTTGGCATTACTTCCGGCGATTTGAAACAACTCCCAAGCCGCATTCTCGGCCATCCGGCCGGCAAAATCGAGGTTCTGCCGAACAAGGACGTAGGCGCTTCGATCGCTTCCGGCAGCTACGCGGTGGATGCGATGATCGTCATTCCGTGCTCGATGGGGACGCTCGGCGCCATTGCCAACGGCATCAGCGACGATCTGGTCGCGCGAGCGGCGGACGTGATGCTCAAGGAAGGCCGGAAACTCGTTCTGTGTGTTCGCGACACGCCGTTCAACCGCGTTCATCTGGAAAACATGCTGCGGGCGCAACAGGCCGGCGCGGTGATCATGCCCGCAGTGCCGGCTTTCTATCATCAGGCGAAAACGATCGACGATCTTGTTACGCAATACGTTTGCCGCGTCCTGGCGCAGATCGGTCTCCCGCAAGAAAAGATGTACCGCTGGGCGGGCACGTCCGCCTCGAAAAAAGCGGAGGCGTGACTTAGCACCCAATTTAGAAATGGCAAGCCGCATCAAAATCGTGCTCGAGATGATCAAGTTCGAGCACTCCGTGTTTGCACTGCCGTTTGCGCTGACGGGGGCGTTGCTGGCCGCGCGCGCCACTCATCAGCCCCCGAGGGGCTGGCCTTCGCTACGCCAAATTTTGTGGATCGTCGTCGCGATGGTGGCGGCCCGCTCCGCGGCAATGACGATGAACCGGATTGCCGATCTGCGCTACGATCGCGAAAACCCACGCACAAAACAGCGCGCGCTCGCCACGGGCGCAGTTACTCTGCAATTCGCGTGGTTTTTCACGGTTGTTGCGGTTGCAGTGTTTTTCATCGCCGCCTGGCGGCTCAATCCTCTTGCGCTGAAGCTGGCGCCGCTGGCCATCGCCATTCTCTTTTTTTATTCCTTCACGAAACGCTTCACCAACTGGTCGCATCTTTTTCTTGGGTTTGCGCTGGGCATCTCGCCCGCCGCCGCATGGATCGCCATTACGGGCAGCCTCGACCCGCGCATGCTAATCCTTTGCGCCGCTGTTACGCTGTGGGTGGGCGGGTTTGACGTGCTCTACGCTTGCCAGGATATTGAGTACGATCAGCGCGCGGGGCTTTTTTCCGCGCCCAGGAAATTCGGGATCGCCAAGGCGCTGCTGATCGCGCGGGTAATGCACATAGGTGTGATCGCGCTTCTCGGGTGGCTCGCGTTCAGCTTGGGATTGCCGTGGCCCGCGTGGGCGGGCATTGCCGTGGTCGCGTCGCTGCTGGGGTACGAACATTCCCTTGTCAAAGCGGATGACCTGAGCAAGCTGGACGCTGCGTTTTTCACCGTGAACGGTTATATTAGTATGTTGTTCCTGCTGTTCTGGGGCGCGGCGGCGGCGGTTTGGCGCGTTTGAATTTTTCGATGGATTCGAAATGAGCGAACTAACGATCACCGATCAGCGGTTGAAGCCGATTGCCGGAAAAGTTTTCGCTGGCGAGCGGCTTTCTTTCGATGATGGCATCACGTTATATCGCTCGGCCGATCTGCTGGCGGTTGGCTGGCTGGCGAATTACGTGCGCGAAAAAAAGCACGGCAACGTGACTTATTTCAACGTCAACCGGCACATCAATCCGACCAACATTTGTGTCGCGCACTGCAAGCTCTGCGCCTTTGGCCGCGATCCCAACGCGCCAGGGGCGTACAACTTCTCCCTAGAAGAAATCTACGCGCGCGCCGAACAGGGCGCGCGGGAAGGCGCGCTGGAATTCCACATCGTGGGCGGCCTGCACCCGGATTTACCGTTTGAATATTTTCTGGAGATGATTCGCGGGCTGAAGCAGCGCTGCCCGGGTGTGCACCTGAAAGCCTTCACCATGGTCGAGGTGGGCTACTTCGCGCGCATCGCGAAGCTATCGACCAGAGAAACACTGCTCAAATTGAAAGAAGCGGGCGTCGATTCGCTTCCCGGCGGCGGCGCGGAGATTTTTCATCCGCGGGTGCGCCGAATTATCTGCGATCACAAAGTCAGCGGCCAGATGTGGCTGAACATCGCGCGGCAGGCGCATGAAATCGGGCTGCACTCCAACGCGACGATGCTCTACGGGCACGTGGAAACGGAAGAGGAGCGCGTCGACCACCTCGTCAAGCTGCGCGAGCTGCAGGACGAGACGCATGGCTTCGTGGCGTTTATCCCGCTGGCGTTTCATCCGGATAACACTGCGCTTTCGCACATTCCGAAACCAACAGGGTACGCGGACCTGCGCAACATCGCCGCATCGCGGCTACTGCTCGATAATTTCGAGCATATCAAGGCGTACTGGATCATGCTCTCGCCGAGCATCGCGCAAATCGCGCTGCGCTTCGGCGCGAACGACCTCGACGGCACGGTGGTGGAAGAGAAGATTTATCACGACGCCGGGGCAAAAACGTCCGAATTTACGCCGCGCAATGAACTCGAACGCCTCATCCGCGCCGCCGGCCGCGTGCCCGTCGAACGCGATACGCTCTATCACCCGGTGGACCGCTCGAAGCTGCCGTCGATCCCTCCCCCCACACGGCCGGACCTCGTCTCCCTCACGCTCAACGTGTAAGGCCCGTGGTAGACTTTCTCGAGAGGTAAGTTCGATGCGACAGGTGATCCTCTATCCCGGTGAGATTGGCTACTGGGTCGCAGAATGTCCGAGTCTTCCCGGATGTATCAGCCAGGGAAAAACAAAAGAAGAGGCCATTCAAAATATTCGCAAAGCCATAGAGGGTTATATCCTGGCGCTGCAGGAAGATGGGCTCATCGTTCCTCCCGATCATTTTGATGCCGTTCTCGTCGCGGTATGACCAAGCTGCCTCGAATCTCGGCGTGACTGCGTTTCAGCGCTTCTCAAACTAGGATTCCAAATCAAACGGCAACATGGCAGTCACATCATTCTTAGACGCGATGCTCCATTCGCGCCGATGGTCGTGCCAGATCATTCTGAACTCGACACAGGTACCCTGCGCTCTATCCTGCGCCAGGCCGGAATTCCCCTGGATCAGTTAAGCTCTTTGCTTTACAAGCGCGGCAAACGAAATGCGGAACTTAGCTCAACGAATCGTTGCGGACTTGGCCACGACTTTTTCGAGCACTTCAGGGGCAAAATCGCGTAGCCCTTTTTCTTGGGCGACTTTTTGTCCGCTGTGTAGACCCACTTCAAGTAGCAGGCTACGGCATTTAGACGAGACAGCAACTTCGGTGAATCCTTTCGCTTCTCAAGTCTGTCTCGCGGCACCGTGCAAGGAGCACCCTTTCGAATGCGAACAATTCTATTGCTCATCGTATCTAATATCTTCATGACCTTCGCATGGTATGGCCACTTGAAATTCCGTGGCGAAGCACTCTGGAAAGTAATCCTCGCGAGCTGGGGGATCGCCTTCTTCGAATACTGCTTCCAAGTGCCGGCGAACCGCATCGGCTCTTACGAATTCAACGGCGCGCAGCTCAAGACGATTCAAGAAGTCATCACTCTCTCGGTTTTCTCCATTTTCTCAATTGCGTACCTGGGAGAAAGGCTCCGATGGAATTACGCCGCGGGCTTCGCTTGCATCGTGCTCGGGGCCTTCTTCGTCTTTCACAAGTGGTGAGGATGAACTCCGGCGATTCAAGTGAGGCGCTATGCCACGACCGGCGGTGCGCGACTTCTTGCCAGACCGCGTTCATCCGCCTAGGCAAAGCTTTCTCGACAAGCTCATTTTCTGAATATACCCTTCCAAGAAGCTCTGGAATCGAATTCTATAGATTTGAATCAAATGGAAGAGACAGAAGGAGAGAAACTATGCAGCGCAAGGCGTCGGCGGTTTGGCAGGGCGGTTTGAAAGATGGGAAGGGCACCATCTCAACAGAAAGTGGCGTGCTAAAGCAAACGCAATACTCGTTCAGCACGAGGTTTGAGAATGGGGTCGGCACCAATCCGGAAGAGCTCCTCGCCGCGGCTCACGCCGGCTGTTTCACCATGGCCCTCTCCGCGCAACTTGGCAACGCCGGCATGACCGCAAGCAAGCTGGAAACGACTGCAACAATTACCCTCGACAAGCTCCCCGACGGTTTCGCGATCACTAAGAGCCATCTCGACCTCGTCGCGCGTGTTCCGGGGGCGGACAAAGCGAAATTCGACGCCGCCGTGAAAGCCGCCGAAACCGGCTGTCCCGTATCGAAACTCTTCAAGGCAGAAATCAGCGTGAACGCACGCCTCGAATCCTGAGCGCTATGGCGCTCTCGTCGAACGTTCTCATTGGACGTTCTCATCGAGAGGGCCAAACAGGTACAATGCCCCACATGCTTTCAGCTCCGGGAGCGTTCGCTGCAGGTGTCGCGATCTTTTTGATCGTGCTCTGGGACGCGTTCGAGGCCATCATTCTCCCGCGCCGCGTCACGCGAAAGTTCCGCCTCGCTCGCCTTTTTTACCGGTCTACCTGGAAAACGTGGAAATTCGTGATATGCCTCATCCCCAAGCCCAAGGCCCGTGAAGACTTGCTGGGATTCTACGGCCCGCTCTCGCTCCTTGTTCTGGTAGGAGTCTGGGCTGCTGGCCTCGTGCTCGGCTTCGGCCTTATGCAATATGGCGCCGGGTCCGCGGTGGTCGTGACGGGCGGCCAGCCTGGTTTCCTGACGGATATCTATCTCAGCGGCACGACCTTCTTCACGCTCGGCCTGGGCGATGTCATTCCGCGCTCCGGCTTGTCCCGCGCCCTGGTGGTCACAGAAGCCGGTTTTGGCTTCGGATTTCTTGCTGCCGTCATCGGCTATTTGCCTTTCATCTACGGATCGTTCTCCAAGCGCGAGGTGAATATTTCCCTCCTCGATTCGCGCGCCGGCACGCCACCCACCGCCGGCGAATTGCTTCGCCGCCACGGCTACACCCACGGCCAGGACGCCCTCCGTGTTCTCCTCAAGGAATGGGAGCATTGGTGCGCCGAGCTGATGGAGAGCCATCTCTCGTATCCGGTGCTCGCCTATTTTCGCTCCCAGCACGACAACCAATCGTGGATCGCTTCGCTCACGGCGATTCTGGACGCGTGCGCTCTCATCATCGTGGGTATCGAGGGCGCTTGTGAGAAACAGGCCGAGCTTACCTTTGCGATTGCGCGTCACGCCGTCGTCGACCTCTCGCAAGTCTTCGGCACCGCGCCCCATCCGCTGCCGCACGACCGGCTGCCAGGACAGGCTTTGCGTCAAATCCGCGACATCCTGGCCCAACACGGCATGAAACTCCATGACGGAGAAGAAGCCGACCGCAAACTCATTGCATTTCGCAAAATGTATGAGCCCTACATCTATGCGCTGGCCAATTATTTGAACCAGACGCTGCCGCCCTGGATTCCCGTGAAAAAAGGCAAAGACAACTGGCAGACCACGGCCTGGGCGCAGTCCGCGGGGGTCATCGATAAAGACGTGGCCACAGTCGTCGCCGACGACCATTTCTAGTCTTCTTGGACTGCGGCGTGACGCCGCTTTTCTTCGTTTCCTCGTTTTTCTGGAGAAATACAATGAAGGCCGTTCTCGTTCGCGAATTCGGGGGTCTCGAAGTCCTGAAGCTCGAAGAAATCCCCACGCCAAAGCCTGCCGCCGGACAAGTTCTCGTTCGTATCCGCGCCGCAGGTGTGAATCCCTACGACACCTACATGCGCGCGGGCACCTACGCCGTCAAACCGCTGCTTCCCTACACGCCGGGCTCTGATGGCGCTGGCGTCGTTGAGGCCATCGGCGACGGCGTGAAAAAAGTGAAGCCGGGCGACCGCGTCTACACCGCGAAAACCGTTTCGGGGGCATACGCGGAATACGCCCTCGCGCTGGAAGAGCAAGTGCATTCCCTGCCCGACAAAATCAGTTTTGGCCAGGGGGCAGGCGTGTGGGTTCCGTGCGGGACCGCGTATTTTGCGCTCCATCACTCCGCCGAGGCGCACTCTGCCGAAACCGTCCTGGTGCATGGAGCGAGCGGCGGAGTCGGCACTGCGGCAGTACAGATGGCGCGCGCCATGGGCCTCACCGTCTTCGGCACGGCCGGAACGCAGAAAGGCCTCGACCTCGTAAAACGCGAGGGCGCGCATCAGGTTTTCGATCACGGCAAGACGGGTTATCAGGAAGAGATACTGAAGGCGACCGGCGGGCGCGGTCTGGACATCATTCTGGAAATGCTCGCCAATGTGAACCTTTCGACCGATTTGAAACTTCTCGCCAGGAATGGCCGTGTGATCATCATCGGCAATCGCGGCGAGATCGGCATCAATCCACGCGACCTGATGTCGCGGCGAGCCTCGGCTCGGGGCTTCACGCTCTGGGCCATCACGCCCGCGGAAGAAGCGGAAATTCATGCGGGCCTGATCGCCGGCCTCGAAAACGGAACGCTGCGCCCGGTCGTCGGCAAAGAGCTGCCTCTCGCCGAAGCCGCTCGCGCCCACAAAGAAATCCTGGAGCCCGGCGCCGCGGGGAAAATCGTCCTCCTTCCTTAATGTAGTGTTCGAACGTGCCGCGCACGGCGGGACGGCGTGGCCGCGGGCCAAATTCTTTTGAGCTCATTACGGCCGAAAACATGCCGTATAATCGGGTTTCTCAAATTATTGGCCGGGAAAGGCCCTAGCGGGGAGCGGAACCACTCTCATCGTGCACATCGCCCTTTTACTCTCGGTTGTTCTCGCGGCGCAGAACCCCATCAGCCACTATTGGCACAAGATCACCGATAGAACCTTTGCCGGCATCTACCACGCCAATGCCTTCGACCTCGCGATGATGATTCCTTATTTCATCGTCCTTTTCGTCCTTGCGGTCTACGGCCTGCACCGTTATTGGCTGGTCTACGACTATTTCGTCTATTCGAAAAATGTCCCCCCGGCTCCGCCGCCGGTGGAAAAGTGGCCCCGCGTCACCGTGCAGTTGCCGATCTTCAACGAGCGCTACGTCATCGAGCGTCTCGTCGAAGCTGTCTCGCGCTTCGACTACCCGCGCGAACTGCTTGACGTACAGGTGCTGGACGACTCCACGGACGAGACCTGCCAAGTCGCCCGCGCTTGTGTCGAGCGCCACGCCGCACAGGGCATGCCCGTCGTTTACATTCATCGCAGCAACCGCGAAGGCTACAAAGCCGGCGCCTTGGAAAACGGCCTGAAAACCTCCAAGGGTGAGTTCGTCGCCATCTTCGACGCCGACTTTCTCCCCGAACCCGATTTTCTTCGCCGCACGATTCCTTATTTCATGACTCCGGATGGCGGCAGCAAAATCGGTATGGTGCAAACACGCTGGACATATCTCAACAGCAACTACTCGCTGCTGACCAACGTGGAAACGATCCTCCTCGATGGCCATTTCGTCGTCGAGCATGGCGCGCGTTCCCGCCGCGGCACTTTCTTCAATTTCAACGGCACCGCCGGCGTGTGGCGCCGCAAAGCCATCGACGATGCCGGCGGCTGGGAGCACGACACCCTCACTGAAGACACCGATCTTTCTTATCGCTCGCAGCTCAAAGGCTGGAAGTTTCTCTACGTCCCGCAAATCGAGTGCGCTTCCGAGCTTCCCGTGGACATGAACGGCTTCAAAGCCCAGCAGGCGCGGTGGGCCAAGGGCTTGATGCAAACCGCGAAAAAAATCCTACCAAGAGTTTTGAAGTCGGATGCGCCCTGGCACGTTAAGGCCGAAGCCTTTTTTCACCTTACCGGCAACATCAGCTACCCGCTCATGATCGTGCTCTCCACCATGTTGCTGCCCGCGATGATCGTGCGCTTCTATCAAGGTTGGATTCAGATGCTGGTGATCGATCTGCCGCTTTTCCTCGCTTCCACGTGTTCCATTTCCAGCTTCTATCTCGTGGCGCAAAGAGAGCTTCGTCCCAAAACGTGGCGCCGTACGTTTCTCTACATGCCCTTCGTCATGGCCACGGGGATCGGCATTTCCGTGCGCAACGCGCAAGCCGTCATCGAAGCGCTGCTCGGCAAAAAAAGCGCATTTGCGCGCACGCCCAAATTCAATATCGAAGGCAAGCAGGGCACTTTCGCGACAAAATCGTACAGGAACAAAGCCGGCTGGATGCCCTATGCGGAAATTCTTTTGGGCTTGTACTTCTCTTCGACTGTGATCTACGCCATCCTCAACGAAAACTACGCTACCGTGCCGTTCCTGCTGCTCTTTGTCTGGGGTTACCTCTACACCGGCGCGATGTCCCTCGGCCAAACGTACTTCGCGCGTCTCCGCTTCGGCGTCAACGCCCCCGAAATGCGCCCCGCCACTTCCGGCGCACCGGGCTTCTGATTCTCTTAAATAGAACTGACGCTCAGGTCGGCAGCCTTTCGCTTTTCGCGTGTGCCATGTCGCCATCAAAGCTACACTGCCCGAAAGGCGGACGCTCCGTGGAATACCTCTCCTTCAAGAATGGCGATGTCGGCTTGCACGCTGTCGCTGCGGGCCCGGAAGATGGCCCCGTCGTCGTCCTGCTCCACGGCTTTCCTGAATTCTGGTATTCGTGGCACAGACAAATCGAGCCGCTGGCGGCCGCTGGCTTTCGCGTCATCGTGCCCGACCAGCGCGGGTATAACCTCAGCAGCAAACCCGCCGGCGTCTCTTCGTATGCCATGCCTGAGCTCGTCTCCGACGTCATCGCCATCGCTGATCAACTTGGCCAGGAAAAAATCCATCTCGCCGGACATGACTGGGGCGCCGCCGTTGCCTGGAGCATCGCCCTCTTGCACCCGCAGCGCATCGCCAAGCTCGCTGTCCTCAACGTTCCTCATCCGTCGGTGATGCGCAAGTTTCTCTGCACACATCCGCGTCAACTGCTCCGCAGCTGGTACATGTTTTTCTTTCAACTCCGGTGGCTGCCGGAAGCCCTGTTCTCCTCTTTCAACTATCGCATCGGCACAAGATCGCTGCTCCGCTCCAGCCGCCCGGGCACCTTCTCCCCCCACGATCTCGCCCAATACCGCGCCGCGTGGTCACAGCCAGGCGCCCTGACTGCCATGTTCAATTGGTACCGCGCGCTCTTTCGCACTCGCGCCAAATTTCCAGACAAAACCGTCCGCGTTCCCACGCGCATCCTCTGGGGCGAGCGCGACGATTTCCTCCTGGCCGAAATGGCTCACGAAAGTCTGCGCTACTGCAACGACGCTGAACTTTTCACCTTCGCCAACGCCACACACTGGCTCCAGCACGAAGAACCCGCTCGCGTCTCGGAGCTGCTGATCGATTTCTTCCGCATCTAGGCGCCCCCCATCGGCCAATTCCCTCCATCGCAGTTGCGTCATTTTCATAACTCGCGGGCATCGCATCACTCCGGTTTAGACTTCGTGCTGGCAGTCTAGAGTCTGTACCGTGCGTCGGGCCGGCTTCCGGTGGTGTTCAATTGTGGACAGTCTCGTTTCCTGGCTGGTGCTAAAGTTTTTGCCGTTGGTACGTCCCGGATTATTTTTGGAGGCTGGAATGGCAAGGCTCATCGGACTGCTCGGAGTGGTGTTGTTGTTTTCTGCCCCGTCTTTTTCCCAAGATAGACAAGGCCAAGACAAAAAGGACAATGCGCAACGCGACAAGACTCAAGTTGGAGGCGGGCACGTTCCTGCTCGTGGTCCTGCCCCTGCCCGGGCGCGTGACTCCGCCCGGACACCTGACTCTGCTCGGACTCCTGCTCCTACCCCCGTCCGGGCCGCTGCCCCCCAAAACAATCGCGCGGACGACCGCGCTCAGCAAAATACGCAAAGGCCCAGCTATCGCGATCAATCCGGGCATCCGGATGTGCCGCATGTCCACGCCAGCAACGACCAATGGGTGGGACATGACTCCGGCCGTGGTGATCCTAACTACCATCTCGATAATCCCTGGGCACACGGACACTTTTCGGGTGGATTTGGCCCGGATCATGTCTTCCGACTTGCGGGAGGGAACAGGGAACGTTTCGGGTTTGGCGGCTTTTTCTTCAGCGTTGCGCCATACGACTACGACTATTCCAATGGCTGGCTATGGGACTCTGACCAGATCGTGTTTTATGAGGATCCAGATCACGACGGCTGGTACCTCGCCTATAACGTCAGGCTCGGTACTTACATTCACGTTTCGTATCTCGGCTAAGACTAAGAAGTCCGGGGGGGAGCCAAGATAGCTATGCAACAATCGGGTGAGATCGTGACGTCTCTGAATTCTTGATCGATTTCTTCCAAGCATAGTGCTCGGTTGTGTCTGCCATCACCAACGAGACATCTCGGATCTCATTCAAAGCAGAGCAATACAATCTCCGGGCTAGAGCCAAAGCGCAGCGGCGGCCCCCAAGTCCCTGCACCGCTGGAGGTGTAGACCTGCATCTTTCCGATCCGGCTGAGCCCGTACGCGAACTGGCGGTAAATCCGCCGGACCAACCAGGTCCAGGGGATAAACTGCCCGAGATGAGTGTGCCCCGAGAGTTGCAACGAAAATCCAGCCTCGGCCGAGATGTGCGGGCGATCCGGCGCGTGCGTCAGAAGAATGCTGGCGCGATTCCGGTCTACACCGATTTGCTGCAGGACCGCACGCAGATGCTCGTCCTGAGTGGCGTGTTTGTAAGGCACGCCGACGATCTGCAAGCCGTCTGCTTCCACTTTCTCGTTCTCAAGTACGCGAACTCCAGCGCCGGAGACGGCTCGTAGGTACTTGGAGTCGTCCCCGAACTGCTCGTGATTCCCCGCAATAAAATAGGTGCCCTGCGGCGCGCGCAGCTCGCGCAATGGTTCAGCGGCTCGCACTGTATCGATCGCTGTGCCATCGTACAAATCGCCGGCAACAAAAACCACGTCGGGCTTCTCCCGCATCGTCTTGGCCACGATCCGCCTCAGAAACCGGCCGTTTCGAACGTGCCCAAGGTGCAGATCGCTGAGCAGCACGGCCCTTCGCCCGCGCCAGGCCTGCGGCAGATTCTCCAAGCGGACGGTGATCCGCCGAACCCTCGTCCAGCCTGCATTCACCAAGCCTGATAAGCTCAACACTACTGACGCTCCGAACAACACCTCCACCATCCGATGGAAATTCACGTTCATTCCCGCCAGCCGTGCGATTCCGAAAATAACCCAGGATAGGCATGCTGCGAAAAAGGAGAAACTCAACCATCCAAGCCAAGCGGCGGCGACCCGATACGTGCCTCGCAACAACGCATTTGTGTAGCGAAAGGCCAGGAGCGACGTTGCTAAAAAGCTGACGGACAGGACGCCCACGACGATCTTGAGCCACAACGCCACAGGGGGATCATTCCCCGCCGGCGAAAACGTCCAGGTCTCGTAGAGGAAAAAATGAAGCAGAAACAACACCGATTGAAAAAACGCGATGAAGCCTATGATTCCTGCTCGTATCCGCATCTATGATTGGATTCCTCAAGTCCCAAAAACGGTATTCATCTGCTCCGAAATGGAGGACGACAGCGTGCGTGGCTGGGCGGGGCGGTTGTCCTGTTTCGTGACAATTTCGGCCAACCACTCGTTTCGGGTACAATCGCGTGGCTGCGTACAGCCCTGAAAACCCACATGCCCGGTGGGCGCAACATCCAAATGGCGGTTCCGAGGTGCGCGAATGAGTGGTCGCCTGTGGCCAGCGCGGTCGCATGGTCTATCGAATTCAGCAAGAGGGGTTTTCTGGGGATTGCTCTGCCTGGCTTATATTGCAGGTACGGCGCGCGCCCAGGAGCGCCGCGAGCGCGAGCCCAATAGCGTCTACGCGGAACGCCGCGCCAAGCTCGCGGCACAGGCCAATGGGCCTATCATCCTCTGGGGTTTCACCGGCCGCGAGGAAGTTTCCCAAGACTACGTCTTTGCCCAGGAAGAGAATTTTTACTACCTCACCGGCCACAATGAAGAAGGCGCCGGACTGATAATCCTTCCCGCTGGTCCGAAGGGCGACGTCTCGAACGTTTCGCGCGAAACGCTTTTTCTCCCCGCAAAGAATCTGCAGAAAGAAAAATGGAACGGCGTTCGCATGTCACCCTCGGACCCGGGCATCGAAGCGCGCACGGGATTTGGTGCCGTGAAATCGTTTGAGAGCGACTTCCGCTCCATGGTCGAGAATCTTGCGAAGACGTTTCCGGACTTCTACACGATTCTTCCCTATCAAAAAGAACTCGGCGGATACCCGCACGAGAAAGCTGTTGTCGATTGGCTGCAGCTCGCTGCGCCGAATGCCAAGCTGAAAGACATTCGCGCGCAGATCGGCGCCCTGCGGCAGATCAAGTCGCCCGGCGAAATCGCACTCCTGAAAGAAGCGATTGACTTGTCCCTCAATTCCCACCTCGAAGCGATGAAGTTGATGCGCCCGGGACTCTACGAATATCAGGTAGCGGCAAAAATGGTCGAAATCCATGCCTGGGGCGGCTCGGAAGCTGAGGGTTACGCCCCGATTGTTGGGGCCGGCCCGAACTCCACCGCGCTGCACTACGACAAGCTCTCGCGCAAAATCGAGGATGGCGACATCGTCGTGCTCGACGTCGGGGCACAATACTCCGGCTATTCGGCGGACATCACGCGCACGCTGCCCGCTAACGGCAAGTACACGCCGCGCCAGCGCGAAATCTACGACATCGTTCTCGGTGCACAAAACGCGGCCCTCGCCGCGCTCAAGCCGGGCATGGATTTCTGTAACAAAGGCGACAAGAGCGTTCACAAGATTGCCTACAACTACATCAATTCCCATGGAAAAGATCTTCACGGCAAATCCCTCGGGCCATATTTCATTCACGGCCTCGGCCATCACATCGGATTGAACGTCCACGATCCGGGCGAATTCTGCGCCCCTTTCCAGCCCGGCATGGTCATCACCGTGGAGCCCGGCATCTATATTCCCGAGGAAAATCTGGGCGTGCGCATCGAGGACGACGTCCTCATCACCGAATCCGGCCACACACTCCTCAGCGAACGCCTCCCCCGCGACCCTACTGAAATCGAAAAGATTATGGCGGAAGCCGCGTTGGCTCGCGCAAAAGGAGAAAGAGGCGAGGTCCGCGGAAACGTTTCGTCAACAGAAGCGCCCGCCGACAGCGGCGTGATCCGGAGCTTGATTGAGAAATACGCGAAATCGGTTGATGGCGCGGACACCGCTCTCGCTGCTGAGGTCTGGTTGGATTCGCCGGAGGTCTCCTTCATCCACCCGCTGGGCCACGAGCACGGTTTCGAACAAATAAAGCAAAATGTCTACCTGCACTTGATGGGCGATACCTTCTCGGAGCGCAAACTCAGTATTCATGACGTTTCCGTACATGTTTACGGAGACGCCGCCTGGGCCGAGTTCTACTGGGATTTCGCCGCCAAGTTCAGAAAAGATGGCTCGCCCCTCGCGACACACGGCAGGGAAACACAGCTCTACCGGAAGGAACAAGGTCGATGGCGCTTGGTTCACGTTCACTATTCCGGAATGCCTGTCACGGCAGAACGCCAAGGTTTCTGAGCGAAAGAAACATTTCTTTTTCAAGGGCGCTCCCTGCCAGCAAAGAAGGCGGCCAGCAAAGAAGGCGGATTGACCGCCGGGAATGAGGCACCTTATACTGATCTCCCGCGCTGGACGTGGATTTCGCGCCAGCGTGCCTCGAGTCATTCCGCGAGCAGCGTAGGAGCGAACTTTAGTTCGCCGGCCGGAATTTCCGAAATCAGCAAACTTTCTAGGGAGCATATGAGCAGCGTCAAAGCGACACAACTTCGCCCCGGCATGGTCATCCAGCACGAGGGCCAGCTTTTCACTATTTTCAGCGTCGATCACCGCACGCCCGGCAACAAGCGCGGCTCGATGCAGACCCGCATGAGGAACCTCCGTACGGGTGCGATCATCGATTACCGGTTCCGCGCCGAAGAATTCGTGGACCGCGCCATCCTCGATGAAGTCGAGTTCGAGTATCTCTACAACGAGGGCGACGATTTTCACTTCATGAACACGAAGAACTACGAGCAGATGCAGATGAGCCGCGAAGAGCTGGGCGAAACGGTCTACTACTTGATTCCCAGCACCATCGTGAAGGTGGAATTTTTCGAGGAAAAAGCCATCGGAGTGGATCTCCCCGACACCATGGACATGAAGGTGATCCAGACCGAGCCAACGCTCCAGAAAGCCACCGCCAGCGCGGTCATGAAGCCCGCAACACTGGAAACCGGCCTGGTCGTTCAGGTTCCGCCGTTCGTGAATGAGGGCGACAGAATCAAGGTGGACACCTCGGAAGCACGTTACGTTCAGCGCGTCGAGTAATTCTTGGTTCTTTGCTTTTGTACGCGGCTGGTAGATGATGACACTTCGATTTTCCGCCTCCGCAGCTAATTTCAGCGCCAGCCGGAATTAGAAGAGGCAGAACGGCGTCCCGGTTTTCAACGGGGCGCCTTTTGTTTTTGCGTACCCGCGTCTAGTCTAAAGTAGACTAGTTTTCCGTCTAATCTACGCTAGTGTGATCCCGCCGTGCCCGTTGCGGATTTTTCGCCCGCCGGATGCGCGCCAAACACGCGGTCGAAGATCGCATCCACATAGCGAAGCTGCCGCTGCAGATCGAAGGTGTGCGCTAGGGCTTTCGAATCGAGGTACTTCGCGATGCGCTGATCTTTCGAAACGCGGTCGCGGAAACTTGTGTCTGACTCCCACGCGGTCATGGCGTTCTCCTGCACCGCCTTGTACGCGTCGTCGCGCGGCATGCCTTTTTCCACCAAGTCCTGCAACAATTGTCCCGAATAGATGAGACCGTGAGTGGATTCGAGATTTCGAATCATATGTTCCGGGAAGACACGCATCTCGCCAATGATCGCAGTCATTTTCGAAAGCATGTAATCCACGAGAATCGTGGAATCGGGGAGGATGATTCTCTCCACGGAACTGTGGGAGATGTCGCGTTCGTGCCACAAGGCAACATTTTCGAACGCAGCGAGCATGTTCGAACGGACGAGGCGCGCCAAGCCGCAGATTTGTTCGCACGTGACGGGATTGCGCTTGTGAGGCATGGCGGAACTGCCGCGCTGCTCGCCGCTGAACGGCTCTTCGGCTTCGCGGACTTCGGTGCGCTGGAGATGGCGAATTTCGAGTGCGATTTTTTCAAGCGTGGCGGCGATAAGCGCGAGAGAGCTGAGATATTGTGCGTGGCGATCGCGCTGAATCACTTGCGAAGCGACGGGAGCGACACTGAGCCCCAGGCGCTTGCAGATGCGCTCTTCCATTTCCGGGCCAAGGTGCGAAGCATTACCGACGGCGCCGGAGATTTTTCCGACAGCCATTTGCGCGGCGGCGTCGCGAAAGCGCGTGATGTTGCGCTGATTTTCCGAAAACCAATTGGCGATTTTTAAACCAAACGTGATGGGCTCGGCATGAATGCCGTGAGTGCGGCCGATTTGCGGGGTGTGGCGGAATTCATGGGCGCGCACATCGAGAATTTCTCCAAACATCACCAAGCCGCGCTCGATTAGCTTCGAAGCATCGCGAACCTGGAGGGCCTGCGCGGTGTCAACAACGTCATTCGAAGTCATGCCGTAGTGCAGCCAGCGCGCGGCGGCCGGATCAGCGATCGATTCGCCGACGGCCATGGTGAAAGCAATGACGTCGTGCTTCACGCGAGATTCGAGTTCGTGGATGCGCGCGACATCGATCTTGGCGCGAGAGCGAATCGCGGCGGCAGCATCCTTGGGGACTTGGCCCGCTTCCGCAAGCGTTTCCGTGGCGGCGAGCTCGACTTCCAGCCACTTTGCGAACTTGTTCGCGTCACTCCAAACCTGGCCCATCTCCTGGCGCGTGTAGCGTGCTATCACTGCTTTCTCCCCAAAAAGCGAAAAGAAGATTGCGCGGGCAGTTCCCCGTGTTTCCTACTTCCATGATACCGCAGATGGGAAAATGTGCGCGGCGCGAGGGATTTCCTGCTTAGTGTCCGAAAATGGGATGGGCAGTCGCGGAAACGAGCGTTTGGTGACCGGAAAGCGCATGGACAGGGGGTATAAGACGCTAAGAAAAAAGCAGTTGGGGCGCCAACGGAGCGGCAAAAGAGTTGCACAAGGCAAGGGTGTAGGGTGTCTACAGGCTAGGAAGTAGGATGTCAACAGCCTTGGATGGAACAAAGGGCAGGGTCACATCGTCATAACCAAGAGAAAGAGCAGAGAGACAGCATGGAAAGAGCGTTCGAGGGACGTTGTTGAGCATTGGAAGGAATTGTCTGAGGTACAAAGCGATGGCTGAGAAGAGAGAACGGTACCAGAACCGGATCGAGCTTTTGCAGGGGACGCTGGACCTGCTGATTTTGCAGACCCTGCAATGGGGGCCGCAACATGGCTATGGCATTAGCGTGGCCATCCGGAATCGCTCTGGCGAGTTGCTGCAGGTGGATACCGGTTCGCTTTATCCAGCTTTGCATCGACTGGAAAAGCAGAAATGGATCAGGGCGGAGTGGCGAATCTCCGAAAACAAGCAGCGAGCAAAGTTTTATCAATTGACGGCGGCAGGAAAGAAGCAACTGACAAGAGAACGCTCAAAGTGGTCGCAGCTCTCCGACGCGATCGCGGGCGTGCTGAACCCAGAGCAGAGATGATCGGCAAGAAAATAAGAAAGTAAGGAACGCAGAGGTGGACCGTGAGTTTCTGGCGACGGAAGAAGCGAGACGCAGACCTTGAGGAGGAATTGCAGAGCCATCTGGAGATGGCGGCGCGGGATGGTATGGAAGGAGGGAAGGGTAAGAGAGAAGCAGAGCAAGCGGCGCGGCGGGAGTTTGGGAATGTGGGGTTGGTGAAGGAGGTCACGCGGGACGTTTGGGGGTCGAGGTGGCTGAGAGACGCCGCGGATGATGCGCGTTACGGAATGAGGATGCTGGCGAAGAATCCGGGGTTCGCGATCGTTGCCATTCTCTCTCTGGCGCTTGGCATCGGCGCCACAACAGCTATGTTCAGCGTGGTCTACGCCGTTTTGGTGAATCCGTATCCTTACGCTAATTCAGACCGGATGGTTCACTTGGTGGTCCACGACGCTAACGGCAACCGCCGCTATGTAAACCTCAATGGGCCGCAATTGCAACAGCTTCGGCAGGCCAGCTCGGTCGAGAGCTCTGCCGCCATGGATGGGTGGGACCTCACCACGACCGAAGGCGATCTACCTGAAAACGTCCAGGGCGTGTATCTGACCTCCAACGCCTTCGTGCATTTTGGCGTGCCGACTCTGCTGGGGCGTGGACTGCTGCCATCGGATGCACCTGAGGGCCAGGATCCCGAGAACGTGGCCGTGCTGGGTTATCAGTTCTGGCAGAGACACTACGGCGGCGATCCCGGCATCGTGGGCAAGAATATTCAGTTAGTCCATAAGACCTACTCGATTGTGGGAGTGGTTCGGCCACGGTTTACGTGGGGAGATGGCGAAGTCTATCTGCCGCTCAAGCTCACCGCCGATCCGGTGCGCACTTACTTCCCCATGATCCGGCTCAAGCCAGGGATCACGCGCGCGGCGGCAAACGCGGAGTTTCAGTCGCTCCTCGAGCAATTCGCGAAGCAAACTCCAACGCATTTCCCCGAGCATTTCCGGATGGCCATAGAAGGATTGAACGACCACTTCGTGACTGATATCGGCGGGACATTGTACCTGCTGCTCGCTGCCGTAGCTTTGTTGCTGCTGATCGGATGCGGAAACGTTTCGATACTGCTGCTGGCCCGGGGCACGGCGCGGCAGCACGAGCTGGCGGTGCGGTCGGCTATCGGGGCGGAAGGCTCCCGGCTACTGCGACAGTTGCTCACGGAATCGCTAATGCTGTCGTTTACGGGGGCGATCATTGGCGTGGCGCTGGCAAATAGCCTGGTAAAACTTATCATGAACTGGCTGCCGGAATTCTCGTTCCCGCACGAAGCGGCGATCAGCATCAATCTGCCGGTGTTGTTCTTCAGCGTCAGCCTTGCGCTGCTGACGGGCATCATCTTCGGCATCTCGCCGGCGCTTCAATCCGCGCGTCCGGATGTCGCCCAGGTGATGCAAGCGAATACGCGCAAGATTACGACGGGAGTTCGTGGCCGCCGGACTCACAGCGTCCTGATCGCGGGCCAGATTGCCCTGACACTTCTGCTGCTGGCTGGGGCGGGGGTTGCCATGCGAGGCTTCGTGCGCATGATGCGCGTGAACCTCGGCTACGACCCACACAACACCATGTCGGTCGGGATCCCAGTACACGACAACACCTACACCACGTGGGAGGCCAGGAGAGCGTACTTCAGTCAGCTGCTTCAGAAGGTGGGCGCAATGCCGGAAGTAGATTCGGCCGGCCTTTCGACAAATGCCACTCCGCCAAGCAACGGATGGGAACAGCGTTTCGAAATTTCCGGCAAGCCAGTAGCAGAACAACAGCGGGCGCGTGTCAACTTCATCAGTGCGGGCTATTTCTCCGTGCTCCGCATTCCGTTGCTGCAAGGACGAATCTGGGATGAAAGCGAGACGATGCACGGCTCCAAACTCGCGCTGATCAATCAGACCCTGGCTCGCCAATATTTCCCGAATGGCGACGCCATTGGCAGCGAGATCCGCGTGCCCGAACTGAAGGGTGAGCCTCCGTTTCAACTGGCAGTCGCCGGGAGTGACGGCTGGTTTCAGGTAATTGGCATCGTCAGCGATGCTCGCAACGACGGTCTGCGCAATCCAACCAAGCCCTCTATGTATGTGCCGTATACGATCAGCATGCCGGTTTGGACACAGATCCTCGTCCGAACCAAGGTCCCTCCACTCCGGATACTGCGTGCTGTGCGCGAACAGATTCACACTGTTGATCCTGACCAGCAAGCATCGAGAAATGTTCGCGATCTCGACGGATGGATTACGACGCAGCCGGAATGGGAACAGGGACATCTGGTAGCAACCCTGTTTGCGGGGTTTGCAATCCTGGCGCTGGCGCTGGCCGCCACGGGACTGTACAGCGTGATTTCCTTCGCGGTTAGTCAACGAACCGGCGAATTCGGCATACGCATGGCGCTGGGAGCTAGGCCCAAAGATGTCCTGCTAATAGTGTTTCGCTCGGCGGCGAAGAGCGTGACTGGCGGTGTTCTAGCTGGAGTAGTGGTGACGATCACGCTCAATCGTGTGCTCGCGCGCTGGATTCAGGGCAGCTCACTCGATGCGATGATCCTTGCCGGGGTGATCCTGTTGCTGGTCGTGACTTCTGCATTGTCCTGCTTCATACCAGCGCGAAGGGCGTCCTCGGTGGATCCGACGGTGGCGCTGAGGTACGAATGAATGAAGCCTTAGCCGGAGAGCCGTGCCTTGCATGTGGCTCCCCTGCGGAGTCCGATTACTCCTTCCTATAACACTTGTGCTTGCGGGTCCGGAAAGCCGTATGTTATTGGCAAGTAAGGGCCTAAGCCTAACCTAACCGCAAGCCTCGAATCCTGTCTAATGAATCGGATGCAACAGAGCGTCGAAAGCACCCAGGCCATCGCCGAGAGCGACGCCATCGCCGTGGAGCGCACGCTGGCGGGCGATCGCGAAGCTTATCGCGTTCTCGTTGAGCGGCACAGCCACAACGTTTTCCGGCTGGCTTACCGGATGACCGGGAACCGGCACGATGCTGAAGAGGTGGTCCAGGAGGCATTCTTGCGTGGGTATCAGAAGCTGGGGCAATTTGCGGCGCGATCGAATTTCGGGACGTGGGTGTATCGAATCGCGGCGAACTATGCCATTGACCGCATGCGCCAGCGGCAGAAGGAAGAAGCGCGGCGGGAAGCGCCCCGAGCGGATGACCAGGACGGCATGGAAAACGATCCACTCAATCGCATCCCAGATGGGGCGCCAACGCCGGAACGGTTGACGCAGAGCATCGAGCTGCGAAAACAGATGGAACAGGCGCTTGCCGCTCTTTCGGACGCGGAGAGAACCGCTTTCGTGATGCGGCATTGGGAAGGCTGCGGGATCGAAGAAATCGCAGGAGTCTTGAAATCAAGTTCGAACGCGACGAAGAACACCGTCTTTCGCGCGGTGCAGAAATTGCGCCGTGCTCTCCAGCCCGTTGTGGAAACAAGGGCGCAGGCGCGCGCCATGGGAACGGAATCATGAAACACATGACGGAAGAAGAATTGATCGCGTATCGCGAGGGAGTAGCCGAGCAGCGAGCGGTGATTTCAGGACACCTCGCAGTCTGCGCAGAGTGCCGCGGCGAGTTGGCACGAATCGAAGCGGTACTCGCGGCGCTGGATACGCTTCCTGTGCCGGATCCGGGGGCCGATTACGGGCGGCAGGTGTGGCGGGAGATTGCCCCGCGGCTTGCGCAGAAACCGGGACGGTGGTGGCAGGTGTGGATGGAACCACGGCGGCTCACTGCGGCGGGCGTGATGGTGGCGCTGATTGTCGCGGCGTTTGTCGCCGGGCGAATCACAAAGCCAGGCAAAACGAGTGACAACATCGCGAACCAGGAACAGGTGCGGGAGCGCGTGTTAGTGGTTGCCATAGGCGAACACCTGGGCCACTCCGAGAGGATGTTGGTGGAGCTTTCGAACGCGGAGCCAAGCGATCCGGCGCAGAAACAAGTGAACATCGCCGCCGAACAGCGGCGCGCGGAGGATTTGCTGCAAGAAAACCGGTTGTATCGGCAGACGGCGCTGCAAGAGGGAGATGCGGGACTTGCCAGCGTGCTGGACGAACTCGAGCGCGTGCTGCTGGATGTGGCCCACAGTCCGGAAGAGGTAACGCCGGCGCAGCTCGAAGCAATCCAGAAAAAGATCGAAGGGCGCGGGATTTTGTTCAAAGTCCGGGTGGTCAACAAGGAACTGCAACAACGCCAGGAGGCCAGGGAGCCTGAGCCGGCGCAGAACGATTCTACGAAAAGAGAGAGGAACAAAGTATGACCATCGGCAATTCAATTGGAAAGACGAGCGTGTCCTGGATCGCAGTTGCTGCGCTGCTGCTGGCGCCTGCAGTCACGCGCGCGTATGGACTCAAGGCCATTCCCGAGCAATCTGCGGATTCTCTGCAAGACCCGCAGGAGGCCCAGGACAAAGAACAAGAGAAGCGCGAACGCGAGCAGGAAGCAAGAGAGAGAGAAGACGAAAAGCGCGAGCGGGAGCAGGAAGCGCGAGAGCGGGCGCAGGAAAAGGTCGAACGGCTGCAAGAATTGTACGACGACGGGCGTGAAGACCTCGATGAAGACCGCTATGACCGGGCCGCGGCGAAATTCAAGGAACTGGCAGATATGAACGGCCCGCAAACGGATGCGGCGCTGTACTGGAAGGCTTACGCGGAGAACCGATTGGGCAAGAGGGATACGGCACTAACCACGATTGCGGACTTGAAGCGGCGATTTCCTCAGAGCCGGTGGCAAAAGGATGCCGGCGCTCTGGAGATCGAGGTGAAGCAGTCAACCGGCCAGCCTGTAAAGCCGGCGGACCAGAGCGACGAAGAATTGAAGATGCTGGCGATCCAAGGGCTTATGAACAGCGACTCCGAACGCGCGATGCCTCTGCTCGAGAAAGTGATCAACGGTTCGGCTTCTCCAAGAGAAAAATCGAAGGCGCTATTCGTGCTGGCACAAAGCGGGTCGCCACAAGCGCGCGAGATTCTGGGCAAAATCGCGCGAGGACAGAGCAATCCGGAACTGCAGAGGAAGGCGGTTGAATATCTGGGACTCTTCGGCGGTGCTGAAGCCCGGAAGACGCTGGCCGAAGTTTACGTATCAAGCAGCGATGCTTCGGTTAAGCACGCCATACTTCGCAGCTACATGATCGGCGGCGATCACGAGCGCCTGTTCGCCGCGGCGAAGAGCGAGAAGGATGAGTCACTGCGGCGCGAGGCGATCCGGCAACTGGGTCTAGTTCATGGAACTGGCGAATTGGAGCAGTTGTATAAGACTGAAACATCCTCGGACGTCCGGCGGGAAATCCTGCAGGCATTTTTCCTTGCGGGCGATTCGGGAAGACTCGTGCAGGCGGCGCAGGGAGAAAAAGATGCGGAATTGAGGCGAGCGGCGATCCGAAACCTTGGGCTGATCCATTCGGACGATTCCGGGAAGGCGCTGCAAGAGATCTATAGCAAGGAAACGGACCACGAGGTCAAAGCGGAAGTATTGAACGCGTATTTCTTGCAAGGGAACGCCAAAGCGCTGGTGGCCATCGCGCGTAGCGAAAAAGACCCGGAACTCAAGAAAACAGCGGTGTCCAAGTTGACGCTGATGCATTCCAAGGAAGGCACCGATTACCTGATGGAACTGCTGCAAAAGTGAGGGGGGGAAACCATGCGAGAAGAGCGAGCGATTTCGACGCTACAAAGAATACTTGGGCTGGCGATGATTTTGGCAGGGATCTATTGTGCTGCCGTGCAACTGGCGAAGGGCGACGCCCCGCCGGAGCCGGCGCAAACAATCCGGGCCGCCGCGCAGGCGGCGGAAGCTCCGCGCATTGAAAATGCGAAGCTGGAAACACGGGGAGCCGGCGCGAGTCTCGATGCCACCATGCGCGAGCTCGCAGGAACGGCGGAAAAAGCGGAGTGGGTCGGCTACCACGTCGATCAGGTCGCGGGCGAACGTGGAGTCTGCTGTAACAACAACTGGAATGATGGGAATTGCGGATCCTGCCGGCTGGAAAAGGAAAATGGCGGATCGAGCACCACGACACGCACGGACGGAAACGTCAAACTGGAGGGCTCGCGGCAACTCATCGTGCTCTATCGCCTCGAAGCGAAGCAGGTCGTAAAAATTCGGGTCGCGTCAGATGATTGCACGCTGGATGCGGGCGGTCTGGCATTCGTTTGGCTTACGGGAGTCAAACCGACGGAGAGCGTGGCGCTCCTCGCAACTTACGTGCGCGGGTCAGGCTTCGAAGATCACGGAGACCGCAGCGTCGGCAATGGAGCGCTGACGGCGATCGCGTTGCATGCGGATGCGTCGGCTGACCGGGCGCTCGAATCGTTTGTGACACCGGAGCAGCGCGAAGGGCTGAGGAGGCAGGCAGCGTTCTGGATGGGGGCTGCGCGGGGCAACGCCGGATTGCTCGCTTTGCAGCGCATGGCGAAAACGGATCCGAGTTCGGACGTGCGCGCGCACGTAGCGTTTGCGCTTTCCGTGAGCCATGAAGCTGGAGCGCTGGATGAGATGATCCGCATGGCGCACGACGACACAAGCACGCATGTGCGGGGGCAGGCGCTTTTCTGGCTGGCGCAAAAAGCCGGAAAGAAAGCCGTAGGCACGATCACCGGAGCAATCGAGAACGATCCGGACACGGATGTAAAGAAAAAAGCGGTGTTTGCGCTGAGCCAATTGCCGAAGGAAGAAGGCGTGCCAAAGTTGATTGAAGTCGCGCAGACGAATCGCAATCCGGCAGTGCGGAAGCAGGCGATGTTCTGGCTGGGGCAATCGAACGATCCACGGGCGCTGCAGTTTTTCGAAAAAGTGCTCACGCAGTAGCGGTTAACGCAGAAGATCTTCGAGCTTCACGCGCGCATCCGTCTTGGCGTCGCGGTACTTCACGATGACGGCGGCTTGCAGGGAGAGCCCCCATTTTGCGCCAGTGGGATGCGAGACCGCGCGTGAGCCTGGAACGACGATAGCTTCTTCGGGAATGATCAACGGCTCGCTTTCCGTGGCGGTGTAAATCGCATCGCGAACAAGATCGTAAACCGGGATGGAGCGATTGAGGATCGTGCCTGTGCCTAAAATCGCGCGGCGCTTGACGACGGTTCCCTCATAAACGCCGGAATTCCCGCCGACCAGGACTTCGTCTTCGATAATCACGGGAAGCGCACCGACAGGTTCGAGGACGCCACCAATTTGCGACGCGGCGGAAATGTGGCAGTTGCGGCCGACCTGGGCGCAACTCCCAACGAGCGCGTGCGAATCGATCATCGTGCCTTCACCAACATACGCGCCGACGTTCACGAACATCGGCGGCATGCAAATCACGCCGCGGCCGATGCAACTTCCATCGCGAATGCTGGAGCCGCCGGGAACGATGCGCACGCCGTCGGAAGCCGCGAACGCGCGCACCGGATAGGTAGACTTGTCAAAAAAGGGCTGTTTCGAAGCGTCGATCGACATATCAGCGATGGCGCCCATTCGAAACCCGAGCAGGATTCCCTTTTTCACCCAGGCGTTCGCGCGCCAGCCGGATTTCGTGGAGGCATCCGGTTCGGCAGCGCGAATTTCGCCGCGATTCAGCGCGGCTTTGAAATCGCGGAAGAGCCAGAAATGTTCTTCTTCGTAATGAGCCGGAGCTTCGTCAAACAGACGCTCAATTTGCGAAGGCAGCATGAACCCTCTCGACCGTAGGCACGGCCGTCGGGCGGCTAACGAGCCCGAGCGCTTCGAGCACGGCCCGGATGCGCGCCTGATTCTCCGCCTTCGGCGGCACGAGTGGCAAGCGCCATACCGGTTCGAGCAGGCCCATTTCCGCCATCGCCTCCTTTACCGGGATGGGATTCGACTCCACGAAATTGATTTCCATGAGCGGATGATAGCGGCGGTGAATTGCGCGCGCGGCGGGAAAGTCACCCTGGAGGGCGAGCCGCGTCAATTGTGACATTTCCGCGGGGATTTCGTTCGAAACGACGGAGATGACCCCGCGGCCACCGAGGGAGATGATCGGTAGCGTTATGGCGTCGTCGCCGGAGAGGACGATGAAGCCTTCCGGGACGGCATTGAGAATCGCAGCCATCTGGGACACATTACCGGAAGCTTCTTTGATGCCGACAATATTTTCAATTTCCGCAAGGCGCTTCACGGTGCCCGGCTCGATGTTCACGCCGGTGCGGCCCTGCACGCTGTAAAGAATGATGGGCAGGGGCACCGCTTCGGCGATGGCGCGATAGTGCTGGAAGAGGCCCTCCTGAGTGGGCTTGTTGTAATAAGGAGTGACCGAGAGAATGCCGTCGGCTCCAAGAGCGGCGAGCTCGCGCGCGAGCGCGATGACCTCCGCGGTGTTATACCCGCCTGCGCCCCCGAGGACAGGCACCTTACCGTTAGCCAATTCGACGGTGATCTTAACGACGCGAAGATGCTCTTCGTGCGTGAGCGTGGGGCTCTCGCCCGTCGTTCCGCACGGAACGAGGAAGTCGACGCCTGCCTCGATCTGTCGCTTGATCAGAACTCGCAGAGCGGGTTCATCGAGAGAACCATCCCGACGAAAAGGTGTGACCAGTGCGGTGCCTGTGCCTGTAAACATGATGCTGCTCCTTCCTTTTTTCCCTCAGCTCAATTCGCTGAGAATCTCGCGAAATTCGAATAGCCCTTTTTTCCCCACGACCCAGCGCGCCGCGCGGAGCGCGCCGCGCGCAAAACCTTCGCGGCTGCGCGCCGTGTGACGCAGCGTGATGGTGTCCGCGGCGGAATCGAAACCGATTTCATGCGTGCCGGGATGCGCACCCGCGCGGTTGGAACCCAAGCTGACCGGACGGTTGTAGCCGCTTGCTCGCATCTCCTCCGCAAGTTTCTTCAGCGTCCCTGAAGGCGCGTCTTTCTTCGCGGAGTGGTGAATTTCCCAACCCCAGGCTTCGTATTCCCCATGTTTCGCGAAGAGCGCCGCGGTGTGCGCGACGGCTTCGAAGAAAAGGGTCACGCCAACAGAAAAATTGGGCGCCCAGACAACGCCCGTTCCGCTGCTTGCCACAGTTTCGCGGACCGCGGGAAGATGATCGAACCAGCCGGTTGTGCCGATAACCGAGTTAACGCCCAGCGCAGCGAGGCGGCGGATATTTTCCGGAGCAGCGTCCGGTGAGGTAAATTCAACAGCCGCATCGACTCCCCGGAGAGTCTGTTGAGAAAGGGCCTGGCCGCGCGGATTGTTGCGCGCATCAAATTTTGCCCGCACGTCGAATCCGTATTCCGGCGCGAGCTGCTCGATGAGGCGGCCCATCTTTCCATAACCAACAATCGCGAGGCCGGTGCTCATGCGCTCCTCCGGCCGGTCGCGAGGAGTTGCGTCGCCATGCGCGCGTAGATATCCACCGCTTCGGACAATTCTTTCTTCGGCATGCGCTCTTCGGAAGTATGTGCGACGTGAATGCTGCCGGGTCCAATGAGGAATGGCTGCCCCCAGGTACCTTCGAAACTTGGGATGTCCGTCGTGAAGGCCACCACCGTTGTGGGCAAACCATCAACCTTTGCCAATTGCACGGCTGGCGTGTAGAAGACTTCGCGCGCTTCCGCGCGGCCTGCCGTCGCCGCGGACACCGCTTCCCGGGTCTTCGCCGGATCGCCGATCGTGCGAAACATGATTTCTGCTTCGGCGTGATCGGCGACCACGTTGGGTGCGCGGCCGCCATTGATGGTGCCGATATTCAGCGTGCTGCGGCCGAGCAGGGCGTCTTGCGGCAGCGGAATCTGGCGGATGTCGTGGAGAACATCGAGCAGCGTGTCGATGGCGGAATGACCGAGTTCCGGATAGGCAGAGTGCGCGAGTTTTCCGTGAGTCGTGATTTCGTAGCGCAGCGCGCCTTTCGAACCGAGGGCGAGACGGTTCTCGGTGGGCTCGCCATTGATGAGGAATCGCGAGCCGCGGGGAGTGGCGGCGGCGGCTATTGCACCGGCGCTGTTGCGTTCTTCGCCGACGACGAAGAGGAGGCCGATATTGCGCGTCCCGGAGGCGAGCAGTTTTTCTGCGGCGGCGATCATGGCAGCAATAATCCCCTTCGCGTCGCAGGAACCGCGGCCCCAAATGAAATCGCCATCCTCGCGCGAACCAAAAAAGGGCGGAACGGTATCCATATGCGTGGAGAGCGTGACGACGGGCTCACCCCAGGACGCAAAGATATTGTCGCGGTTGAGTTCCGCAGGGATGCGCTCGACGTCGCCGTTGTGGCGCGCGGCGAGAGCCGACAAATGCGCGAAGAGGTAGTCGCCCACATTTTTTTCGTGGTTGGTGGTCGACTCGATGTCCACCAGCGCGCGCGTTAGTTCGAAAAGACTCATTCGAATCGGGCATTTCTGGATGAGCGAAACGAAAGGAAGGAACCGCGAGGATACAAATCGGGGCCGCTGCCTCTCGATAGCGCTTCATCCTAATGAACGGATGACAGTGAACAGGCCTTGGGCCTGTTCCCCAACCGCTGCGGTTTCAGCTACCGCTGCGATTTCGGCGGACGACAGCAACAACAATGTGGCCCCTTTTGCGCGGGCATCCGAAGCTGATCGGAATTACCTGCCCGGCTACTCATGGCCTCCGCACCTCTACCAAGACAAGATAAGTCTAACGGAGCTTCGCACTAAAAGCGAACGAAATGTTGAATGGCCTACATCGGACTTAATGTTACAGCTCAAGCGGCCTGAGGGGAACGTGCTGGGAGGCGACGAGGAGTTCGCCGCTGAAGGCGCACTCGGCAGGGCGGCGGCCCAGGGCTTCTTCCGCGGAGAGCCGGACAAGATCGGGATTGTTGTTTTCCTGCGAAACGTGGGCGAGGACGAGATAGCGCGCAATGGCGTCGAAACCGTCGGGGTCGCAGAGATATTCGCTTACGGCATGATTCGAAAGATGGCCGGTGCGGCTGAGAACGCGCTGCTTGACGACCCAGGGATACGGGCCGACCTTGAGCATGTCCAGATCGTGATTGGATTCGAGGACCAGGCAATCGGCGCCGCGGAGATGCACTTTGACCAGTTCGGGCATGTAGCCCAGGTCGGTGACGATGGCCATTTTCGCGCCATTCGAACGGAATGTGAAGCCGACAGGGTCGGCGGCGTCATGGGGAATCGCGAAGGCGTGGACCTCAATATCGCCGATGGTGAAGCGCTGGCCTCCGTAAATGGTTTCCACGCCACGCAAACGCTTGGCAAGTCGATCGGGTAGGGCGCGGTGCAGAGCGTCCATAGTGGGCTCTGTGACGAAGAGCGGCGCTTTCCACAGGCCGAGCATTTGCGGGAGGCCGTTGCAGTGGTCGGTGTGCTCGTGGGTGATCAGGATCCCGTCGATGTGCTCGACAGTTCTTTCAACGGCGGCGAGGCGGGCCAGGGTTTCGCGCTTGCCGAGTCCGGCATCCACCAAGAGGCGGGTCCGCTCGGTCTCGAGCAACGTGATGTTGCCCGAGCTGCCGGACGCTAGGATGGAAACCCGCAAGCCGATCGTTTTCTCCTCAGCTTCTCCGTGCCATTTCGACTCGAAAACGAATTTTCAGAATGATGGCAGAGCGATGGCGTGGCGTCAACAAGGACTCCACGATTGCAACGGTGATATACTCCCGCGGCAAACCATGGAAAAGTACGATCTCATCGTGGTCGGTTCCGGGCCCGGAGGCCAGCGAGCTGCGATTCAAGCGGCGAAATTCGGCAAGCGCGCCGCGCTCATTGAAAAGCTGGAAGTCATCGGCGGAACCGCGATCAACACCGGCACGATTCCGAGTAAGACCATCCGCGAAGCGGTGTTGCATCTTTCCGGCTATCAGTATCAAAGCATCTACGGCGTCAACTATCGTGTGAAAGAACTGATCACCATGGCCGATCTTTCCTTTCGCGCGCTCAACGTCATCAAGACCGAGATCGATGTGATCCGCGCCCAGCTGTCTCGGAACGGCATTGAAGTCGTCACGGGAACCGCCAGCTTTTTGGATCCCCACCACATGCAAGTGACGAGCTCGCGCGGACAAGTGGAGTTTGAAGCGGACAACATCGTTATTGCCACAGGCACGAAACCCGCTGTCTCTCCCTTGGTCCCTTTCAACGACACGACCATCATCAACAGCGATCAAATTCTGAAGATGCCGGTGATTCCCAAGGCCATGATCGTGGTGGGCGGCGGAGTCATCGGGGTCGAGTATGTGTGCATGTTCGCCACACTGGGCGTCCGCGTGACGCTGATTGAAAAACGTCCGCGATTGCTGGAATTCGCCGATGCCGAGATGGTCGAGGCGCTTTGTTACCATCTGCGGGACCGGCGCGTCACGTTGCGGCTAAATGAGGAAGTGGAGAGCGTTGAGGAAACACCGGATCACACCGTTGTGGCGAATCTGAAAAGCAAGAAGAAAGTCTCCGGCGACGCGCTGCTCTATGCGGTCGGACGGCAGGGCAACGTGGATGAATTGAACCTGGCGGCAGGCGGCCTGGAGGCCGATGCGCGAGGACGCATCCCGGTCGATGAAAATTACCAGACCAAGCAACCGCATGTGTATGCCGTAGGAGACGTCATCGGGTTCCCCAGCCTCGGCTCGGTTTCGATGGAGCAGGGACGCATCGCCGCTGCCAAGGCGTTTGGCATGCCGACGAATTCCAACCGCGCGAATTATCCCTACGGGATTTACACCATTCCCGAAATCTCGTTTATCGGAAAGACGGAAGAGCAGCTCACCGAGGAAGGGGTTCCATACGAGGTCGGAATGGCTTTTTTTCGCGAAATTGCCCGCGGCCAGATTCGCGGCGACACCACCGGCCGCCTAAAACTCCTTTTCGATCCTTCCACCAAGGAACTGTTGGGCGTGCACATTATTGGGGAAGGGGCCTCAGAGCTGTTGCATATCGGGCAAGCAGTCTTCGCACTGAAAGGCACGGTGGAATATTTCGTGGATACCGTTTTCAATTATC
>Ga0209527_1000005_pt1 | contig 41808 bp, 78 predicted proteins | sample JacPinW_OM2H0_M2_FD_187968 | JGI IMG/M metagenome (GOLD analysis project Ga0209527, IMG submission 187968) | Forest soil microbial communities from Algoma, Ontario, Canada - Jack Pine, Ontario site 1_JW_OM2H0_M2 (SPAdes) (version 2) | ecosystem: Environmental > Terrestrial > Soil > Boreal... | reverse complement strand
GCACATCCTCTCGAACTTCAACCGCATTCGCATATCCTTGCTGTATCTCGATATGGAAACAGGCGTTGGCTTACAGACCGGCCAGGGCTCTAACCCGCAGATCATGCTGCAAACCTCCAAGGATAACGGTCGAACATGGTCAGCCGAGCGGTGGGTGACGTTGGGAGCGGTGGGCACCTATCTGACCAGGGTTTTGTGGAGACGGTTTGGCTCGGCACGGGACTACGTGTTCAAAATTCGCATGAGTGACCCGGTGAAGTTCGTCATTACCGAAGGGGCGATCAAGATTGCCGAAAGACCTCCCGCGGAGAAGATGGGATGAGCTTCAATAGCACAACTCCCATCCCGACCCGGCCCATCATCACGCAAAAGGGGGATTTGCTCGATAAGCTCTATCAGGCGTGGTTCGGGGGTATTCAGCAGTGGTTAGGGCCTATCGGGCAGTTCGGAACGACGGCCGCTCGACCGACGAAGAACCTGTGGATAGGCCTATCCTATTACGACCAAACACTAGGGTATCCGGTGTTCGTGCATCAAATCAGCCCGTCTATCGTGTGGCATAACGCCAGCGGGGCGGTGGTATGAAGAACTTTCTGAGGCTTGCCCAAGGCATCAACATGACCCCGCTGATGGTGCAGATCCAGCGGCAACCTGAACTGTGGAAGGCCGATACCTACCTTCGCGACTATCCGCAAGGGCCGTTTAATGACGTGGAGACGATCTTCTTGCGCTTTCCGCCAGCCTCGCTAAGCGAATTAGAGCGCGGTACGAAGGATCAGCACGAATGCGCGTGGATGGATGGGACGCTGCATTTACCGGCTTCCAGGGGGCTTATCTTCAATCTGATGACCACGGTTGAGGGGGAGCGTCTAGGACGAGTGATGCTGAACAAGATCAGGCCCGGTGGGCGGATATTTCCTCATGCCGACACCCCCGTACATGCTGATTACTGGGATCGGTTTCACTACGTGGTTCAAAGCACCCCAGGAGTGGACTTTAGGTGCGGGGATGAGCGCGTACAGATGGCAACGGGGGAGGTGTGGTGGTTTCAAAACGCTATTGAGCATGAGGTGTTCAATAACAGCGCCGGGGATCGAATCCACCTCATTATCGACATTCGCACTCAACACCTCTCATTCAAGGGGGAACTGCCGACGCAGCCCGTATGATTACCTTCGCCGTAGAACTTCTGTCTGATGAGCTGCCAAATCTCATCCCGTTGTTTCCTGAGCACTGGAAAGAGTTGGCGCTCAATCAGGACAAAGTACCCTTAGACCCCCAGTACGACGTGTATCTCGACCGGGAAGCATTGGGTCAAGTGATGTTCATTTGCGCGCGAGAGGCGGGGGAAATCGTCGGCTATTTTGTCGGGTTCGTGGCCCCAGGACTGCATTACAAGACCTGCCTCACCTTGCAAATGGATATTTTCTGGATACACCCTAAAGCCCGCGGCGGCATGGCAGGGGTAAAACTCTTTCGGTTTGTCGAGCAGGAAGCCCGTAATAGAGGCGTGCAGCGCATGTTTGTAGGGTCTAAGATGCATAAGGATGCGTCTTGGCTTTTTGAGAGGCTGAAATACACCGAAGTCGAGAAATTCTACTCGAAGTGGTTGGGAGATTAGCATGGTAGCGGCAGCGGTCATTGGAGGGGCAGTCATTGCAGGCGGGGCGAGTATGGCAGCGGGCAGCATGGCCGCGGGTGCAACCAAGGATGCGACCAATGCTTCCATCGCCGCACAGCAAGCCGCTCAAGCCAAGCAAGAGGCATTAAATGCGCCCTATGCCGCGATTGGGACTGGGGGTGCGATCCAGCAGTACCAGAACCTGTTAGGCATTGGCCCGCAAGGATCGGCGGGGATTCAATCAACTCTAGCAGCGACTCCCGGCTATCAGTTCGCCAAACAGCAAGGGCTCGATGCAACCAAAAACGCAGCCAGTGCGTCTGGCATGTCCCTCTCTGGCAATACGCTCGAATCTCTCGATAAGTTTTCGACTGGGCTTGCCGACTCCACCTATCAAAATGCGGTCGGTAATGCGCAGAACGCAGTGGGCATCGGTCAAAACGCTGCAGCGGGTACGGGTGCGGGCATCATGCAGACCGGCCAGGGCATATCGAGCACTCTGATGAATCAGGGTAATACGTTGGCCGGCATCGATGCCAATACCGCGGCAGGCGTTACAAAAGCGATATCGGGCGGCGTCAATCAATACGCGACCTACAACACCCTTCAGGGGCTCAATAACCCGGCCCCGCCCACTGTTATCGCAGACACGCAAAGTGCGGGAGGTGGATAGTGGCTTTTGACCCCTCAGTGATTGCTGACATTGGCGCTTCCGGCCCCGATATCACGGGCTCCATGGCGAAGGGATTTCAGCTCAAGGATATGGTTGATACCCAGCAACTCAATCAACTGAAACTGAATAAGGAAAAAGCCACCCTTGCCGATGATGAGCAGTTTAAAACATTGTCAAAGGGCGCGAATCTTACGACGAAAGAGGGGGTAGCGGAATTCGCACAAAAACTCACCAAGTCAGGTCAGGCGGGCCGCGCCATGGAAGTGATGAAGTACGCGCAGCAACAAGAATCTGGCGAACTCGATAATCAGCGGCAAAAGGTCGAATTGCATTCAGCAGCTCAGGACATCATCGCGCAGTCGGTCGATAAGATTTGGATGCAAGCGACCGCCATGAAGAACGAAAAGACCCCAGACGGTCGGCCTAAGTACACGGACGCGAGTATCAATGCCTGGATTCAGGGTCAAGTGCCGCTTACCTTGAACGCGGTTCAAAGTGACTCAGGCTTGCCGGAACCTGTCAAAAAGACAGCTTTGCAGGGGATGCAGCAATTCACCGCGCAGAACGGTCAGGTGACCTACGACACGTTGACGCAGATCGAGCGCTCGACCAAACAGGGACAGGCGCAATTAAAGTCCATGCGTGATGATTTGACCGCTCAAACTGGGGCCAAGAAAGCGGATATAGCCGAGCGCGGAGAGGCGGAACGAGAGCGGCATGATCGGGCGATGGAGGCTAAGGGCACGGGCGGCGGAACTCCCGACGCTCAGGCCAAGCGCGGGGATTTGCTTGCCTCGATAGCCGCAATCGGGGCGACCCTTCCGGCTGGACTTCGCAACAAGGAAACGCAGAATTCGACCCTTGACGGCCTGATCCGAAAATATCCCGACAAGACAACCGATGAGATTGCACAAGGGATCAAAGACGGCACGATCAGTATGCAGGTGGCAAAGACTGAAAGCGGTGTTTTGGGCCGGCGCGAGGCGGCAATTCTCCCGGTCGAGAAGTCCATCACGAAACCCGGTGGCTTCTTGGATCAAGCCGAACAAGCGGTCAACGCAGTCGATTTCTCGAAGCTCAAAGCGGCGGGTGCTTTTTCAGCCTGGAGCAAGGAACAGAACAGCGACCCCGCGTTAACGGCCTACAAAGCCGCCGTAGCTGAGTTGAGGGCGGAATACTCCATTGTGCTATCCAAGGGTGGTCAGGTCACGGATGCGGCCCGCCACGAGGCGGAGAAGGTGATTCCGGACCTCATCACGAAAGATCAGTTCAAGTCGATCAAAAAGACGGTTCGGCAGGGTATCGAGGCGTCTAAGTCGGGTGTTGAGGAAAGCATTGCAGGGGTTACGGGTAAGGGCGGGGACACCCCTAAAGACGATGCCCCCAAGGTTCTTAAGTTCGATGCCAAAGGCAACCCGGTGACCTGATGTCGATCAAAGCCGAGGTGGAAGGGATCGGTACCATGGAGTTTCCAGATGGAACTGATCCCTCCGTCATTCAGCAGGTGGTAAAGACTCATATTGCCGCCAAGGACACGGGCGAGAAGTCGGACAAAGTTCACCCTGCTTTTGAGATTTTCGGCCCCACGGAAGCCGCAGCCCAGATGGTCACGGGTGCGGCGGGAGCCGTTGTCGGCGGGTTAGCTGGACTTGCTGGCGGCGATCCCAAAGCCATTCAGGAGTCGATGACCTATCAGCCGCGCACCGACTCAGGAAAGATGATTTCAGGGGCCATTGCTGCACCATTCAATGCTCTTGCCAAGGGTGCCGATGCGGCGGGTCAAGCCCTGATGGACAAGGGCTACCAAGACCCGGAGATGGCGACTTTTGGGGATACCACAAAAGGCACTGTTACTCCTGCGATGGCCGCGGGAGCTAATACGGCCATTCAAGCCGCTCCGATGTTGCTCGGACTGAAAGGGGCTAAGGTAGCATCAGGGGCCGGTGCAGCAACAGCGGCCAAAGCAGCGGAGGCTTATGCCGGACGTATTGGCCTTGTATGGAATGATTTGGCTGCTAAGACACGTGAGACGCTCACGAGCATCGCGAAAGACTCAAAGAACCTGGATAATCTCGATCCCACCGCCGTCAAACGAGTTGCCCGTGCGCAAGCCGTTGGCGCTCCCATCTCCCGAGGGCAAGCGACCCGAAGCCTAGAGCAACTGACGCATGAAGAGAACATCTCCCGTGCTGCGTCTGGAAAGCCTGTGCGCGAGATCAATACCGCTCAGGATTTGGCGCTTCACAAAAAGTTAGACACGGTACGACCGCCGAGTAAGGTCGAAACTCGTTCTCAACTGGGCGAAAGCGTTCAAGGGGCGGAACGGGCTAAATTGCGCACCTTGGAGGCTGATTACCGGGCGAAGTATCGAAAGGCCAAGCAAGGAGGGGAAACTGCCTCTCCCGTGGACGCCACTCCGCTAGATGATTGGCTCAACGTGCCGGCGAATAAGCGCAATGCTGGCTTTCTTCGACAGGCATTGGAGGACTATAAAAAGGACGCCTCCGGGTCGATTCGCATCAATGACCTTGAGGAAGTGCGTAAGGAAGCGAACGTCAAGGTAGGCTCTGCCGATAAGACAGAAGCGCACTACGCCAAACAAGCGGTTAAGGTCATTGATGACATTTTGGATCAAGCGGGTGGGGATGCCTATAAGACCGCTCGCAAGGCCTTTGCCAAGACGAAGGCAGAGTTTGATCGTCAGGGGCTCATCAAGTCATTGACCAGCGAGAAAGGCCGCACCACAGATCGCGCAGTAGCGCTAGAGGATACGTTTGACAAGGTAGTGCGGTCGGGTTCTAACGAGCAATTGAAAGGGCTGATTGACTCGCTCACGAAGGGCGGCACGAAGAAAACCCAGGCGCGAGGTGCGGTTGCGGTCGATGACCTTCGGGCGGCGACCATCGATTACCTCAAAGAGAAAGCAGCAGGCAAGCGTGCGATTCGGGGTGAGGATGAGCAATTGCAGTTCAACTCGAGCTTTATCGATGCGGTCGATGAACTGGACAAGGATGGCAAGCTAGACACGCTCTTTGGTCCCGCCGCAAAGGCAACATTGCGGCAATTGAGGGAAGCGACGCGAGACTTACGGACTAAGCCGGCTGATCGCATTGCAGGGCCTAACACGACCCCTCGCATGATTGCCATGATCGATAAACTCTCGCATGTGCCAGGGATGCACACGATTGGGACTGTCATCAAGAAGGGAGCCGAGAAGCTCCACGAAGCAGCTGATGCGAAAGCTGCTACGGTCAACCCGTTAGAGCAAGCGGCTAAAGACGCAAATCAGGCAGTGAAGCGCAAAAACACCTTACAGGATTTGCAGCGAGCTGCGCCGTCCGCCGCGCCTACCTTGCAGGATCAGCAGTGATTAAGTGCCGTCCTTCGACACGGTATAGCGAACTCCCTCATACACTTGTGGTTTAGGTTCGTACAGCCATTTGCCGATGACCATACCGATAAATAAACAAACCACGTAGCACATGAAGGTACTCCTAATTTCCATGGATTCAGTCGGCGAACTTCTACCCCTGGCGATCCGCGCTGTCAAAGCGGGTCATCAGGTACGCCTTTATTTAGCCCCTGATAATCACAAAGAAACTGCGACCGGGTTCAAAGGAATTGAAAAAGTCGATAACTGGCTGTCATCTGTCAAATGGGCTGATTTGGTCGTTCCATCGGGCAACCACGAATTCATGCCCAAGCTACAGATGCTCAGAAAGGCCGGGGTGAACGTGTTTGGCCCGTCTGTCGAGTCTGCGAACCTTGAGGTTAAACGCGCCGAGGGGATGAAGTTTTTCGAGGATCACGACATCGAATGTCCCGAGTGGAAGCAATTTGCGACCCTCGCCGAAGCCGAGGCGCACGTGCGAAAGACGGGTGAGCGGTACGTCTTCAAAACTTTAGGCAGCGAGGACGACAAAAGCCTGTCGTATGTCGGTAAGTCTCCCGCTGACATGATCGCGCGCTTGCAGCGGTGGCAACGCTTAAAAGTGGCCGGCAAAGGCCCGTTTATGCTCCAAACGGTGGTGGATGGGATTGAGTTTGCTGTCTCGCGTTGGATGGGGTCTGAGGGCTTTATCGGTGAGCCTAACGAGAACTTCGAGTTCAAAAAGTTACTCTCTGGTAACTGTGGCCCCAATTGCGGAGAATCTGGCACTTTGCTCAAGTACACAGCAGATTCAAAGCTGTTCGACGACGTTCTGGCCCCGTTAGAGGACGATCTCGTCAAGATGGGCCACTTTGGCGATATCGACGTGAACTGCATCATTGATGAGAAGGGTAAGGCCTGGCCCTTGGAGTTCACGACTCGGCTAGGCTGGCCCGCGGCTAACATCCTGTGGGCCACTCACAAGGGCGATCCTATCGAGTGGATGCTTGATGCCTGCGAGGGGAAAGATACGCTCTTAACCTCTCCAGCGGTCGCCTGCGGCATTGTTCTAGCGCAACCTGATTATCCCAATAGCAAGTTCACCAAGGCCGAGGTGGCTGACATTCCCATTTACGGCGTGACGAAGGAGAACAGTAAGTATCTCTCCCCGCAGTGTGTCAAAATTGACACGATGCCCGACATGGAAGGGGATAACGTGGTAGAGCGGGACATTTGGGTCACTACGGGTGATTACCTGGCGGTCGCTACCGGCCTCGGGAAAACCGTCAAAAAGGCCTGCGAACGGGCTTATGGGACGGTCAAAGAGGTCCATGTGCCTAATCTCATGTACCGCGACGATGTAGGGGAGTCGCTCGAGGAATCGATCCCCAAGCTCCAGGCGCATGGCTTTGCCCTAGATTGGCAGTATGGCTAGTTTTTACCTCTGTCCTCTCTCGACCATCCTTCAGGTCTTTCAGGACTCGGGCGCGGTATTAACCAATGCGCTGCTATGGACGTATGCCGCGGGCACTTCGACCCCTGTCGCGACTTACACGGATTCGACCGGAGCCACGCCGAACGGTAACCCCATTCAGTTCAACAGTGCAGGCCGCCTGCCGAATGTGGCGATCTGGCAAGCTGCGGGCGTTTCGATCAAGGTGCAGATCAGCACCAATGCGGGGACATCCGGTTCACCGGTCTTTGGCACGCAGATAGGCCCTACGCTCGACCAGCTCTCAGGCATCAACGATGTGTCATTCACGAATACCGCTTTAGCAAATCCCGCCACAGGCTTCGGTGCGGATTTGGTTGCCAATGCGGTGCGCTCCTATGACCTTTTCTCAAGCGCACGGTCAGCCAACGTACCTGTGTTTGCCGCGGGTCAGACGCTCATCGTAGAGTTCGAGGGCGGAACGAGTGTCAGCGATAGCCTGGGGGGTGAATTCTACTGGAACGTTTTAAGCACGGCGACGGATGATGGGATCAACGTCATCAAGCCGAACGCCATTGGGAGTGGCAACCCCGGTCGGTACTTACGCCGCTATCCCTCTATCGACTGGTACATCGTCAAAAATACGGTGACTTCGATTGCCGCGAATATCACGGTCGCGAATGATCCTGATTTGACTGTCACACTGCCCGCGGGTGGTACGTATGTCATCAAAGGCATGCTCAATGACGGCTCCGGCACGTCCGCGGGGGGGCTCAAAGGCCAGATCAACTACTCGGGTACCATTTCCACCGGCTCTTGGGGCATGAACGGGGTTGGGACTGCGGTCACTCCCGTCTCCCTCACCAACATCAACACCACGGCGACGCTGCAAACAGCTCAGACCGCAGTGGGATTTATGCCGATCGAGGCGACGCTTCTCTGTACCACGGGAGGCACCTTAAGCTTCCAGTGGGCGCAAAACGCATCCAACGCGACCGCGAGCGTATTAGGTATCGGCTCTTACCTTCGCATCACTCGCATCTCATCGGCTACGGGTGGATTTACGCCGGTTACCACGACCTTGAACACTCAAGGGACATTCGCCATCACGATCCCCGTGGGGGCGTCCACCATGACGCTCGAAGGGTGGGGCACTACGGGTGCTGGTGGTTCTGGCTCCGGTTCTGGCTGTACTGCGCACGGTGGCGGTGGAGGCGGATCAGGCGGCTATGGTAAGACTGTACTCAATGTCGCGGCCTTCAATGGACAAACGATCACCGTTGTTATTGGTGCGGCGGGGATTGCGTCGAGTGGCAATGGCGGCGTAACAACTATCTCAAGCGGAACCTTTGCCATCCCGACCATGACGTTGAACGGTGGCAATGGTGGTGTGTCGGGAGGCTTAGGCACGGGCGGTGCGGGCGGTACGGCATCGGGCGGCAACACGACCAACACCACGGGTAATGCTGGCACTACGGGCGGACTAGGTAACTCTGGAGGCGCGGGCGGACTAGGTATCGCGGGCACTAATGGCACGGGTAACCCCGGTGGCCTCGGCGGCAATACGGCAGCAAATGCGGGTGCAACTGGACAGGCCGGCAAAGTGATTGCGAAGTTCATATGACGCACTTTCAATTCTACCGATCAGGCGCTTTATTCGGCATTCGCTACCGCTTCGAGGCGGGCGAGTCACTGCCTGCGCATGTTCACGATGCCACGAGCGTGCATAACACAATTGTCCTTAAAGGGTCGTGTGACTTTGTGGAAGAGGGGCGCACGGTACGTTTAAGCGCGGGTGAGGTGTTTGATTTTGACGGTACGGTCAGGCATAGAATTGTCGCGAATGAACCGTGCGAGATACTGAATCTCTTTTTGAACGGGGAGCCTGAAGGCTATGACACGCTACCCGCTGAAGGTGTGATGTGACCGCCGTCCTAGCTCCAGAGCTTTTTCAGCGGTTCCAGAACGCCTCTGGCGTGGCGCCGTTGGTGGGCGGAAAGCTCTTTACGTACATTGCTGGAACCAGCACCAAGCAAGTCACGTACACCGATTCCACCATGGGGACGATGAACACGAACCCCATCATTTTGGCCTCGGATGCGAGCGCGAATGTGTGGCTCGATCCGGCGCTTGTCTATAAGTTTGTTCTCGCGCCTGCGAATGATACGGACCCGCCGACGAGTCCCATTAAGACGATTGATAACGTCTATCCGTCGCTTAATATCTCTAGTGTCTACCCACTGACCGGCGCCGAGACGACCGCGGGCGTAACACCGACGAACTACACGTATCCATCATTAAACGTCCTTCGTTACGGCGCTGATCCTTCGAATGTCACGGACAGTCTTGCTGCATTTAATAATGCCCTTGCCGTAGCGGCAGTTAATGGTGGGACAGTCTTTGTCCCCGCTGGCACTTATAAAATATCCTCTACGCTTCAATGGACCTCGACTAAGGTCTATTTGGCGGGTGTGACTCAGCAGGTTTCTATTCTATCATTTGCCAATTCGACAGGAGATTTGATCTCAATCGGAGATGGTGTTACCGCGCCATCCTATGTGGGCGTTAGTAGATTCACGGTGACTGCCTCTGTTTCCAAGTCAAGCGGTGCAGCGATTCGTGTACAGAATAGTTCCTACGTATTTCTCGATAACATCATTCTCGGCCTTAATTTATTTACGGGATTTCAGTTTGATGGCGGAGCCCAACAACTGTTTTATTTTCTCAACACGTTCGCTATCCAGTCAGGAACGAATGGAATCTTGATAGGAGCTTCTGGCGGGCTCGTACAAGAATTGAGAATTGCCAATTCGACCATGAACCGAACTACGGGGCCGGGAATCAACGTCGTCAACGCGAGCGGTGTTTATCTCTCGAAACTCGTGGCGGCCGGAAATAATGGTGTGTTGATCAACCCCGGCAATGGTCAGTACGTCACGGCGCTTTTCTGCGATCAAGTGATTGCCGACACATGCCCCACAAATAATTGGCTGCTCGCACCCACGGGCACCGGAGTCATTACCAACATTTCCTTGGTGAATTGCTGGGGTTCTTCCTGCACCAACGCAGGGGGCGCTGGTTTCTCCATCGTAGCGGGAGGAACTGTACAAGGCGTGACGCTCACCAATTTTATTGCTGAGAACAATCAAGGCCCTGGGATTTCATGCGTCGCTGGCACAAAGATAGGACTTGTTAATTGCCAAGTTGGCGCGAACAGTCAAGCAAGCTCAGGCGCCTATCACGGCGCTTATATGAACACTACCGATTGGTCAATCATCGGGGGATCATACGGGGCTAACAACGCGCGCATTTCCAACAAGCAGGGATACGGCGTGATGGTCGATACGCTGTGTACCAACTATCAGATCATCGGGATTAACGCTCGCGGAAACATTACCGGAGCCATTTTAGATGTGCCAACGGTGGCCTCCAAGATGATATCGAAGAACCAGGGCTATAACCCGTTACCATCCACAGCCATTACAGTAGGCGCATCCCCTTTCACGTATACCAATCTCACGGGGGATGCAATTATTGTGCAAGTGAGTAGCGGCACGGTCAGTAGCGTTCAATTCGGCAATGTTGCCGCCTTTGCCACTAATACCAGTGTTATTTTACCGAATGGTCAAGCTGTCGTTGTTACTTATACCGGTCTGCCGACCATGAATTATTATGGAACCTAAAAGGAGAATGTGATGGATTATTTCTTCTATGCTGATGCTTATCGAATTCATGATGAATGGCAAATAGAGGGAGCCTGGGCCTAAACAGGGATTCGATATGCACGCCAGACCCTTTGAGAGTGATCCCCGTTGCTACGAAGGACGACCCCGTAACGCTGCGGATGTACCCAACTGATGACCATCTCTCCCCTCACTCGCCCATCCGTTACTCAAGGAAAGGAGTTAGACGACTTGCGTGACGCAGTGAAAGATCGAGAACGAAAGCCCAAATATGCTCAGTCTCTGGAGTATTATCAAGATAACCGCTTCTCTACGTTTCTAGCCTGGTGCGGCGTTATTTTGGCAGGACTGATGACGACGGCCATCTGTTGGATGGCTAACAGCATGGTCACCGTACAGAAGGATATTGCCGTTTTGCTCGCTCGACCGTTAGGGGTTTCCAAGGAGGAATTTGACCGTGACGCGACTCGATGGGATCAGGACATCAACGAACTCAAGCGCGAGACTCGAGAGCGGCATGGACCCTGAACAAGCAATATGGGACGAATCAGTGGCACTCGACAACGGCAGTATTCACAATAGTAGCAAGGTCGTCATCGAGGCATCTGCGCCTACTCTGATGGTGGCCGTGGTACTCATGGTCGTTATCGCCGCGTGCGGTACGGTGATGGGATTAAACCTCGCCAAGCAAGCCGAGATGGACGCAGACTACAAGACGATGAAGACGCAGGCGTGGTTAGTCGAGCGGCGATTGATGGACGCAGAAGCCTACGCCATCGTGAACGGCACCAAACTGCCGGCAGACAATGAGCATGGTCCTACGGGTAATTTACAGCGGATGAAACCGCATTAGGAGGCTTTATGGGGGGTTCAAGTGGAGGCATCATAGTGCAGCATGCAAAAACGGCACTCACTGATCCTTTGGTACACGGTGGATTGCCACCGAGGACTCAGGAGATCGTTACTGCGATCTTAGCGCGCGATCCGTCAACGTGGGTAGCGCGGGATAAGCAGGATTTGGCGGCGGCGTTTACGTGGGCACTCTGTAACTTGAAATGAGCGCACTTCAGCAGGAATTTGCCCAGTCCGCCGCGAAGCTGATCCAGAAAGCAGCGGAACTGGGCTATGCCGTGACGTTCGGCGAGGCGTGGCGCACGCCACAACAAGCGCAATGGGATGCGCAGCATGGCACCGGCATTGCGCACAGCCTGCATACCGATCGATTGGCAATAGACTTAGATTTCTTCAAGGACGGCGTGTGGATTACTGATGGATCGAAACTCGCTGACGTTGGCGCCTGGTGGAAGTCGCTTGGGGCCAATTACCGGTGGGGTGGGGATTTTCACCATCTGCCGGATGGGAATCATTTCTCAATTTCACCAGATGGAGTCACCGCATGATCAGCACATTGCTTTATGTATTCATCGTTCTTTGCATCGTCGGGTTGATATTGTGGGGAATCAATCAGATCCCCGGCATCCCGCAGATCGTCAAAGTCGTGGCCTACGTCATTATCGGCGTGGTGTTGCTCTTGTGGTGCTTGAACTACGTGGGCGGTCCAGGGGGTCACTCGTTGAACTTTAGATGACGGATGAGAGAATCAGCTTACGGGAATACGTCGATACGCGCTTTCACGATCAAGAGAAAGCGGTATTAACGGCGCTCACTGCGCAGAAAGAGGCAGTATCGTCCGCCCTAGCTGCTGCGGATCGAGCGGTAGCTAAAGCGGAATCGGCGTCAGAGAAAAGGTTTGAGTCGGTCAATGAGTTCAGGGGGTCGCTTGCCGATAGCGCCAGGCTTCTCATGCCACGGTTGGAGGTTGAGCAAATCGTCAGGTCGTTGGAAGGGAAGATCGGCGGCTTGCAGAAGATGGTATGGGTGGGTTTAGGTATCGTGCTGGCGTTTCAGTTTTTTCTAGGGATTGCGCTGATATTTTTGAAGGATGTAGGGAAGGCATAACATGAACTTTGGGCAAACCGCACTTCAAGTATTGAAAACCGTTGCACCGACACTGGCACTTGCTGTCGGGGGGCCTTTCGGGCCATTAGCCGCCGCAGCAATCCATGCGGCACTCGGCAGTACCGATCAGGCGTCTGCTGAACAGGCATTGGTCAACGCGACCCCTGACCAACTCCTAGCCCTGAAAAAGGCTGATCAGGACTTCGCAATCCGCATGAAGGAACTGGGAATCCAAGAGGAAAAACTGGCCTTTGACGATACCGCCAATGCTCGAGCGCGAGAGATGACGGTTAAGGACGCGACCCCGCATATTCTGGCCTATGCCATTACGTTGGGTTTTTTCGGTGTGTTGGGCTATCTCGTCGTGTATGGAAAACCGGATACGGGCGGCGATGTGATGCTCGTCCTCATGGGCGCGCTCGGTACAGCGTGGACAGGGATCATCCAATACTACTTCGGATCGAGTGCTGGCAGTGCGGCCAAGACCGATACCATCAACAAAATAGCTGCGGCTAAATGACCAAACAACCTTAAGGAGATGATGATGACAACCCTGACTCAATTTACCTGGACAGACCCCACGACCAATACGGATGGCTCGCCGATTACGGCGGGGGAAATCACGGGCTATAGCATAGGCATTCGCAACACTGCCGCCGCAGGCTCGGTTATAGGGACTTACCCCATCGTTGCCAATGTTTCAGGCGCGGCGGCTGGCTCCGAGCTTCTCACGGCGTTGGGAACGGTTCTCGCTCCTGGCAGTTATGCCGCGGCGATTCAAACCGTAGGACCGGAGGTGTCGCCCTTTTCGCCCGAAATCACGTTCACGATCGCTGCGCCGGTACCGAACCCGCCGTCAAATTTTTCTGTCGCCTGATCTGCAAATTCAGGCGTTGGCTACCACGAAAGTGTAGTATGTGCAAACTATGCGGGTGTCCATGATGAAACACTTATGGCTGGTTTTTCTTGCGGGGGTGGTTTCGGCTGCCTCCGCACCTCCCGATGTATCGAAACTCGTGACAGCCGTACTGGTTGCCTCGCCAAACCAAGTAGGGATTCAGAATCTCTCCATGCCGACGATGGAGATCAGTTTTTCATGGATTCCGCCAACCGCCCGCACTGATGGGACGCCCATCACGGGAACCTTGACCTATGTCATCTACCGGGGGATACCCGGCAGCATGAACGCGATCGATGCAGTGCAATCGCTCAACGTGACATGGTATGAGCCAATCGTGTGGGGGAGTGTGCAGTGCTTTGGAATTGTGGTGTCTGAGGTCGGGGTGCAGAGTGTTCTCGGTCCTTTAGCCTGCGTCACAATTCCATCGAAGGGAGTTCCTAACGCGCCAGCGGGGTTCAAGGTGACATGAGTCCGTATGATGAAGCGCTCAAGCGCTTCAAGATGTTTTACTGGGAGGAGCTACTGAGACAAACCGGCGGCAATGTCAAAGAAGCGGCGAAGCTGTCCGGCAAGAATCGCACACAGGTGCATAAGCTCCTGAACAAGTGCGGCATCCATCGCACGCGGCGCGCGGGGAAATCCTGGTTTGGGCTATTAGAGCCCATAAGCAGTCGCGCCAGCTTTCGTGATACTCCCGCCCCAGTAGGTCATATCCAACACCCCACTCGGCAGTCCCTCGGGTCCGTGGATCTGAACGCTGCGACCTGAAAAGACGTTCGAGCCATTGCGCTGCAAGGTGAAGACCGGGATTCCAGCGCTTAAGGGGACTTTGAACGAGGTGATGCCTGTCGGCGCTGCCTGAGTATGCGTAACCCCGTTAATCGTGATCTGGAGCGCACCAGGAGCCGTCAGGAAGGCTAATAGCTCGATGCTGTCCTCTTCTGGCCCCCCAACCGCTGTAAAGCCGTCTGGTTGCAGATGGGCACTGGAGGCGGTTTCCAGCCGATGAATCCAATACAGCACGTCCTGGGTAATGGCGGGTTGTATCCCCGTGATGAACCAGGCGGCGTAATAGGCAGTGAGGTCATAGAACGCTGTCCCAATTGCGCCGTTTAAGGTCGCATCCGTGTAAGGGCAAACCTGCCCTGATTCGCTGAAATCGTTCCACGTGACACATTGAACCCAGTCAGCGCCGGTATTGATGGCGGCCATCCACGCATTACGGAAGGTCACGCTGTTGGATGCCTCCCAGAATATTTGATTCTTAGGCCGAAACTGTTGCGGGATCACGGGTGACATGTATTTAAGGCCCGCTAAATGAGCGCCAGCCGCGGTCAGAGCTGCTGACGGGGCAGGCGTTGCGGTACCCCATCCGCCCGTCCCGTAACTGATGGCATTCAGTGCGCCGGCATCCGCGGGCGCTCCAGGTAATACAGGGACAAACGCCACGTTGATCCCCTGCGCGTTCAAGGTTTCGATGAGCGAGAGCCACCAGGAGGGTGGTTGTAGCGGCGCATTGTAGGCAGCAAGCACTAATCGCCCATCGGGAAGGCGCTTCAAGGCGGGGGAACTTGCGATCGATTCTAAGTACGTCGCCGCTTGGGCGACCGTGATGGCACCCAAGGATCTCATATCGAGCATGGGGATGATGGTAAAGCGGGGGTCCGCCGCTTCGACCGCCGATAGCATGGTTTGCAAAAACCCATCGGTCAAAGACAGGATATCGAAGCAAAAGCCCGTGATGCCTCGGGCAATCGCCATCTGTACCTCCGTCTCCATGTTGAACTGCTTCCAAGTCGCAAGGATGCTCGGTGTCACGGGAAGGGAACGTTGGCGTAAATAGCCTCCATAGGCGGCGTGTTTGCCATTCTCTCCGCCGATGGAGAGGAACTGCATATTGTAGTAATCAGTTGTCGCGGGCTGATTATCGATGGACAGGCCGAAGGAGCGAAAGTAGTGCGCAAACACCTTCTTCGGAGATGCAAAGAAAACATCGCTTGAGGGCATGGCAAAGGGGAGGGCGGAATTGGAAATCATGGTTTTACTCCGGCATCAGCCTGTGAGCCATCGAAAAGGGACTGCGCCTCATGCAGCCATCCGTCGTCGTACGGGAATGCCTTGGCGGCTCGACGCAGCAGGGCTGCAAGTTCATCGTAGTGGTTGAGCAGCAATCGCACCGGATACGTCTCTGCGTATGCCACTCGAATGATGCGCCATTCGTCCGCATCGCTGATTCTCTTCGCAGCAAAATCAGTCACGCTCAGTTCCTCCGCTGTTAGTAGCTCCCACGCACCGCTTGAGCCTATTGATCAAGTGCTGCACGTCCTGCGGCTCCCATACCGCATAGAGCTTGTCGTCAGGATCAAACGAGCCGTCGCGCCCCTCGCAATCGAAGTCCATCCCAAACGATTCTCCGGTCTCGGTAGCGCGAAACAGGATGTTGGACCACTCTTCACTGCTGTGTGCTGCCACGGCATCGGCAATCTGCTGCTCGTACCAGTCATTACCGTTCGGCATCGTCTCGCCTTTGATCAGCAACGGCCCGAAGTAGCAGGGCGTGTATTCCGAGAACACCGTGTTCGGCGGCAGCTTCACAAAGTCGATACGCTTGACGATCTTCATTTGACACAATCTCCATCGCCAGCGAAATCATGGATCAACGCAGCCTGGAGCCGGCCGCATTTCTTGCATGGCTCGCCGCCATCCCCGGTAAAGGGATGTTTGGTGTTGAGGATTTTGTCGGCCTCGGCGCGGAAAGTCGCTCCGTGCTTCTCGTGCAGGCTGAGCAGCCAATGGAGCACGTACGCTTGCTCCTCCTCGGCATGCGGCTTAATTGTTGCGAGACCCAGTTTCACCAACCGATGGGCAATCGGCGCGCACCAAAAATTCGGACGGCCGAGAATCCACTCGACATCGGGAGTGAGTTCCATCACGGTTGTTTCACCCCTGTGTCGTTCGCGGAATCTTTGGTGTAGGGGCCGCAGTACATGAATGCAGAGTACAAGCCCAAGACGGCCAACGCCGTAATGCACACACCAAAGAACCAAACCGCCAATAAATCGCGCATCACTTCACCTTTCTGTGTCGGCAGGTTTGCACGGGGTCGGCGTGAAGCCTTTATGGCTCGGCGCAGCGTCTACGCCCGACCATGGTTTATCTGGGCCGCCCATTCGCTGATACAGATTGCCATCGATGCACTTGTAAGTCGGTATCTGGTCGCACCCAGCAAGCAGTAGACACGCGGCAATTAGAATCTTCATCCCTTCACTCCTGTTTCACGCGCGCAACTATGCACGGTGAATATTCCAATCCATTGAGCGCCGCACCCCAGCGGGCACTCGAACAGTTTGCGCAGCCAGTTCATTTGCTAGACTCCGCGCGTGTTTCGGGCTCGAAACTCATCACGTGCGTTTTCATCTCTTCGGCCTCGCGCCTATTGGCTACCGGCACCATGAGGTAAGTCCCGGCGCCTACGTGATAATTGTCAAATGGGCGTACTTGCCAGATGTGGGTCACGAAATCGACCTCAAGGCTTTCGACCGTTTCAATCGTGCGGGCGTCGCTCACTTGGCTGCTCCTGGATTGGCTTGCGAGTTAGCTTGGTACACGACCCCTCCACTCAAACCCTCGCAACCACATCGCGATCATCAAATTACGCACGTCATTGGTTGACCACAGTTCGGTACCTTCGCATTCGCTCAATACACCGTCGACCTCGATGGCCGCCATCGGAAACAAGGGCCTAGCCTCGGAAATCTCTACCAGCGTTTTGATCATTGATTCGCCCCGGTTTCCTCAGCAGCCAAAGCGATTGCTGCTACGCGCCGGACATAGGCCAAGTCGGTCCCTTCATCAATCGCCCTGGCAATCTCGCGCAGCGCTGCATGCGCCTCGCTAAGCTGTTCATTGAGACGTTTCACGCTGGCGGTCATGTTGGCGTTTCCGATGGTGTCGGCATCGGTATGTGCTCGTTGTCCATTTCTTCCGCGTATGGCGCACGATGACCTTCGTAGCAGCGATTTAAAAACGCCTCTAGCTGGCTAATGCGCTCTTGCAGGTGCGTGTTGCGCAGGTTTGCCGCTATGTGCGCATCCTCCTGCTCGCGAGCGATTAGCCGACTGTCGGCCAGTTCGGCGGCGAGGGCCTCGTAGTCTGACTTCCACACCGCATCCCGTTGGCAACCATCGGTATCGTCAACCGGGAAACTATTGACCATGGTCATCTCCCTCCCGCGCAGCCTCAAGCACCTGGCATTCCGGCATGAACGTGTAGGGGATAAATTGCCCCTTAAACATCCTCAGATGCACGCAAGCAACTCGGCCGGTTTGATAGTGTTCTTCGGCAACTTCCTTCGTCGGCCACATCACGAAATGTCCGTTTGGATAAACATTCATCCAAAAATCTCGGCCTTCGTCCGGTGCTTGCGCAGCCTCAAGCGCCTGGCGCAGTCCCGTGACGTTGCCCTGGCTTTCGCCGTCGAGATAATCCTCAATGGCGCCGCGTAGGCGGGAGTTCTGTGCGTTGAGGGCGTCGTAGTCGGAGGCCCACCGATACAATCCGGTCGGACTCTCTTTGCGCACAAGCCCGTTCCCGAACCCGTCCATTTCGATGTCGAATAGCTCAGCCATTGTCCCTTCCTTGTCTTTGCGCATATATCACCAAGTGCTCGTGCTTGAGCAGAAACTTTGATACTGCGGTACACCACAAATCGGCGCTCTCTTGATCCGGCAAATCCTCGCCTGGGTTGGCCGTCGCGAGCAACACAACGGCGTCACGCAATTCGGCCTCAAGTTTCGCGTAGTCGGAATGCTTGACGTAGGCACCATCTTTTTCCTCGTCCATTGCGCTGGACCAACCGCCGCGATCCTTCCATGGGCCGTATCGCTTAACCATTGTCGTTTCCTGTCTTTGCAGTAGGAAAGCCAAACGCCTTCCGAACTTCGTAGATACTGGCCGTCAAGTGTTGAAAGCGCTCGCTATGAACCTCCATAGCGTGTTCCTCGCTCGGTGGTACGCCGTCGCGCTCATCAGGATTCTGTGCCCACCACAATTGGTTCGCTGCGTCTTGGAACGCCTCGGCGGCATCACATAGCTCCTTAGCCACGCGCTCGGCCTTGGTGGGCTTGGGTGGATTGCTGAGCGCATCCAGAACGGCGGCCGCCGCCTTCCCCTTGAACGTCATACTAGCCATTAGACTTCTCCTCTTTTCCCTTATCAAAGCAGCGGTGTGCCGTCCCGCTGCGCTGATCTAGTCGTTGTTTCCGCCGCCTAGAGAGACGACGACTTGTATCGCGGCGCCTACCGGCTCCATGAGTCCCGCCGCGGGAGTTGTGTACAGCACCGACCCTGCGGGCGCCGTCCCGGTATAGACGTAGGTAATGCTCGGCACGAATCCCAAGGCCGTTAATTGCGCCGTCGCGATTGCCTGCGCTTTTCCGGCTGTCACCGGAACGATGGCCGCGATGTGTTTTGCGGTGGGCGGCAGGTAATTGAGCGTTAGCGTCGGTACGTTGTTCACGACTTGTGCCACGTTACCGTAGGCATCGACGGCAACTTCAGCGGGATTCAACGCTCCGCCGTCATAGGCGCTCAACACATAGCCGCCAAAGAAGTCCCAGGTGATGGCGTGGTATGACGTGTAAGTAATCGAGCCACCCCCGCGCCCGCTCGTGGGACATCGAGTGGATGCCCTCAACTCTCCGTGGACGTTGCCGGCCGTGTCGAAACCCTCAATGTATGAGGCAACGAAGACGCTGCCGCATGACCTCCCGAGCAGAATTGGGTAGCCGGGCGGTATCGGTAGGTTCAAAGCGGATGCGGTACCGGTCAAAAGCAGAGCCAGAAATAGAGCCTTCATGTCAATTTCCCTTTGTAGTTAGTCTTATTACCGTGCCTATTTTTCGACTCGGCACGGCCTTAAGTCGTAGGGTCATTGTGCCTAAGCGGCTGACAATTGCACCCTGAAAATGCACTAGGGGATACCCTTAATCAGTTCGTTAACCTTCGCCAACAGTTCGCGCTGACTGCCATACACTCTGGCGAATTCCTTTGATTCATGGAACATCGAGGGGCCAAACATGCCACGCATCCAAGTGACAGAATGATTCATGATCGGTTCGCCGCGGTGGTGCCAATGGCATAGCGGGATTGTTGCCTGGTTACCGCCTGAATGCTTCCGATAGCCCTTATCCACCAAATGATGGACTTCAGCCGGCAGGATGTGAGCGGCTCCCCGTTCGTGATGACAAGCAATGCACCCCAGTTCGCGTAAGGCTTCATAGCGTTTAAGGTCGCGGCTGCTCACGTAATCAGCCCCTTATTGCGGGTGGAATTCATCGACCGCCAGCATTCGATAATGATCACTTCCCGGCTGCGTTCGTTCTTGAGCGTGTCATGGGCCTGCAAAGCCGTGAAGTAATCATCCATAGCCTTAGCATAGTCCTCGTGAATGCCAGCCAGCGCGTTCCTTTCCGCTACGTTTCCTTCGCTGCGTAGGAATATTGCGTCCTTCGTTGCTTTCGCTTTGAACTCGGCGCGCTCGGCTTTCATGTGCAACTCGGCTACCAGCGCATCGGACTTTGCCAAACGCTTTAACGCAGTTTCGAGTCGTTCATCATCAATTAGCATTTTTTCCGATCCTTACGTATTCACGCCAAGCACGTCTTTCCATAGCATTCAAGTGATCCCAAGCCGCAATCATTTCGTCCTGATCCACCTGACAGTTATACAAATACGCCTCAAGCGCTATATCCACTTCCTCTAGATCGCGGTTCAATATCTGGCGCATCTCGCCGGCTAATTGAATCGCGCGTTCTTCATCCACAGAACGCCCCGAGTCGCCTCGGGGGTCTGCATAGTCACCGATCATGTCAGTGACTTTAGCCATCAGAATGGGAGGTCATCATCGAGTTCAGGTGTAACCGTTTCCTGAGCCGTCCCAGGACGCACTGCATCGGCTTTCGATGGCTTCATGGGCCGAAGTCTCAATCCACCGACGACCCGGCCCTGGAAGCTCACGTTCGGGTCTACGTAGACCGTCACTTTTTTGCCAACCCAGTTATCCGACTCATCCCCAAAGGCCGATTCCAGTACGCGAATGCTGGTGATGTTCAAAACCATCCCTTTCGCCTGTTCGCGAAAGTAGATGATCCAGCGTTCCTCTACCTTGTCATCTTTGCCCAAGTTTTCGAGTTTCAGCCCCTTGATGGTGCAAATGGCGTCTTCGTCGAAGTCCTCTTTGCGCAGGTACTTGCTTTCGATCATATCTTTAACTTTCATGTAACCCTCTTCGTGTAAGTACGTGTTGAACTCTGCTACTACTTGAATGTGACGCTGCCAATCCAGGCTGTCCTGGTGATGCCACCACGCGTCTATGGTGTCATTCATATTTGCTTACGTAACAAAGCGGGGGCTTCAGCCAAATACAGCCCCCGCTTAGTCTTCGTTGCTAAAGCGTACTCCAGCATGTGAGCCCTTGCCGTAAGCTGGGCAACCTGCAAGTTCAATCGCGTGATTAGCTCATCCTTGACTCTGATATCCCGCAGCAATAAGGCTTTTGCCTCTTGCCGGTCATCCCACCATCGGGTTAGGAACTCAGCAATGATCACGGCAAGGCAGGCACTGAGCATGATCACAAGGAACATGAAAAAGATGCTCATGCGCTTTCCGCCTCTTCGAGGACCGTGAATTCCGGCGTGCCGTCGATCAGATTTTGAAAGCGTTGGCGCAGATGATTTTCGTTCATTCCGCTATCGACGAGAGCCCATCGATTATCCCTAAACTGCTCGATGCGAAACCAAGGTTGCATCAAGGATGCATGGTCATGTATCAATCGGTATTTCATTCTATATCTCCCACTAAGGCTAAACTTTGGAGGGCGAGATTCAGAATCGCCGCATCATGGCGCTCTTCGTCTGCCAGCATTTCGTCAATGTCGAGCTGATCTAGCTCGTTGAAGTCTTCGTCGTCCATGTCAATCCCATCCTCTGCAACCACAGTAGTAACGGTCAATCGCTTGTGGCCCTTTGGCCGTGAACTCGCGGCATGCCTGCTTGAAATCTGGCCTATGGGCTATTTTGTGATAGCCGCATTTGCAGATATCAGCGGCCTCTGCCGAGCCGTCGCCAGTAAACTCAAAGAAAGCGATGTCAGGTGACGACGCGACAGTCTTACCGCAACCACAGCGCGCCATACGACCGGCTAAGTTCATACGCAAAACTCCATGATTGTCGCCACCACAAACAGCCCCATCAATCCCTTGATCACCCATAGGGTAGTGCGCTCTTGCTTGCTGTAAATGTCCATGACTGCAATATACACAGTGCTATAGCATTTGCAATAGGTATTTAGCTATGTAATACTCTACTTCATGAAAAAGTTAGCTTCGATACGAAAAAAGCGCGGGTTGTCACAAACAGCCCTCGCGGCAGCACTTAGAACCAGTCAGGCCAACGTATCGAAATGGGAAAAAGGATGGACAGTACCGAGACCGAACACATTAACGCGAATCAGTCAGGCCCTCGGGTGCAAAGAGTCCGAGCTGACGTGATCGTGGATATTGACCTGACGGAACTCATCTGTCAGGAGATCGCGTTCTATTGGTATACGGTATTGCGCGATGCGGCATAGTTGGGTACTCGTCGAGCGTTATCCGCACGTCACGAAGTCGCGCTGTTCCCGTTGCAATGCAACGCGGGTCGTCGTCTCAGATAACGATCGGATGCCGGTTAACCGTTACACAAAGGCGGGTGTCGTCACACATACAGCACCGGAGTGCGTGAGTCAGTCGCTAACAGGAGGTGATGCTATGGATACAGGATAGGGACGTTGATTGTTCGAGAACTCAAGTTCTGGAGAAACCCATGGAGACTATCGACAAGGTTGAAAAAGCTCATTATCTCGCGGATGAGCATGATGTTGAATTACTCGCCGTCAACTATCGCGCCTGTTCAGAAGGAGCGAAGCGGGTAGACGGTGCTTACCTTCGGATCTTAATCGCCTCGCTACAGGCGAAATTTCCGGGTAAGCGCAAGCTGAAAGACACCGATCTGCACAGCCACAGTGAATATGTGCATGAGATCCACACGACATATTACCACGCGGTGTTACGAGGTGTCACGAGTGACGATGTAAAGGACGACGAGCTTTTGAGCGTTGATGAGCGACGCGCTCGAGCGGGAGTGAGGAATGGTCGGGCGAACTTTGCCCGATCAGCGGCAAGTACGCTGCAGAGTTACATCAAGGCCGGCGGGGATGTGCGAAGCCTCAGCGTATTGACTGTCACGAAGACGGCCTTACGGACCTTCGCTCTGGCTAAGCAACCAGAAGCCCCGAAAATGGAATTGGTCATGGCTGCGCTATCGAAGGTGGAGAAGCGCGTTATGACGTGGGTCGATGAAGACCCGGATCAGGCGAGAGCAGCGGTAGAGGAGTGCATGGCGAGATTGCAGCATATCTTGGATGATCTGCCGCAGCACGAGCGGAGGAAGAAAGCCGCGTAAAGTTCCCGCGGGAACAATGAAGCCCCCTCACTGGGGGCTTTTTTATGACCCCCAAAACGCCAAAACCCCCTGAAAAGGGGGCTTGACGACCAAGGGAGTTGGGTTTATGTTCTACGTGCGAAGAAGAACGGATGTAACTGTAAAGCGTTCTGCCATTACAGTCAATTACCCCCGTTTGAAATTGCCGCTTGACCGCGAGAGAGACTATGGGCCGCCCGAGGGCTGCTGTCACAGAACTCGGAATAGCCAGCAAGTCTGGTGCCGCGAACTTGCCTCATTCGCAGATGAGGATTCCGAGCGCCTCCTAACCGCTAACCCGGTGGGGGATAGGGTGGACTTCATACCGAAGGGTATTTCGAGCAGGATCAGGGCATCTGACTGGTGTCAGAGGTTAAGGGTTCGATTCCCGCTGAACCTTGGTCCTGCTTCAAAGTATCTTTCGGTATGGTCTTTCGGGGTTGAGTTACTACGGAGTAGCAGGTGACCGAGAGATATCTACCGTATAGCAGGTTAGACCTAGGGCGCGTATCCACAGGAGGTGGGTGGGTAAGCGGAAGGCGGACTATGGGAGTAATATTTTAATGATTAAAACAGCGCAGTCCCGTAGGGAAACTCAGGATGCTGTTACGCAATAGTTACGGTCTGTTACGGAGGACGCATGATCTGGACACAAACAAGCGACGGAGTAACCGAGAGCGGCTTCTATCGAATCCACCGCGGAGTCTCGGACTATCAGCTTTGGTTTACCCACCCTAAAGCCCTCAAGCTCATCGGTAGGGCTAAAACGCTAGGTGAAGCGAAGGGTGATGCGGTGCGGTGGGCGGAGAAACTGAAACAGTCTAATCCAGAAGGGCAGTCGAAATGAACGCTGGAACAATATTTTGGCTTGTGGCGTGTGTCTCGTGCTTCACGTTCGGGATCACCATTGGGATGCTGCTGAGTACTTTTGAACCAGGATCAGCCAAGTGAAGGGCGGATGGCGGCGCTGCAATTGGTGCAGCAAAGACCGCAAGACTTTTTCAGGTATCGAGAAGATGTCGATACTCGGTGGGCGCTGGTCCGAGATGTGCGCTCGGTGCGCCAGCAAGCATGACCGCGTCATGTGCACGAATCCCTTCGCCGGCTTGTTTGGCAATACCACCAGGCCGGTCGGCACAACCACTGAAACAGAGGGGAAATGAGCTACACCCGCCGCATGAAAACCACGTTTTTAGTCAAGCACGAACGCGGGCTCTATTTTCGTATTTTCGGCTACGGGTTGGCGTTCAATCGAGATATGCGGCCTTCATTCTCAGAGCGATACGGCCATCGCAAGATTCTGCGCATTGGTCGATGGGCCATTGGGTTCCTTCATCGTCGCAGTTTGATGTTGATGAGGCCAGAATAATGCTTAAGGCGATCGGTAACGAAGCAGAGCAGGTTCTCGCCTACCAATGCCTAGCGGATGGCCTTTTGGAGTTCGAGCAGGAATATCGATTTGAGCCGAGCCGAAAGTACCGTTTAGACCTCGCCTTTCCCAAACAGAAGGTGGGAATCGAGATAGAAGGCGCTATATTCGCCGCAGGAGCCCATAGCAGGCCGCTCGGCATCATCCGCGACATGGGGAAGCATAACCTGCTAATCCTCTCAGGATGGCGCGTATTGCGTTATACGCCGTCCCAGGTGAGGAACGGGGAAGCGATTGAGGGATTGAAACGACTATTGCAGGAGCAAAAATGAAATTGGCCATGGGAATTGCTTTGATGGTCATTGCGGGGGTTATCGTGTGGTATTTGATAGCAGCTATTGATCAATTCCCGTTTAACGAGAGGAATCGCTATGACGACCGGGATTAGGCCGCCGAATCGCTGCATCAAGGATCTGACCGGCCACCAGATCGGGCGATGGCGGGTGCTTGGGCTTTACTCGAAGTATCGAGCGAGACAAGGCAATTCGGGCCGGCATGCGTACTGGGTGTGTCGTTGCGCTTGCGGACAGCAGCGCGTGATACGCTCAGGTTCGCTTAATACGAGCGGGCGCTCTAGATCGCGCAGTTGTGGCTGTTTACCCCGAAAATACCGGCATGATCACGGAATATAGCCTCCAGAAGGTCAATGCAGAGTGGCAGATGGTCAAGACGGTACGTGATGCTTTCGGGTTTGGCAGCAAGGAAGTCATGAACGAAATGCCAGATTCCTGGCGCAAAGTGCTTGAAGATAAACGCAATAGTGCTAAAGTCGAGTCATGAAGCCCAATCAAATGCATAGAATCGCTCACGGGGGCTGCCATCAGTGCGCGCCTCGAGGCTGGAACGATGTTCCGAACGTCTCGGGAGATTACGACCTTGACGCCACGATTCTGCATCGAAACAACAAAGACCTGCCTCACAGGCTCGAGCTATACACCAAAAAGCGCAGTTACGGGCCGTTGACCGGTTACTCGGGTTATCACAATTACAGTGGCGACACATGACCTACAAGCCCGTCCCCAACGCCCCTCCCCCGGCTAAGTCCAAGCACAACGCTCAGGAGACGCCCAAAATGCACAAGCCCATGAAATACGAGAAGCCGGGTAAGAAGACGCGCTCGTGATCTATGTTGGGCCTGTTAATTGGATTCCAGACCATCGATGCGCGTACTGCGGCAACTCATTCGAGTTCAAGATCGGCAAGCAGGGTGGCAGACCATCTAAGCATTGTTCCGCCAGATGCTCAGCAATGGCACATAGCTATTCAACCGAGAGAGTCAGGCTTCATAGGTTGCGTAAAAAAGGATATTTGGAGTCGCAAAATGATCCCGTATATGCCTGAACAAGATGAGAATGATTCTGATTTAGAGTCAGAGACTTAACGGTTGAGCCAATGGCCGCACCGCATGGCAACAAGAACGGAGCTAAAGGTAAGCGATGGGAGGAAGCTCTTAGACGGGCCCTCGCTCGCGTGGGGACAACGGTTGATCTTGGACTCGACCCCATCGCTGATAAAGTGGTCAGTGCAGCAGGATCCGGCGACATGGACGCCATCCGAGAGATCGCATGTAGACTCGATGGTAAGCCCAGTGAGCACGTCTTCATCGAGCAAGAGCTAACCGTTAATGTCGGAGAAGCCGAAGGCCTCAGCCCCCGATTGGACAAGCTACGTAGCCTTCGTCAGGGAAACACCGTTCAATGAGCTTCTGGCCGTTTGGGATGAGATCGACGGCAAGGGCAAGGACATTCCAGGGATACGCTGGCTAGGTCTCAATGACCGATATTACCTACTCGTCAAGCTCCTCAAAAGATATGACGCTTGGCATCCTTGGCTGTATCAGCGCTGTCGGGAAGTTGAGGGAGCACCTGATGGGTATTGTGACATCTGGGCGCGCGAGCATTACAAAAGCACAATCATCACTTTTGCTGGATGCATTCAACAAATTATCAGAGACAGAGAAATCACTATTGGCGTCTTTAGCCACACCAAGCCGATCGCGAAGGGGTTCCTCTCGCAGATCCAGCGGGAGCTAGAGAGCAATGAAAACCTCAAAGCCTGCTTCCCCGATGTCTTATTCGCTAACCCAGCTAAGGAAAGCCGTAGCTGGTCACTTGATGCTGGACTCATCTGCCGTCGAGATGGAAACCCTAAAGAAAGCACTATCGAAGCTCATGGACTCGTGGACGGCCAGCCCACCTCCAAGCACTTCCAACTGATGATTTATGACGATGTGGTGACCCGTGAATCAGTCAATACGCCAGAGCAGATTGCAAAGACTACAGAAGCTTGGGAGCTGTCCGACAACCTTGGAACAATGGGGGGCCGGAAATGGATCATTGGCACTCGCTATCACTACGCGGATACTTACTCCGAAATCATTAAGCGCGGGGCTGCAACAGCTCGCATTTACCCAGCAACAGACACCGGGCAAATGGATGGCAAGCCTGTTCTGTTCACTGCAACAGAGTGGGCCCGTAGAATCAGGGATCAAGGTGAGGCCACAGTCGCTTGTCAATTACTTGCTAATCCGCTCGCGGGTCACCAGAGAATGTTCGATGTCCGAGACCTCCAAGTCTACGAGGTCCGCCCCTTAACCCTGATGGGCTATCTCATGATCGATCCTGCGCGGTCAGTCAAGCGAGATTCAGCCAATACGGCTATGGTCGTTTTAGGGGTGGATGCGGCGGGAAACAAGTACCTCTTGGACGGCGTAGACCACAAGATGGACCTGATGGACCGTTGGCGGTGGATGCGAGACCTTTGGTTCAAGTGGAAGTCAGCGCCTGGAATGATGGGCTTGCACGTGGGTTATGAGCGGTTTGGTGCTATTGCGGACCTTGATTACTTCCAGGAGCGCCAAAGGATCGAAGGTGCGTCTTTCGAGATAGAGCCGCTCGAGTGGCCGCGGGACGGTGAGCGCAGTAAGAACGACCGGGTACAGCGCTTAGTGCCTGACATCAAGGGCCATCGGTTCTACCTGCCATATCCGACAGACGATGAGAAGCTGACCAAGATCCAGGCCAATATGAAGGCCCAGGGCTATGAATACCGCATTGCGCGGCCTATCACGAGGAAAGATGAAAACAACGTGAGATATGACGTTGCAGACCGGCTGAGAATATGTGTTTCTTTTTTCCCTTACGGGGGGTTAGTCGATATAATTGATGCTGCATCAAGAATTTACGATATGTCGCCCGTAACTCCACAGGTTGTAAATCAGGATGACTTGGAGCCCGCTTACATATGAGCAAGTCCCGGAATATCTATAACAAAAAAGGCACTGGGACGATTAGCGGTACAGGCCATCGCAACATTCAAATCAATGGCGAAAAGCGGGGAGAACATCGCTGGATTGTGGAAAAAGTCTTAGGCCGGCGTCTTAAGTCTCCGGAAGAGATTCATCATGTCAACGTCGATCCTGCTGACAACAGGCACGAAAACCTAGTAGTTTGCCCTGATCGGGCTTATCATAAATTGCTGCATACGCGCACAGAAGCGTTGGACGCGTGCGGTCATGCGGACTGGCGTAAGTGCTGGATATGCAAGGTATGGGAGCCGCTGGATAAGCTATCTGGCGGCAGGCAGCTATATCACAGCGAGTGTAACAACAAGTACTCGTTAATGACTCGCAGCAGGAGATTGCATGGCACTGCCCCCCCTCCCTAGTACCCTCGGCCACCAAGTCACCACGCGCCAGTTCAGCCTGCTTGAGATGGCAAGCCGCGAGTGGGGCTCGAGCTTTCGAGCGCCGGATCATCGCATTTATAACTTTAGCAACGGGCGCTCGATGGATTCGACGGATATGAGCTTTACGGGCATTTATGGGCCACCCGGTACGTTAACGCCCAAACAGAAGTACACCGGCTTCCCCTGATGCAACTCATCGAGCGCGGTGACCCGGAGGAATCAAGCTACCTGCAACTTGCGCTTGAGATATGGCAGCAGTTGGACAAAGCCTATCCCGATCACCCGTGGCAGGTGAGCTTCCAAGGCGGGGCCATGATCGTGCGGCACGCCGTGATCAATGCGGATGTGTCGGTCAAGCTCAAGCGCGAGGGGTTCGGGTTTCTCTTGGACAAGTCGAAGCTCGACAACCCCAAGGAAGTGACGCAAAGCGCTGTGATGGCCGGCGGGGCGATGCTCGAGCTATTCGGCATGAAGCGGGGCAAGTGGGATGGTAGTGACCCTGTGATTCCGAGTGATTGGACGCCTAAGCAGGAAGCGGGGTTTGCGTGATTTTCTGGTTCATCGGTTCATTGATCATCGTCAGCCTTGGCTTTGGGCTGATGCTGTTCAACTGGGTTGATCGACCGACCGATACTACGGAAAGGCCATGAGTCAATCAACGCCATGGAGGCCGCAGCCCCCTAGCATCAACGATCCCGAGCAGGGAGAGTACGAAGGCGACGAATTAGGGGCCGAGAACGAATCCCCTGGCATTGAGACAGGCGATAGCCCCTCGGGTGAGGAGAAGCAGGCCAAGCCCTCGGATAGCTTCTGGCTCAAGCGTGCGAAGGATTCGTTTCGGTTCTCGACGACCTATATCGACAGCAACTATAGGAAGCCCTGGGATGATTCAATCCGCGCCTTCAATTCGCAGCACTCCTCGGATTCCAAGTACAACGGCGAGTTATTCCGTAAGCGGTCAAACCTTTATCGACCGAAGACCCGTGCTGTTATTCGCAAGAATGAGGCCGCTGCTGCTGCTGCCTTCTTTTCAAACCTCGACGTGGTTGACGTTGCTGCCAGTAATCAGAGCGTCAAGGAAGAACTCGTCTCGGCGGAAGTAACGAAAGAGCTGTTGCAGTACCGGCTGACCAAGACCATCCCGTGGTTCATGTTCCTACTGGGGAGCTTTCAGGACGCCCAGGTGCAGGGTTTAGCCTGTGCCCATGTGTACTGGCGGTTTATCGAGCGGCACGATAAGGACGGGCAGACCGAGAGCTTAGAGGACAAGCCGTGCTTAGACTTGATCCCCATCGAGAACCTGCGGATTGACCCTAGCGCGCATTGGTCAGACCCGATCAATTCCAGCCCCTACATCATTCATTTGATGCCGATGTACTGGTGTGATGTGAAGGATAGAATGGAGCATCCGAACCCCAAGGGTCAGCGGTGGAGGAAGTACAGTGCTAGCCAAGTATTCGCCCGAAGCGACAGTTCTGATGATTCCACTCGACAAGCGAGAGGAGGAGTTAGTCAAGACCCTACTCAGCAGAAACGAGACACCTCAGATTACGATATCGTGTGGGTACATCGTCATATCCACCGGTACAACGGAGAAGATTGGGAGTTTTACACGATTGCTTCTGAACGGCTCCTCACCGATCCCGAGCCCTTAAAGGATACCGTTTGGCATGGTAAGCGCCCCTATGTGATGGGCACTACCATGTTGGAGACGCATAAGCCGATTCCCTCATCGATTCCCACGGTCACGAAAGCACTCCAGGAGGAAGCCAACGATGTCCAGAATCAACGGTCAGACAACGTCAAATTCGTCCTCAATAAGCGCTGGATCGCCAAGCGTGGAAAGAATGTGGATCTCTCCAGCCTGGTACGTAACACGCCTGGTGGAATCACCCTGGCAGATGACCCTGAGAACGATATCAAGGAAATCAACTGGCCTGACGTTACCAATTCCGCCTACTTGGAACAGGACCGCATAGATGGAGACTTTAGCGACCTGGCCGGTAATTTTAACCCGATGCAAGTCACCGCCCAACGCAGTGGGCGAGAATCCACAAACACCATGCGGATGCTCCAAGGACCTAGCAATCTGCTTACCGAGTACATGCTCAAAACCTTTGTGGAGACTTTCGTCCAACCTGTACTTCGGCAGCTCGTCATGCTCGAGCAGCACTACGAAACTGACATGGTCATCCTTGCCCTAGCCGGCGAAAAGGCGAAGGTCTATCAGAAGTACGGCGTCAATCAGATGACGGACGCGATTCTGGACAAGGAACTGACGGTTACAGTGAACGTGGGCATGGGTGCAACCGACCCCGCGGCGAAGGTCCAGAAGTTCGCCTTTGCCTTAAACACCTACTCGCACATTGTGGCAAAGCAGCCTCCCCCTGGCGTAGACTTGAAAGAGGTGTTCAAGGAACTGATGGCACTCTCAGGCTATCAGGACGGCACGAGGTTTGTGATGGATGGCTCAGATCCAGCCTTGGCGAAGGCGCAGCAGCAGATTCAAGCAATGACCAAGATGATTCAGCAGTTGCAGCTTGAGAAAAAGAACAAGGAAGATGCCAACAAGGCGAAGGTATTGACCACGCACGAGACGAACCTCACGAAGCTCGCGATTGCGGACAAGACCCATCACAGTAAGGCGCGACTCGCCTTGTTTGCGCACGTGGCCGGCAAGGAAGTGGCTGAGGGTGAGCGGGAGGATCAGGTCGAGGACCGCGATACTTCGCGAGAGGCCGCAGTCGAGGATCGAGATGAGGGCTTTAAGCAACAGAAGCAGTTAGCGAAGGCGAAACCCAATGCAGCTTAATCATTCCGATGGAGGAACTGAGCATGAGTGATCTGCTGCTGGTCAAGAAATCCGAATTGGCCGATGCCATCACGGATGCGGTAAAGCCGCTCAAAGCGCGCATAAATTTCCTCGAGGAGATGGGCGCCGAGTGCGTGAATGACTGGCAAAAGATCGAGCATTTGCGAGCAGAGATTCAGCGTGCCAACGAATACGCTCTACGCTTGGTCCTCACCCTCGCCGCGCGGTTCCCTGCCGTCGAAGGGTTCCATGCGCTGCCCGATCTTGATGGACGGCTATCGCAGATCGATAACATGACATGCCGATTGCCGCTCGGCTTCGGTAACAGCGGAGAAGCGAATGGCGTGTAAATTCAGGAAGCCATGCAATTGCTGCCCATGCGGGCATTGTGACTGCTTTTTCGACGCGGACGGTGAGTGCTGCGGATGCGGAGAAGTTCGCGAGCCAGTGGACGTTCATACCGAAGCGCGGCTTGACGAAATACACTCACAATCTGATGCCATCGAGAATTCCAATGCAGCTTAACCCCGAAGACCCCACCGTTCGCGCGGCCACCTTTGGCGCCCAGGTCGAGCAGTTCTTGAACTCCGACATTGGCGTGTACATGGTGGAGCGAGCGGACGAACAGGCCGAAGCAGCCTTGAAGGAACTGGTGACCGCCGATCCCACGCAGCCAGAAGTCATCCGCGCCATTCAGAATCGCATCAAGGTAGCCGATTCCATCGTGTCATGGCTGAGGGAGGCCATTGAGATGGGCGAGCAATCCAAGCAGCAGCTACGGGAATTGCAGTGAGTTTGCCACATGTCTGCCGCTGCTCTATATGTCACCAGGAAATGGTGCCGTTCGTTCCTAATTGGATGGCAAACCTCAATCCATGTGATTGCGTGGGTTCGATCTGTGTAATGCAAAGTACGCCGCATATGGCGAGAACTGGCACTTATTGCAAGATGGCGCGTGCGCAGTCAATCACCGAGGTCTTATGAATGACGACCCATCCCAGCCGATAGCGGATGAGATGATCGAACGCAGACGGCGGAAGCCGATCTTGCAGCCCAGGGGTCGAGATAAGTTTGACGGATTCAAAGAGCGCGATGATGAGGAATTTGTACCAGAGCCGCCCACGTATTAGAGGTTTGCCATGACTCCCGAAGAAAAGAAAGCCCACGACGACGCTGTGGCGAAGGCTAAAGAGGCCAACACCAGCAAGAACAACGATCGCCTCGCGCGCATGGAAGCCATCGCCGATGGTGCTGATGAGAACCGCAAAGACGACCTCGAAGGCATGGAGATCAAAGACGACTCCGAAGAGAAGGAAGCGCGCGCCCGTGCAGAGGATGAAGAAGCGGCGAAACTCTTGCAGACCGAGGGAGCCACGGAAGAGACGAAAGAAGAAGCCGACACCGACACCAAAGTGGTGAACGGCGAGACGTACTATCGTCAGATCGTCAACGGTCGCGAAAAGTGGCAAACGCTCAAGGAAATTCGCACATCGTCTGCGAAAGTGGAAGCAGCGGACGAGTACTTGCAAACCGCTGCTGAGTCTGTTAGAAATGCTTCACGGCTAGCTCTATCGAAAGACGAGCCAAGCAACGTCGAGAAAGTCGATGTGCGTTCGATCCTCCGCGCGGCTGTTTTGGGGGATGAAGAGGCGATTGAGAAGTTGGCATCTGTCATTGATGCACGGCCATCCGAGGTGACTCCGGACGTTGTGAGACAGATTGATCAGCGCTTATCGTTCAGGACCGAACTGGCGACGTTAGAGGACAAGAGCAAAGACCTTCTAGAGAATCCGTACACCAAGCGTCTGTTCAACGTTCGGCTACAAGAGCTGAAAGCTGAAAATCCGACGATGGGGCTCAGCGAGGCTTACACCTCGATCGACAAAGAGCTGCGCACGGCCTTCCCTGGACTGACTAAGGCTCAGACTCAAACCAAGCTCGAACGGAAGCGAACTCTGGTGAATGTTCCGACTGCGGCCTCACGGCAGCAAACGGAAGAGGAACCGGAGGGCGAGGAAGACGTGGGCAATGTCATCGAGCAGATGGCAAAAGCCAGGGGCTTAAACCCGCACGTTCATTCTCGCCGGAATTAAGCGCGCCGGCAGCCTAAACAACAGTGGCTCCGGTCAAAGGAGTCACGCATGGCTGGGCAAGTTTGGGCGGTCAGTTCACTCGGCGGATATCTCTACAGCCGACAGCTTTCTAACGTATTGCGTATGAACGTTCAGCCACTGGTGAAGTTTCGCCAGTTCGCCGACGTTCACGACATCTCACAGCAGGGCAAAAAGAAGGGTGACACGTTCACCTGGGACGTGGTTTCAGACGTAGCAACGGCAGGCGGTGTGTTGATTGAAACCAACACCATGCCGGAAACCAACTTCACGATCACTCAGGGCACCCTGACGATTACCGAGGCAGGTAACTCGGTCCCCTACTCCGGCAAGCTCGATAACCTCTCGAAGTTCCCGGTTGAGGACATTATCAAGAAGGCGCTCAAGAACGATACCGTTAAGTCGGTGGATCGTTTGGCCTGGGGCCAGTTCAACCAGACGCTTCTAAGAGTTATCCCCACGGGTGGCACGAATACCTCCGCGGTAACGCTGTACACGAACGGCACGGTTACGGGAACGAACAACGTCGCCTACAACAACGGTCACGCCAAGTCGATCGTGGACGCGATGAAGGAGCGCAACATCCCGGCTTACATCGCGGACGATTACTACGCGATCGCCTGGCCGACTACGCTTCGTACCTTCAAAAACAACCTCGAGACGATCCACCAGTATTCTGACACGGGCTTCAACCTCATCATGAACGGTGAGATTGGCCGGTACGAGAACACGCGGTACATCGAGCAGACCAACATTCCGAAGGGCTTAGGCACGGATGGTGTGACGACTACGCCATGGGTTAACGGTGTGTCGGACTGGATCTTCTTCTTCGGCAATGACACGGTAGCAGAGGCTATCGCGGTACCGGAGGAGATGCGCGGCAAGATTCCGACCGACTACGGGCGGTCCAAAGGTATCGCCTGGTACTACTTGGGAGGCTTCGGCATCGTGCATACGAATCCGATCAACGTACGAATCGTCAAATGGGACTCGGTGGCATAACATGGCTACTCAAAATCAAGGCAATACGAACGTTGTCACCCGCAACATTGCGTATGACAATCCGGCGTACCTCTCTCGGCAGAGCGAACTACTCACCGCGAACACGGCAGGCTCGGGTGCCACGTCAGGCAAGTTCACGGCGTGGACCTCGCTCATTATCTACGGGGCTACGTTCTTCACCACGACTGCCGGCACTTCCACCTACACGGTGAACGGTACGGCGACATCCCCGGCGACGGGTTGTTATGCGCTCTTCGTGACCAACACGGCCACCAACTCAGTAGCGCTCGCAACCACGACTCTAGGCGCCGCAGCGACGCCCTGGGCGGTGATCGGGGGTACGTCAACCACGGGTGCCAATGTGAACGTCGGCGGCATGGGAGGCGGCGTAGCAGGTGGCATGAACGGCCCCTATGCGCTCAACACTCTAGGGGGAACGAACACCTCTCAGGTGTGGGGAACCGCGACGTATACATCAGGGTATGCGGGTGGCAACCAAGCGGGCCAAGGTGGGTTGTACATGAACCCCGGAGACACGCTGCAATTCGTCAATGGAACGGATGCAACCGCGGTCTACCAGGCCATCGTTCAGTGGGGTATCGCGCCCTTAAGTTCAATGTTGGCGTAAAGGAGCAGACATGGCTAAGAGAACTCAAGGTCACAAGGGCGCTTACGAAAGTCCGCAGGTCGCTCGTGATGGGCTGTCCACGGCAATGGTGGGTGGTTCGACTCCCTCGAAAGACGACGTGATCAAGTCCGCGAACGCTCGCGCGCAAAAGCGCCACGAGATGAAAGGCTCAGCCTTGGCGGATGTGGATGTGTTGCCAAGCTCGGGTGGAGAAAGCGTCGATAAGACGGGCATTAAGGATAATGGCTACCTCACGAAGAAGGGGTTGGAGTTTGGCGTGAATGCCATGTACAACTCTTTGCCGCCTGGGATGGACATCGAAGATCAAGAAAACTCTGACATTCGCGTCGAGACTATGAAGACCTACAGCGGAGGGTTGGGCTATCCCGGAGACGGCTGGTGAGCAAGGTAGTACAAGAGAAATTCGAGATCCGATACCCCCAGCAGTCGAATGACGACCCGGGCGAGGGCTGGATCACGGATGTCGAGGCGCGGGCTAAGAAAGGCACGCCTGGGCGTGAAGGCGTTCCGGGTGGAGATTCCGATAGCAGGCCGATGAACAATGCGGCATTCTTCAATGGCCTCCCTCCCGGCATGGACATTGAAGATCAGGAGATGGCCGACATTCGTCAGATGCCCATGAACGGCAATGGCACGCAGATTACGAACGACATCACGGAGCGGTCGTTGAGAACGGGGTTCGATCGCAAGAAGATGCTCTCTACCGACGACATGTACACGCGCGAGCATAACGATGCGTTCTATGATGTGGTCGATGTCGATGGCGTTGAAGGGTTTGTGGAGCGCAACAACTACCTAGATCGAGTATGAGTTATGCCAGCCCCCGCAACACCGACTCCGATAGGCGTCATCCCGATCGACCCGACAAGCGGGATATTGGGGTCCGTATCTCCGTCAGGTGGATTCTTAACTGAGAGCTTAGCGCGTCAGATTTTCATTGATCTTTTTGGCGCGGCGACTCTCGATACGGTCAATCTGTGGACGACGAGTAACGGCGGAACCGGAATAGCGCCGAGCTCTCCAGGAACGAACGGCAATACCACCTTAAATGGTGGTACGACGGCTAACAGCTATTCGGCGCTCATCAGTAAGCCGCAGTTTCAGCCCTCCCAGCCAGGGTATTTGATCAACTATCACGCGATCAACTTCCCGGCCTCCATTCCGATCAACAATTACTGTGCCTGGGGTTTGATGAACATCCCAGGAACGCCCACGTATGCTGCACCTGTGACCGATGGGGCGGTGTTCGATGTGATCAATGGGGTGCTGTTTGCGGCGACCTGGGGCGCCGGGGTGCGCTTGGTCGTTGCCAACTTGGGCAAGGTTCAGCCTACGGATGCGGGAGTGCATAAGTACTGGATTCGCTTTCGGGGCGACATTTGTTTTTGGTCGATCGACAACGAATACAACGTGGTGGCGAGTTATCCGACAGGAGCCTCGGGGCCGGTCAACAACACCTTAAGCACGGGTGTACTTGTCGTCTCGAATGCGGGAGCTGCCGCGACGGTGACACAAAATGCGGTGACCATGGCCGATGCGTCAGCCGGTGCTATTTCCTTGAGTGATGGGGTGTACCCGTTTCGCAAAGCCTCGGTCAATTCCAAAGCCCTCAACATGGCTCAAGCGGCCAATTACACCGCCATTACGACGAGCGGGACAACCACCGTTGCCAATGGCCCCGGCATTTATTTCAGCTCCTATCTGTGGGCACTTGGAACAGGAGCGGGAATTGGCGTATTGGATGGGACAAATACGCTGATGGCGGTGTCCACGTCCACCACGCTATTATCAGCGCTGTCGCCTGGGCCTGGCGGCCTCGGTATTAAATTCAACACTTCGCTGGTCGTGGTGACTTCCGGTACCGCTGCCGGCTCATGGAACGTGCTATGGGACTAGATAAAACCCGCCATCACGGCATCGTGTACAACCATCCCGATATTGCTTTTGTGCAGGACGGGATTGACTACGGGTTTGACGGGTTGCCTGTCGGCGAACCTGATTTATCTTTGGAGGGATTCAAAGACAAGACCCGATCAGAGGCCATGAAAGCAGCGTGGGCCAAGCGCAAGAATGCTGCACAGCCTAGTCAGTGAGGACTGCGCTCGAGCGTTAGCCAAGCTCGCTCAATCAACACCTGCCGGCGCTTTCGTTGAAGTAGGCGTTTACCACGGAGGCACGGCTTGGCATCTTGCCCAAGTAGCTCAAGCGCAAGGGAGGCCCTGCTACCTCTACGACACCTTTACTGGGATACCCTACCGCGGTGAGTTAGACAGTCACCGGGTAGGTGATTTTGCGGACACCTCAGTCGAGGAAGTAAAAACCGCCATTCCCTATGCCACGGTGGTGGCTGGCATCTTTCCCGATAGTGCGGTTGAGATGGGGCCGGTGGCCTTTGTTCACTTGGACGTTGATCAATATCGGTCCTATCGAGAAGCCCTCGCATATTTTCAGCCCCGCATGGTCGAAGGGGGAGTTATTTGGTGTGACGATGTGGGGTGTTTAGCGGGAGCAGATGCAGCGGTAAAAGAATTCTGTCAGACTCACCGATTGATACCGATAGTCGCCGAAAAGACCTACATAAGGTTCTGAAATGACCTGGAACATCGCCGATCCGCAAGGGAATGAAGCGTATAAGATTCGGTGGGAGATCGTCCAATACACGAAGGGTAGAGGCCTAGACTTAGGCTCTGGAGTCGCCAAGACCTATCAACACTGGATTGGGGTCGATAACTGTGTTGATGCGCAGCTATTCGGAGCACAGATCAAGCCGGATGTGTGGGTTCCAACCTGCGAGAAGTTGGACGTTTTCGCCTCGCAGTCCATGGATTTTGTGTTCTCTTCGCACCTTTTGGAACACTTCGATGAGTCCAAGATTCCCGGCGTACTGACCGAATGGTGCCGTGTAGTTAAGCCTAATGGCTATTTGGTTTTGTACGTTCCCGATGCCGATGAGTACCCAAAAGTAGGTCAACCAGGGGCCAATCCAGACCACAAAGTAGACATCACCTACGATAAAATAGTCGAGTGGATGGAGACGGTTCCAAGAGGGTGGGATCTGGTCGATTACCAAAAACGGAACCAAGACAAAGAATATTCACACTATGCCGTGTTTAAGGTGCTTTCGTGAAATGCTGCACTATTTATTCGCTGAGTTCGTCTAGAAACAATCAGCCGCGCTATATCGGACAAACTACTCAGTTACTTAAAACCCGATTGTGCCAACACCGTAACTACGCCAAGAGAAGGCAAACTGCCGTTCACAAGTGGATGTTTAGAGAGCAGCAAGAAGGTTTTGTTATCTCTATAACTTCGGTGTGCGAGCAAGCTAGATTCAACTTAGATGAGATCGAGATCATCGGTCTTTTGAGAATGGAAGGCGTCAAGCTTCTCAATCATACAGAAGGTGGCGAAGGCACTGTTGGATGGCGAGGAAATAGGGGCAGGAAGAGACCCGATCTTGCGGCCCGCAACAGGTCGAACACGGGAAAACCTGGACACCCGATGTCCGATGAAAATAAGAAAAAACTCATAGCTTCAATAAAGGGATCAAAAAGACCTTGGCTTGCCCAAAGAAACAGGGAGTCTAAAGTGTGGTTAGGGCGGAAGCACACCGAGGAAACAAAGGCGAAACAAAGCGCAGCACTCAAGGCTTTCCATGAAGCACGTCAGAAAATTTAGCTTTAAAGATCCAAAGCCAGTAAAAACCGTAGGAGTCTGCCGCTACGGTGCTTTCGGCGATCTTATCCAAGCTTCATCGGTGTTCGCCGCTCTCAAGGCAGAGGGCTATCACGTCACGCTATACACCTCCCCTCCCGGCGATGACATAGTCAAATTTGACCCGAACATCGATGCTTTTTACATCCAAGACAAGGATCAAGTTCCTAATGGCCTTCTGGGCGAGTTTTGGGCTTACCACAAGGCGAAGTACGATAAGTGGGTGAATCTATCGGAGTCGGTCGAGGGATCGTTCCTAGCGCTTCCTGGGAGGACGATGCACTTCTGGCCTCCTGCCTTGCGACATTCGATGCTCGATCGCAATTACCTCGAGGTGCAGCACGAGATAGCCGGCGTTAAATATGCACCGAAGATGCATTTTTATGCAACCGAGGCCGAGCGCAGTTGGGCGAAGAAAGAGCGGGCCAAGATGGGTGAATTCGTCATTGCGTGGGCGCTCGCGGGTTCCTCAGTGCACAAGACATGGCCTTATCTGGATGCAGCGGTAGCGTCCATCATGCTCGACTTCCCGCAGGTGCATATCGCGTTTTTAGGCGGTGAGGCGGCTCAGATCCTCGAGCAAGGCTGGGAGAAAGAAGCGCGCGTGCATAGGCGCAGTGGCAAGTGGTCGATTCGCGAATCACTCGCGTTCATGGGTCAAGCTGACATGGCGATCGGGCCTGAGACGGGTCTCATGAACGCTGCGGCTCAATTGTCCTATCCTAAAGTCGTGTTTCTCTCGCATTCGAGCCACGAGAACTTGACGCGGGATTGGGTGAATACCCACCCGCTGTGGTCGGAGAATACCGTCTGTCCGGGCAGGGGAAATAACGAGGCGCCGGCCTGTCACCAGCTCCACTATCAGTGGGAGCATTGCAAGAAAGCGGAGTCAGGCGTGGCACAGTGTCAGGCGGATATCACCCCGGATCAGGCGTACAGGGTTATTTGGCACGTGCTGAAAGCTCAATTGGATGAGCGGATGACCGCATGACGACCTCTGGCACGTTTAATTTCACCGTCAACGCCTCCGACATCGTGCGAGAGATGATGCTCAATGTCGGTGCGATCGGTGAGGCGGAAGTGCCAACAGCCCAGGAATACACCGACTGCTTGCGTAAGCTCAACATGCTGGTGAAGCAGTGGATGGGCAAGCAGGACTTTGCGCCGGGATTGAAGATGTGGACTCGCCAGCGGGGCCGGCTCTTTTTAGGCGCCGCGCAGTTTAAGTATCGGCTGGGGCCTACGGGGGATGCGTGGGCCGGCGGAGTCACGGGAGGCAGTGACGGACAGACCCACAACCAAACGACCACCACCGCGGGTGCGATTACCGGGGCAACCTCGCTCATCGTGTCCTCCATCACCAACATCAACAACGGGGACTATATCGGGGTGGTGTATGGAAGCCCCGCGGGCAATACGGATATCTTCTGGACCACGGTGAACGGAGCTCCTACAGGGTCTACCGTGACCCTCACGAATGCGCTGACGGGGCCGGTGGGGGCGAACGCCTACGTGTGGAACTACACGGTCAAGCAGCAGCGGCCTTTAGGCATCGTGACTTCAGTTCTGCGGGACATTTACAACAACGATGTCCAGCAAAACCCAGTCACCCTTGAGGATTATGAGGCGCTGCCGACCAAGACGATGGTCGCAAACACGGCAGACCCTACGGCGTATTACTACGAGAGTCAGATCGGCACGGCAACGAATTTAACGGCCACTCCCACCAGTGGCAATGGGTCTTACTACATCGACTGTGGAGGCGCTCAGGATGTGACCAAGAGCCTGCACATGGTGTTCTTGCGTCCCGTGATGGACTTGAACAATCCGGGAGATAACCCGGAATATCCGCAACAGTGGTATCGGGCGCTCTGTTGGGGCGGTTCCAGAGAGATTTGCGGCATGTTCGATGCGGTATGGACGGAGGACATGCAGCAGAACTATCTCGAGTCTGTGGCGATGGCACGGGAACCTGACAGCGAAACCACGACTTTCTACTTCCAGCCTAACGCTGGAAGTCCCTATGACCCATGAGGATCGTCAGCCTTTTTGGGGGTAGCACTCGACAGAAAAGCCTCGTTGTTACCTCTCAACGGCGCTTAAACTGCTATTTCGAGAACCGACCGGACCAAGACAAGACCAAGGTCAGCATTTACGGAACACCGGGGCTTGTCGCTAAGTTCACGGTGGGATCGTCAAATCTGCCTTTGCGGGCCTTGTTAGGCTCACAAACGACGCTCTATGGGGTGGCGTATAACCAGTTCCTAAGCTTAGGATCAACCGGAAATACTATCGCCTCGGGGACGCTCAACACCTTTTCGGGGCTGTGTTCCTTAGCCGCAAGCCCTACTCAGATCGTGATTACGGACGGTAATACGGGGTATTTGTGGACGATTGCCACCAACACACTCACCACGATTGCGGCCTTCCCTGCGATCAATGCGCAGACCTGTACCTTCGTGTCAGGCTTCTTTGTGGCCGAACAGCCGGGTACGCAGGTCTTTTGGGTATCGAACAACAATGATGGTTCCACGTGGAGCGCTTTAGCCTTTGCGTCAGCCTCGATCTATTCGGACACGGTTTTGGCGGTGGATAACCTGTTAGGCATTCTGGTGGTGTTTTCTCAACAGCACACGGAGTTTTGGACGAATCAGGGCCTTTCACCGGAGCCTTTCGTGCCGCTGATCTCGGCTGCGAATGAGTACGGCCTAGCAGCTATTTACTCCCGCGCGCACGTGGATCAGACCTTGATTCACCTTGCAGTGACTCGGACGGGAGCGGTGCAGTGCGTTCAGATCGTGGGCTATAACGCCAACATCATCTCCGATGCCGACATGGAGGCGATTTGGGCCACGTTCACGACCGTCGCTGATGCGACTGCATTGGCTTATGAGCAAGACACGCACAAGTTCTATCAATTGACCTTTCCCACGGCTAACCGTTCGTTTCTCTATGACTGTTCGACCCGGCTGTGGAGCGAGGTGCAGACAGGTACGTCAGTGACTCCGGTAAGGCATACGGCGCTGCTCTCGACCTATTACGGCGGGTCCACTCTGCTATCGGACTATGCCACGAATCAGATTTACACCATGTCCCCGACTCAGTACACCGACAACGGGGTCACGATCATTCGGGAACTGATTACCCGGCACATCCTCTCGAACTTCAACCGCATTCGCATATCCTTGCTGTATCTCGATATGGAAACAGGCGTTGGCTTACAGACCGGCCAGGGCTCTAACCCGCA
>Ga0209527_1000004_pt1 | contig 43005 bp, 38 predicted proteins | sample JacPinW_OM2H0_M2_FD_187968 | JGI IMG/M metagenome (GOLD analysis project Ga0209527, IMG submission 187968) | Forest soil microbial communities from Algoma, Ontario, Canada - Jack Pine, Ontario site 1_JW_OM2H0_M2 (SPAdes) (version 2) | ecosystem: Environmental > Terrestrial > Soil > Boreal... | reverse complement strand
CTGTCCCCATCCCTATCCCCTTTGCATTCACACTCTTCCGCACTCTTTTGCACTTTTTTGTATTCATCAAAATCTCAACTCCTTTCTTTTCAAGCGATTCCGCACTCTGCGTCAAAAAACACAACCACCGGGGGTGGCGTAGGAGTACGACGTCTTCTCAGTCCCCAAGTCATAACGTCCAGAAACAGCGACGCCCTTCCCGGCAGCGATGGGGGCTGCTGCGGAAAGGGCGTGCCGTCTTCAGGAGAGAAGATCGGGTCGACTGTTTTGTTGTCAGCAAAAACTACGTCAGAGGAATCAGTTGCTAGGTGGAGGGGGCAGGGCTGCCTGCCCGAAGTGCCTCATTCCGTGCCTGCCCGGTCCGCCTTGTGTCACCGTGTAGTCCGGCGGCACGGCGAAGAGCGAAGCGGCCGGTTCCTGCCGCTGAACATTCGTCAGCGAGTAGGTCGTATCGCCAAAACGCGGATCGCTCCGCTTGCTCATTACCACCATCTGTAAATCATTGGAATACCAATGCTCGGACACGATGGTGATCGCTTTATCGTTTCCGATCTGCCCCGCCGGAATCGTATGGGTGATGCGCGTTCCTTGCGCGCTCACCCCGGCGATCGTCTGCGTGCCCAGGTCTTCTTTTTTCAGGCTACTGTTCGCCATCTCTTGCTGCTGCCGGGACCCCATTTTGCCTTTGAGCGCATCCTTCAACGGCCCCTTCATTCCGGCGAACGGCCTTCCCATTTGCTCGGCCGTTTTTGTGTCGGCGTGCAGGATGAAATTGGTCCCCGCCACGGGATCATTGATGAACACAAACGACTTCGGCTGCCCCGCGGTCGCTAACGGCCCGATCGCGGGCAACGTCACTTCCTTGCGGAAACGTCCCTGGCTATCCCGAAAAAGATTCGTCTGCGTCTTTCGCGCGATATGGTTTCCGTCCGCGAGAGTTTGCGTCGACTCCGAAACCGCGACCGCGCTGAACGGCACCCCGGTCACGACCTTTCCGCTGTGCATTCCCTCGAAGCCCAACAACTCGATGCGTTCGCCGATCATGCCAGCTTCCGGTCCCGGGACTTGCAGCGACGCCATCGGCGGCGGTGGTGGGAGTGGCGCCGCCTCCTGCGCTTTTGCCAATCCGGCGCTTAACATGAAAATTCCACCGAGAACCATACTTATACATACTCTGCGATTCATTATTCCTTCTCCTCTTCTCTCCCAAACTGTTGCGAACTCTTTGCTGTCGCAATCGCGGCCAGCCCCTTTTTCAACTGCGCGATCCACGCTCCGACCGGGCCTTCCTGCCCCTTCAGGTCTGCCCCATCCGCTGGCTTCAACCTCTCCCAAAAGCCTGCTACTCCCATCGGTGTGTCCCTTCCCGAGGCGCAGCGAGAGCGCCCCACTCCCATGAACGCTTATCGCGGCAGCCGCACCGCTTGCGGCAATCCGTCATCGCCAACGAGCAAATCCACCTGAATCCATTCGCTGGCTCGCTCCTCGTTAACAGGCAGGCCCAGCGCGCCCAGCGAACCCCGTTGCATGCGCACGCGCAGAATCGCGGCCTCATCGGTATCCGCGGCAAAAGCTCCAGGCAGGAGCGTGAAGCCGCTCAGTTCGTTGTCAGCCATAAGCGTTTCGGAACTGCCGGCCCCTGCCGAACCCTGCTGCTGGATTCCATTTGGACCCTCGGCAGGAGTTTGATGATTCGCTCCGGCGACGGAACTGTTCTCCGGGAATTTGTTGGCGTCCGGCACGGAATTCATATAGTTCGTGGCCTCTTCATGCTGGCTGTGGCGCCAATTACGCCAGCTCACTGCGCCGGCCAACACGGCCGCAGCGGCCAGCGCCCACGCAGCAACTAGGGCGGCGCGCCGCACTTTCAATGTCACGTGCTGCGTGCGGAACTCCTGCCGCAAACGCATCTCTACGCGCGCGGGCGCCTGCCTCATGGCGGTATCTTCCGCGAACGCGCGGAGCTCAACACCAGCGGCCTGCCAGGAATCCTCCAACGCGGCACACCGCGAACACGCGCCGGCGTGCTCACGCGCCGCCACGCGCTCAACTTCGCTCAACGAAGCGTCGCGCTCTGCGTCCAAACCAATGGCTTCAAATTCTTCGCACGTCATTTCTTGCTTCCTCTGCACGGCAAAAAATCCTTCATCGCGCCGCGCTCGCGCGCCGGGGGACGTCGCGAAACATTTCCAATTTGGCCATCAGCAAGGCCCGTCCGCGATGCAACCGCGAACGAATCGTGCCAATCGGGCATCCGGCCGTTTGCGCGGCTTCCTCATAACTCATTTCTTCCAGCTCGCATAACACCACCGCTTCGCGAAACTCCACGGGCAATTCCAGCACGGCCGCCCTCACTTGCTGCCTGCGTTCGCGTTTTTCCGCCCACATCGCCGGCGTGGAAAGGTCCTGCAAAACAATTCCGGCGCCCGTGCCGTCTTCGTTCTTCTCCTCAAGCGGGATTTCCCGCGGCAATCGTTCGAGATGTTTCATCACCCGGTTGCGTGCCACTCCGTAAAGGAATGCTCCGAGCGCTCCGCGTGCGGGGTCATATTTTTTCGGATCGCGCATCAAGGTCATGAACACGTCCTGCACAATCTCTTCCGCGGCCCAGGTGTTTCCCGTCATGCGCAACGCAAAGCGATACATGGCCGCCTGGTGCCGCCGGTATAGGAGCGTGAATGCCTCCTCATCGCCCTTGGCGGCCCGCCGCAACAGAACGTCGTCTCTCTCTTGGTCGGCGATTCTCATCTCCCCTGATAAGACGTTCTGCCCGGTTTTAAATATCAATTCCCGGCGCGCGGCAAAAAAGTTCCCGTCCGAAGCAGCCACCCGGATGAGGGGCTTGAAAGTCTTTGTTTTGACAATGGGTTAGACGCGCGTGAAGGCCCTCGCGTGTCGAGAAATCGCCTGCGGGTAAGTGGAAGCTGTCACAAGCATTCGCGATCGTTAGCCGGCCGACGGGAAGGTGCTCTTTATTTGGTCCCGGGCTTGAACATTTTCCCGGCCATCCTGGTTACGAAGCGCCGAGGGACCAGGCGTTCGCCGTGAGCGCCGAGATAATTTCCGAGGCCGGAAATGACGTAACTCTTGCCGGCAGCCAGGGCTTTCAGTCCTGCATGGGCGACTTTTTCTGCTGTCTCGACACGGCGTTGGAATTTTTCCTGGCCGGAAACAGCATGGAATTCGGACTCCGTCGAGCCTGGGCAAAGTGCGCACACGCGGATTCCATATGGTTTCATCTCTTCGGCCAGCCCCTCCGCAAAGAGCAGATCGAAGGCCTTTGTGGCAGCGTAGGTCGAAATATAAGGAACAGCTTGGAAGGAGGCGGTTGACGCAAGAATGAGCACATCGCCGCGCCGGCGCACGACCATTTCCGGCAAATACAGCCGGGTGAGGTGCACTACCGCGTGGCAATTCACCTGCATCATGTCGAGCAAGCGTTGCTTTTCAACCGAGGTGAATTCGCCGTATTGGCCGAAACCGGCGTTATTGATCAGCAGATCGATTTCGATGCCTTTTTCTTTCGTGAAGGCAAAAATCTTTTCCGGGGCGCTCGGATCCGCTAGATCGGCGGGGAACACTTCGACGCTGACTTTGTAGGTTGCCGTGAGTCTGCGCGCCAATTCCGCGAGGCGATCTTTCCGGCGCGCCGTCAGCACAAGCTTTGTTCCGCCGGTCGCCAATTCATCCGCGAAGGCCACGCCAATCCCGGCGCTGGCCCCGGTGATCAGCGCCCATTTCCCAAACCATTCTCCGGAAAGTGATAGCTTCTCTTGATGTGACAAAATGTCCTCCGGAAAAATATTCTTTTGCCGCGTCCACACGGAACCCGCGGGCACAACCTGTTAGACTACCGGAAGGTCAAGTCTCCATGCCAACAGCCGACGGCCAAATCGATTCTCTCCTGCAACAACTGCGCGAGAATTCGCGGCAGGCTGAGGTGATGTTCGGTTCCAACACCACAGGACAACTGCAACACCATCCCGGTCAAGGGCGCTGGTCCGCGGCGAAGTGCATTGCGCACTTGAATCTAAGCAACCGCGCTTATCTTCCTCTCCTTGATTCAGCCATCGAACAATTGCGCGACAAAAAAGTTTCGGGAAGCGGTCCTTTCCACTTGAACTGGAATGCGCGTCTTTTGAAATACTGGCTGGAGCCGCCTTCGCGTCTGCGGCTCCCCACCGGCGCTCCATTTCAACCGATCGCAGTGAAGGATCCTGCTGCCGCTTCGGGAGAATTCCAAGAAATCGGCAAGGTTCTCGAAGAGAAACTGAATTCTGCCCGCGGCTTTGCGCTCGACCGCGTAAAGCTCGTTTCGCCCTTTGCAGAGAAAATGAAGTATAACGCCTACTCCGCTTTCGTGCTCATCACCGCACACAACCGCCGGCACCTCTGGCAAGCCGAGCAAGCGCTCCGCAGCTAGGATTTGCGATTGTTAGTCGGCGAGCGGGAGGAAAACGCATCGAACCTGCTCGACAGTGCGGTGGATCATCGATCGTTAGGGAAACGGCTTTCTGGCGGAGAGGGTGGGATTCCAACTCACGCAAACCCGTGTGATCCCACGAACGTTCAGCAGGAGCTACAGTCACGTTGGGATGAAGCCGATCGACTTCGCCGGCTTCAGGTGGAGCGGGAACATATCGAAAACGTTGATGTTGCCGCGGCCACTGAGCTACTGCGAAAGCCATAAACAAAATCCAGCTATGGTAGCCGAAATGGACCGCCTCTTGGACCACTACAACTATGCAGACGTAGCTCGAATTCTCAACGAGAACGGCTTCAAAACAGGCGACGGCTTGCCGTTGACATCAACAGCCGTTGGCAACGTTCGAAAGGCTTACGGACTCAAGAGCCGCTTCGATCGGCTTCGTGAACGAGGGATGCTCACCATGTCTGAGATTGCGCGGCGGTGCGGCGTTTCAACAAAAACAATTTCAGAATGGCGACAAAGGGGTCGAATCTGCGCGCGTGCCATTAACGATCGAAACCAATTTCTCTTTGAAAATCCAGGACCCAATCTACCCAGGGAGCACCCCCGAAAGGGTCCGCGTAGCAACCATTCGTCGACAGCGTCGTTCATCCAGTGAGGAGGTACAGTATGAAGCGCAAGTCGACCGGCTTCGGTATCCAAAGTTTGTTGGGCTGTGGGAAGGCAAGAATGCGCGACATAGGAAGTACGCTGAAGATGCTTCCACTACGAACTTGTCGTCTCACCCTCCTTCTGTCGGCACTCTTCTTGACTTCTTCAATCGTAGCGCAGGAAGAGCGGACCACGACTACGCTCTCAATAAAGCAGGAAATCAACATGGCAAACAGCGCTTCTCCGTGCTTTGGCGGCTCGGGCAGCGCAATAAGCAAAGAACGCGAAAATGAGGCTATTGCACGTCTTCCAAAAATAGCTAGATTTTGGTTGACGGAGGATGTCGCCTTCATCATTTCGCCTGAGGAACGTTGCGCTTTTCTCCATCTGGCAACAGACGAAGAACGAGACCAGTTCATAGAACAGTTTTGGTCCAGACGCGCCCCGGACCCAAGGTCATTGGACAACGGTTTCAAACAAGGACATTACGAGCGGATAGTCATTGCTAACGAAAAATTCCCAGACCAACTTCCAGGCTGGAAGACAGACCGAGGACGAGTTTACATTACGTTTGGTCCGCCAGATTGGATTGAATCGCACCAATCTAAGGAAGTTTGGCACTACCGCCATCTTGACGGTGTGGGAGAAAACGTTGAACTTGAATTTGTTGACTCGAGCGGGTCTGGAGACTATCGCCTTGCCGTGCAACCGGAAGTGAAGGAAGAGTTGATTCTTGCTCCTCTCTACAACCTGGGTGGGGCTAGGCGCGGAAAGGGCACCACACCGTCGGAACCTGGGCTCATCGAAATATACATAGGGCCGGCGCCCACACCTGTGGTGCAATTCAAAGACCTGGAAGCGATGGTGACTTCGCGAATCAGTCGGAAGCAGGTCAACTTCAGCCATCGCATTGAGTTCGCAAAGGCAACACACGCAACGACGTTGACGGAGATTTCGGTCAACGTACCAAGCAGTCAGTCCAGTCCGCCCAACAATACATCAAACTCACGGTCGCAATTCGCGCTTTTTGGCCGTGTCAGCAAACCATCGGGATGGGTCGTCGAGACTTTTGAGTGTAAGATTTCTCTCGCGACGCGAAACAATTCCGCGGACGCTCAGCTTGACACTCATTTTCATCTGGCCCTTGCACCCGGCATGTATCGTCTGGCAATTGTGGTTAAGGACTCCGCCAGTGGAGATACGGGGACACTGTATACCGCGTTCAATGTACCTACCGATGAGAGTGTCGCTACGGAGGCTGGGGACCTAGATGTTTGGTAAGCCCAGCATCCGTCCTCCCAAGAAGGAAAGCCGGAAAATGGGGAGCAAGAATCGCGCTATGATTTCGGAAATGAAGCGAAGGAATTTCGGCTTGGCTCTGACGGCTCTGGTGATCGCTAGCTACCCTGGGCCCAGAAGGGCTTGGTGACGCCCACAAGCGGCCTCTACAAGAAGGCTCGTCATTCGTCTACAAGGTCGTTCAGTGAATGAAGAGGTGCAGTATGAAGCGTAAGTTGAACGCCTGCGGCATTCGAAGTTTGGCGGACTCCGTGAGGACAAAGACGCTCGCAGCGTGGTCAAAGAGTAGTTGTTGCCGGGGACCATCCTGCAAGAATCAGGTGTTTACCTGATTGACCTTCAAGAATTTTGTACCATATTCCTTGCATATTTCTGACGCGGCCCCTGTCAAAGCAAGCGAAGGGGTTGCATCGCACAACGGGGGTGAAGAATATCGATGAGGGTGCTCTTCGACATTTTGAAGAAGGACCGTAAAGGAACATTCCAATGGCTAGAAGCTGCAAGCGACATCGAGACAGCCAAAGCTCGCGTATTGCAATTATCTTCGGAGTCTCCAGACGAGTTTATCGTATTTCGTGAGGTCGATCTTCAAGTCGTGGCCACCTCCAGACAATTCCGCGAGCAGCGATTATCTTTTGCCGACTGACGGCTATCCATGGCGGAGCCTGTGGTGAACGATGCCAGAAGTGAGAAACGTCTTCCTGCTTCAGTTCCCATTTACCTCGCAAGCCTTGTGGGCCATGATGCGTCCGAAATCGGCGGCGTGTTTCCGTCGGCAACCAGCCTAGTACCGGGACGTAGATGGTGCTCCCTATCCAGAATGCAAGTGTTTGTAGGATATGCCTTGGAGTTGACGCGCAGCAGGATCGCCTCCTCCGTTTGTTGTTAAGCAGCGGAACTTGGGTAGCAATGTGCATGCCGAGCGGATCTGACGGAACGCAACCTTGGTATTAAACCCACCGAGTCCAAGGTGGGTCTTTGAAAGGAGTGAGAAGTCTGGGGGGCCGACCGTTTCTCCCGACTGGGCGGTTCGAACAGAGGATTGCAAAAACAGAAGTCGTAGAGCTTTTGCACTTGGACGAATCGCCGATAGCGAAAGTTGAGGCGATCACAGAAAACGTGAGCCCTCAAGGGGCACGAGTGATTACCGACTCAATTTGCGCCCGGGGGAAACTTGTGCGTTTGGACGCACCCGCGGAACACCTGCAATTGCCAGCCCGGGTGGTCTACTGCCAACGTCTGGAGGAACGGAAATTTGCTGTTGGGCTGCAACTTGACGTGCGCGTTGAGAGGTGGAAAAAGCCGATGTAGCTCTGATGGTGTCAGGTCATCCCGTTCACAAGGTCTTCTTCGTTAGTGCGGCTCGAATGACACTGTGGGCAGCGCCACAAGCGGAAGGCCTTTTTCTCTGGATTAGTCTCCGCTAGATACATGGGTTGACCGTCCCGGGGACATGTGACGCGGGGCGTCATATCCAATTCCGCCCGTCCGTTCTTGGGGAGAACGAAGTATCCGTTTGGAGGAGCGTAGTGTAAACCGCAATCTGGCTGCGGGCGGGCGTACACCGACGCGTGCGTTTGGGGAGCTACGCTTTCGACGAAAGCCTCAACCATCCTCATTTCGACATGATGCTCGTAGCAGTGTGGGTGAACTTGCTCGCTGGGCTGGGGTGTAGGCATGATACCTCGTGATCAAGCTCCACTCGAAGCGGAGTTCGATAATTGGCGAGAGACAATCGCCAACCATGCTTCTGGCCGGTTCTGTCGGACGTTGTAATCGGCTCCAAGGATTTGTTGATTGGGCGGATTCAGCGCAAGAATTTTGACAGGTGGGTATTTGGCTCTGAGCCAAGCTACGATCTCTCTTCTGGTTTCTTCGGGAGCCGCGTGGCCGACGATAAAAAGGTCGTAATCCTGAATCGAGCTTAAGGCAACTTTCGCCGCATCGTTGCCGATTACAGAGACGACAGAGTACCCACGAGCCTTTAGGAGTTCGGCTCTTTGAACTCCTGCTTCCTCATCGTAAGTAATCTGAAAAATGTGCTTAGTCGCTCGCCACTTCTGGCGAGGCACATTCATCTGTATCACGACTTGGCGCGTTTTTGGATCGGCGGCAAAGCATTCATTATTCGTGCGTTTCGCCAGCTCATGGAGCGCTACCTTCGCAAACTCCAACCCGGAAACGACGCTGACCCTCTGTGGAGCGCCATTCGGCATAACTTCGAAGATTTCATATACCCGGTGCATGTGGGCCGGTTTCCCTCCGGGCGTTCTAGTACTCCCCCTCCTTCCGCTGTGGACAAGTAGTCGAAATGTTCGGAAACGTGATTGCACGGAGCATACGCCGCCACCGCCTGCCTGTCAATTCTGACAAAGTGAGTGATATCCAGCATCAAAAAGTCCTTTTTGACCAACAACATAGGCAGAACGCAACCTTGGGGGACCGTAGGGCAACGGTGAAACGGTGAAACTCTTCATGGACTTGTAAGTCGAGAAAAAGTAGACTCTTTTTCCCGCTTCTCCTACCTGCTATTCATTCCACCTTGCAGGAGTTCCAATGCCAAGCTACGATTCGTTTATGTGCCCCAATTGTGAAGGCCATTTCCGTGTGATCTGGCCTCAGCCATTGCCGAATTACACTGACCCTTGCAGCAACGTAAAAATGAAATGCCCCGACTGCGGTGAAGTCACTGAACTTTACGCCTATCTCATCGACAGAGTATTGCAGGCTCCTGAGCCGGGAATGCTGTCTGTCGAAGTCTTGGCTATTTCTCCACGCGACCCGAATCCAGACCCTTACGCACGTAGCTACTACTGGCAAAAGGTCTGGTTATGCCAGGAGGCGAGGTACAGGACGACGTATAGGCCCGTGAAATGACGGAGGAGCGGAAGTTCGCCATCCTGTTTGCCGCAACGATTTTGTCTGCCAGAAAGCTTCTCGACATGGACCCGGACAAACCGAGTGTGGCAAAGGGGTTTTTCGTGGATCGTGCCATCGAAGATGCTGCCTTCATACTGGAACGGATCGATGCGCGATGGCCTACGATTGTGAATTCGTTTACTGCCAATACGGCTTAGCGGAGTTTAGGTTAAAATCATCACAATATGGAACATTCCTTTGCCTGTCCGCATTGCGGTGAAGAGATTTCGATGGTGCTGGACCTCTCCGTTCGCAAACAAAAGTACGTGGAAGATTGCGAAGTGTGCTGCAACCCCGTCGAGATCAGTTACAGCGTGGCGGATGAAGAACTGGCGGAATTTTCGGCCCGGACTTTGGGATGACCGCAGAATAGAATGCAAACGCACCTAAATCCTCGGGCGCCAGTTACGATCTGAGATGCCTCGGAGGGCTATCAACCATTACTTGCAGTCTGATCCGCAGGGACGGTAATAGGCAGCCCTGTAACCAGCCTTCAGTGCTTCACACTCGCTCATGTATTTGCCCTGCTTCGTCTTTCCGTACCAACGAGTTCCAGGACAATGGTAAATACCGCTGTTCGTATTTACCCATACTCTGATCTCTTTCTTCTTGGTGCTGTCTTGGGTTGTCGGAGTCGCTTGCGGCGCGGGAACAGACACCGGTCCGCTCAGCAGGATGAGCCCAAATAGTGTAGCTGCGAGAAGTCGTAAGTATCTCACTGGTTTTCTCTTCTGTCGGCTTCGATCCAGAAGAAGCTGCGGCCCGGAGCGAATCCAGCCCTGTTACTTCTCCAGATTGGCCGTTAACTGCACTTCCGACCCGGACTGCACCGTGATCTCTTTCGACCAGTCCTTATAGCCTGACATTCTAACGATGAATGTATGCTTACCTTGTGACAGTTTCAGCGCAGAGGGCGAGTTTCCAACAAACTCTCCATCCACTACCACATCCGCTCCGGTCGGGTTGGAAGACACGTTCACAGTTCCTTTGGCTGTTTCGGAAGGAGCGCCAGAGGTCTTGGCTTCCTCACTCTTTCCAGTTGCAGCTTTTTCTTCACCCGCTTTGGTTACATCAGTTTTCACTCCAACTGGGACGAACTCGCGGTCCTTTTCACCTACGGCAACCGGAACGCCAGTGACACCCTGAAGTGCAACCAAGATAGCCCGATAGTTGTCTTTGTCACCTTGCAGGAGAATCCCGGCAGTCTTGTTGTCCGGGGTCGCGTACTGAATACCGATATAGTGAAGACGGGTCTTGTGAAACAGACCGAAGAGGGCAACCGGGGCCACAAGTATAGCGAGCGCAATCATTGTTCCAACGCGCCTGTGCGCCTCCTGCCCGTAACTCAGCGAAATTACGGACTTGGGTGGGATATCAACTTTCTTGCCGTCTTTCAGGGCCAATGTAATTAAGTCTGATGTGACCGTCAGATGGTTGTTCCAGTCCTTCGGGTCTACCTTTGAATCCACCGACCCGCCGTTGTAGCGCACTTTATCGAATGAATTACCCTCCGCCCAAGCAGCGAGAGCACAACAAAGGAATAGGGTTAGGGATTTCTTGAATGTTTTCATTGCATGCGCCTCAGCAATCGCAAAGGTAAGGGGATCGATCTTACTCGCCGGGGACTATACCATGGAATAAAATGCGTTCAACTAACTATGTTCGAGTGGGCGACGTATGATAAATGAGTCAGCCATGTGTCGGTTTTTGACCTTTGTCCATACATCTTCGACGAGAGAATGCTTTGCCTATCTGATCCTGTCGTTCGCTCTGAGCTGGATCGTGTGGATTCCTGTGCTTTTCGTGTCCGGCAGATATGAGCAAGTCGGCGATCTGCTAATCATCGGCACTTTTGGTGATTGGCGTAGGTTTGAAGGATATGGCGGAGAGGGTGGGATTCGAACCCACGGTAGGGGTTAACCTACACACGCTTTCCAAGCGTGCGCCTTAAACCGCTCGGCCACCTCTCCCGCGATGGAAACAACTCTACCAATCTAGCAGAAACTCCTATTGCACGCACATCGCCGTGCCCCTCATCGCTAAGCGGCGGAGAGCCAAGGCATGAGGCGCTGAGCAAATTCGAACGATGGCGGCCGAGGTGGCGTGGGACGGGTGAAATGGCGGCCAGCGGACTACAACGGGGAGTGATTTATTCGTAGCGGAGAGCTTCGACGGGATCGAGGCGGGCGGCTTTGATGGCGGGGTACATCCCGAAGAAGAGGCCCACGCTCATGGAGACGCCCACAGCAAGCACCACGGCCCAGAGCGGTATGGAGGACGGCAGAGTGGGGACGGCAAGGTTGATCAGCAGGCTGATGCCGCCGCCGAGCAACACCCCGATGACGCCTCCCGCGCCGGTGAGCACAACGGCTTCGGTGAGGAACTGCCAGATGACGTCGCGGCGGCGCGCGCCGATGGCTTTGCGCACGCCAATCTCGCGGGTGCGCTGAGTGACGGACATGAGCATGATGTTCATCACGCCGACGCCCCCGACAAGAAGTCCGATGGAACTGATGACGGAAATCAAAAGCGCCACGGACGCGGTGATTTGACGAAACTGATCGGCGATCTGCTGCGCGCTGGAAATTCCAAAATTATCGGGCTTGCTGTAGGGCACGTTTCTACGGCGCCGCAGCACGCCGCGGATCTGGTCCTCGGCTTCCGACATGCGGCCCGGGTAAGCGACGGCACCGATCATATTTTCGTCGTCCTGCGGGAGATGTTTGTGATAAGTGCGATAAGGAACCATCACCGCCTTGTCCGCGGATTGATCCTTGACGAGTTGGCCTTTGCGAGGCTCAAGAACGCCAATGACTTCGTACGAGATACCGTCAATTTGGATGGGTTTTCCGAGCGGATCCATATCCGGATATAGGGTCTTGGCGATATCGGGCCCGATGACGGCGACGTCGGCACGATGCATGTTTTCCGCGTCGCTGAAGAACCGCCCGCTTTTCGGCCTGGAATTGAACACCTCTTCGTTGGAAGGAAGCGTTCCGTTGTAGTCAATGCCCGATACTTCCTTGCTCAGATAGCGGGCGGTGACTGGCCCGCGACTGGGACCTTCATCCGTCCATCGTGGATAGACGCTGGCGGTGACCGCGCGAACCGCGGGACACAATTGAGCGATGGCCTCGGCATCTTCAAGCGAGAGGGGTTTGCGCGCCCGTTCATCCGGACTAAGTCTTCCAGCGTGAATGCCAGGATCGAAGCGGAAGATGAAGAGGGTTTCTGATCCGTAGTCGGACAAATAAGCGTTCACGTCGCCGTAGACGCCGACAAGGATGGAGACCACGGAAAGAAGAGCGGTGATGCCGATGACCACGCCGAGAACAGTGAGAAAGGAGCGCATCTTGTTCTCACGCAGGGTGGTGAGAGCCATCCGGGCATTTTCGCCGATGTTCATGCGCATGGTGATTTGCATGGCTCTCACAATTCCTGGCGCAAGGCTTCGATGGGTTGCAGGCTTGCGGCCCGACGCGCCGGATAAACACCGAAGAAAACGCCAACGGCAGCGGAGATCAGCTCCGCGAGCAAAACCGCGGGAACGGGAACGTGCATAGGTACGGACGTCGTTGCGGTGGCGAGGCCCGCGATTCCATAGGCCAGGCCGACGCCAATGGCCCCGCCCACCGCCGCCATGACCGCCGCTTCGACCAGGAATTGCAAGAGAATGTCATTGTGGCGGGCGCCGAGAGCTTTGCGGATGCCGATTTCGCGCGTCCGCTCCGTGACGGTGGCGAGCATCACGTTCATGATGACGACGCCACCGATCACCAGGAAGACAGAGACGACGCCGACCATGGCCGTAGCGATTACGCCCGTCAAGTTTTTCCATAACTCCATTAGCGTGGCCTGGTCGAAGATGCCAAAGTTATCCTTTTCGTTGGGAGACAGGTGACGCCGCGCCCGCATCATCGCCCGCGCTTCGTCCTGCGTCTGTTCCATCCACTCCGCGCCGCGGGCCTGAATGTTGAGCCAAATGGTATCGTTGGTTCCATACATCTTGAAATACGTCTGGATCGGTATATACGCAAAATTATCCTGCGATTGGCCGAAGGCCGATCCGACGGTTTTCGCAATGCCGACAATCTGGAAGGGGCGCCCGTCGATCAACAGTTCGTGGCCGATGGGATCGACACCCGGAAACAGTTGCGTGGCAAGGTCGTTGCCAATCATGGTCACCGGCGCCCGGCTCTGGTCGTCGCCCTCGGAGATGTAGCGTCCGTCCCGAGGCGTCACGATGTCGATATCCACCATGTTAGCGGTGACTCCACGAATGTTCGTATCGTTGAGGGCGTGCGCACCCGCGCGCACTTTCCCATCAATGCGCAGCTCCACCCCTACGCGCTGCGGCAGCTTCAGATTGTCGCGCAGAGATTCAAAGTCGTCCCAGGTGACCTTTTTGTTGCGGCGGTTGGCCTTCACGTACTCGTCGACGTCCGTGATGATGGGAAAGCGCGTCAAAAGAAAGACATTGGAGCCCATATTTGCAACGCGGTCCGCGATGTAGCCGTTTACCCCGGAGATTAAGGCGATGACCACGATGAGGGTAGAAACCGACAGGATGATGCCCAGGAGCATCAGGAAGGAGCGCATTTTGTGGCTGCGCAGGGTCTCGAGGGCCACACCGATCGGTTCACGCAGCAATAGCCGGCGTTTCATGCGTGCGTTTCCCCTGTCTCTTCTACGTCCAAGCTATCGAAAAGGTTTCGAGCCGCGCAGCCTATTTTCGGTTTGACGCGGTCCGGTTTAGAAACGTTATCACCAGCCGTCCAGGAATGGCACGAAAAATGAGCGGGCTTGAAACTCGGTGGACGGGCCGCTCTTGGGCGCATTTGCTGGCGTCTGCTACACTAATTGGGCCAGTTCCGGGATCGTCTAATCGGTAGGACATCAGCCTTTGGAGCTGAGTATCGTGGTTCGAGTCCACGTCCCGGAACCAGAATTTTTCTCCGCCAATTCCTTACTTCAGAGTGGCTTCTGCAAATCACATTTCGCGATAGTTCAGCAGGACAACTCCGATGAGCACGAAACAGAGCGGCCAGAGACGGGCCATTGCGTCTCGCGTTTGATTTTCGGAAGGAAGGCGAAGCTCCAGCCAGCGCGACCATCCCGCAGTCACGGCGAGAATCGCGAGCGGGATGTGGCTTAGCTCGGCGAGGACTTCTTCCTTGAGGTTTCCGAGGCTATGGGAATGGGTGAGGAGCAATGCGCCGGAAACGGCGACGAGGACAGGAAAGATCAGCCGGGCACGGCCGGAGGCCACGCGGCCCGTTTGAACCCGCCATTCAAAAACAGCGAGAGCGATCACCAGCAAGACGAAGATCCGGTGCATAAGCACTTCCGGGTCCGCCAGAGTTATCCATAAACCATTGGGACCGAGAGGCCAGACCTCAGGATCGCTTCTCAGGAAAAGAAAGAGCGCAAGGCCGAGAAAAATGAGCGGCCAATGCCGCGCCCAAGAGACTTGCGCAGCTTGCGCGAGCAGGGCAAGTATCCCAATGGCAAGAACGATGACACCGGCCCAGTGATGATTGTATTCGGACCAAGCTTTTTCAGCCGGCGTGTTCGGGCGAGTGCCCGCCTGGCCGGGAACGAAGGATTCGGTCGAGACAGAACCTTCTTCGGAGGCCTTTTTCTGGGCGGCGTAAACGTCTTCGGGAAGCTCTTGCATCGCCGGGCTGCTGAACCGCGGGGGGCGAGGGGTCATGCGCGCGAAGATTTCCGTGCCGCTGACGCGGTCGTGAGTGAGATCCGCGGCGGGAGGGAGCGAAGTGAGTGAAGCGGCGGTGAGGATTACGGTAATGCCGATGCCAATTTCGGCTTCGCCGAAGCGCTTCAGGCTGGCAAGAATGGAGCTGGCCGGTCCACGGCGGACGAGCTGAAAATTGAGCGCGCCGAGGAACAAGAGAAGGCCAAAGAGAAGCACTTTGGTAGCGACCATCGCCCCGTAGGAAGTACCGTAAACCGCCTTGAATGAGCCAACGTAAGCAAAACTCAACAGCAGACCCGCGGAAGCAAGCACCGCAACGCTTACCAGAGCGAGTTGCGAAAATCTGGCGCTGAGCTGCCGCGCGAAGTCCGGTGCCGGCGCTCGCCGGATGGCGATCAGCAGGTACGGCAGGCCGCCAAGCCAAACCGCGGTGGCCGCTTGATGCAGTGCGGTAAAAACAACCAGCGGCGCGCGATAGTCCAGGCGAGCCATGGAGTGGCTGGTCATAACCGAAGAGGTGATGATGGCGGCCGCGGGAAGAAGCAGATCGGCGTAGCCCGTGGAGCGCCTTGCGCCGGTTAGAGCAATCACGGTGAAGGCTGACACGATGCCGATTGCACCGGCAAGGACGAAATTCGCGCCGGCGACTTCGCGGAGAGACATGTCGGCGGACTGCCTCAGAATAATGGAGTTCGCCAGGACGTAGGAGATCTGCATCCCAGCCAGCGCGATCGCCGCGCGTCGAATCCAGCGCAGACAGGCCTGTTGCACCTCCGCCGAATCTTGATTCGCGCGGCGGACGACAAGGATCAGAAAAACAATGCCGCCAACCGCGAGAGACTGAAACGTGAGGGTCGCGCCGCGAAACAGCACGGAAAGGAAGCCAAAGACTTGAAGTAAGCGCGCCATGAATCTCGATCAGGACGGAGTGACGGTGAAAGGGATTTCACCGCGAGTGATGTGACCGTCGGACGCCAACACTTGCCAGCGGAGGCGGTATGCTCCAGCGGCCAAGCCGGTGGCCTCCGCCGAAAGCGTGTCCGCAGGAGTCTGCTTGCTGATCTCGAGCGGTTGCGCGGAGCCGTCCGGACGAATCAGCGTCAGGCGAGAACGGAGCGCATCGATGCGGACATTGAAGCGGAGCTTGACCGGGACATCTGGTCCCGATACTGCGCTCTTCAGAGCCGGGTTTGATTCCAGAAGGACGGCATGCCCGACGGCTGGAGCAACGATAAAAAAACCCGCCACCGCGGCGAACAGAATGGGTACACAAAGGTTTCGATGACCTGGCTGCATGACTTTCCTCTTCGCCAAGAACAGCGAAATGCTCCGCAAAAGTTGGGCTTCGACTGCTGGAAGAAAATTATACAGAAGCGGGGGTGGATTGCTATTTCATTCGGGCGCGGCTGTTTCGGACAGGGCTGCCTCTACCGCCTGCGGATGAGCCAAGGAGATCCGCCGGCGGGGCCATGGCTGAATTCAGCCGAAGTCACTCCTGCGAGCTTATCTCGTTGCTGTGATTCCAATCGATGGTTGGATCGGACGCCGGGTCGTAGGTAACTTCGCTGGCGGGCGGCTTATCTTGCTTTCGCTGCGCGCGCTTTTCTTCCTTCATTTTGCGCTTCTCGATGCGCTTCATTTCTTTCTGGCGCTTCTGAAATGTCGTGGTCATAAGCCTCTCCTCACAGCAGAGTGCGGCGAGGGCCCTGGCCCCTGCCGTCCAGCCCATCCATGGAAAAGGACAACTACCAGCGCGGTTCGCGCGGCTGGCGCGCCGACTCACGGTAATCTTCGTTCGAAAAACGGTCGCGTCCTCCGCCACCCTTGCCGCGTCCACCACCCCCAGGCCCGCGTCCTCCGCTCGGCCCCCCAAAACTCTTGGGGCCGCGTGGCGGGCCGCCCTCGCCCTTCGGGCGCGCTTCGTTCACTTTCAAATTGCGCCCGCCAACTTCTTTTCCGTCAAGGGCCGTCATGGCCGCCGCCGCTTCCGCGTCGTTGGGCATTTCGATGAATGCAAAACCACGCGCTCGGCCGGTCTCGCGGTCCATGGCCATGTGAACGCGCGTTACCTGGCCGAACGGCGCAAACAGCTCGCGCAGTTCGCTCTCCGTGGTCTGGAAGCTCATGTTGCCCACAAATAAACTCTTCATCTTAATTCTCCCTGTACTCTTCGAAGCACCACGAGCGCAGGATCTTGGTAAAGTGCCGCTTCCCAGACACTACGAGAGGTTAGTTCTAAATTGCTGAAATCGCTGGAAGGGAGCCACAAAGCGCACCCCACAAGGAATTCAGGCAATTCTACTTCGGGAGTCTACTCCACGACAGTAACACATTTCTCCCCGAATGGCCGCATCTTCATTTTGAGCCCGGTTTTGGAGCCGAGATGACGCCGCGAAGAACCGTCACCGAAGCCGCAGGGAGCGAGAAGTTCGTGGACGGTCCGGCGTTCACGGTGGATTTCATAGCCGGCCCATCCGGGTCGGCGGTGCCGCCGTTTCGATTGGGGTGCCAGGCATACTGCGCCTTTCCGAAAGTGATCAGGCTTACGGGGCCGGTGAAGGTCGCGGCCGTCTTTTTCTCCTCGTCATCAAATGAAATGCTCACCGTGTGGGCGTTTTCCTGATCCTTATTGATGATGAGCAGGGACCATTGGCGGTCCGGCCGCAGCGCCGCATAAGTGGTCACCAGCACATGACCCGCTCCGTCGCGGAGGTCGCTGGCGGAAGGAAAGAGCTTGTGCGCGCCATCGCCGGGTTGCATCCACTCCAGATTCAGCAACTGGCTCACGAAGTATTGCGACAAAGGCTGTAGGATCTTGAAATCCCTGTCCGCAGAGAAAAAATTGAACGTTCCGGGAGAGCCATTGTGCCCACGTCCGATCGGTTCCGGCATGTAATGGAAATAGTAGACGGCACTGCCGCCGCCGCTCAGAAACGCGCCGATATAGTCGGCCAGCCACAGCCCTCCCCAGATATCCATGTACGCTTCCGACGACGCGGAAGAAAGATTTGACTCGGTGATGAAAAAGGGCACACTCGCGGGGACGCCATCCTCGCGCCACACGTCCACGATGTGCTGCACCAGGTAAGCTTCGTCGTACAAACTGCTCCACTGCACTTTTCCGGGATCGACCGGATAGTGTTCGAACGAGAAAAATGCCAACTCTCCCAGCTTGCCATGGGACTTCAGGTAATCGATGAACCGTCCGGTGAAGGAAGCTTTGCCATCACCATCCGGCCACACTTCGATGTCCTTGTTCTCGCCCGTAAAAATTGGTCCGCCCAGTTTCAACTTCGGATCAACCCGGTGCAACGCTTCCGCAAACTGGACGTATAGCGCCGCGTAATCCTCCGGCAACGTGTAGTGGCCGTCTGGCTCTTCGCCCATCTCCACGTAGGAAATCGGATAACCGCGCTTTTCGATGTAGGCAATCTCCGCGGCAGCGTCCTCTGGGGTGCCGTACAACATGGCGATCGGTATCATCGCGGGCAAGCCCCGCGTCACTCCGCTGGTGTAAAAGAGATCGAAGCCAATCTGGTCTCCGGCCCTTTCGGCCAAATCGCCAGGCTCATGCCACGGATCGACGGAGGAGCAATAGGTTGCGGTCTGGTCCTGGTCCGGCGTGTGCCGGAGCAAATCGTGAAATTTGCCATTTTTGGTTGTCGTTCCCAGGTAAACCTCGCGAATGGCGTACCCCAGGCAGTTGCGTTTGTCCGCGCTGCCATGCGAATCGCAGGTGTTCGAAGATGCCGTCATCCAGATGCGCACCCACTGAATGTTTACGGGCGCGGTGGCCAATTGCAGCGTTACGGTGCCGCCCTTCCCGTTCGTCACGACGCCGCCGGGAAACGCCTGCCATGAACCCTGTGCGGGCTTCCTTATGGGATCTTCGCCGGTCCAATACTGCACGGCATATTTGGCGGCAAAGGGTTCGGCCCAGGCGATTCGAATGGCGCTCACGTCTTGCCTGCTGGACAAATCGAAAAACACCCACTGCGGGTGCATGGCGTCGTCTTCGCCCGTGTACGCTTTCGAAAGATACGGATTGCTCTTCCAATAGGAATCCTCGTCGCCATCCGTCAAACGCGAATATCCTTCCGTATCCGTGCCATCATCGCGGGTTACGCCGCGATGCGGCAGCGGATAGCCGTAGGAGTGGCGGATCAATTCCGTGCCAGGGGCGGCGCTGCCGGTGAAATATCCCTTTCCTGCCGGGTCGCTCCATGTTCCCTGAGGATTCCAATGCCAGGCTTCCACGTGCAATTCCGTGTTCTGGCGATAAGTCACGGTTTGCCAGCCTGCGGAAAGAATCTGCTTGATCGTGTCGTCCACAAAGAGCTTTTCGGCTGCGCCGTAGGGCAGGCGGTCGATGCCCGCGCCCAGCGCTTCGGTCGGCTTGATGGTGTTCGTGGCATGGCTAGGCGTGGCGTCCACATGGATGCTCTGTGAGCGCACGATGGGCGCAACGACGATTTCCGCGAAGATCATAGCGACAGCGCAGACATTGGAGACACCCATCTCAAACTCCTTAAAACGGTTTAATGTTGTGCTTTGCATCTAACCCGGATTTCCGGGCCGAGTCAAGTTACATCCGGAGGAACCGCTAGCCATGCAGGAGTTCGCCGACGGCGCGCCAGGCTTGATCGATGGCTACATCGGTGTAGGCGCTGGCCCCGGCATCGGAGTTTGCAATGGCGATCTTGCCGAACGGCTTCCGGCCGATGACCCAGGGCTTCTCTTCCTCTTTCCAATCGGGATCGAACAGTGAATTCGGTGCGAAGGCGTACCCGTGCGCCCAGCGATTGACGGTGATGCCCTGGATATCTTTCGCTGGGTCGAATCCTGCTTCACCAAGCATGCGGCCCAACTGGTCACGAATGTTCCGCTCGAATTTCGAAAAAGGCGTCTGCAGCAGCTCCGCCCGCCCGGCGCGATTCTGATCCCGTTGCGGCAGTCCGGGCTTGCACGGAGTTCGCAGCATGAACAGGACGGCCGGCTCTTCCGGGTCGCTCGAAAAGTGGTACTGACCGAGGCTCACGGGGAAATCCAGCGCCGTGTAAGTGTGATATCCGCCCGGCGCAACGATGTGGTGCACGTTCAGCTTTGCAAACGAGGTCCAGTTCCGCAGCGCGACGTGGGAATAAACCAGCGGCATTTTAACCAGATACGACAGCGCTTTTTTTTGCTTTTCCGGAAGTTCGGGGCACAGGTAAGGAATCATGCCGTTGTAACAGGCCAGTACGCAATTCTTTGCGGCCACGGTCCGCAGCTTTCCACCGCGCACGTAAGCGACCTGCACTTCTTTCGCCGCGTTGGTGTGTTGTACGTGGACGACCGTGCTATTCAACCGGATGCGCACGGCGCCGCCTGTTTCGTCCAGCTTGCTGTAATCTGCCTTTGCGATGACTACGTCCTCCATCGTCGATCCCGGAACTGCTTCCGGGATTAAGGCTCGAACCAGCAGCCGCGCAATCGAGGCGTTGCCGTCGGGGAAATGAAAAATGTACGGCTCTTCCTTGCCGCCTTCCGGCAGTCCCAGCCCTTGAAAACCAGCGTACGTGAACGAGCCGTAGTCGTCTCCCGCCTCGTAGCAGGCCATGGCCGCGACGGATTCAATGCCGATGCAAAAGAGGTCGTGTGTAAACGTCTGGAAGAACGGCAGCGCCTCCGGTACCAGCTTGCAGTGCTTCGTCAAGTATTCCGCGTAACTGATCTTCGTCAGCCGAGAGATCTTTTTTGCTACAGACATTCCCGCTAGATAGTCTTTCTTCTCCGTGTAAACGCGCGCGATGTCTTTTCTCACGGCATCGGAGAGCGGTGTTTTAGCAAGGAATTCCGGCCACGGCGTGGCGTTCATGCCGGTGACCAGGCCGTCTTCGCCAAATGTTTCCTTGTCGAAGAACGCCGCCGTCCCCATTTTCGAATACAGCTTCTCGTCGTAGGCTTTGTAAAACTTTTCCGTTTTGACGCCGATCTCCAGAATCAGCGCCTTCGCAACGTCACTGTATTTTCCAGGACTTTCGATGGACTGCGTCCCGCCGTAACTCAGCACCATGCGGCCGCCCACGCGAAATTCGTTGCGCTTGGCGTGGCCGCCAAAATCGTCGTGATTGTCGAGAATCAGAATCCGCGCGTTTTTCCCCGCGCTCTTGCGGAAAAAATAAGCGGCCGCCAGTCCGCTGAGGCCTCCGCCGACGACCACGAGGTCGTAACTCTCGCCGGTATTTGCCGCATCGCCGAAGGAATCCGCGCTCTCGCCGTCGCGCAGTCGATGGGCAAACGCGAATGTTCCGTCGTGATTGCCGCGCATTCCCTGACGCGCCGGAGGATAATAGTCCGGCGCTTTTTCCGGAGCGAATTCGTCGATAGCTGCCGCTGCGAGCAGCGTCTCTCTCCCAATCCTTCCACCGACAAACGTTCCTCCTACGCCGATGGCCACGCCGTTCAGAAAATCCCGGCGCGTGATTTCGCGGCCCATCCCCAGGTCTTTTTCTTTTTTCTCTGCGCTCATCGCTGGTCCCCGATCACACTCCGCAGCCGCAGATTATAGCCTGCAGTGTTTCCCGCCGCAGCCAGGCTCTTCCAACTAGGGATCATTTTGCAGAAACGTTGTGCGCCTAAGACTGGATTATTTGTAGCTGGCCACGACTTCGCCGTTTTGAATTCGCAAATCAGAAATCTCCGAAGGCAGCCTCAGCTTCTCGCGATTTTCGGGCGAATTCATGAGCCGCTGCACCGCCGACTCGAGCGTGGACTGCGGAATCGGTAGCGAGCCGATCTGTCCGCCGAGGGGTTCAAAATGCAAATAGCCGTTCTGCGCGCCGAGCCGGCCTTCCAATTGCAGCGTCATGTCTTTTCCGTGCACGTCAAAGACGACGTAGGCCTTTACCCGATCGTCGATCAATTGCACCTTGACGTCCCGCACGTTCGAGCGCATCTGCTCGACTTCCTGCGGCGTCGGGGTCGCGCCATGGGGAGCGCCTTGCACGCCTCCGGTGGGGGCCGGATTCGGCGCGCCGTTGCCCGCCAGCGCCAAGTGGGAGGCCAAGTAAGAATTCAACTCCGTTTCGTCCATGCGCAGCGTAGCAGGTTGGCCGCTGGCGACGGCTTTTTCCACCTGTTCAAATTTTTCTTCCGCGCGCGCGGCGGCCTGCGGGCTGGTCTCCACCAGCGGTGGCGGCGCCTTATGGAACAGCAGAACGAGCGAGACGATAGCAAACGTGTAGGTCGTCCAGCGGATAATTCGGAAGATCCGCTTCCACGGGCTGGTGCGCGATTTACCGGCATGGGCGAATTCATTCTGGCCTGCTGGGGGAGGCGGTGGCGTCATGATTTCCTCCTTCAAGAATTATCCTCCCGTGGCGATACGGCTGGCCGCGTTTTCGCGCTACAAAGAAACCGTAGACCCCGGAAGCGTCCGCGACAAGAAAACCGCGCGCTGTGGAGGCTAATTCGGCAACTGTCCAGCCGGGCCAGCCGCGGCGCTCCGCGATAAGAAGGAACTCACACCCAACCAAGCGAATCGCAATCTTTCGTGAACGAGGTATGATGCCTTCCGCGGACATTTCCATGAATCTGCCCTTGAACAAACAGACAGCGGTGATTACCGGTGCGGGAAGCGCCGAAGGGATCGGTTTTGCCATCGCGCGGCGGCTCTATGCTGCGGGCGTACGCGTGGTAATTACTTCCACCACGGACCGCATTCATGCTCGCGCGCGTGAACTCGACGCCCGCGGCGAAGGAGTGCTTTCCTTCATTGCCGACCTCACCGTTGAGACCGACGTGCAGAGATTTGTCGATTCCGTGCTCTCGCGTGCGGGCCGGATCGACATCCTGGTGAACAACGCGGGCATGGCGCAGACCGGCCGGCCAACGGACAGCAAGCCGCTGATGGAGACCTCGTTCGCGGAGTGGCAAAACCAAATTTCGATTACTCTGCACACCGCCTTCCGCATGACCCGCGCGGTGTTGCCCGGAATGACGCAGCAAAAGTACGGCCGCATTGTAAATGTCACGTCGGTAACCGGGCCGCTGGTCAGCAACCCGGGTTCCGCGGCGTATGGCGCGGCGAAGTCGGCGATGAACGGGATGATGCGCGCCGTCGCCATCGAAACGGCCGGCGATGGAATCACCATCAATGGCGTCGCTCCCGGCTGGATCGCAACGGCGTCCTCGACGGAGTCCGAAAAAATCGCAGGGCTTCATACGCCGCTGGGCCGCGCCGGTTCGCCGGACGAAGTGGCCGCCGCGGTTTGCTTCCTCGCTTCGCCCGAAGCTTCCTACATCACCGGGCAAGTCCTGGTAGTCGATGGAGGCAACATTCTCCAGGAGAACAAGGGCGGCTGAATTAGCTGTTCACCGCTTGCCGGAATCCAGACGCTGGGCGAAACTCGATAGCGCTTCTCAAAGTCTAGATGCTCGATCTGCCACTGAGGAGGCTCTCGATGCGCCGTGCTCTATCCATTCTAGTGCTGCTTCTGGCGCCTCTTTGCCTGCGCGCACAGCAGGAGAACCACCCGAACCCGGCCTCCCCGCAAGCCCCCAACAGTCCCGTTCTCGCCGAAACAAAAACCGCGCCGCAGCCGCGGCCCAAAATCGGCGTGGCGCTGGAAGGCGGCGGCGCGTTGGGACTCGCGCACATCGGCGTCCTGAAGTGGTTTGAGGAGCATCGCATTCCCGTGGATTACGTCGCGGGGACCAGCATGGGCGGCTTAGTTGGCGGCTTCTATGCTGCCGGGATGAATCCCGATGAATTGAAAACACTCATCGAAGGATTGGACTGGCGGAAGATACTTGGCGACCGCCCGCTCTATGAAGACTTGTCGTTCCGCAGGAAAGAGGATCAGCGCGCGTACCCGAACTCCCTCATCTTTGGATTGCGCCGTGGTTTATCCGTGCCTGCGGGTCTGAACGCAGGACATCAGATCGGACTGGTGATCGATCGCGTCGCTCTTCCCTACTACGGCCTGCCGACTTTCGATGAGCTGCCGGTGCCATTCCGCTGCGTGGCGACGGACCTGGTCACCGGCATGCCCTATGTATTCAAAGACGGCTCGCTTGCGGTAGCGCTGCGCGCGACGATGTCGATTCCCGGGGCGTTCTCACCGGTGCACGACGGGCAAACCGTCTTCGTGGACGGCGGCCTGACAAACAACTTGCCCACGGATGTGGTCCGCCAGATGGGTGCGGATATCGTGATTGCCGTCCATCTGGAGAGAGCCACCATGGAGGCCAAGGACATTCAGTCGATCTTTAGCGTGCTGGAGCAATCGGTACGTGTGGTCATCGCAGAAAACGAGGTGCGCGGCCTGGCTCGCGCGGATGCCGTCGTCTCCGTGCCTCTCGGTGAATACGGCTCGACCGACTACCAAAAAAACGCGCCGATCATGCAGCGGGGTTATGAAGCGGCAAATGACAGATCGCGCTTGCTCGCTCCCTTCGCTCTCGACGATGCCAACTGGCAGGAGTACCTCCGGGAGCGCGCGGCACGGAAACGGACGGAGGCCCCGGTGCCGCAGTTCATCAAGGTTCAGGGAACCAGTGAGAATGGGGCGACGGACGTCGCGCATTTCCTCAAGTCTTTTCAGGACAAGCCGCTCGATCAGGAAAAGCTCGATCATGTTTTGAACCGGCTCAAGGGAATGGGCCGCTATGATTCCGCCGGATACCGGTTCACCGAACAAAACGGCCGGACGGGACTGCTCGTCCAAGTGGTCGAGAAAAGCAATGCGCCTCCCATGTTCCAGCCGGCCTTTGAAGTGGATGGCTCGCAGGGCGGCAATGTGGATTTCACGATGGGGACGCGTTTCACATTCATGGATGTGGTCGGATTCCGCTCGGAGTGGCGGACCGATTTGCTGCTCGGGAATACCTACGGAATCCAGACCGAACTCTATCGGCCATTTCGCGCGGAGAGCCGCTGGTTTTTTGCCCCGCATGCGGACGCCAGCGATACTACGTTTCCGATCTACGCGAAGAATGACCCGCTGGCGGATTACCGCATCTATCGCATCAATATCGGTGGCGACCTGGGATACAGCTTCGGGCGCTCCAGTGAACTTCGCGTTGGATATGAGGTTGGTTCGCTGAATACCAAGCTGCGGTTAGGTGCGCCCGAAATCCCCTCGGTGGCGGGGCGCGTGGGACAAGCCCGGCTGCACTACCTTTTGGACCACACCGACGATCCCGTGATTCCTCGGCGCGGCTTCAGCGCGGAAACGAATTTCCGCTGGTTCGACGAAAGTCCGGGCGCCAACGGTGGGTTTCCGTCGATGGACCTTAAATTGGGATATTTTCAGCCTATTACACGGCCGGCGTCGGTTTTTCTCGAGGGCGAAGGCGGCACCACCTTCGGCACCACGAGCACGGGAGTTCCTCAGTTCTTCCTCGGCGGGCCGGTGCGCCTCAGCGCTTACGGCCAGAACGAGTTTCACGGCAATCAGTATTATTTATTTCGCGCGGGCTACATGCGCGACTTACTCACTCTGCCGCCGTTTCTGGGGAAGAAAGTCTACGCCGTCGGCTCCTATGAAATCGGAAAAATGTACGGTGTGACCACTGGCACCAATCTCCCCGACGATGTTGCCGCAGGCTTCCTGGCCGAGACCGCGCTGGGCCCCTTCTTCATCGGCGGCAGCGTCGGCGACTCCGGCCATCGCAAATGGTTTTTCCAACTCGGCCGCGTGTTCTAACATGCTGCCGAAAACTCCGGTTACTGTCATCCCGAGCGAAGCGAGGGATCTGCTTTTTGCGAAGCGGGAATAGGAGAACTGAAATGCTGCGCATAAACAAAATGTTTTGTCTGAGGGGATGGACCGTCGTTCTGGCCTTGCTCACCACGGTCGGCGCGACTGCCGCGCGGCCCCAGGCTGGCGCGGCGAATGACGTCGCCGTGCTGACAGTCAAAGGCGAAGTGAAGCAAGAGCTTCGGCTGAGTGCCGCGGATTTGAAAGCCATGCCGCGAGTGAAGGTCACCGCGAAGGATCACGACGGAGTGGCACGCGAACACGAAGGCGTCGCGCTGCAAACACTCCTCGCGAAAGCCGGCGTGCCACAAGGCGCCGAGCTGCGCGGCAAGAACATGACGCTGATCGTTGTAGCGGAAGCCACCGATGGCTATCGCGCCGCATTTTCGCTGGCAGAACTCGATTCCGATTTTGCCGGCGCCCAAGTGCTCGTGGCAGACCTCGTAGACGGCAAGCCCTTGGATGCGCAGCATGGCCCGTTGCGCCTGGTAGTCCCCGGAGACAAGCACCAAGGCCGCTGGGTGCGCCTGTTAAAAAATATCTCGGTGCAGAAGGCAGCCGAATCGCGATAGGTCTGGAATTGCCGTTCTAGGACGGAATTTCTAACTTCTTCCCAAGGAATGGTCTTCACATGGGGTCATTATACCGCTGAGACCGGCGATTGGAGCAGCGAGGGATTTGTTCGCTTATAGTTTTCCTGGTTGCGATTAATTTTTTCTATTTTTCCTTGTGCGCTTTCTATGGCATTTTCCCTTCTGCCCTTAAGGAGGGCTACGTCCATGCAACGGTTGAAACATACAAGCCGTTTTGCGGCGTTGCCGGAGCGAGATAGTCGCGGCAGCGAATGGGCGCCGTCTGCGCTTTTCAGCTAGCCCACTTCACTTCCGGCAACATTATTAAATTATTTCGGCGTTGAGCGGCCAAGTGTGCCGCATTGTTGCGCGAGTTTTGCGATTCGCGCGAGTTACCGCTCGCGGTGTGGCTACACGATTGTTTGTGCACCATGAGCCTAGTCCGAAGCGCTGAAGCGCTTCTTAGAAAAGAGAAACGTATGGTCACGATCAAAGTCAAGGACGGCACCCCACAGGACGCCGAAACCTTGTGCATCACCTGTCGCTGGGCCCATATCGTGAAAGGGTTTCGCGTGTCGGAAAAAGAGATTTTCTGCCGGTATCTCACGGACGACCGCCCGGTGCGATTTCCGGTGAGCCAGTGCAATTCTTCCGATGACCGGCGAACTCCTAGTAAGCGTGATATGGAGCAGATCGCCTGGATTCTCTTGACCAAAAAGGCGGGCCGCACCATCGGCTTCGTCACGGCCAAGCAGTTCCGGGAGATCGAAGGGGATGATGCGGAAATCATCCCAGCGGCAGCGATCGATACGACAGATACAGAAGAGTAAGAACAACAAACACTTCTGAGAAAGGGGGAGCCATGGTGACTATTCGCTGGAAGATCCTTGTGCCGAACGAGGGCGCGTCGCTTTGCGGGACGTGCATCTGGGGGGTGGTCCGTAAGGGTTACCGCGCGGGCGAAGTGGAGACCTTCTGCCGCCTGGTTGGCCCGAACGCGCTCGTCCCCTTCCCGGTGAGCGAGTGTACCGGATACACCGACCGCCGCAGCCCGGATTCGGCGTTCGGGCGCCGCATCGGCTTCGTTTCAGCAGCTGCGCTGCGCGAAACCGAGGACGTTGAGATCGTTCCGGTGACTTCGGACGAAACCAAGGAAGACTAAGCGAAGGACGGTGCCCACAGTTTTCCTTGACTTTCGCTTTTTGTTCGCTTATAGTGCCGGGCGGTAGAGGAAACGGGAAACGGGTGGCGTGCCGGCTCCATTGCCGATCAGGCTCTCACGAATCGGCCGCCGCCCGTTGAAAGTTCCGAGCCGTAAGCGGGGTGAGGGGTCGACTCGAAAGAGTGATCCCTCGACTCCGGAGGCCGACCGCGTCGGCTCCTTCGCTCGGGAGACAGTATATGCGTCCCGCTTCCCTTTCAGGAGCCGCCATGGACGTCTGTGTCGAAAACGTATTCATCACCCCCGCCATTGAAACCATCAATGTGATTCACGCAACCGCCGAGGAAAAAGATCGCGCGGCATCTTCCGACCCGCATCATGGGCATCGCGAGACGGACGCGGAGCCAGAAACTGTAGCACGGGGCTTCAGCCCCGCGGATTCGTCCGAATCGGGTGGGACGAGCGGCAGTTGTAGTGGCGGGTCTTTAGACCCGTCACCGAAGCCGGACGCGCCGCATACGGAAGCGGCGACGGAAAAAAACCCGTGGTCCGCCTGGGCCTGGCTGGGACTGCACAAAACGTCCACCCGCAAAATCCCCAACGCAATTCCTAACATCGTTCACGTGGATGTGGACGCGTTTTTCGCTTCGGTCGAGCAAGTGCTCAATCCCAAGCTGCGCGGCAAGCCCGTGCTGGTGGGGCGCGGCTGTGTGGCTTCGGCGAGCTACGAAGCGAAGTTCCGCGGCGTGAAAACGGCAATGGGCTTCCGCGAAGCGCTGCGCATCTGTCCGCAAGCCATCGTCGTGCCGGGCCAATATGAGCACTACGCCGATTTTGCCGAGCGCGTGCGCCGCATCCTCGAAACGTACACGCCCGCGGTGGAAACCGCCGCGCTGGACGATTTTTATCTCGATTTTGCCGGCACCGAGCGCCTCTATCCGGATTACGAAGCCACGCTGCGGCGCTTGCAGGCGGAGACACGCGCCCGCACAGGCTTGAGCGTTTCAGTTGGCGCGGCACGCACAAAAGTGGTCGCCTCCATCGCTTCGCGGCTGGAGCGCCCGCGCGGCTTCCGCATGATCGCGCCCGGCGAAGAAGAAACTTTCCTGACGCCGCTGCCGGTGGAAAAACTCCACGGCATCGGCCACGTGCACGCCGGAGCGCTCGCCGAACGCGGCATTGCCACCATCGGCCAACTGCGCCAGGTGCCCAAGCCCGCGCTGCAGGCCGCTTTCGGCGAAGCCATCGGCCAGCAAATCTGGGAGCGCGCTCGCGGCCTCGACGGCCGCGAAGTGCTGCTGCCCTCGACGCCAAAATCCGTTTCCCGCGAAACGACCATCGAAGGCGGCACCATCGACACGGAATTCCTCGGCGGCCTGATCGAGTATCTCAGCGAACGCATCGGCGCAACCCTGCGCGAATACGGCAAGCAGGCGCGCACCATTGGCCTGCGCATCCGCTATGTCGATCATTTTTCGGCGCACCAGACGGTGCGGCTCGGCAAACCAACCAACGACGAACGCGAACTGCTCGCCGCGGCAAAAGATCTGTTCGGCAAATTGTTCACGCGCCGCGTGGCCGTCCGCCTCGCCGGCGTCAGCGTGCATAACCTCGAAACCGACAAACGCCAGCACGAGCTCTTCGACACCAACGCCAACCGCCGCTGGTACCTGAACCGCGGTCTCGATTCCGTGCGCGGCCGCTACGGCTGGAACGCCGTCTTCTACGGCAAAGGCCTCGAGCTCCGCGAGCATTACGCCACCAAGCCGAATGGTCTGGTGCTCTCGACGCCCTGCTTATCGCGGTAGTTTGCTGAGTTTTTCCTTCCCTTTCCCTACCTGATTCGAATGAACAGGCATGCTCGCCGAAAGGCGCGCATGCCTTCTTCCCTTTCCAAGCCGGGGCAAACGTGTTCATACATTTGCATTGTCATAGCCACTATTCGTTTCTACGAGGCGTGGCGTCGCCGGAAGAGATCGTCGCGGCCGCGGTTGAGCAGAAAATGCCCGCCGTGGCGCTGACGGATACGAATGGGCTGTATGCCGCCGTATCGTTTTACCAGGTGGCGAAAAAAGCGAGCATCAAGCCCATCGTCGGCGCGGCGCTGGATGTCGAATGGTCACAAGATCGAAGAGAGATTCCTCGCTTCGCTCGGAACGACGGAAATAAGCCAAGCGCCACATTAGTTTTGCTGGCGGGAGACATGGAAGGCTACAGCAATCTCTGCCAGCTCGTCACGCTGCGCCATTTGGGCACGACCAAGCTGGCACAAAATCCCGCTGCCGCGGAAATCGATGGCCGGCCTGTGACCTTGCAGGAATTGGCAGAACACAGCCGCGGCGTGATCGCGTTGTGCTCCGCCACGAGTCACGAGTCACTAGTCACCCATCACCAATCACCAGTTACCAATCACTTTTCCCAACTAAAAGAAATTTTCGGCGACCGCTTGTACATCGAGGTGCAGCACCTCTCGCCGGGAGATGGGCGCGTATTGCGCGAAGCGGAACGCCTCGGCCGCGAACTGGGCGTGCCGCTGGTAGCGACAAACAATGTTCATTTTCTGCGACCCGAGGAGCACCTGCATCATCGCGCGGTAAACGCGATCCGCACGGGCGGATTACTTACCACCGTCGCTCCACCTGAAATCACTACCGGCGAAGCATGGTTCAAGCCAGCCGTAGAAATGCAAAAACTTTTCCCGGATCATCCGGAGCTGCTGCAAACAACGATGGAAATCGCTGAGCGCTGCCATTTGCAGCTCGAACTGGGAAAACTGATCTTTCCGGAGTTCACCGTTCCGGAGGGTGAGACTCCGGATTCCTATTTGCAAAAGCTGAGCCTTGAGGGCGCACTGAAACGCTATCACTCATTAACACCAGAAGTGCTTTCGCGGCTGACGCGTGAATTAGAGGTCATCAGGAAGTGGAGCCTGGCGCCCTATTTCCTGCTCGTATCGGACATCGTGGAGGAAGCGCGGCGCCGCGGCATTCCTGCCGTGGCGCGCGGGTCGGCAGCAAGTTCCATCGTGACGTATTGTCTGGGCATTTCCTGCGTGTGTCCGTTGCGCTGGGGGCTCTACTTCGAACGGTTTTTGAACGAGCAGCGCGGCGATTGCCCGGACATCGACATCGACATTTGCGGCGCTCGCCGCGATGAATTGCTCGACTACGTTTACGAGCGCTGGGGTGCGGAACACGTCGCCATGATCGCGAGTTTCATCACCATGCACGCGCGGCTCGCCGTGCGCGAAGTGGCAAAAGTGTTTGGCGTACCACCTGGAGAAGTAGACCGCTTCACGAAGCGGCTGCCGCACCGGCCGGTGCGTGAAATTCTATCGGCGATTCACGGCCTGCCGGAATGCCGCGACCTTCCCGTGAACGACGAGCCATGGAAAACGATCCTGCAAGTGGCGTTGCGTCTCGACGACGCGCCACGGCATCTCGGGATTCATCCCTGCGGCACGGTGATTTCTGCGCGCCCTCTCAACCGGCTGACGCCGCTGGAGCGCGCGACGAAAGGCATCGTCGTGACGCAGTACGACATGAACGCCGTCGAAGCGCTCGGGCTGATCAAGATGGATCTCCTCGGCCAGCGCGGCTTCACCACGATGTCGCTGGCACTGGACAACATCGAACGCACCCTTCGACCTGTAGGGGCGGGGCTTGCCCCGCCCGCTGCTGATGCATCGAACGTCGCACCGGATGGAGTGACACCTTGCCCCAAACCGCGGGAGATCGATTTTGACGCCATACCGGAAAACGATCCCGCGACGTGCAATGTCATCGCAGATGGACGAACGATGGGAGTGTTTCAGATCGAATCGCCGGCAATGCGCGGGCTGTTGCGCACGATGAAGGCGCGGACACTTGAAGAAGTAGCGCAAGCATTGGCGCTGATTCGTCCAGGCGCGGCGGAATATGGATCGAAAGAATTATTTTTGAAGCGGTTGCGCAAACAGGAGGAAATCAAATACGCGCACCCGGCGCTCAAGAAGATTCTCGGCGATTCACAAGGTGTGTGTATTTTCCAGGAACAAGTGATGCAGATTTCACAGGCGCTCGGGAGCATGTCGCTGGCCGAAGCCGATCTTGTGCGGCGGGCGTCCGCAAAATTCTCCGGCCGGAGTGATCGCGATCGGTTGCGCGGGAAATTCCTGAAAGCTGCAGGAATGATGGGGCTGACCAGCCAGCAACGCGAAGAAACCTGGATGATGGTCGAAAAATTCGCGGGCTTCGGCTTCTGCAAAGCGCACGCCGCGACGTATGCGGACATCTCGTACCGCATGGCGTATCTGAAAACGCACCACACGGCGGAGTTTCTCGCGGCAATGTGCAGCGCGGGCGCGGGTTTCTATCACGTGTCGGCGTATGTCGAAGAAGCCAAACGCTGGGGCATCGCGGTGCGGCTGCCATCGGTGAATCGCTCAAGGATGGAGTACACAGCCGAGGATGGTGTGGATGGAAAACGTGCGCTGCGCGTTGGCTTGATGCAAGTAAAAGGTCTGCGAATGGAAACGATCACAGCGATCCTGCGAGCGCGGGGAGAAGGCGGCTTATTTCAATCACTCGAAGATTTTCTGCGCCGCTTGCCGGTCGAACGGGATGAGATCGAGTCGCTGATCAAGTGCGGGGCATTTGATGAAATGAACGATGAAGCATGCACGATGACGCGCCCGGAACTGCTGTGGCGGTGGAATCTTTTGCAAGCGACCGGAAAGGGCACACAGGCGAGCGGTCCTCGACTCCGCTCGGGACCAGGGGCCGTGCTAGCGGAAAAGGCGGAAACATTATTTGCGGAAGTAAACGCGCCGGATGCCATCAGCGCGGCGTTGGCGGAAATGCGGACGCCGGAGTACACCCTGGAACAGAAGCTGCGCTACGAACGAGAAATTCTGGAAGTGTGCGTGAGCGGGCACCCATTGGATTTTTTGCCGCGCAACGGCGAAGCCTGGAGCGATGAACTGCCGGGGCTGCGCGGAAAGCGCGTGACGCTGTGCGGCTGGGTGGTGACTTACCGGCATGTTGGCACGAAAAATTATCGCAACATGATGTTCGTAACGCTCGAGGACCAGCGCGGCGTGTATGAAGTGGTGCTCTTCCCCGACGCCTACGACCGGTATGGCGGCCTGGTGTTTGAAACGCGCTTAATGCGCGTGACCGGGCGCGTTGAGCAGGATGGGCAGATCAAGGGGGAAAAGTTGGAAATGTTGAAAAAGTAAAAGACGAAATCTGAAAAACGAAACACGAAATTCGGACACGCCAACGCGTGGCAACGAGTTTCGAGTTTCGAGAGTTAAAACATGCTATTTCAGACGAGAAAACAAAACACTACGCCGGTGGCGGAGCCGGAGACGGGCCGCCCGGCAGGGACCGGGGAGGAGTGGCTGGGGCGAAACCGCAGCAGCAAGCGCCGGCTGTGGGAGCGATTGAATCCGCGTAGCCGGAGACAGATTCGCTTGATTGCCGAGGCGCTGGCGCTGCAGCAGACGCACGCGCAATTGCCAGATTCGGTGCGAGGGCGGCTGAGCGCAGCCATGGACGAAGTGGAACGGCTGGCGGGCCGCTTGAGGGCGCTGCTGGCAGAGGTAGCACGACGGACACCGCCACGCGTGTGAAGGTTGCGGGCCACACTCAGCGGCGGGATACTTTCTATATGGCTGTCCCCAATAAGCGCGGCCCCTCTCTGTTTGCGATGCTTGTTCTAACATTCTCCGCGACCGGTGTTTCGGCGCGGGCGGATGAGATTCGCCTCAAGGGTGGCAAGAAGCTGTACGGCGTCATCGTGGCGTACGAAGACAACATGTTCAAAATCAAGACTGATTTTGGATATGAGCTGATCGAAAAAGACAAGATCGAGTCCATTATTCCATCGACGCCAGCGGGAAAACCGGAAGCGGCATCCGCGGCGAAGAAAGATGCAAACCAGCATCCCTCAAAACCAGCGGCCGATTCGCAGCCACAGGCTGAGCCAGCGGTCGCATCATCGTCAGATGTTTCGGCGACGCCAGCGAACGCGAGCGTAAAGACCGTAGAACCCGGTACGGCGGGGACAACCGGCAAAACGACGCCAAAAATAACGAACGCCGCGGTGAAACCGGAAGTTCCAACCAGTACAGCAGCGGCCAATGTCGCAGCGCCTGCTATCAAAGGATCTCCGGCGGCAACGACGACCGGACTGGCACCGGCTGCGGCATCCCCTGCTCCCCCGAGGGAGCCTGAAGTTCCCGCAAACCGCGAGGAGGTCCAGGGAAATCTGTACACGAATTACACTCATGGCTTCCGGATGTACAAAGCGCCGAGCTGGAGCTTGATCGAAGAAGCGCGCGGCGCGCTTCCGAACGCGATTGTGGCGATGGGCACGTCCAACGAATCCACATTAATGGTGGTCGGCGAGGAGAAAACAAAAGAACCGTTGGATGCGGCGGCCGCGGCGGTGGAGAAACGGCTGCACGACGTCTACGCCAATTATCAGCGGCTGTCGGAGCGCAAAACGGTGGTCGGCGGATTACCAGCCGTGGAGTATCAATATCGCGGGAAGGCCGACGAGCACGACTGGTCGGGAAAACTGGTGGTTGTTGCGCGTGGCAAGGACATGTTCACGGTGCTGGCTATGACCTACGCCGACAGCGACCTCATTCAGATTCAGGAGAATGTGATCGCACGGGCGATTGCGAGCCTGGATTTCAATGCGCACTAGCTTGGCTTCCGCGGCTGTAAGTCTTCAGTTGTAAGCCGTTAGTCAGAGGAAAAAATCTCATCTTCCTTGGTTCACCCCCCCTGGTTTTTTGTAAGTATTGCTGATAAAGGACTTAGCGTTGGTGTAAGTGGTTTAGAATCAACAGTTGCTGGCGGTGCGTAAGTGTTGATTCTAAAAGGTTTCCCGTCGATGAGGAGGCGGCAAGTGTGGTCGAAGTGGAGTGCATGGTCGTCCAGATTTCGGGCTGAGGTGGGGGGATTCGGACTGGTCGGGTTGGGGGTCGGGCGGGAAGAGGTAGTCGTGGTTGCCGTTGACGGAGTTGCGGACGGATTGGCGCCAGGCATTGGAGCTGAGGGCCTCGCAATATTCGTGCTGGGAGACGTGGATGGCCTACATAGGGTTGGGCCAGGTAGGCAACGGTGTGGGCGGTTTTGGGTTTTACATCGCCGCGGACAACGGCGGGGATGAGGCGGCCCAGGGCGGCGGTGAGATCTCAGGCCGAGAGGTAGTCGCCGGAGAAGAAGTAGGCCAGGTCTTTGCCGAGTTTTTCTGCGGCACGGGCGCGAGCTTCTTTTTGGCTGCGCAGACCGACCATCTCGCAGGAGCGAGATGGGAAGAAAAAGCATCGGCCTGCTCCGCTCGGAATCACAGTTCTCGGGTATTGAGACGGTGTAGCTAGCTGGCGGCGGCTGCTTCGGCGGAGTCGGCGACTTTGCGATGTTCGCGAATCATGCCGATGAGGGCCTGGGCGGCACGAGGGAGGCTGCGGTCGCGGCGGTAGACGAGGCCGAGCTCGCGCCAGAGGTCCACGCCTTCGACGTTGAGGAGCTTTACTTCGCCGGCTTTGACGTAGTCCTTGGCAAAGCTCTCGCTGATGATGGAGAGCCCGGCATCGGCGGCGACGAAACGCTTGATCATGCCGATGCTGGGCAGTTCCATGGCGACGCGGATGCGAGCGCGATACGGACGGAAGAGTTTGTCGAGCACCTGGCGGGTGAAGCCGGTGCGGGGGAAGATGAGGGGCTGCTCGGCGACTTCGGCGAGGGTGATTTTGGAGCGATGGGCCAAGGGGTTTTTTGTGCTGACCATGAAGCGCAGACGGTCTTTGTAAATGTGGTGCATCTTCAGATTGGGCGACTTGATGGGCAGTGTGACGATGCCGACATCGGCGGAGCCATCTTCGATGCGCTGCAGGATCTTGTGGCTAAAATTGCGGTAGATGCTGATATGCACCAACGGATAGCGGCGCTGAAATTCTGCAAAAATATCGGGGAGCAAGTAGAGGCAGGTGGCTTCATTGGCGCCGAAGACGATGGGGCCCTGAACAACGTTCCCACGGTCCGCAACGACCTGAACGGATTCATCGCGCATGCGAAGCAACTTTTCGGCGTACTCGAAAAGAACTTCGCCGGCCGGAGTCAGCTCGACGGACTTGGCGGAACGGTCGAGGAGTCTGGCTTTGTATGCTTGTTCGAGCTGGCGAATTTGCGCGCTGACGGCGGATTGCGAGCGAAAAACTTTCTGGCCCGCACGTGAGAAGCTCTTCAGTTTGGCGACAAAAACAAAAGTGGCGAGTTGATCAAAGTCCATAGTCAGAACGCCCGGCGGGAATTATAGCGGATTCTGATTGCCGGGGCGGAGTTAATATCCTTCCTTTCTTGGGCCTGAAGCGCGGGCAGGGATTGCCCCGCCCCTACAAAAACCTCAGGCGTGAAACGCAGCTTGCGAAATCGGCGCGGTAACCGCCGGCAAAATCGTGTGACGGCGTTTGAATTGAGAGAGAATGGGGCTCCACGTGGCTTCAACCGTGCCCTGAAAATGCACTGGCTGCACGCGCATCAAGGGCAACGTCCCACGCCGCGAGAGCATGCGAGCCGCACGCGGGCTCGCCGTGAAGTGAACGTGTTCCTCGAGGGTGCGCCGCAACCAGTTCTCTTCCTCGGAATCGAGTTCGGCAAGGGTCACGAAATCGCGGTGGAGCACATCCTCGGCTTCAGCACGCAACACATAAGCCAGCCCGCCGGTCATGCCGGAACCGAAATTCAGGCCGAGCGGCCCGAGAATGAGGGCCACGCCGCCGGTCATGTATTCACAACCGTGCTGGCCGACACCTTCCACTACGGCAAGCGCGCCACTGTTTCTGACCGCGAAACGCTCTCCGCCGCGGCCGGCAATAAAGAGCTGGCCCGAGGTGGCGCCGTAGAGCACGGTGTTGCCGGCCAGGACGTCACCACGCCTCGAGGCAGCAAGTCCCGCAGTGATGGCGATGGTCCCACCGGACAATCCTTTTCCGACATAGTCGTTGGCTTCGCCGTTGAGCTTGAGCGTCACTCCCTCGGCGAGAAAAGCGCCGAAACTCTGACCGGCCGCGCCGTGAAATTCCTGGCTGATTTCGCCAACCACGGGGTGGCCGTTCTTGCGGCGGCGCATCAGTTCCCCGCTCAGGCCGGTGCCAACACTGCGATCGGAGTTCTGAACCGGTTGGGACTCATTTTGCATCGTCAGCGAAGCATTGAAGTGAACGGAATCTTCCAGCGCCATAACATGGAGGCCGGGCTCCTGCTGCGCAGCCACGCGATTTGAGGGGGAGATGGGCACAACCAGGAAGGGATCCATTCCCGATCGCGCACTGAGCCGGTCGTACCAGCCGGTGAGCTCGCTGAGCGAACGCACGCCAAGTTGGGCAAGCCGGTTGCGCACTTCCTCAGCCAGCGAACGAAAGTAGGCGATCACCATCTCCGGCTTGCCTTGAAATCTGGCGCGCAACTTTTCGTCTTGCGTGGCGATCCCCACAGGGCAGGTATTGAGATGGCACTGCCGCGCCATAACGCATCCGATGGCCAGCAGGGAGGCCGTGCCAAAACCGAATTCGTCCGCGCCGAGAATGGCAGCCAACACAATATCCCGAGCGAATTTCAGGCCTCCGTCCACGCGGAGTGAGACCCGCGAACGGAGGCCCGCGCGAACCAACGTGTCATGCGTTTCGCGCAAGCCGATTTCCCAGGGAAGACCAGTGTTCTTGATGGAGGTCAAGGGCGAAGAACCTGTGCCGCCGTTGTGGCCGCTGATGGTGATAACGTCCGCGCCTGCTTTGGCAACGCCCGCGGCAATGATGCCGACTCCGGAGCCGGAAACGAGTTTTACGCCGATGCGCGCGCGCGGATTTACGGCGCGCAAGTCGTGGATCAATTGCGCGAGGTCTTCGATGCTGTAAATGTCGTGATGCGGCGGAGGTGAGATCAGCGGAGTGCCCGGCGTGGCGTGCCGGATGCGCGCGATGTATTCGCTGACTTTCTTGGCGGGCAATTGTCCGCCCTCACCAGGCTTCGAGCCTTGTGCCATCTTGATTTCGAGTTCTTCGGCGTGGACGAGATAATCCGCCGTGACTCCAAAACGTCCCGAGGCGACCTGCTTGATCTTATTGGCCGCGGCCGGCTCAAAGCGATAGGTGTTCGGATCTTCGCCGCCTTCGCCGGTATTGCTCCGGCCGCCAAGCTGATTCATCGCCATTGCCAGCGTGCGGTGCGCTTCCGGGCTGAGCGAGCCAAGAGACATGGCCTGGGTGCTGAAACGCTTGACGATGGACTCCAGCGGTTCGACTTCCTCGAGTGGAACGGCCGTGTCCGGAACGGTCTCGAGCAAGTCCCGCAGAAAAACCGGCCCTTGATGTTCAGCCAGCTCTTCAAACGCCGAGTAAGTTTTGGCTCCGGGCGCGCGCACATGGGCGTGAAGCCGGCGGACGACCTCGGGCGAACTGGCGTGAAGCTCCGCGCCTTTGCGGAACCGGTAAAGACCGGAATCGGTCAATTCGTCGGATTCGCCGGAGAAGGCGGCTTTGTGCAGGCGCAGATAATCCGCGAGGAGATCATCCAGGGATTTCTGGCCAGGATAATCCGCAGCGTCTTCAAACACTTCCCCGCAAAGATCTTCGGAGAGACCCACGATCTCAAAGAGATGGCTGTTGCGATAGCTAGCCAGGGTGGAGACGCCCATGCGCGCGAGAACTTTTCGCAAGCCCGCATTGATGGCCGAACGGGCTTTTTCCATGCCGCCAGGTTCAAGGGATTCCGCAAACTCATCGGCAAGGTATGGCACGACAGCGCTGGCGCCAGCCGCCACAAGCAGGGCCACATGATGCGTGTCAAAGACCTGCGCGGATTCGACAATCAGCGGCACATCCCATAAGCCTTCGCGAACCATCGCTTTCCACACCGCCGCGGTCGCAAGCAGCGCAGGCAGCGGCGCGCGATCGGCGCTGATGGCGCGATCGGAAAGGAGGAAGAGCCCCGGGCGCCCGTTGCCGCTCAGAGGGGTAGTAGAAAGCTGAGCAAAACTGCAACGCGCCCCCGGGACTCCCGTGGCGGCAGGAAAAGTAATATCGATGTGTTGCTCGGGTCCAAGAATCGCGGAGAGTTGCGACAACTGACCAGCCGAAATCACGGGACTCGGCAGCGTGATCCCGTCTTTCAAGTGGACATCGAGAGACATCACGTGAGTCTCGCGCAAGGGATCGATCGGCGGGTTGGTGACCTGCGCGAACCGTTGCTTACAGTAATCCCACAAAGTCCTGGGAAGAGACGAAAGAAATGCGGGCGGCGCGTCGTCTCCCATGCTCCAGTCCGCTTCTTTGCCGCGGGTCAGCGCGGAAAAGAGAATCTTGAATTGATCGTCGGTCCAGCCGGCAGCGCCCGCGACGCGCTTTGCGTCATTGATGGGGACCAGCGGTGTGGCAGCCGGAGCAGTCAGCATTCTCTGGGGAATGGCGTTGTGCGCTTGATGGATCGCAAGGCGCTTGAGGATGTCGCGCCAACGCAAAAAGAGCCCGGTGGCGGGATTGGCAAGGATCATTTCTCCGGGACCGAGCCGCTGGCGCTCGGCGATGCGCGATTCGTCGAGATCGACCAAGCCGGTCTCGGACCCGGCGATCAGCAGGCCGTCATGCGTGAGGGTGTAGCGCAGCGGGCGCAAGCCATTGCGATCCAGCTTCGCTCCGACAAATTGGCCATCTGAGAAAACCAGAGCCGCGGGGCCATCCCAGGGTTCGCTTTGCTGCGAAAGGGCGGTCAACGCACCGCGCACGTCCCGCGAAAGCAGGGGATCTTTTTGAAAGGCCGGAGGAACCATGGCCAGCATGGCTTCTTCCGAGGACAGGCCTTCGAGGAGCCGCAGCTCGAAACCGTTGTCGAAACTCGCCGAATCGCTGACGTTCTCTTCGAGGAGCGGGAACCACGATCCCACCGTGAGCCGCGAGCGGATCTCGGCCGCCTTGGCACGAAGCCAGCGCCGGTTCGAGACAATGGTATTGATCTCACCGTTATGGGCGACGTAACGGAAGGGCTGCGCCAGATGCCAGGAAGGCTGTGTGTTCGTTGAATAGCGCTGATGAAAAACGGCAAATGTGGTGGCGAACGATGGATCGCGCAAATCTTCGTAAAACTGGGGAAACTGCCAGGGCGTAAGCAGTCCCTTGTACACGATGGTCTGCGAGGAGAGCGAGCAAATGTAGCATCGCGGCGGCAAGAGGGATTCTGCGCGCTTTCTCAACAGAGCCAGACGCCACTCGAATCGCTCGGCTCCCCGGGTCGGATGGAAGGGTTCGACAAAAAACTGCCAAATTTCGGGCATCGTTTCGAGAGCGCGGCGCCCCAAGGAATTGGTATTCACCGGCACCCGGCGCCAGCCGATGACCCGCAGCCGCTCGGTATCGGCGGCAACTTCAACGGCCGCGCGGGCTTCCTGAACCACGGACGAAGGAAGAAAGGCGAAGCCGACCCCGAACATTTCGGGCATCTCAATGCCCTGCTCATGAGCGCGGGCACGGAAGAAGGCCTGTGGGAGCGAAGTGAGCAAACCGGCGCCGTCGCCGCTGGCTCCATCCGCGTCGACGCCTCCACGGTGGGTGAGGCGCTCTAAAGCCGTCAAAGCAAACTGGATGATGTCGTAGCTGGGGGTACCACCGAGGCGAGCGATGAAGCCTGTACCGCAAGCGTCGTGGTCCGGGTGGCCCCAATTGGGGTGACGACCCCGGGTCGAGCGGGATCGCGCACCCTCATGACCGCCTTGGCCCCGACCATGCCAATGGTACATACCAGTTTATTAAACGGGTGGGGAGTGGATGTACAACGCAGAATTTCGATTCTCTGAATTGATTTCTTGATAAGTGAGCCTGGGAGCTCGAAAAGCTAGAACTTGGTCACTTCGGAGAACTGGAAGTCACGTACTTTCATTGCGGGGACGACCATCTCGAAGGCTTCCTCGCCGGTGGCGCGGACGGCGGGGCCCATCAATTCCACGTTCTTGAGCATTTCGATGATGGACTGATTGAAGCGGAAGTTCCGCACCGCGCCGCTAACCCTCCCATTATCAACGAGAAACAGGCCGTCGCGGGTCATGCCGGTCATGACCTTTTCATAGGGATCGACTTCGCGGATGTACCAGAGGCGGGTCACGAGCAACCCTCGTTCGGTGGAAGCGACCATCTTCTCTATCGACGAATCTCCGCCGGCGAAGACGAGATTCATGGGCGCTTCCCCGTATTCATTCGGCAGGGCAAAACCGTGCCCGGTGGGCTGTTTGTGCGCGGCCTTGGCGGCAGCGCGCGAATATACAAGATTCTTGGGAACGCCACGATCCACCAGCAATACCCGCTGACGCGGCATGCCCTCGCCATCGAACGGCCCGCCCTGTTGCAGCGGATGATAAACATCGTCGCTGATGCTGATATTTTGCCCAAAGAGCTGCTTGCCCATGCGTTCGTTGAGGCAGGAGCGCTTGTCGTCCAGGGCGGTGGCGGCGAAATCGTAAAAAAGAAACCCGACGAGATCAAGTACGGCCGCGGGTTCGAGGATTACCGTGTAACGCCCAGGCGGAAGCTCGCGCGCGTTGACGGCAAGATGCGCTTTCTCGCAGGCTCGCGCGGCGAGTTTCTGTGGGTCAAATGCGCGGACATCCGCGGAGTTGGCTTTGGCCCAGCTCGCCGCAGAGTCCTGCTGCGCGGTGATGGAAAACTCGGAGTGCGTTTCGCGATAGGCCGCAAAAAGGCCTCGAGAATTGCCCAAGGCGGACTGGCTTTGCCCGTTCGAATAGATTCCAGCGGCGACCTGGCCTTTCTTGACAGCCAAGTCGCAGGCGCGCCTGACGGCCCGGGCACGCTCTTCGGCGTTAAGAGCGGCGGTTTGTTTGATGAATCGTTTCACGGCACGATAACGCTGTCTTCCGGGCATCCGAAGGAGGCGCGGGTCCTTGGGCTGGCTGCGCGCAAGAGAGAGAGAGGCTTCGATCGCGGCGCGGAACGAGTCTTCATCAATGCGATTCGTGGTGGCGCGCGCGGTTCGGCCATCAACGACGGTGCGAATCGAAACCGTCAACCCGTGCTCGGCGACGTTCTGGTGGATGGCGTTGTTGGCGAAACGCGTCAATGCGTCCGCAACTTCGTCCACGTGGACTTCCGTCTCTTCGGCTCCTGTGGATTTCGCCAGACGAAGAACCGTATCGACGATGCGGCGCAGCTCGCGCTCGTGGAGAGGCTCCGCGGCTTCTGTTCTTGCCCCTGTAGATGCTTTCTTCGTCTTGGCCGCCGGTTTCATTGGTTCGAGAATGCCGTCCCAATGTGCACGTTGCGGAAACGCGCCGGGGAAGCCCCGTGGCCGGTGCCCATGGTCTGCATCGGCTGCCCTTTTCCGCAATTGGGCGTGCCCCACAGCGTCCAATGATCGAACTTGCAGATGGCATCACAGGAATTCCAGAACTCCGTGGTAATTCCGCTATAGCTGGGATTCTTCAGCATGCGGACTTTCTTTCCGCCTTTGATCTCCCAGCCGATTTCGGTTGAAAACTGAAATTGGTAGCGCCGGTCATCGATGGACCAGGAACGATTCGTCTCCATCAGGATTCCGTCGTGCGTGTCGGCAATCAAATCGCCATAGTCCCACGTGCCTGGCAACAAGCTGACGTTGGTCATTCGAATGATGGGCAGGCGATTCCAGCTCTCGGTGCGCATGGTTCCGGAAGAGCGGTCCAAGCCCACCAGGTGCGCGGTTTCGCGATTCGAAAGATACCCGCGGAATTTCCCATCTTTGATGATGTCGGTGCACTGCGCGGGAACGCCCTCGTCGTCGTAAGCAAAGGTGCCGAGTCCCTGTCCGTGATCGAGCCGCGCGTCGGCGACAACGTTCACAATGCTCGAAGCGTATTTCAGGTGGTTCATCTGGTCGAGCGTCAGAAAACTCGTGCCGGCGAAATTCGCTTCCTGACCAAGAACGCGGTCCAACTCGATGGGATGGCCGATCGATTCATGAATCTGCAGCCCGAGCTGGCTGCCACCGAGGATGAGGGTGCCGACCTTTTCCGGGCATTGCGGCGCGGAATGAAGCGCGGCGGCTTCTTCCGCGATGACCGGAGCGTTTCTCATCAAATCGAGCGATTCGACGAGTTCGTAACCTTGCAAAGCATGCTGGCCGCCAAAACTGTTGGGATAAGAACGTTTTTGAATTTCTTCATCCTGAAACGAAGTGGCGGCAATTCCGCATCCGGAAATCACTTTGCGCTGGTGAATGCGCGAGCCGATGCTGGAAGCAAACCAGGAATCGATCTTGCGGAATTGCATGTCCGTTTCCGTCAGCGTGACGCCTTTTATGCGGCGCATTTCGGCGTCGGCAGCAAGGAGCAGCGCGAGCTGTGTTTCGAGGGGAATTTCGAAGGGGTCTTTGCGGAACGGACTCTGCCAACTGTCCACGTAGACTTTTTCTGGAGCAAGAACAACTTCGCCGCGTTTCGCTAGTGCCGAGGCCTTCGCGAGGGAAACAGCCTGCGCCGCG
>Ga0209527_1000003_pt1 | contig 44087 bp, 41 predicted proteins | sample JacPinW_OM2H0_M2_FD_187968 | JGI IMG/M metagenome (GOLD analysis project Ga0209527, IMG submission 187968) | Forest soil microbial communities from Algoma, Ontario, Canada - Jack Pine, Ontario site 1_JW_OM2H0_M2 (SPAdes) (version 2) | ecosystem: Environmental > Terrestrial > Soil > Boreal... | reverse complement strand
AGATCTGGATGCTCCCGGAAAAACAGGGACTCAAGCCGACGTACGACCAGAAAAACTTTAGCGAAGCGGAAAAGCGGGGAAAGCTGCGTTTGATGGCTTCGCCGGACGGGCGGCATGGCTCGGTCAAGATCCGTCAAGACAACGAGTTGTACGCAACGGTTCTGGGTGCGGGCGAGACCGTGAAGCACGAACTCAAGAAAGATCGGCATGCCTACGTTCAGGTAGCGCGAGGCAGCGTTAAGCTGAACGGCACGCCACTTGAAACAGGCGATGGCGCGGCTATCTCCGCCGAAAAGGCCGTCGAGCTCACTGGCGTGAGGGACGCCGAGGTGCTGCTCTTCGACCTTGTCTAAGAACGAATTCGATCAACAAAGCGCGCAAAAGGTTGACTTCCCCTGCGCGCTTTGTTTTTTATGCCGTTGTCTTGTGCTGCGGGAGCGATGGAATTCGCGCAAAAAGGTTGGCGAGGGCGTCGACTCAGACGTTGGGCATGCCGAGCTGCTGAAACGCGGCCTTGAACTTGGGTTTGCGCGCGGCATAGAGAGCGTATCCGGCTCCGACCAGCGCAAAAAGAATGGTCAGCACTCCGCCCCCTTCGCTCTCGATTTCCCAAAGATGCGAGAGGACCGCGCCCAGGAGCTTGGTGGAGAAGGGCGCGCTCTCGTGCTTCATTATGGCTAGCGTATAGAAAATGGCATCGCCGAACAGGACGCTCGCGACAGTGAGAATGGGAATGATCACTTGCCCGAAGCGCGTCACCTTCCCCGTTCCTTTCAGCACGCCGCCTGCGACGAAGTATCCAATCAGAATCGCGCCATATAGGAAAATGCGGTTGATGGCGTAGGCCACCAGCCCCCACGCGACCCCGCCGAGCACGGCCGCGCCGATCCCCAGCGTCAAGCCATTGGGATAGTTCGGAACGATGGCGTCGTAGTTGACAGCTGCCTGGTCCAACTCGTGATGCACTTTCTCCTGGCAACCCGCACAAATGAAAATCGGCACGCCGTTCATGAGCGTCATTGCCTGTGTGGACGCCGAGGTGCAGTGCTCGCAGCGTCCGTCGAAGCCCTGCGCAACGGGCTTGATCGATTCCCGCAATGCATCCGCCAGCCGGGCGACCTCTTCGGCCTTGGGTTTCGTGAACGAATACTTCCATTCCCACCGCAGAAAATCATTCCCGACTTCGGCGAGCTTGCCGTGCTTTTTGGGAACCGCCGTGTTTTGACCCACTGCCGACTTGACCAGCTCCGGATTCTCAACCTTCTTGAAACGCACCAGAATGGCAATCTTTGCTTCGCGGCTTCGCAGGAACCCAATCGCGATGACATAACCGTCGTGAGTGCCGATAACACTCCCTGATTTTCTGCCCCAGGGTCCTTGAAGCATATAGTGCTGGAGTCCCGTGAGCGCGGCAATCTGCTTCAGATAGTCGTTTTCATTCATAAAGTTTAGCCGCGGGTGCGTTGGAATTCGCGCATGAAGCTGGTTAGGGCTTCCACGGCTTCGAGGGTGACGGCGTTGTAGAGGGAGACGCGCATGCCTCCCACGGAGCGGTGGCCGGGCGTGCCGACCAGTCTGGCCGCGGCGGCTTCGGCGGCGAACTTCTTTTCGATGGAATCGTCTCCTCCTGCTACGCGGAAGACTACGTTCATTTTTGAGCGCGAGATTTTTTCGACCGGGCAGGAATAGAAGCCCCTACTCGATTCGATGGTGTCGTAGAGCAGCTTGGCCTTAGCCTCATTGCGCTTTTCGATGCCCGGAATTCCGCCTTCGGATTCGATCCATTCCAATACCAGGCCGACGATGTACACCGCGAACGTCGGGGGCGTGTGATAAAGCGACTTCTCCCTGATATGCGTGCGGTACTGCAGAAGCGTGGGGAGATTCTTGTCGGCGCGCTCGGCGAGGTCTTTGCGGATGATAACCACCGTGACGCCGGAGGGGCCAAGATTCTTCTGGGCGCCGGCGAAGATGACGCCGTATTTTTTCACGTCGATGGGGCGCGAGGCGATGTCGGAAGACATGTCGGCGACCAGCGGCACGTGGCCGGTTTCCGGCAAGGCGGTCCACTGCGTGCCTTCGATGGTGTTGTTGGTGCAGATGTGGACGTAGGAGGCGTCCGGCGAAAATTTCATTTCGTCGCGGCGGGGAAGCCGCGCGAACTTTTCCGATTCGGTGGAAGCCGCGACGTGGTGGAGGATGCCTTTTTTCAATTCACCAATGGCCTTGGCGGTCCAGGTGCCGGTATGGAGGACGTCAACGGGCTTTCCGGGAAGGCAGAGGTTCATCGGGGCCATGGTGAACTGCATGCTGCCGCCGCCCTGGACGAAGATGACCGCGTAATCGTCTGAGATTCCCAGGAGATTCCGGAGCTTCTGTTCCGCGCCAGCGTTGATGCTTTCAAATTCCGGTGAGCGGTGGCTCATCTCCATTACCGACATGCCGCTGCCGTGCCAGTCGAGGAGCTCCTCGCGGATTCGTTCGAGGACAGGAAGGGGAAGCGCCCCCGGACCCGCGTTGAAATTGAAAGCGCGCTTGATAGCTCGTGCGGGAAGCGTGGACGAAGTCACGACGGGAAATCCTCTCTCATCAGGCTTCACAGCGCTGCAGGGCCGAGAAATACCGCGAACTAAGCAAACCAGAATAACAGAAACACCGCGGCCTCCGAACTGCGATTTGGTCTTCGCTTAGAAACGCCCAACTGCTAACGCCAGATAGCTAAGGCGGCAAGTAACAGAAAGCAGCTGAGATCTCACGCGCTCGTTCTGGGCTGCGAAATTAAGGAAAGTCCTCTTGACTTAATGGGGTCTCTGCAAGCAAAACTACTAAAGCTTTCTTCCCCCAGAGGCTTGAAAAGAGCGGGAACGCGCCTCCTACCCCGCACTGGCGCGCTCCCTGGAACTTTTGAGGAGCATATTGAGCGCACCGCTCGCCAATTCAGGGCGCGGTCCCCGGCAGCAGTTCGAGCTATCGATCGGCTGCGTGCCACTCCGTCTGGAAATGTCTGACGCACACCTTTTTGACGCGGCAACGGCGCGGTACGCCGCGTTCACCGGTGCTGGCGCACGGCCGGTCACGATCGCGCTGAACGCGGGTGCGGTTCCTGAGGGTCCACCATCCGACTTTGACTACGAATTCGAGGGCGCCGCGCTCCACGTTTTTTCCGGTGGAATTCGTTTCGATGGCGTCAGGCACCAATATGCGCTCGATTCCCTGCTGCGCGTTCTCCTCACTTGGAAACTTCTTGGCCACTGCGGATTTCTTCTTCACGCGGCCACCGTCATTCGCAACGGAAAAGCATACCTATTTACGGGCAGGTCGGGCGCCGGGAAGAGCACGGTGGCATCGTTGTCGCCAGAAGGAAGCGTCCTCACTGATGAAATTTCCTTGCTCCGCCGGGAAAATGGAGTGTGGCGCGCGTACGGAACTCCTTTTTGGGGCGAATTCCGGGCAGCCGGATCGAATATCAGCTCTCCCGTGGCGGGAATTTTTCGGCTTCAGCAGGCGGCGGAAAACCAGGTGACGGCACTCCGCCCGGTGGCGATTCTTCGCGCTCTTCTGCCGAACGTGCTTTTTTTCTCCGCCGAAGCGGAACCCAACCGGCGGCTTCTTGAAATTCTAAGTCAGGCCGCGACGGAAATATCCGGCTACAATCTGGCATTCCGCGAGAACTGCGCGTTCTGGGAGGTTCTGCCCGCATGAGCGCTCCAGCCTCTGTCATTTGGCAGAAGAACCCGGCTCTGGCGTGGAGAGAAATTGACGACGAGACAATCATCATTTCGCCGAATGACAGCGTTATGCATGAGCTCAACGACACGGGAAGTTTCCTCTGGAAAAACATCGATGGAAGGAAGTCGGCGGCGGAGCTCGCGGAACTTCTGGTTGAAAATTACGAAGTCACGCCGGACATCGCGTTATCCGACACCGAGGCGCTTTTGCAAGAAATGTGTTCACGGAAATTAGTGGTGACTGTACGGGCGACAGGCGGTGTATCACCTTGACCGCAACTTTATCAGCGGGTCTTACGCCCATAATGGATGGTCTTATCTCGCGCACGGTGCAAAAGCACCGGCCACTCAGCGTGCACTTCGACTTGACGTACCGCTGCAACGAGCGCTGCGTGCACTGCTATCTGGATCATGACGACCATGGAGAACTGACCACCGCCGAGTGCCTGGAGGTGCTGGATGATCTGGCGCGCTCGGGGGCGCTGTTTTTGACGTTCAGCGGCGGTGAAATTTTCCTGCGTCCGGATCTTTACGAAATTCTGGCCGCGGCGAGACGCCTGCATTTCGACCTCAGCTTGAAGACCAACGCGTTGCTGGTCACGCCGGAACGTGCGGCGCGGTTGCGCGAGTTTGGCGTACGGCGCGTGCAGATCAGCGTTTACAGCGATATCCCCGCAGTGCATGACGCCATCACCAAGGTTCCCGGATCGCTGCAGCGGACTCTGGCGGCAATTCCCGTTTTGCTCGAGCACGGGTTGCAGGTGAAGCTGGCCTGCCCGCTGATGCAGGAGAATTTAATGGCCTATCGCGGGGTGATGGCGCTCGCGGAAAAGCTGGGCATTCCTTACGTTCTGGATTTGACTATCACGCCGATGATGGACGGCTCGGGCGGACCGCTGGCGCACCGTGTATCGGTTTCGTCGCTGCTGCCGGTGCTGCAGGATCCCCTGTTGCATGCCTGCAAGCCGCAGCCGGGCGCGCAAGCAGCCGGCGCTCGGAATGCCTCGCCGCCGGCGTTTGGCAGCGCTGTTTCAAGCGGCGTCGGAAGCCCGGCTTACGCAGACTTGCCTTGCAGCGCGGGCCACAACAGTTGTTACATCTCGCCATATGGAGATGTTTTTCCATGCGTGCAATTGCCCCAGGCAGCGGGGAATCTGCGGCGCGAGAAATTCGACGAGATCTGGTATCACGCGCCGCAGCTCGAACGGTTACGCGCCATACGTGAGAGCCAGCTTCCAGTCTGTTCACGATGCGAAATTCGAGGCTACTGCGAGCGCTGCCCGGGTCTGGCGCTGATGGAAGGCGGGGATTTGCTTGGAGCCTACGAGCGCGCTTGCGCTCTGGCGGAAGAAAAAGCGAGACTGGCCGGTATTGCCGCTCCCATCAGTGCACTTCATAGGGAGCGAGAGATAGCCTCATTTCAGCCAGCCCCGCAGGCCGAATTCGCTTCTCTCGCCACGGGTTCTAGTTCAGACTGAGGAAACACGGAATGGCTGAAGATAACAAGAACTCTCCCCCGGCGCCCGGCGAAAAGAAGCCGTATACAAAACCGAGCGTTGCGTCGGAGCCGATCTACGAAACGTTGGCGCTGGCATGCGGCAAACTGCCCGGCCAGGGCGGCATTTGTAACGCAGCTCCGCGCCGGTCGTAGAGGAACCTCCCCCATTCTTCAGGGCGCGTAACATCCCATAAACTATTCCGATTGAGTACTGTAGCTTTGGGCAAACAAGTACTTCCTGTCCATTGACCGCCCACCACCAAGAGACCACTGTCATACCAGAAGTTGGACCAGATTCGCTTCCGAACGACTTCTCTGATTTGCTCCAGTTCGGAACAGGCCCAAATTTTGCATGCCTATATTTCAATTTGCGCGGGCGTTGCCGCGTTTCCGTGTATGGCCGGAACATACAGACCTACCTGGTGGAATTTCGTTAGTGAGGTTTGATGGAGATTCGAAAAGACCAGGAGAAGAAAACGGATCGCGTCGGCGGGGAACGCCGCGCGGACGATGCGTCGCGAATTGCGGACGCACTTAAGCGGCATGGCCGAATTTCCCTGCGCGTTCACGGCACCAGCATGCAGCCATGGATGCGGTCGAAGGATATCGCCTTGATCCGAAAGATCTCCATTGAGAATGTGCGCTGCGGAGACGTGGTTTTGTTCCGGCGCGAAAATCATCTCTTCGTGCACCGCATTGTCGAGAAGCGGGGCTCGTTGAATGCCGCGCAACTTCTTTCCAAAGGCGATGCGCATCCGACGTCCGATGGCGTCGTTCAAGAGCAGGAATTATTGGGCCGCGTGATGCGAATTTACCGGAATGGCAGGCGGATTGATCTCGATGCCCCCCGCCAGCTTGCTTTGGGACTGTTCATCTCGCAGCTCTCGCTGCACAGCCGGTTTTGGTATCCGCTGGCAAAATTGGCCGCCATTGTGACGCGGCCGGTCCGGCGGATGATAAACGCAATGCATATCTCCAACGCACCGGTTCGCTGACTTCGCGGGCTTCCTCCCTCAATTTTTCTCAACCAGCGCAAACTCGACGCGTTTGCGCATCGGATCGATCCGTTCCGCGCGCACGCGTACCTTATCGCCGAGGTGCCATTCGAGTTGGCGGGGCTTTGCGCCGCGGCTACGCCGGGCGCCGGGGGCTCCGCGGCCGCTTCCACCAGGCAAGGCCACGATGGCGTGATCGCGCTCGCGAAGCACGCAGCGCGAGCCGGCAAATTCCTCGAGTGCCCCGACGGGAAGAAGACCTTCCACGAAGACTTCGAAAAGCTCCACAAAACAGCCGAATTTCTGCACCGAAATGATCAGTCCCTCGTATTCCTCGCCGAGATGCTCCTCCATGAATTGCGCGGTTTTCCAATCCATCAGTTCGCGCTCGGCGCCGTTGGCGCGGCGCTCCGCTTCGGATGTTTCTGAAGCGATTTCTTCGAGGTTCCGGTGCGAATAGAGCGTGGACTCCGACCCGGGCGAAGCGACATGCGTCTTCGAAGAGGCTGGAACATCTTTCGGATGCTCGAGAGCCCACTTCAGGATCCGATGAACAATGAGGTCCGGATATCGCCGAATGGGCGAAGTGAAATGCGTGTATTCGTCGAAGCCGAGAGCGAAATGTCCAAGGGGCTCGGCGGCGTAGCGCGCCTGCTTCAGGGAACGCAGCATGAGGTAGGAGACGATGCGTTCTTCCGGTTTGCCCACGACCTTTCGAATCAGGCGCTGATAATGCTGCGGCGTGATGCGCAGCTCGCCGCCCGGGAGCGCCACCTTCATGCCGCGCTCACGGCCGTGCCCGTAGGAGTCCGGCCGGCCGGCTTTCGCGGGCGCCGGAACGCGACCATGGCGAACGGCGACTTCGCGCTGGTGCAAATCTTCGACGCCGAGTGAGTAACCGAAGGCGCGGGCCAGCTCTTCGAACTCGAGGACTTTGCGCGCGTCGGGCTTCTCGTGAACGCGATGCAGCGATTCGATGCCGCGCTGCAGGAGATAGCCGGCGACGGCACGATTGGCGGCCAGCATGAACTCTTCAATGAGCCGATGCGCGATATTTCGCTCGCTGCGCGTGATGTTGGTCATGCGTTGCTGTTCGTCAAATTCGATGACCGGTTCGGGCAAATCGAAATCGATGGAGCCATGCTCGGTGCGGCGGGCATTGAGGAGCAGCGCTAGTTCCTTCATCTCGTGGAAGCGTTCGACCAGCACGGCGTAGCGCTCCGTCATTTCAGCGTCGCCTTCAAGGACCTTGTTGACGTTCGTATAGGTCATGCGCTCGGCGGAGCGAATGACGCCGGATGTCATGCGCGACGCCTTCCTGCGGCCGGCGGCGTCGAATTCCATGAGCGCGCTCATGACCAGCCGCTCCTCCTGGGGCTTGAGCGAACACATGCCATTCGAAAGGGCTTCCGGAAGCATCGGGACGGCGCGATCCGGGAAGTAAACGGAGGTGCCGCGCAGACGAGCCTCCCGGTCGAGAGCGCTCTCCGTTCGAACGTAGTGCGCTACATCGGCGATGTGAACTTGCAGGTGCCAGCCGCCATCGGCACGATGCTCTACGTAGACGGCGTCGTCGAAATCGCGCGCGGTCTCGCCATCAATGGTGACAATCGGCAAGTGGCGGAAATCTTCGCGGCCCTCACGCTGGGTTTCACTCACGGGCTTCGCGCCATGTTCCGCTTCATCCAGAACTTCGGCGGAAAAAGAATGCGGGAGATGATGTTTGCGGATGATGATCTCGGTGTCTACCCCGAGCTCCCCGGGACGCCCGAGAATCTCGATGATCCGGCCGGTCGCCGATGCGCCTCCCTGCGGATAACGCAGCAGCTCCACGTCTACGACAGCTCCGTCCAGTTCATCCAGCCGCGGTATGCGCCTCAATCGGATGCTGGTTTCATCTGCGCCGCTGTAGCCCAGTTTCTTCCACAGCCCCGGCGTCAATTCGTTGCCGCGGGGAATCACCACCTCGTGCTGGATTCGAACATCGTAAGGCAGCACCACATTTTGTTGCGGGCCGTAGCGAAACAAACCGACCACCGTCGGATGCGCCCGGCCAAGGATTCGAATGATGCGGCCTTCCGCGCGCTGCGCGCCGGTGGCGCCGCCCAAACGCTGAATCTTTGCCAGTACCTGGTCGCCGTGCATGGCATCCTGGATGCCATCGCGCGGGATGAACACATCGCCGTCGAGTTGCGGCATCGGTGAATCCGGTACCACGAACCCATAGCCGTCATGGTGAAGCACCAGCCGTCCTTTTATTTCGTCGTGATCCGCGAGCCCTGAACGTTGCGCGGACCGCATCGCGTCCTGCGGCAGTTTTTGGCCGGGCGCCTCTCGTTCGGACTTGCGGCTTGGCAGTCGGTATCGTCCGCCGGGTAATTCCTCGATGGCGCCGCGCTTCCTGAGCTTTGAAAGCATCTTGAACAGCGGCCGATTGTCGGCCTTTTTCAGATGGAGACCCTCCACGATCTCGCTCGCGGACGCGGGCTCGCTTCTAACTTGCAGAAAACGCAATATGTTATCGGGGCTGAGATGTGAGGGTCGTGGCATGGGTATCGCGCCAGGCGGCAGGCGCCGGATTTCCACCGCAATTCTATTCAATTTTTCCGGTTTCTCAGGAACTTTTTTCTGCATTCCGGGATTATATAGGCAGGCCAACACACGACCGGCTGGTCGCCCTCCGTCTGACTGGCCGGGTTCCCCGAGAGGGGAAAGAAGGGAGGCGGGACGACCTGGCCCGCCTCCCTTTTCATTTTCGTTCCCTGCTCAGCCTTTTACGCAAACGACTTGGCGCAAAGTGTGGACAATTTCCACCAGATCGCTTTGCGCCGCCATCACCGCCTCGATCGGCTTGTATGCCGCCGGCGTTTCGTCGATGACCTCGGCGTCCTTGCGGCACTCCACGCCCGCGGTCATCCGCTTGTGGTCTTCCACGCTGAAGCGCCGCTTGGCTTCCGTGCGGGACATCGCGCGCCCCGCGCCGTGGCTGCAGCTCATGAAGCTCTCCATATTTCCCCTGCCGCGAACGATGTACGAACGCGCTCCCATGCTTCCGGGGATGATTCCCATGTCGCCTTCACGCGCGCGCACTGCGCCCTTGCGCGTCACCAGAATGTTCTGGCCGTAGTGCCGTTCGCGCGCCACGTAGTTGTGGTGGCAGTTGATGGCTTTCCGCTCGGCAGCGAACGGCCGTACCTCGCCGGAATCGCGGACCGCGCCAACGATCTGTTCCATCATCAAGTGGCGGTTCCAGCGCGCGAAGTCCTGCGCCCATTCCACGGCTTCGACGTAATCGTCGAAGTGCTCGGTGCCCTCGGAGAGATACGCCAGGTCCTTGTCCGGCAGGTTGATGAAAAGCTTCTGCATGTCCGCACGCGCGACCTCGATGAAATAGCTTCCCATGCGGTTGCCGACGCCGCGCGAGCCGCTGTGTAGCATGAACCACACGTTTTCCGCTTCATCCAGGCACACTTCGATGAAGTGGTTGCCGGTGCCCAGCGTGCCGAGGTGATTCGAATGATTGCCGCGATCCAGCTTCGGGTGTTTTGCCAGAATCGCGTCGTAGCGCGGCTTGAGCGTCTGCCATACTTCGTTGTTGCGCGCGGGAATCTCCCGCCACGCGCCCGCGTCTCCGCGCCCCCCGTGATTTGTGCGCCCGTGCGGAACCGCCTTTTCGATCGCGCTGCGCATTCCCTTCAAGTTATCCGGAAGATCGCGCGCGTTCAGATCCGTCTGCACCGCCATCATGCCGCAGCCAATGTCCACGCCCACCGCAGCCGGGATGATCGCGCCCTTCGTCGGAATCACGCTGCCGACCGTTGCCCCGATGCCCCAGTGAACGTCCGGCATGGCCGCCACCCATTTAAAGATAAACGGCAACTGCGCGACGTTCAGAAGCTGCTTACGCGCCTGGTCTTCGAGCTGCACGCCCTTGGTCCAGGCCTTGACCGGCACGCCGTTTTCAGTCGCCAGTACGTTGTAGTTCGTTTCGACAGTCATGAAAGCCTTCTGCTGAATTTATCGCGCACCGGTGCTCAGGAACGGATAGTGGCTCGCGGCGCCCATGAAGAACAGCATCGGGAACGACAGCCAAAACGACGTGCGCGCGGTGAGATAGTTCCAGCGCATCAGACGCTCGGCTTCGGGCGGCATGGGCACGCCCCCCTCCGCGCTGGTGCGCGCCCACGCGATGAGCCGCTTCTGCACGCGCCAGATGACTCCCCAGGTATTCAGCAGCATCAGCAACCCGAGCCCGCCGCCCACGCTGATGGCCAGGTGCGCGTTCGAAACGTTGGGCCCGCCATTCAAAGCCAGCACGAGCCACGACGCTGCGATCACCACAATGGAAACTCCAATCACGCGCACCCAGGGACTATTGAGAATCCCTTTCGCCGGAAGCTGCAGCGCGTAGATAAACACGTACGCGACGAGCCACACGAGAAACCACCAGCCAAACCACTTGCCAATCAGCGAACGGTCCCCCGCAAGTTTCGCGTCCGCGGCCAGATGGATCGTGAAGTAGCGGATGCCCACGATCACCGTTACCAGCGCGGACGAGCGGAACCAGCCCATGGCGCCGGGCATCAGCTCCGGATAAATCTTGATTCGCAGCTTGGGATCGCATTTTTTCATCGCCGGCGTCAGCACCAGATTGAAGAAGTAAAGCAAGCCTATCCAGATGATCCCGAAGACCAGGTGCAGCCAGCGGAGCGCCATCATTTCGTTGGCGTGCGGCGTATCAAGGAACGAGAAGTGCGGCAGCCACTCGGGAAAAGAGATCACCAGCAGAAAGAAATTCATGCGGACACCTCGGACACCTTGCGCGTCAATTTGCGCAACTACCGTAGCGGATTGCGGACCAGCCCGTCAAATGCGCGGATGAGGCGCAATGTGATTCCTCCAGAAAATATTCGCGACGGGATTTGGCCGGTTGTCGTCCCGTTCCTGGAAAGCCAATGGGCCGTGAACGGGCAGATAAAGTCATCCTCCCCGTGCTGGACCTTTCGCAAAACGATTCCCTGGCCTCAGCAATCGCCAGCCGGACTGCTCCCATGCGCCTGAGCAATCTTGCCAAGACTTTCCCCTTGCTTACCGAGAGGAGCATCTTGTATACTCATCTCGGAAACCGATATGAGCAAACCAAACGATCTCGTTCAAGGCACCCTCGACCTGCTCCTCCTGAAAATCCTGGCCCTGGAGCCCTTGCACGGCTGGGCCATCAGTCTCCGCCTGAAATCCATGTCCGGAGACGTGCTGCAGGTCAGCGAAGGATCCCTTTACCCTGCATTGCACAAGTTGGAGCAGGAAGGCTGGATCGCGGCCGAGTGGAAGCAGACGGAGAATAACCGGCGCGCGAAGTTTTATTCGCTCACCCGCCTGGGCAGAAAGCAACTCGAATCGGAGGCGGCGAACTGGCAGCGGCTGTCCTCGGCCATCTCGCGCGTCATCCAGTTTTCAGAGGGTTAGGAGAAGTCATGCGCATGGAACACTGGTGGTTCACGGCGCGGTTGCGGCTGAGGTCTATTTTGCTCGGCCGCCGGGTGGAGCGGGAGCTCGATGAGGAGCTGCAGTTCCACCTGGAGCACAAAATCGCGGAAGGCCTGGCCAATGGGCTTTCCCCAAAAGAGGCGCGCTACGCGGCGATGCGCGCGATGGACGGGCTGGAACAACGGAAAGAGGAGATGAGAGACATGCGACGCATTCATTGGTTGACGGATTTCCTCGACGACGCGCGCTTCGCGATCCGCAGCCTGCATCGCACGTCCGGACTTACCGCGTTCGTGGTGATCACGCTCGCGCTGGGCATCGGGATGACCTCGGCGACTTTCAGTATGGTCGATGCGCTGATTTTTAGGCCTTACCCCGTGCCGCATTCGAGCGACATCGTTACTCTGGCGAGCACTACGCACGATACTAACCTCGACGATTTCTCCTATCGCGAATACCTGGACATCCGCGACAAAACGAAGAGCTACGACGGCGTGATCGCCAACGCAGGTATGGAGGCTGTCGGCTTCAGTGCTGAACCCGGAGCCACGCCACGGGTCCGGGGCGGGATGATGGTTTCCGGTAACTACTTCCACGTGCTCGGCGTGGAGCCGCGGCTGGGGCGCGGTTTCCGGCAGGACGAAGACCAAGTGCCCGGTCGCAATGCCGTGGCGGTGCTCGGGCCGGACTTCTGGAAGCACGAATTCGCGAGCGACCCAGGCGTCCTCGGCAGGACGATTCGCCTGAACGGCACGGACTTCACTGTGATTGGTGTGGCTCCCGAAACCTTCCCCGGGATGCTGGTATTCGGGCATCCCGACTTCTACATGCCGCTGGCGATGGCGCGGGTGTTTTCAACCAACCTCCAGAAGAATTTTTTCGAGGACCGCGACGATCGCGAGTTGAGTGTAAAGGCGCGCTTGAAACCGGGCACGACGCTCCAGCAGGCGCGGAATGAACTCGTCGTGCTCGCGCAGAACTTCGAGAGCGAGTATCCCAAGGTCAATCGCAGCCGCGGCGCGGCGGTATACACCCAGTTCGAAACGCGGACTCGAGAAGACCTTAACTGGAAATTCGGCGTGATCTTTGTGATCCTTGCGCTGGCGGTCCTGCTGGTGGCGTGCACCAACGTTGCGGGACTTCTTCTGAGCCGCGCCCGCGCGCGAACGCGCGAAATCGCCGTACGGTTGGCGATTGGCGCCGGGCGTTTCCGGCTCATCCGGCTGCTGTTGACGGAGAGCCTGATTCTGGCGTCCTTGGGTGGATTGGCCGGGGTCGCCATCGGGTACGCTGTCTTGCAGTGGTTTCAGAGTTTTCAGAATGTAATATTTATGACCGACTTGCCATTCTCGATCCCGTTCCGGATGGACACGCGCGTGCTCCTAATAAGCCTCGCCTTGTCCGCCTTGAGCGCGCTCCTCTGCGGGCTGGCGCCCGCGCTGCAAAGCACGCGCGTGGACCTGGTGAATGGACTCAAGTCGGCCGACGTGGATGTGCCCGGTCGCAAACGCCTATGGGGACGGAATGTGCTGGTGGTGGCTCAGGTTTCCACGTCCCTGATGCTGCTGACCGCGGCTTTCCTGATGGTCCGGGGTTTCCAGCATACCTTGTTGGAGGGCACCGGTTTCGCGAAAGATCATCTGCTGATGGCCAGCTTCGATCCGCGTCTGGTGCAGTACAACGCCGCTCAGACGCAACAGTTCTATAAGCTGCTGGCCGAGCGTGTGCGGCAAGCGCCCGGAGTTCAGAGCGAGGCTCTCACCCAGAACATTCCGCTCGGAACCGACGACTTTGACGGTATCGCCTTCGTGCCGGACGGATTTCAGATGCCGCGCGAACGAGAGAATTTTAATTCGACGATGGATACGATTGATGAAGGATACTTCGAGACCATGGGGATTCCGATTTTGCGTGGCCGCGGCTTCCTGGCGTCTGATACCGCGGGAGCCCCGCGTGTCGCCGTCGTGAATGAGCAGTTCGCGAAACATTATTGGCCGGGAGAGGATGCGGTGGGCAAACGCATCCGGCTCGATGGCCGCGCCGGCACGCTAGTTGAGATTGTAGGCGTCGCGCAGACCATCAAGTATCAAGGGTCCATCGAAAAGCCCATGGATTTCGTATATATGCCGCTGGCCCAGCATCCTGTCGCGCGCATGGTCTTGATGTTGCGTTCGAGCGGCGATCCGCTGCAATTGGTCCAGCCCGTGAAGGACATTGTCCGGGCGCTCGATCCGAACCTGCCGATGTTGCACACCATGGCTTACCAGGACTACTACCTGAACCAGGCTGTGGAAGGGCCACGAATTGCGATGAAGCTGGTCGGTGCCATGGGCGGGGTGGGCCTCCTGCTGGCCGTCGCCGGTTTGTATGGATTGGTGGCGTACAACGTGAGCCGCAGAACCCGCGAGATCGGCATTCGCATCGCCCTTGGCGCGGCGAGCGCGGACGTGCTGCGCCTGGTCATGGGCAAGGGCATTGTGCTGGTCGGGGTGGGAACGGTGATCGGGCTGGCGATGGGTTTCGCCCTCGAGCAGCTCATGAATTCCATGCTGTTCAACGCTGGCGGCATAGACATCCTGGCCTATATCATCGTCGTGCCGTCGTTGTTTCTGGTGACCATGCTGGCGGCCTACGTGCCCGCGCGAAGGGCCTCCCGGATTGCGCCGACCCAGGCGCTCCGATACGAGTAGTGCAGTTAGTTTGTGGACGCCAGATCCGCTATGCACGCTTACAAAAAACCCAGGGGGAGGGCAGCATTAATTGGATTGTCCTGTCGACTCTCAACCTTTAACTTTCAACTCTCAACGTTCTGATAAGGGGCTCAAGGACTTGCCGAGAGTAGCCGCAAGCCACCGGCGTTTAAGAGCGCAAGAAGTGTCAGCATTGCCACCAGGGAAAGGGCAATGCCAAGTTTCCGATCCCGCGTGCGCACAAACTTTGCCGTGATGCGCTGCGGCCCCGGAGAGAGCGGCAGGATCATTTGGCCGTTTGTTTCCGCGTGCTGCGGCGTCACTGCCTTGCCGTTCACCTCCACGCGCCACGCCGGATAGTTGAGCAGCCGCAGCCCCACTCGCAGCGGCTGGCTCGAAGTCACCCGCAAGTCTTTTTCTTCCGCACTCCAGCGCGCAATACGAACCTCCGCTTTCGGCGCGCTTGCTTCAGCATCCTCAACTGGCAGAATCTGTACCCGCGGCGTTTTTTCCGTCAAATTATAGTGATCATCACCCGCCGGATCGTATTCGTCCGTACCTTCAAAACCCTGATCGTTGGCAATCGCTTCCTGCAAGACCGGGATGTCTTCGGAATCCCACCACGCGCTCCGAACGAGAAAAGCAGCCGTCCCGCCAATAACCACGATCACGGCCGCGCCCCAGATCCACAACACGCGCCGGCGCGCCACCACAGCCGCCAGGAAATAGGCATACGGCACCGCGAGGACCGCCATCCATCTCCAGGGAAACTGCACGAAGCGCAGCTTGGGAAGGTGCTCCCAAAAAACTGCACTGGGGCGAATCATAAGAATCGTCGCCGCCGCGGATAGCAGCAGCAGCACGCGCCACAATTTTCTTGTCTCACTGCCTTCCGCTGCCTGAGCCGTTTTTCGGTGCGCCGCAATTCCCACGATCCCCGTCATCACCACGAGCAGGATCGCCACGCTCGAGGCGATCCAATTGAACACGTTATGTTCTGGATCGTTGACCATCGTGTAGAGAAAGTTGTCCGAGGGTTGCAAGCCTGACGAAAGCGCCTGCGCGATGTTCACCCAGCGTTGCTCGTACGCAGCGGGCAAAAGATAAAAACTCGTCAATCCAAAACCCAATGCCAATCCGCCGGCGCCGCGCCACAACGGCCGCAAAGATTTCTCCTCCACCGCCACCCACGCAAAAATAATCGCCACGCTGTAGCTCGCGATTACCCCGGCCGGCGCATTCGAGAGCCACACCCCCGCGAACGCCACTGCAAAAAACCCCATCGCTCGCGGCAGGGAACGCCGGCGATTCTCCCGCAGCCCGCATAGTTGCAATGCCGTCAGCGCCACCAGCGGCATCAGCGCGCACGCCAGCAATTCCGCAAAATCACTGCGCATGTAAACGATCAGCAGCGCATACGGATTTGCCGCATAACACGCCGCGCCAAAGAGCGCCGCGCTCACGGGCAGAAATCGCCGCGCCAGCGCAAACGAACAAAGTCCCGCCACCGTCTGCGCCATGACGATGAAGATTCCCGGCACCGCATTCCAGGGAAGCGCAAAGCCCAGCGTCGCCCCCAGCATCCACGACAGCGGCGGATAAAAAATAAACCGCGGCTCGCCAAACCCGTAATTCGCCCATTCCGTCCACCGCGGAAAAAAGATCCCTTCTTTCCACTGCCCCGCGGCGTCCAGCCACGAAGCAGCGTGAAATCCGAAATCGTGCCCCGAAGCGTTCCCCAGCCAAAAAGACGGCGCGATCAAGAGCAACGCCGTCGCCAGGGAAACGCCCAGCGCGAGCAGCCACCCGCGAAATCCCACGCTTACATCGATTTTGTTTGAGCGTTCGGCGGAAAATGTCATGCCGTGTTCATGCCATTGTAACTGCGCTCGAAATAAGCCGTCATTTCTCCTCCCGTCCTGTGCGGCCACGCGGCAGTTGAGCGATAATACACGCGCTCATGAGCGCCGCAAACATCGCACCCGCTCCCATTCCGATTATCGAAGCGCGCAAGCTGGAGAAATCTTACCCGCAGCCCGACGGCAGCCGCATCCAGGTTATCGCTCCCACCGATCTCGCCATCTATCCCGGCCAGGTCCTGGTGCTCCTCGGCCCTTCCGGTTGTGGCAAGTCCACTCTGCTTCGCATGTTGACCGGTCTATCTCCGGCCACCGCCGGCTCCGTCTACTGGCACGGCCATCCGGTCGGTGACGAATCGCCTAACGTTTCCATTGTCTTTCAAAGTTTCGCGCTCTTTCCCTGGCTCACCGTTCTCGAAAACGTCGAAGCCCCTCTCGAGGCCCGCGGCATGCCTCCCGTCGAACGCCGCAAGCGCTCCCTGCGCATCATCGACGCCGTCGGCCTCGACGGTTTTGAGATCGCCTACCCCAAGGAACTCTCCGGTGGCATGAAGCAGCGTGTCGGCGTCGCCCGCGCCCTCGTCGTCGAGCCCGAAGTTCTCTTCATGGACGAACCGTTCTCCGCGCTTGACGTCCTCACCGCGGAAACCCTCCGAGGCGAGCTCCTTGAGCTTTGGCTCGGCCACAAAATTCCCACGCGCGCGATTTTCATCGTTACTCACAATATCGAAGAAGCCGTCGTCCTCGCAGACCGTATCATCGTTCTCGGACGCAACCCCGCGCACATCCACGCGGACTTCAAAGTTGACCTTTCGCATCCGCGCGACCGCAAAGGCCCCCACTTCCTCGAGTTGGTCGATTCGATCTACCGCATCCTTACGCAGCCAGCTCACAAGGACGATACCGCTCCGCCTCGCACCTTTGGTCCCGGAACGCTAACGCGGTCGAAGACCATCATGCTGCCACATACCCGCCCCGGCGGCATGGCCGGCCTCTTGGAGATTCTGGCCGACCACGGTGGACGCGTTGATCTCCATCGTCTCGCCGATGAACTGAGTCTCGAGGTTGATGCACTCCTTCCGACTGTGGATACTGCTGTTCTCCTCGGAATGCTTCGCGTCGAAGAAGGCGACGCCGTCATCACCGCGGAGGGCCAGGCATTTGCGCAAGCCGATATTCAGGCGCGTAAAGCGATCTTTCGCAAAGCCGCTCTCGCGAATGTTCCGCTGCTCCGCCAGATGGAGCAAGCGCTCAAAGCTAAATCCAACCGCACTCTGTCCGAAGAATTTTTCCGCGACCTGCTCGACGAGCACTTTGGTGAGGAAGAATCCCGCCGCCAGCTCGAAACTGCCATCCAGTGGGGCCGTTACGCCGAAATTTTCGATTACGACGCCGCCACCGGCAAGCTAACGCTGACCGAGGCCTGACGCCCCCGTGCCGGATCTCACTCCCTCGACTGCCCAGGCCACGCCGCTCCCTCCGACGGTGACGCGGCCCGCCGGCTCGCGCTGGAGCTGGGCGTTCCTCATCGATATCGGCGTTTTTTTATTTGTCTGCGCCGCGATTTTTGGCGTCTATGCCATCGGCCGCTCCTGGCTCGGTCCCGTCCATGCCCACGTCGAGATTTCGCAGAATCCCAACGTCCTCCCTCTCTACGCTCTGTATTCTCTCGCTCGAATTAGCGTCGCGTATGCGTTGAGCCTGGTTTTTGCTCTGGCCTACGGCTACGTCGCGGCCAGCTCCCGGCGCGCCGAAATCATCATGGTTCCGCTGCTGGATATTCTCCAGTCCATCCCCGTGCTCAGCTTCCTGCCGGGAGTCATGCTCGCCATGGTGGCAATTTTTCCGCACAGCCAACTCGGCGTCGAGCTCGGCTCCATCCTGCTCATCTTTACGGGCCAGGTCTGGAACATCGCCTTCAGTTTTTATTCCTCGCTCAAAACCGTTCCTCGCGAACTCCACGAAGCCGCGGTCATCTATCGTTTTAGCCGCTGGCAGCGCTTCGCCGAGCTCGACCTTCCCTTTTCCACCATCGGCCTCGTCTGGAATTCCATGATGTCCGTCGCCGGCGGCTGGTTTTTTCTCATGGCCTGCGAAATGTTCGTCCTCGGCAATCGCGACTTTCGCCTCCCCGGCCTTGGCTCTTTTCTTCAAACGGCGGCGAGCCATGGCAACACGCGCGCGATTCTCTGGGGCGTTGCGGCGATGATTGCCGTCATCGTTCTCCTCGATCAACTGGTATGGCGGCCCATCATCGTTTGGGCGGACAAATTCAAGTTCGAACAGGTCGAAAGTTCCGGCGCCGCACCATCTACTTTGCTCAATCTTATCGGCCGCGCTTCCATCGTCCTCCGCTTGTACCGCCTCATCCTTCAGCCCGTCTTCCACTGGCTCACGCTTACGTTCACTCTCGGCGCCCGCCGCGCCGCGGAAGCCTTTTCCACTCCAAAACAGAACCTCTTGCGCCGTTGGATTGGCTATCTTCTCGCTGCAGGCGTTTTAGTCGGTCTGGGATTCGCGGTTTTCCACGCGGTCCGCGAGTTGTCCGGTCTTCATCGCGAAGACTATGACGAGCTTCTGGAAAGCGCCGCGCTGACTTTCCTGCGTGTCAACACCGCGCTGATCCTCGGCGCGCTCTGGACCGTTCCCGCCGGCGTTGCCATCGGTTCGAATCCTCGCTTGGCGCGCATCGCGCAGCCGCTCGTGCAGATGGCCGCTTCCATTCCAGCCACGGCCCTCTTTCCGATTATTCTTCTTTTCCTGCTTCGCCTCCGCGGCGGCCTCGAGATTGCCGCCCTGCTTCTGATGCTCCTCGGCACGCAGTGGTACATCCTTTTCAACGTCATCGCCGGCGCCATGGCCATTCCCACGGACCTCAAGGAAGCCGCGCAAATCTACCGTTTCCGCTCCTGGGACCGCTGGCGCCACCTCATCCTGCCGGGCATTTTCCCGTACCTCGTCACCGGCATGGTGACCGCATCCGGCGGCGCGTGGAACGCCAGCATCGTCGCGGAATATTTTCATTTCCAGGGACGAATTGTTTCGACCGCCGGCCTCGGGAGCACCATCAGCAGCGCCAGCGACTCCGGCCGCTTCGACGTCCTTCTGGCTTCGACGCTCATCATGGCCACCGTCGTCGTGCTCATTAACCGCCTGCTGTGGCGCCGCCTCTATCGCCTGGCCTCCTCCCGCTTCAAGCTGGAGACGTAGTACAATCAAAGGAGCACGAATCTCTAAGAATTTCCAAACTCAAATGCCCGAATCCAAATTCACCTCCGGCGCTTCCGCGTGGAGCGACGTGGACTTTCTTCGCGCTTTCGAGGATCTATCGTTTCCCGCCGATCTCTTTCACCACCGGGAACACCTCCACGTCGCCTGGCTCTACCTAAAATCTGCCGACGCATCGCGCGCCGCAGAACGCATGTCGGAAGGCATTCGCCGGTTCGCGAATCACCATGGGGCGACGCAGAAATACCATCACACGCTTACGCTGGCTTGGATGCGCCTGGTTGCTGCCGCCTTGGTGGAAACACCTGAGGGATACACGTTCGAACGGTTCCTCATCGCCCATGCGCAACTGAAGGACACGAACCTTCTCGCCAAATATTATTCGAAAGAACTCCTGCAGACTGCCGCCGCCCGCGAAGCGTGGGTCGAACCCGACCTCCAGCCGCTCCCGGACTTAAGGATTTACCGCTGCTGCTGATTTCTTCTCCTCCGCTTTCGGCTCAGGGGTCTTTGGTTCCTGCGGTTTCTCGCCCCAGATATACTGCGCGAACCACTTTTCGTTTTCTTCCATCACCGCACGTTGTTGTTTCGGTTTGGTGATGCCGTGTCCGAATCCCTTGTACACCACCATTTTCACCGGCACACCGCGGTCCTCGAGTGCCTGCCGCAGTTCGTAGGCGTTGGGGATCGGCACGCGGCGGTCATTCTCGCCGTGTTGGATCAGCGTCGGCGTCTTGGCCTTAGCGATGTAGCTGATCGGGGAAGTCTTCTTGTAAATTTCCGGATCGTCCCACGGCGTGGCATGCAGATATTGTGCCGTGAACGGCGTGATGTCCGTATTAGCGTAGTACGTCATCCAATCGGAAATTCCCGCGCCGACGGAAACCGCCTTGAAGCGGTCGCTCGACGCGGTGATGAACGCCGAAATGTACCCGCCCTGGCTCCAGCCCATCGATCCCATGCGCTCCTTGTCCACCCAGCCTTTCGCGATCAGCGCATCCACTCCGGAAATGACATCGGCATAGTCGCCGACGCCAAGATTACGCACGTTCAGCCCGCGGAATTTTTCGCCGTAGCCCGCCGAACCGCGGTAATTTGGCCGCAGCACCAGCGCCCCCTTGGCCACAAACCGCTCGATCGGATAGTAACGGTCCGCGCCGATGATTGGCTGATCCACTCCCGTCGGCCCCCCATGAATCACCACCAGCAGGGGATATTTTTTCTTCATGCTGAAATCGGGTGGAGTGTAAAGCACTCCCTCAATCGTGGTGCCGTCCGCCGATTTCCACGAAATCACTTCGCGGTGCGCCAGCGCGAATCCTTTGAGCTGATCGCTCATCGCCGTCAGCTTCTTGCCCCGCCACGGCGCGATGCTGGACGTGAACACCTCGGCGTATTGATTCTCGAGCGCCGCGCGATACGCCACTTCCTTGCAATCGCGCGAAAGCGAAAACGAGAAGGCCGCCAGGTGATCGGGAGCGCTTAATTTCTCGATCGCCTTCGTCTCCGGATTCAGCCGGAAGAGATGCGCATAGGTCTTCTGTTCCGCCGCGAAATAGATTCCATCCGGTCCCCAGCCGATGAGTCCCGGATCTTCATCAAAAGTTTCCGTCAAAATCTGCGGCGTCCCGCCCTCCGCGGCCACCACCGCGATCTTCGTATTCGTGTAGTAGTAATATTTCGCGCCCGCCGCTGTTTCGAACGCAATCTTTTTCCCATCGGGCGACCATTTCGGATTTGTATCCGGCCCGGGCGTGCTCACAATTTTCTTCACCACGCCGTCACTCAGCACCACCACGTACAGGTCCGCTGTTTCCGAAGAAATCAGGTCGGCATCTCTCTGCGCGCTAAACGCGATGCGCGTTCCGTCGGGCGACCACGAAAACTCTCCCACGCTGAATCTATCGCCGTCCGTCAGCCGCTTCGGTTCCGCCACAGGTGCGCCACCGCCGGGAACCTCAGTGGTCCAAAGATGCATCATCTGGTAGTCAGCGTGAACCACCGAATATTCGCCGTATTTTTCCTTACGGTCCTTCAGCGTTTTCGGCTCCGGATCCGTCATCGAAAAAGCGATTCGTTTCGAATCCGGCGCCCACTCCAACGCGTTGACGTCGTTTTCAACCTTGGTGAGTTGCTGCGCTTCGCCGCCATCGGCAGAAATCGCATAGAGCTGTTTCTTGCCGTCGGGCGTTCCCGTGATTTGTCCCGGCCGGTCGGAAAGAAACGCGATCCATTTCCCGTCCGGTGACCACCCCGCGTTGGTGCTCGATTTTTTTGCGGACGTCAGCGCATGCGATTCGCCCGTGGCGACGTCGGCGATCCACAAGTTTCGTTCGAACGCATTCTCTTCCCAATTCGTCTTCTGCAGCTCGTAAACCACGCGCATCCCATCCGGCGAAATCTTCGGATTGAACGCAGCTTTCCATTCCAGCGACTGGTCGATGGTGGGCGTCGCCGAAGCCGCTGCCTGCGCGGCCTTCCCCGTCTCCTGCGCCCCAGCGGAAAGCACCAGCAACCCGTACGCCGCCAACGCAACAGGGATCAAAGCCACCTTTCGCATTTCTGCATACTCCCATCTATTGCAAAGAGACGTGAACTCATTACCTGCGGTTCCAGCGGGTGAATCCGATGAACAGAACAATTCCCACGACGGCAAATCCCAGGTAGATGTGCCAGCCATGCAGCAGCGTTGCAGACGCAATCGCGCCTGCGGCGGACAGCACCAGCAAAAGGGCAGCTTTGCCCTTCGTTAGTTGCCTCTGTTCGGCCACTCGCGTTTCACTTCTCGCCTTGGCGATGCCACACTCGGCACCGCGCCGGCGCTGCCTCCTGGCCTTAAGTTCTCGCCAACTCGCGGCTCAGGTAAATGATCTGCCCTACATGATGATACGCATGCCCCGCACAACGCACGAAAATTTGGAAACGATCCGCGGCTTCCGGCTCCCGTTCGGCCGTATACGCCTTTCCCCAGTCTGCCGCGCTCTGCTTTCGAATCGTCGCCGCCACCATCGCCATCGTGCGGTCAAACGCTCCCAGCGCTTCGTCCTTCCGCGGTGGCTGCCCGTCCGTGAACTCCCGGTCGCGGTCGCGCACGTATCCCGTCTCGGCAACGCGAGCTCCGATGTAATAGTTCAGATTGCCGGTCATGTGCAGCACCAGGTGTCCAACGCTGTTCCCGTAAGGGTATGGCTTGCGCCAAAACTGTTCGTTCGAAAGCGGGCCCACCCACTTATGCAACTCCGCCGCAATATATTCGTAATAGGCGGTCAGCCCCGCAACCACCGTTTCGTTCACTTCCGGCATGAAGGAAGACCTCTTTGCACCGATCCTGCGAGTTACCTGAATGAACTCCCGCGCCGCCGGGCTTATTCCCCCGAGCGCGGCGCTCCACTCTGGCCATTCCTCGTACCGGACTTTTTTCCGCCGTTTCCAATCGAATCCCGGAACGCCGACAATAGCCTCTCTCAGCAAAATGTCAAGCAATTCGCTTTCGTCCGCGTCTTTCAGGAGGCTTCGACGCCACGGTATTGAGTTTTTCCTGGTCCGCTTTTTCTCTGTGCTTAGGGGCCCCTCCCACTTTTTCCACAATCCTCGGTAGGGGGTCCTTCCGTACTATTGACCCTGTAACTACCCCCCGCCGAAACTGGGTGCAGGATGGCTCGCTACTCCTCTTTTCTCGGGCGTCGAGTCGAGGTGCAATATCGCGCCGGCGATATCCTTCTGCCCGCCTCCGGCATTTTCGTCGCCGATTCCGGCCGTTCCATCTTCCTCGAACAGCATTTCGAACAGCGCGGACAGCAAAAGCACTTCCGATGGGAAATCCCTTACCAGTATTTGGTACGCATCGAAGAAAAACCCGATGCCGGCGCTTCCGTAAACGGCGTCTCCGCTACCGCCGCTCCCCAATCTGCCTCCGAAGCTCATGTTGCGTCCAAGCCTGGCGACAAGCCTCTCAGTGCCGCCGCTACCGCTTCGGTCGGTGGCGCCCCCAGTGTCCTCCCTCTCCCCCGGCGTCCGAAGACTGCTTGATCAACGCCGTCGGCGCCCTATCAAACCTCAGCTTCCCTACCCTTTATAAGTAAGCTCAGTAAGAGACCGAGGACCATTGTCCTTTGCACAACGTAACGCTACTCTGCCAGTTGAGTGATCTCTCCCGGGAACAATTAATGACAAGCTCATCCGTATCCTCTACACCGCCCGATTTCCAGGCGTTATTTCAATCAACGCCCGGGCTGTATCTTGTTCTCGCGCCGGACTTCACCATCAAGGCCGTTACCGACGCCTACCTCCACGCCACCATGACCAAGCGCGAAGATATCCTGGGCCGCGGCGTCTTCGAAGTCTTCCCGGACAATCCCAATGATCCTTCGGCCACCGGCGTCCGCAACCTGCGCACCTCCCTGCAGCGCGTGCTCCAAGATAAAACCTCCGACGCCATGGCGGTGCAGAAGTACGACATCCGCAAGCCGGAATCGGAAGGCGGCGGCTTTGAGGTGAGATATTGGAGCCCGGTCAATTCCCCCGTCCTAGGGCCGACCGGAAAAGTCCTCTACATCATCCACCGCGTCGAGGACGTCACGGAATTCATTCGCCTCAAACACCAAGAACTGGCGCAGGAAAAAGTTGCCGAAGAGCTGCGCACGCACGCGGGCCAAATGGAAGCGGAGATCTATCAGCGCGCGGCGGAAGTCCAGGAAGCCAACCGCCGCCTGGAGGCCACCAATCAGGAACTCCTGAGCGCAAAGGAAGAAGCCGAGCGCGGCAGCCGGTTCAAGGACCAATTCCTTTCCACCATGAGTCATGAGTTGCGCACCCCGCTCAACGCCGTCCTCGGTTTTTCCGATCTGCTCGCCGACGAAGCCTACGGCCCGCTCAACGATCGCCAGCGCCGCTACGTCGAGCACATTCATACCGGCGGCAAGCACCTCCTCACGCTCATCAGCGACATTCTGGATTTATCCAAGATTGAAGCCGGCCGCATGGAATTGACCAACGAAAGCCTGCGGGTGGAAACGATTTTTGGCGAGGTCCTTAGCGTGATGCGGCCGCTGGCGGACAAGAAATCGCAGTCCTTATCGAAAAACTCCCAACCCGGCTTAGTCGTGCGCGCCGATTCCGTCAGGATCAAGCAAGTGTTGATGAACCTGCTCGGCAACGCTATCAAGTTCACTCCAAAAGGCGGCAACATCGAACTCAGAGCGCACTTGGCCGGCGGACGCGTTCGCGTCGAAGTGCGCGACGATGGGCCTGGCATCCCTCCCGCCGAACAGCAGCGCATCTTCGAAGCCTTCTATCGTCTTCATGAATCCGGCAAGAAAACCGAGGGCACGGGCCTTGGCCTTGCCATCACTCATCGCCTGGTCGAATTGCACGGTGGCCAGCTCACTTTGGACAGCGAAGTAGGCAAGGGAAGTTGTTTCTATTTCTCTCTTCCCGTTGCTGTGGCGATTCAAGCTGCGCTTCCCCATCCGGCACCGCCGGCTGGGACTCGCGTCCGCCTGCCACGCGTCCTGGTCATTGAAGACGATCGCGCCGCCGCCCAACTCATTCAAACGCAATTGGTCTCGGCCGGCTATGAAACGCTAGTGTGTCCAGAGCCGCAAAACGCTTTGGAACTGGCCGTGCAGTTCCAGCCCGGCGCCATCACTTTGGATATCGTCATGAAGCCGAAAAACGGCTGGGAAGTTTTGTCGCAGTTGAAGCGTGACCCTCGCACTTCGCATATTCCCTTGATCGTCGTGTCCATGGTCGATCAACCCGGCATGGGAACTTTATTCGGTGCCGACGAATATCTCGTCAAACCAGTGGATAAGGCCACTCTCCTGGCAGCACTTCAACGTCGCGCCGGTATTCACCCGTCGCCGAAGCGAACGCGCCCCATCCTGGTCGTCGAAGATGACACCGCCACCCGCGAGTTCATCGTTGAAATGCTGACTGCCCAGGGTTACGCCGTCGCCACGGCCTCGGATGGCGCGCAAGCCCGCGCCCAGGTCGCCGCGAACAAACCCGAACTCGTACTCCTCGATTTGGTGTTGCCCGGAGCTAGCGGTTTCGAACTCCTCGGGGAATGGCGCGCCAGCCCCCGCACCGCCGATCTTCCCGTCTTCATCCTTACCAGCAAGGATTTGACCCCGGACGAGCAAAGATTCCTTCGCGCTAACGCCGAATCCCTGCTGCGCAAACAAGAACCGTGGCAAGAAGCACTCATCAAGCAGCTCAGCCGGGTGGTTTCCTTGGCTCCACCGGAGAAGGTCTGATGCATCGTATTCTTGTTGTCGAAGACAACGCCCTTAATCGAGAGCTGCTTTGCGATTGGCTCGAAGCGCAAGGGTACGCTGTTCTTAGTGCGGAGAATCTGGGCAGCGCGCAACGCCTGCTCCATGGCCAGCAACCTGACGCCGTCTTGCTCGACGTGCAGCTGGGCAATGAGGACGGACTTTCCCTCGCCACCTGGATGCGCCAGCAGCCGGGATTCTCTGGCATCCCCGTCATCGCGGTAACCGCCCACGCCATGGTGACCGAACAACAACGATTCCTGCAGTCCGGCTGCAACGCTTGCATATCAAAACCCATCGATTTCAAATTGCTCAGCCGGGAACTCGATAAATGGCTGGTCCCCAAGCAGAATCTACCCTCCCGCGTCTGACCCTCTGGTCCTCTGCCGTCTGATCCACCCAGTTGTGCTCTCTCCATCGTCGCTGCTTCCATCTCGCAATTCGGCTACAATCGTCTCCTCTTTCACCGACATCACCGAAGCGCTTTACGCACGTTGCTTTCGAGGAGGCATTCTTTGGAATCCGCCGCAGCTCCCAAAAAAATTGGACTTATTGGTCTCGGCCTGATGGGTCGCCCTATGGGCATGAATCTGATCAAGGCTGGCTACACTCTTACCGTCTGGAACCGCACGGCCTCGCGCGCCGAGGAACTCGTTGCCGCAGGCGCGAAACTCGCCAAATCTCCGCAGGAAGTCGCCGCTTCCTCGGACTTTCTCCTCACCATGGTCAGCGATCCTCCCGCCCTCGAAGAAATTCTCTGGGGACCGAGCGGCGCCATGCTGGCGCTGCAGCGCGGCAGCACCTACGTCGATTCCAGCACAATTTCTCCGGCGCTTGCCCGCAAAATTGCCGCCGCCTGCGCGGAACGCGGCGTGCGTTTTCTCGACGCGCCCGTGACCGGCGGAGATTGGGGCGCCAAGAAAGGTGAGCTGATTTTCATGATCGGCGGTGACGCGGCTACGCTGAAAGACGCCGAGCCCATCCTCAGCGTGATGGGCAAGAAGCTTTTTCACCTCGGCCCTCACGGCGCCGGGCAAACCATCAAGCTGGCGATGAACCTGATCCTCGCGCTGCAGGTCGATGCCCTCGCCGAAGCTCTCGCTCTTGTTACCGGCGCCGGCCTTCAGGGCGAAAAGCTCGTCGAAGTCCTGCAATCCAGCATGGCCCGCTCCGGTGTCCTGGACGTGAAGGCGCCGAATCTGCTCAAAGGCGAATACGTCCCGAGCTTCCCTCTGCGCCTGATGCACAAGGATCTCGGCCTCGCGCTTGACCTCGCCAATCAGCTCGGCGTCGCTTTGCCTGCCACCGCCGCCGCCCGCGAGACCTACAACTACGTCAAAGGCGCGTCCAAGGAAGACCTCGACTACTCCGCCGTCATGAAATTCTGGAAACGCTGACGCACTCTCGATCACACTGATACACTTCCCTGCTGTGGAGGTCACTCATGAGCGCGCCTGATCCGGCAAAAGTCCAGAAGTTCCGCGAGCACCTTCACCAGGAGTGGACCGGCGACAGGACCGTGGCCGCTTGGCGCAAATGGCACGCCCAGATCGCCACGTTCACGCAGGGCGCTACCAAAGCCATTATGGAGGCCGCCCATCTTCGCCCCGGCATGCGCGTTCTCGATCTCGCCAGCGGCGTCGGCGATCCTGCGCTCTCCATCGCCAGGGAAGTGGCTCCCTCCGGTCGCGTGACCGCGACCGACCTGGGCCCGGGCATGATGTCGCTTGCCGAAGAACTCGCTCGCAAAAAAGGCCTGACCAACATCGAATTCCGCGAAGCCAACGCCGAGTCGCTCCCCTTTGCGGACAAATCCTACGACGTTCTCACCTGCCGCTTCGGCGTCATGTTTTTTCCCGATCTCCCCAAAGCGCTCCACGAATGCTACCGCGTGCTCAAGCCCGGCGGTCGCGCGGCGTTCGTTGCCTGGGGAAAAAAGGAGCAGCCCTTCTTCACCACCACGGCAGGCATCGTCCTGAAACACGTTCCGGTGCCTCCTCCTCCCCCCGATCCGGATGCCCCGAGTCTCTTCATGTTCGGCGAACGGGACCGCCTGCGGCGCGCGCTGGAAGCGGCTGGCTTCAGCAATGTCCATGAGGAAGACCGTATCGTCGCCGGGCGTTGGGCATCATCCGTCGAAGAATACTGGGAGCAGTTCACCGAAGTCGCTGCGCCCTTCCGCCCGCTCATCGACCAACTCACTGCCGAGAAAAAAACTCAGGCCAAAGCCGAAATTCTGGCCGCGCTCAAGAAATTCTGGAACGGCAAGGAATTAAATATGCCTCTCGAAATCGTTATCGGCACCGGAATCCGGCCCTGATCCTTCCCCGCGAATGCCGGGGCCAAACAGCCTCCCGGGTTTGGTGCCATTAACCTGAAAATGAAATATCAAACTGTTGGCTATGGCCCTTAATCGATATGACAAATTGGGTTGCTTCTTCTTGTCCCCTCCCTGGAAGCCTTTGTAGAATAAATAGTTAGGCAGAGTCGTCCGGGCTGTCCCGTTTTGGGGCGACCTCCGTCTGACTCACGGTTAGCGCACAGCCCTGGCGAATCGGTGAGCCGAATATGGTCCGTTCGCGATTTCTAAAAGATCTCGCTGCTCTTGCGGTCTTGGCCGCAGTCTACTTTGCGGCCGGCAAGCTTGGGCTAAAACTGGCGTTTGTGAATGCCAGTGCCACCGCCGTTTGGCCATGCACGGGCATCGCGCTCGCCGCCTTCCTCATCCTCGGCTACCGCGTATGGCCCGCCATTCTGGCCGGGGCGTTCCTCGTAAACTGGACCACTGCCGGTTCCCTCGCCACCTCGCTCGGCATTTCTGTGGGAAACACCCTCGAAGGTGTGGTCGGTTGCTATCTGGTCACTCGCTTTGCTGCCGGCCGGAAAGTCTTTGAACGGGCGCAGGACGTTTTCAAATTTGCCTTCCTTGCTGGCGTGGTCGGCACTGCCGTCAGCGCCACCATCGGCGTCACCACTCTGGCACTGGCGGGATTCGCCAGTTGGGCCATTTACGGCTCCATCTGGTCAACCTGGTGGCTCGGGGACGCAGTCGGCGCTGTGGTCGTCACTCCCTTAGTGATCCTCTGGTGGGAGAATCCCCGCCTGCATTGGACTCGCAAACAACTCATCGAGCTGGCTCTCTTATTTCTAGGGCTTATTTTCACCGGTTGGTTCGTCTTCGGCGGCCGTTTTCAAGCCTCGCTGAAAAACTATCCCTTGGAATACCTTTGCATTCCTTTTTTGATTTGGGCGGGGTTCCGGTTTGGCCGCCGTAAAACGGCCACTGTCATTTTCTTGTTGGCGGCGATTGCTACTTGGGGCACGTCGCACGGGTTTGGCCCATTTGGAGGAGAGTCTCAAAACACTTCTCTGCTGCTGTTGCAATCCTTCATTGGCGTCATGGCCGTAACGGCCATGACGCTTGCCGCCGAATTTACCGAACACCAGCGCACCGATGAATACGTGCGCCAATTGGCGGTCACCGATCCGCTCACCGGGCTCGCCAACTACCGGAGGCTTCTCGACGCTCTTGACTCGGAAATCAAGCGCTACGACCGCGCCGGGCGCCCCTTTGCCGTAGTGCTCCTCGATATGGACGGCCTCAAGATGATCAATGACACCTACGGTCATCTCGTGGGAACCGAAGCCATTTGCCGCCTGGCAAACATTCTTCGCATTCATTGCCGCGCCATGGACACCGCTGCGCGTTACGGAGGCGACGAATTCGTGCTCGTCCTCCCGGAAACGGAGGCCCCAGACGCCCTTCGTGTTGCCAATCGAATTGCCGAACGTCTGAGCACCGATGGCGACGAGCCGCCCGTCACCGTCAGCACCGGCACAGCGGTCTACCCCCACGATGGCAAGACCATCGACGAACTGCTCGCTGCTGCCGACCACGTCCTCTACGTCAAAAAAGGCTCCCTCAAAAAGAAATTGCACCAGCCGACTTGAAGCTATCTCCGATCTCATTTCGTGGTGCGCCGCGCATCCTCCCAGCCCGTACCTCGAATGCGAAGATGAAGATAGCGGAGCCGGGACTCCGCCCGCGCCCCGGTGAGAGCTACGAGGCCTTTCGCTTCGGGGATGTTTTTTGCAATTGCGCGATCAGATCGCTCGCAGCCGCAGGAGCCCGGACTTCCGATTCCTTGATGATTTGGGCCGCCGTCACGGCATGCCCGTAGAGCTTGCGGTTGGCGTCATTGTCCGGGCGTAGCGTTGAGCCTTCGAGGGAGATTCCTGCGAACACCCCTCGTGCCCGTGAGTAACTCAGAATCTCGGATCGCATATAAGCGTCCGTATCCGCCGCCGCCGTGCGTCCTACTGGTCCCGCCGCGACCGACGCATCCGCGCCAAGCTTCACCTTGCTGTGCAAGAGGCTGTCCGCTCCGCGATCGTTCATTACCAGAAGGACGAAATCAGTTGCTTCGCCGCCAATCTGCAAGCCGATGCTGCCCCCTTCCAGCGCATACATCGCCGGTGCACCCCACGGACCTGAAAAATCATGGCCGGTGCGGCAGACCATTGTCCCGCGTCCGTAACTGCCTCCCACAACAAAGGCTGCTTTGAGCACCGATGGCATCACGATCACGCAGCGCGCCTTGTCCAGCAGCTCCTGCGGAATGTTGTCGGGGACTTTGAGAATTTCCTTCAAGACCGTGTCGGCATTTCGTAGACGGTCTTGCTCCGCTTTTGCTTTGTCCGCGTCTCTTGCGAAAGAGAGCGGAGCCAGCGCCAGCATTCCGATCATCGTCACAGTCCAGGGCTTGTTAAGCTTCATGACGTTTCCCTCCTAAGACAAAATTGCTTTCGATTTCGATGCAGGAAGTGTTTCTAATTAACCGCGTGCAATTCTGGTCGCAGAAATTAGAGCAACGAGTCGGCCAAACGAGGAACTAATCAATAAGTGGAGCGGGCTCATACAAATAGGAGCGGCATTCTTCTTTTCCTAGAGGAGTACTGGGACCTGTAATTTTTTCGCAGTGACCGGTTCTTTCTCGGCGTTGTGGCCCCTGGACAGCTTCGAGATGCGCCTCATCTTTGGGCCGGTATCATTCAATTTTCGCGTTGGCGTACGCGTCCGCGCCCATCAAATGAATCGAAACGTACGGCTCGTCTCCCACTACCCAGCTGTCATGCCCCGGCGCGATGTAAAACACGTCTCCAGCCTTCATCTCAAACACCCGGCCGTCATCCATCGCCGCCGTAGCGCGCCCGGAGACCACCATTCCCACATGCTCCACCGCGCAACTCTTCGCTCCGACCGCGCGCCCCACATGCTCTGACCATTTCCATCCCGGTTCATAGGTCGCCCGCCCGATGGTCATTCCGCCCAGCCGCACCAACTCGAATTTGCCTCTCTCAAACGTGCGAATCTCATCCGGCTGCTCGAATCGCTTCAGGATCACTTCCAGCATGGATTGCTCCTTCCCCTCTTCTCATTAGAGAGGAATCGGCCTGCTACGTTGCCATCCAAATTGGACACAATTATTCTTCACGAACTGCCTCGCCGTCCCAGGGCCCATTTTCCCGGCCCGCTGTACGCCAGCATCAGCAGACCTCCCATGATCGCCAGATTTTTTCGAAAGTGTGTCTCCTGCATTGCCGCCATCATGTCGCTCGCCGCCCAATAGTTGTGGAAGATCACCGTCACCGCCGTCGTGTACCAGAACATCACAAACGCCGCGATCCGCGCCTGGTATCCCGTCACCAGGCAAACTGAACCGGCTACTTCAATCACCATCGCCACAGCCAGCAGCATCGGAATCATCGGCAAGTGCCTCGTGCTCATGTACGCCACGTTCCCGGACCATCCAAATACTTTCCCAATCCCGCTGGTCGCGAAAATGTAAGCCATCATCCAACGTCCGAGCAGCGGAACAACCGGGTGATCGAGGATCATTGTGCCTCCCTCCACATTTCAAGTTAGCATCCAACTATGTCGTAAGCTGACATAGTGGTGCGATGAAATAGACGAGCGCCATCGTCGACCGTTAGCAGTGCCGCTCTTACAACTGACACGACACTGTTCGGAGAGCCAGAGACAGTCAAGCGAAGTAGCCGCAGAGGCATTTCGATAGCGGCTCAAAAAAGTTGCTGGATTCGCAAGAGTTCCGAAGTCTCTGCCTTACCTTGACCTTTTGCCCACGACTCCGCAAACTCTAGTCTTTTCGCCTTCCCCTGAAAGGGTTCGCCGAGTCGCAAGACCATGCCGGAAGAAAAAGGACTCCTTATCGTTTACACCGGACCGGGCAAGGGCAAGACCACTTGCGCGCTCGGCACCGCGTTTCGCGCCGTGGGCCAGGGCCTCAAAGTCCTTATGGTTCAGTTCATCAAGGGTTCGTGGCACTACGGCGAGCTCGACGCCGCCAAAATGCTCGGCGACGACAAGTTTGAAATCCGTCCCATGGGCCGTGGCTTCGTCAAAATCGGCGGCGTCGAAACCGATCCCGCGGACATCAAGCTGGCGCAAGAATGCTGGCAGGCCGGTCGCGACGCCCTCTACAGCGGCAAGTACGACCTCGTCGTCCTCGACGAAATCAACTACACCATCAGCTACAAAATGCTCGACGCCGCTGAAGTCGTCGAAGCGCTGAAGAACCGTCCCGAACGCGTCCACGTCATCTGCACCGGCCGCAACGCCCATCCCCAGATCGTCGAGCTCGCCGACCTCGTCACCGAGATGCGCGAGGTGAAACACCCCTACACCAAGGGTATACTGGCTCAGCGGGGGATCGACTACTAGAGGGTGGATGTTGGAGAGTAAAGGTTCAAAGCCCGGACCAGCGCAGTTTTTTTTTGCTCAACTGAAGACTAATAACTGAAAACTGACAACTTTCTTCCATGGCTTGGTTCAAGCGCGACAAAAAATCGATCGAGCAATCCACTCCGCCCGAGGAGCGCCGCGTGCGCACCGAAGGCCTGTGGGTCAAGTGCGAATCCTGCCGCACCATCGTCTTCCGCAAGGACCTCGAAGCGAATCTTTTCGTCTGCCCCAAGTGCCAGTTCCATTTCAAAATGAACTCCAAGCAGCGCCTGGAAATGCTTCTCGACGGGCGCTGGACCGAGCACGATGCCGGCATGACCTCCACCGACCCGCTCAAGTTCGTCGACACCAAGCCCTACGCTGCGCGTCTGAGGGAAGCCAAGAAAAAACTCGGCATGAATGACGCGGTGATCACCGCCGAAGGCCAGCTCAGTGGCCGGCCCGTAGTTCTTTGCGCCATGGAGTTTGGCTTCATCGGCGGCTCCATGGGCGCGGTGGTCGGCGAAAAAGTCACGCGTGGAATCGAACTCTCCATCGAAACCCGCCAGCCGTTCATCGCCGTCTCCTGTTCCGGCGGCGCGCGCATGATGGAGGGCACCATCAGCCTCATGCAGCTCGCCAAAGTTTCCGCCGCGCTCGCGAGGCTCGACGAGGAAAAGCTGCCCTATATCTCCGTGCTCACCGATCCCACCACCGGCGGCGTCACCGCCAGCTTCGCCATGCTCGGCGATCTCAACATCGGCGAACCCGGCGCGCTCATCGGTTTTGCCGGCCCGCGCGTCATCGAGCAGACCATTCGCCAAAAACTCCCCGAAGGATTTCAGCGCTCCGAATTCCTCCTCGAACACGGTTTCCTCGACGCCGTCGTCCACCGCAAGGAGCTCAAGTCCTTCATCGCCAGCTCCCTCGACTTGCTCTTGAGCTGAGATGAAATGAACTACGAGGCCTCGGTTCGCTACCTGCTCTCCCTTGGAAGGGAATTGGCAGCTCCAACGCAAGCCGCCGCCACGAAGTTCGACCTCGAAAACATCACCGTCCTCGCCGAGCGCCTTGGCCGCCCTGACCGCGCTTACCCCACCGCCCACATCGCCGGCACCAACGGCAAAGGCTCAACAGCTGCGTTCCTCGAATCCATCCTTCGCCACGCGGGCTTTCGAACGGGATTAAATACCTCGCCCCATCTCGAAAAAATCAACGAACGCATCCGCATCAATGGAGAGGAGATCAGCGACCAAGCCTTCGCCGAAACCCTCAGTTACATCCATGCGCTGATCGAAGAGCTCCTCGCCGCAGGCAAACTTCGCGCCCACCCGACTTATTTCGAATGCGTAACGGCCATGGCTTTCGAATATTTTGCCCGCGAGCGCGTAGACTTCGCCGTCTTCGAAGTCGGCCTGGGCGGCCGCCTCGACGCCACCAACGTCCTTTCACCGCTCGTCACCATCATCACCCGCATCGATTTCGACCACGAGAACTTTTTGGGCCACTCGCTGAACGAAATCGCGGCGGAAAAAGCGGGAATCCTGAAGCCTGGAGTGCCAGCGGTCCTTGCCGAGCAGCGGCCCGAAGCCCGCGAAGTGATTCTTGCTCGCGCCACGAGTCTCGGTTGTCCGGTCGTCGAGCCGGCGCAAATCTTTCGCATCGATCGTGAATCCACGCGAGGGGGCAGCGTCCGCGCGCGCATCATTGAAACAGTCTCCGGCAAGATTTTCGAAATCGCCCCGAGCCTTCCCGGCCGTTTCCAGCTCCAGAACGCTCTGAACGCTATGGCCGCCGCGCGGCTCCTGCAGAACCGCGGCTTTCAAATCCCCGATGATGCGGTCACGGGGGGAATCGCAAACACGGTCTGGCCCGGCCGCCTCGAAAAATTGCACTCCAGCCCGGACGTTTACCTCGATGGCGCTCACAATCCCGCCGCCGCCCGCGAACTCGCTCATTTCCTCGAACAGAATTTCTCTGGCCGCAAAATCTGGCTGATCTACGCCGCCCTGCGCGACAAAGCTGTCGACGAAGTCGCCGGCTTCCTCTTCCCCCACGCCGCGGAAGTCATCTTCACGGCGCCGCGCACCTCGCGCGCCGTTTCCGCCACGCAACTCGCGGAAATTGCCGGCCATCTTGCCGCGCGTTTTTCCGTGATGCCCGACGCCGAGCGCGCCTTCGAATACGCACTCGCGGAAGCCGCGCCCGAAGACGCCATTTTCATCACCGGCTCTCTCTATCTGGTCGGCCAGCTCCGCCAGTATTGGAAGCAGCGCGCACAAGTCGCCACGCGCTGAAAAAAACCGTAGAATATCGCCTTCGGGTTTTATCGAGCATCTGCAGCGCCGGTCCTCAGCACGGCATTCTTTGTTCGGAGACTTGGGTTTTGCAGGGGCGTCCGCCACGGCGGGACGCGGCCCCGCTAAGACAGTCGCGCTTTGAACCATTGGCCAATAGAATGAGGACAAAAGGGAAGCGGCTTGCAGGCGATCGAAAGGTAGTAATCACCCATCCTCTCGTCGGCATCATCATGGGCTCCGGCTCCGACTGGGATACCATGAAATTCGTCTCCAAAACGCTCGGTGAGCTCGGTGTTCCACATGAAACACGCGTCGTTTCCGCGCATCGCACTCCCGACCTGCTTTTCAAATACGCTTCCAACGCGGAAAAACGCGGCATCGAAGTCATCATCGCCGGTGCAGGCGGCGCCGCGCATCTTCCCGGTATGACCGCGTCGAAGACTGTTCTCCCCGTCCTCGGCGTGCCCGTCGAATCAAAAGCCCTCAAGGGTCTCGATTCGCTCCTTTCCATTGCGCAAATGCCCAGCGGCGTACCGGTCGGCACACTCGCCATCGGCAAGTCCGGCGCGGTCAATGCCGCGCTCCTCGCCGCCGCCATCCTCGGCGCGAAGTATCCTTCCATCCGGGAAGCTTTCCGAAAACTCCGCACCGAGCAGACCGGCCGGGTCCTCGCCAACCCCGATCCCTCGGTCGCTCCGCCTGCAGCGAAGAAAAAGGGGAAGCGCGCGTGACCATCGGCATTCTCGGCGGCGGACAGCTCGGCTATATGCTCGCTCTCGCGGGCTATCCGCTGGGCTTGCATTTTCGTTTTCTCGATCCTTCTCCCGAAGCCCCCGTGGGCCGCATCGCCCAGCGCGTCACCGCCGATTACACCGATCAAGCCGCGCTTGAAAAATTCTCCAGCGGCCTCGAGCTGGTCACGTACGAATTTGAAAACGTTCCCGTGGAAGCCGCCAATTTTCTGGCCGAGCGCGTTCCCGTCTATCCTCCGCCCGCCGCTCTCGAAGCCGCGCAGGACCGCCTCGCCGAGAAGAATCTCTTCCGCAAACTCGGCATCGCCGCTACCGAATTCGCCCCCGTTTCGAATTCCGGCGAACTCGACGCCGCCGTAAAAACGATCGGCCTTCCCGCCGTCCTGAAAACTTCTCGCATGGGCTATGACGGCAAAGGTCAGTGGATTCTTCGCAGCGCCGAGGATGTCGCGAAAGCGAAGTTCGAGCTGCCGCCCGTAAAACTGATCCTCGAGCGCTTTGTCCCCTTCACTCGCGAACTCTCCGTAATCGCCGTCCGCTCTCGCAATGGCGAAACCGCCATTTACCCGCTCGTGGAAAACCATCATCGCAACGGCATCCTCCGTCTCTCTCTCGCACCTGCCCCGCGCCTCGAGCCGTCCATCCTGCGCGACGCGGAAAGAGCCGCTCACCGCATCCTCGAATCCCTCAAATACGTCGGCGTGCTAGCCATCGAATTTTTCGAACGCGAAGGCGAACTCCTCGCCAACGAAATGGCCCCGCGCGTCCACAATTCCGGCCACTGGACCATCGAAGGCGCCATCACCAGCCAGTTCGAAAATCATCTCCGAGCCGTCCTCGGCTTGCCTCTCGGCTCCACGGGACCCGCCGGCCATTGCGCTATGCTCAATCTCATCGGCGACCTCCCCGAATCTTCGGAAGTCCTTGCCGTTCCCGATGCCCACCTCCACCTCTACGGCAAATCCCCCCGCCCTGGCCGCAAATTGGGCCACGTCACCCTCCGCGCCGCCTCCCCCGAACGCCTCGCCCTCCGCCTCTCCGAACTCCCCGCCTTCTTCCACCGCCCCGACTTCTGCCTCGACGCCGCCCTCGCCCCCTCCGCCTCCCTCCGCGCCTGATCTTCAGTCCGCCCTGACTCTTCGGACCGGTCACCCGTCGCGAATCACCAGTCACTTCCAGACTGGTTGCCGCCCTCCAGCCCAAATGCTACGATTTGGTGTTCGATGACCCCTGCTAATCCGCAACTGAGCACTGCCCTCCAGCCACGTGTGGGCATCCCCTGGCGCACGTCCCACGAAGAGGCCAATGGGATTGCCAACAAGCTTCAGTATTACTTTGGCGCCGTCAAGGAAGCCGCTGGCGAGCCCATCCCCATTTCTCTGCAGCTCTCGGCGGAACAGCTTGTCGCCCAAATCAAGGACCTGGACGCCTTTGTCCTCCCGGGGGCTCCAGCGGACGTAAACCCGGCGCTTTACCACGCTGCACGCCACGAAAAAACTCACTCCGCCGATACGAATCGCGAGAAAACGGATTTCGCGATCTTGGAGCACGCCTTCGCCTCCGGCAAACCCGTCCTCGCCATTTGCTATGGCTGCCAAAGCCTCAACGTCAGCCTCGGCGGCACCCTCTATCAGGACATTGCCAGCGAATTGCACACCACCATCGAGCACAGCAAAGAAGGCCTCCCGCCGGACGCAGCCGATCCCATCCATCCCGCGCGAATCGAACCCGGTGGCGAAATCGCCCAACTCGCAGCCATTTCCGGCCTGCCTAAACTTGGCGGCGCATTCGATGTGCAGGTGAACACATCGCATCATCAATCCATTCGCGATCTTGGGCACGGCCTGCGCGTTGCAGCAGTGGCACCCGATGGAGTGATCGAAGCGGTCGAGCACGAGCCGCATAAACATTGGGTCGTCGGTGTGCAGTGGCATCCTGAGCGCATGAAAGGCGATACTCTTGCCGCCGCCCTTTTCCGAGCATTGGTGCAAGCGACGCGCACAACCGTTGCGCACCGCTGAACCGCACAGCCGGGCCCGCAAGCCCGTCATTCCGAGCGAAGCGAGGAATCTCTCTTCGTCATGGCGAGTGAAGCGATATAGCAAGGTTTCGTGGACTTAAGCTTTTGACTTTCAACCGTCAACTTTTAACTTCTTTGGGGGTTTGATGATTTCTCTGGCAGGCAAGGCGGCACTTATCACCGGAGGTTCACGCGGAATCGGAGCGGCGGCAGTCAAACTTTTCGCACAAGCCGGCGCCGACGTGGTCTTCAACTACGTCAAAGCCAAGGACGCCGCAATTCAGATCCAGCAGGAAGCCGGCAAGCACGGCACTCGCGTCGAAGCGTTCAAAGCCGATGTCGGCAAGCACGCCGACAATCAAAAACTCGTCGAGCACACCATCGCCCGGCTAGGCCGCCTGGACATTCTCGTTGCCAACGCCGGCGTCTGGAACTTAGAAGACCTCCCCATCGAAAAGATGACCGAAAAGCAGTGGGACGATATGATCCGCATCAACCTCAAAAGCGTCTACTCCATCATCCACTTCACCGTCCCCCACATGATCAAGCAGAAATCCGGCAAGATTATTCCCATCAGCTCCACCGCTGGCCAGCGCGGCGAATCCCTCCATACCCACTACGGCGCTTCCAAAGGTGGCATCATCAGTCTTACCAAGGGCCTCGCTACCGAACTCGCCCGCTACAATATTCTCGTGAATTCCGTCGCCCCCGGCTGGGTCGCCACCGACATGTCCAACGCCGTGCTGGAGTCCAAAGCCGGCCAGAAGATGGCTTCCACCGTCATCCCTCTCGGTCGCGCTGCTACCGCCGAAGAAGTTGCCGGCCCGATCCTCTTTGTTGCTTCGGACCTGGCCAACTTCATGACCGGAGAAGTCATCAATGTAAATGGAGGTTCCGTCTTGTGCGGGTAAAGTCCGTCCCTGTCGCTTTTGCCATTCTCTTTGTTTGTGTGGTGTCCGCTCCAGGCGCCTCGGCCCAGAATCCCGACACCATGATGCCGGAGCAGAGCGTCGCCAAGGGCAAGCAGCTTCTCGGCGATCTCATCAATGCGCTGGGCGGGCCGGGCTATACGGAAGTCCGCGAAAGCCACTGCCAGGGACGCCGCTCGCAATTCGGTCACAACGGCGAACCTCTGCACCCAGTCTTGATCGACTTTTCGGAATACCGCCGCTACCCGGACAAAGTCCGCACGGAGTACATCTCCAAAGGCCGCAACACGATTCTTGCATCTTTGATCGGCGTCGACGGTTTGGATTTTACCCACGGCGGCATCGTCATCTCGCTCTATAATGGCGATCACGGCTGGACCTTCGATCGCAGCGGTGTAAGCGAACTACCGGCCGGCGCGATCAGCGATTTCCAGGAGCAGGTCAAGCGCAACGTCGACAATCTGCTGCGGCTGCGCCTCAAGGAAGAAGGGATTTCCATTCGCTTCGGCGGCAGCGATACCGTCGACCTTAAGCCGGTCGATTGGATCGAGATCACCGACAGCCAGGAGCGCAAGTTTCGCCTGGCCGTCGATCGTTCCACTCATCTCTTGGTTCGCAGCGTGGTCATCACCAAGGACGAAGAGACTCAGCAGATTAACGAAGACGTCTCCATCTACTCAAACTACCAATTGAAAGACAGCGTCTGGATGCCGATTCAAATCTCCCGGGAACACAACGGACGCCGCGCCGCGCAAATCTTTTACGACAGTTGTAAGTTCAATCCCGGCTTTTCCGACGATATCTTTGACAAATCGTCCCTCTCCAAGCAGGGCTCCCAAGCCCTCGTTAAGAAGAGCAAGAACTAGAAATCAGGACGGCCGCCGGAAAACGGTTTCTGCTCACGGCCATCGGGATGGCGCCGGCCATGATTACTAAGAGTAAAAATAGCTTTGCCTAAATACCCGTAACCGCCGTGTTTCATTTTGTTACATATCTACTCATTCCCCGACGCTTGTAATAAGCTATAATCGTATAGTTCAAGAAAGTACTATGCTTAGTATCAGTTGCGGCCGGCTGTCCCTGGCATGGCAACTGCATCATTTCGGTTTCTTAACCGCCCTTACAGGCTGGATCGCTGGTCCTGCCTTTGAACGAGGAAACGGTCTTGTATAAGAGTGCCCCAAGCTCCCGCACTCGCCGCAGCCGCATTGCTGGCTTCAGCATGGTCGAATTGGCTGTTTCGATGACCGTGCTCCTGATTTTGACGGCCATTGCGATCCCTTCGCTCATGCGTTCGTTTCGAACCTACCAGCTCAACGATGCGGCCACGCGCCTGTCTGACATTCTGAAATTTACGCGCTTCGAAGCGGTGCGCCGAAATAGTCTGGAGTATTGTCAGTTCAACAATCCGAGCGCCCCCGATTGGGTCGTTTGGACGACATCATCCAACTCCAGCACAAGCCCTCTGGCCACGGACAAGCAAATTCTGATAACCGGATTTGCGACGCTCCTGCCCGCGGGTGGTCCGCCGAGTCCGGGGGCCATCGCCACGGCCTTGGGTGTAAGCGTGAGTACCCTAAACGCAAACACACTCTCGGGAAACAGTGGCAAGGTAACCTTTGACGCGCGTGGCGCGATTCGCGTCGGCGGGAGTGTTTCCAACGGTGTTTTTGTGTTTTACATTGGAAGCTCGACTAATCCGGAATTTGGCTATCGCGCCGTGATTCAGCTTCCTTCCGGAAGCACGCAGATTTGGACCGCTCAGAACGGCGGAACCTGGCAACAGATCGGCTGAGGCGCGAAACAAGAGAGAGGAATGCGACGCTCATCCACAAAGCTTTGCGATGGACAAAGGGGCTTCAGCATCCTCGAGATGATGCTCGCCACCATCCTCCTGCTGGTCGGCCTTGTGGCCGTCGCGCAGCTTGTGCCGGCTTCGATCCTGATGAATTACCGGAACCGCACGAACTCCTCCGCGATGGTTTTTGCACAACGCGAACTGGATCAGATGCTCGATCAACCGATCAACCCGCCGTTAAACCAATTCACGGATGCGCTGGGAAACACCTGCCAGCTTGGCGATCCGACGGTCACCAATTCGGTGCAGGGCAGCACCGTGACGACCCTAAACAACCAGCCAATCATTGTCTTCAACTCGCCTAACCCTCCTCTAGCTCCGACGAATGGCTACGGTTTCACCTACGCGGACCCGAATGATCCCAGCGGCGCGACCTATGACCTGCGCTGGGCGGTGATCATCACCGGGAGCAGCGGTAGAGCATCCTCGAAACGATTTATCCTTGGCGTGCGGCAAGTAGGCGGCAACGGTTATTTCCAACCCATCACTCTTGATACGATGGTGGAAAAATGAATTTAGCCCCAAGCGAGGAGCGCCAGCGTGGGTTCACGCTCGTGGAATTGCTGGTCGCTCTGGGCATATTTCTTGTGATCACTGGAGCGGCGTTCAGTTTGCTGGGGACCTCGCAAAAACGCTACCAGACCGAGTCACAAGTGTTGACCTCGTTCCAAGAAGCCCGGCTCGGCCTGGACCAGATCGTGCGTGACGTCAATGATGCCGGCTTTCCGCCGCCGACGTACAGTGATGGTGTTCCGGCTCATTTTGCGAGCTCTCCGTTCGCCTGGAGCCTCGGTTCCGGCTACCCGCCCCCCGGCTCTTGTCAAATGGGCACGGCGGGAGGTGGAACTTGCACCACAGCTACTGCCGGCGACTCCGCCCCGGGCGATTTCGACCTCATCATCGAGACGAATCCGAATCCCCAAGATCCCGGCTGTCTGCCAAACTGCCCCGTTCAATGGATTCGCTACCAATTGCAGAACACCACGCCGCTGCCCACGCTCATGCGCGGGGTGGTCGGCAAGACGACGAACGGCGACCCCGATGCATTGACGGCGGGGGCGCTTGTACCTTTTGTCCAAAATATCGTAAACACCCAAGTTGTCCAAAACGTGGCAAATCCCCTAGTGGCGCAATACCAGGCTGCTTACCCGGGCATATTCCTAGGAGGGGCTCCGGTGCCGATCTTCTCCTACACCTGCGACAATTCGATTCCACCTCCTCAAACGGTTCCTTGTCCAAGTCCAATTGCGGTGACGGACAATTCACCGGCAAACATCCGCGATGTTGTGATCACGCTGATCGTGGCGGCCCCGCTCCCGGATGCGACAACAGGGCAGCCACGCCTCGTGATGTTGAGCGGGCGTGGCCGACGCATCAATCCCAACCAGTGAGGTCAACCGAGGATAAGTGAGCGCCAGGAGACAAACTCAAACGAAGCGGACCGAAGAAGGGATTGCCCTGCTGATTTCCATATTTATTCTGCTGTTGATCAGTGTTGTGGCCATTGCTTTGATCGTCGCTTCCGGGACGGAATCCTCGTTAGCGGGGAACTATCGGTCCGCGACGGGAGTTTATTATGCGGCGCTCGCGGGGCTGGAAGAGGCGCGCGGGCGCCTTTCGACGGCAAATGCCAATTCCTTCAAAACCACCGCGCCAGGCTTCCTGCCCTCTTCCGGGCCACTGGCCGTTTGCGCCCCCGTCTACGTCATCAATCCGGTTGGGGGAGAGGTCGTTTCGCCATGGGATCCCGCCTCAACCTACCCCGATACGGAATTCAACCAGGAGTTTGCCGGCATATGCTCCCTTCCCAATCCCTCGCCTAGCACACTCTCGATCTGGAACAGGAGCCCGCTGAACGGTTTGTCTTTCCCTGGCCCGCTCTACAAGTGGGTGCGCATCAACGCCGTCTCGGAGCAATCCCTCAACAACTTGGACACCTCTCCCTATGACGGCACCATCGAATCCACTCCTGTCTATTACGACGGCATGCATCTCACCGACGTCCCCGGCTCCAACCCCCAGGTGTTGGAGATCACTGCCCTCGCGGTCCTCCCCAACGGTAGCCAGAAACTGCTCCAATATCTCGCAGCTCCCATTCCTTTGAATTTTCAGGCGGCACTAACGCTGGACGGAAATGGAGTGGTGTTTAATACAACTCCTTCGAACAACTTTTGGGTGAAAGGAAATGATCAATACAGTGCTCTGAGCTGCAATCCGACGCCTCCCGCTCCGGCCGTCACGGCACTCGGGTATACCAACAGCGCCGACTACTCGGCGATTGTGAGCCAAATTCCGCCTGGCCCGCCGCCCCCTTCAGGCCGAGGAGATCACTATACAAATGGGATCGCCGCAACCCCGAACGTGGCTCAAGTCACGCCGTACCCCAATCTGACGACCGTGGCAGGTCTGAACAGTCTTGTGCAGGCGATCACGCAGAATGCGGACATACCTCCAATTACGCCTTCCGGACAACTAACCGATGCCAATAATTTCATGCCTGCTGCGATGAGTGCAACGAATCCGATGACAATCGTTGTCAACGGCGATTTGACAATCAATGGCTGGCACCACCATGGCTATGGTCTCCTCCTCGTGACCGGCGAATTGACGTTCGATCCAGACGCATTTTGGCACGGAATTATCCTAGTGATCGGGAAAGGCTGGTTCTTCGCGAATCAGGGGAGCACCACGGGTGGCCACATCGAGGGGGCGTTGTTCATTGCAAAGACCACCAATCCGTCGGGCACTCCATTGCCAATAGGTTCCCCTTTGGGAGCGTCTCGTTTTGATTTTACGTCGAGCTCTTTGACACCGTCGGGCAGCAACTACTACGGGGTCTACTACAGCAATTGCTGGATCCAGGCCGCAATGCCGAATTTGGGTTACAAGATTCTCTCCTTCCACGAAATCTCACAGTAGGAATGTCGGGGCTGCGAAGTGTTATGGCGCAATTTTCTGCTCCGCGGCCTTCGGCCGCTCTGTGCGTTCTGGTAGACGAGGTTCACGCAATTCTCCGCTTTTGGCGCTCGGACTCTTCGGGGGCTATAATGTGCGGATGCGTAATCGCCAGGAAAGCTCACCGATGCACGGGACCACGGTTCTGTGCGTGCGCAAGGACAACAAGGTCGTGCTGATCGCCGATGGACAGGTGACCATGGGCGATCACGTGATGAAGCACACCGCGCGCAAGACGCGCCGCCTTTACAACGACAAGGTGGTTGCTGGTTTCGCCGGCTCCACGGCCGACGCGATTACCCTTTTTGAACGCTTCGAAGGCAAGCTGCAGGAGTTTTCCGGCAATCTGCAGAAGGCCGCGGTCGAACTGGCCAAGGAGTGGCGGAAGGACCGCGCGCTTCGCCATCTGGAAGCCCTGCTTATCGTTGCCGACAGCAAAGGCACTTTCATTCTTTCCGGCAATGGCGATGTCATCGAGCCGGACGACGGCTTGGTGGCCATCGGTTCTGGCGGAACTTTCGCGCTTTCTGCCGCCCGCGCGCTTGTGAAGCATTCGAAACTCAATGCCAAGGATCTGGCCATGGAGGCCATGCGCATCGCCAGCGAAATTTGCATTTTTACCAACGCCAACTTTACAGTCGAAGAGCTCTAGGGGTCAGGCATGAGAACGCGACAAGCTGTTTTCACGCATCAAAGGAACCGAGCAACTCATGACCACTAAGTCTGAAAAAGAAGTGATTTACGCGCCGGGAGGCAACGGCGCCGAGCCGG
>Ga0209527_1000002_pt1 | contig 49940 bp, 35 predicted proteins | sample JacPinW_OM2H0_M2_FD_187968 | JGI IMG/M metagenome (GOLD analysis project Ga0209527, IMG submission 187968) | Forest soil microbial communities from Algoma, Ontario, Canada - Jack Pine, Ontario site 1_JW_OM2H0_M2 (SPAdes) (version 2) | ecosystem: Environmental > Terrestrial > Soil > Boreal... | reverse complement strand
AAAATAGGACATGGTTCACAAGCTGCAACAGCTTGCACCAAAAGCGCTATTTTAAAGGGTAACCCGCCAGAAGGTGGGATCTATCTTCCGAAACTGCTGACTATCGCTGCGATCTGCGATGGCGGGCGCTTGGCTTCTTTCACTATGCGTGCCACGATAATTCTCGCAATGAGCGCACTGATTTTTACAGGAGATTTACAGGAGGTTTTGCCAGGAACGCTTGCAGTCAGGGGCACCCGAGGCAGCCAGTGCGCGGTATGCGAAACTTGCAAAGGCCTTATTTGCAAGGTCTTACGCTAAGTTGTTGATTCCACGGTTGGGGACGTAGTTCAGTTGGTTAGAACGCTGTCCCTGTCATCACAAACCTCGAAAAATCTTACTATACAGCGAGCTAATCGAAATATGGCGTAACATGTGGCATCTTGTAGGACGTCACTATGCGTAGGGTTGATCTAGGAACGATTTCACATAGAGTGGTGGGATGACAAATGCGGCTTCCTCTCTTCCGATATTGCGCCGCCACCCCGACCTTAAGGAAAAGCCTCGCCTGTGAGTAGCGTTAGAATAAAAGACGTTGCCAAGTTATCGGGCGTGTCAACCGCCACCGTCTCGCACGTCATCAATAAGACGCGCTACGTCAGCGATGAAACGAAACGAAGGGTTCTAGGCGCGATTGAAAATGTAGGCTACACACCAAACATACACGCCCGCAATTTGGCCTCCGGCCGGAGCCGGACTCTCGGCCTGATCATTTCGGATATAACCAACCCATTCTTCCCGGACCTTGTTAAGTCCATTCAAGAAAGAGCGCTCGAACTGGGCTATGACGTCATTGTTCTTAATACGAATTATGAGCCTGAGCGCGACGCTCCGTACGTACAGCGTTTGCTGGAACTGCAAGTTCGTGGAGTCATGGTCCTGACGACGGAGATGGATCTCTCCGTGATCGAGCGCCTGTCGTCCCGGCGAATCGCCGTGGTCTTTCTGGACATCGGAAAGGTGGGACCACATACCAGCAACATTCGTGTGAATTATGAAATGGGGGTCCATCAGGCGGTTGAACATCTGCTTGAGCTGGGCCACCGCCAGATTGCCTTCATCGGTGGTCCGGAACATTTCAAGTCGGCGCAATTCAGGCGTCAGGCCTTCCTCAGAACGATGAAGAAGCATAAGGCGTCTTTGCATACCGAGCCGGTGATTTGCAAAGGCGATTTCAAGCTGGAAAGCGGACAGCGAGCCGTCAGAGAACTCCTGGCATTGAAGAACAGGCCGACGGCGATCATCGCCGCGAATGATTTGATGGCGATGGGAGCTTTGCGCGAACTGGGACGTGCGGGACTACAGGTGCCAAAGGATATTTCCGTGATCGGGTGCGACGACATCTGGCTTGCAAAACTGACCGATCCACAATTGACGACGATCATGATCCCGCGAGCCGAGATTGGAGCAGCTGCCGTTGAGGCGGTATTGCATACCAATTCGGGAGAGGACCGCTCCGGCCGTGAAATCAAAATCCGCACCGAACTCCTGGTCCGCGAATCGACGGGTGCCGCGCCGCGTTTGACGTAATTCCTCAGCTCATGTCGATACCGCGCCCTGCAGAGGGTGCGCCCTTCGCGGCCGAACGCGGGTTTTCGAAACCAAGGCTCGTTTAGTATTCCTGAACCAAAACTTTAGAGTTTCGGGTTTGACATCCCTAAGTAATTGCTCCTAACCTCCGCTCACAAGCAGCAATTCAAAGTTTTGATGACAGCCATCGAAAAGTAGTTTCAGTTTGGGGCGCAGTGTGGGTCTGCCTCCGTTAGCAACTCTGAAGAAAAATCAGCGTATGGGAACCCGGTACTGCACGGGGCTGATTGGCTTTGCAGGGGACTAGGTCTTTGGTGGCCAGTCGCGGCAAGGAAGGCTGCGATAAGAACGATTGGGAATGCCGATAGAGCAAAGCAAATAAATTCATTTTGTGCTTGACAGATGAAACGGCGATGGGAATAATGCAAAACTACTAGGGGACGTAAGCGGTTACGTCTGCGATTAATGTGTTTTCGGGGCTGGCTTCTATCCTTAAAGTATTCAGCGACACAGCTCAACTGTGAGGTGAAACCATGTTCGCGCGACTGGCGCAATCGAAAGGTTTTGTTCTTGGTTTAGTTTTTATTCTGTGCATCGGGCTGTGCGCGTTTGCTCTTCCCGCGCTTGCTCAAATCGGTAACGCTTCTCTCGGCGGAACGGTGATGGATCCGTCCGGGGGTGTGGTATCCGACGCCGAGCTAACGCTGACCAGCAAGGCGACGGGGTTCGAGGCAAAAGCCACATCCAATGAAAGAGGAGAGTATACCTTTCGGAATCTGACGCCGGGCACCTATGATTTGAGGATCTCCAAGTCTGGTTTCCAGAACTATGTCCAGACGGGCATCGTCGTCACCATCAACCAGTCTGCTCGTGCCGACGCCACCCTCAAGGTAGGTGCAGCGGCAGAAACCATCACGGTTGAGGGCGAGAATACGCTTATCAACTACGACAACGGAACCTTGCAGGGAGGCGCCGACCCAGAAACAATCAAGAACTTGCCGCTGGTCATTGAAGGCAAGCCGCGGTCTTCGGCGGCCTTGGCCGTACTCCTTCCTGGCGTCTCGACCGGAGGCGGTAATCAAGCCTTCCAGGCTCGCATCAACGGCGGTCAGGAATCGGGCGATGAGGCGCTCCTAGACGGTGCGACGATGCAGGAAGGCTTCATGAACCAAAGCGGCATGACAGCGATCCAGCAGGACTTCCAGATGTCGCCCGACATGGTTCAGGAGGTCAAGGTCCTCACATCGAGCTACGACGCTCAGTATGGTTCATCTACATCCGGCCAGATTACGATGGTCAGCAAAGGAGGCACGTCACAATATCACGCGGCGGCGTTCGAGTACGCCCGCAACGCGGCGCTGAACGCGGCCCAATGGGGCGCCCCGCATCGCTCCCCGGACAACGAGCACAACTTTGGCGCGAATGTTGGCGGTCCCATTAAGATCCCGTGGCTCTATCATGGAACGTCCAAGCACCATTCCTTCTTCTACTTCAACTGGGAGTCCTATCACCAGGCCGGTGGTTCCAACAGCCCCACCCTTTCGATTCCTTCGGTCCTCGAGCGAACGGGGGATTTCAGTGACTGGGGTTCACCGATCTTTGTTCCCGGAAATGCTTTCGCCGCACCTGGGGTGAACGGAGGGCTGAGCACCGGTTGTCAGGCAGCACTTAATGCGGAAGGGGTGACGACCGGTGGAGTTCAATTCCCCAACAATAAGATCCCCCAGGCCTGCATCAGTAAAGTTGCGGCGGGCTATCTAGCAGCGTTGCCGACACCGACGAATACGGGGGCAATCAACAATTATCGGCTTCCTAAGCCCGTGCCAGATACACTCACTAGCAATTCCAACGTTTTTATGACGCGTATTGACCATAACTACGGCGACAAAGATCACTTCTATTTCTTCTGGTGGCGGCAGTTTACGGGTTGGAATACGGCTACTGCACTTCCGGTGTCGATTTCGACGGAGTCACCGACCAGGCCACAGAATTCACCGATTGCACGGTTCAACTGGGAACATACCTTCTCTGGGACGCTGACCAATCATGCGACCTTCGGATACTTGAATCGCAACGAAGGTTATGGCTCGGAGAACCTGGCCTTTATCAATAAGCCGCTGCTCCAAGTTCAGATCCTCGGGGCACCAACGCCGAACGCCCTGCCGGCATTTACGTTCTCCGATGGCTTCAATCAACTCTCCAACGCCAACGGACCGCCAAACACCAATATTACGGCGCGTCCGACATGGGTTTTCAACGATATGGTGAACAAGGTTCACGGGCATCACACCTTTACCTTTGGAGGTGAATGGCGATCGGTGCAGGGAAATATTCACCAGTCCAACAATCAATCAGGTACATTTAACTTCGACAGAACGACGACAAGTCTATCCGGGACGGGCGGAAGTCCCGTGGCGGGGTTCCTGCTGGGAGCTGCCAGCAGTGCCAGCGTGGATCGCCGAATTGTGGGAGCCTGGTATCCGAGGCAGACTGTCTTTGCGCTGCATGCGAACGACTCGTGGAAAATCACCACAAAACTGACTCTGAACTACGGCTTGCGTTGGGACTACTACACACCCTCGCGCGAGAAATATGACCACTTTTCGTTCGCCGACCTTGTGGGGAAAAATCCGGCCGGAATTGCGGGTCGCCTGGCCTTCGCCGGCAACAACTCTGTTTGCCAATCTGCGGCCACGGGGAACGCCTGCTTCGGCGCGCCCTATCCGGAGCAGCCATGGAAAAAGGGCTTTGCACCGCGACTGGGCGTGGCCTACGCATGGGACCAGAAGACGGTAGTACGCGCGGGCTACGGCATTTTCTTCGGTCAGGCGTTCTACCCGGGCTGGGGCGGTGGAATGTCGCTCGACGGGTTTAACCTGCATCAAGCGCTCGGCACGAGCCCCAATGGCGCCTCTGTTAACCCGGCGCTTTATCTGGACAATGGAGTCCCACCGCCTACGCAACCTCCCCCATTCATAGACTCGAGATTCGATAACGGCCAAAGTCCTCTCTATCGCACCCTAGATGGGAATAAGCGGCCCTACTCCTCACAGTGGAACCTCACGATTGAGCGGCAACTCCCCCATGAGGTCTTTCTTAGTCTGGCTTATGTGGGGAACAAGGGCACGCGCCTACAGTCCAGCTTGAATGAAGTCAATGTGTTGGATCCGTTTAGTTCGGCGATCCAGGCTCTCGAGGCTCCCATAGCTCCGGTACCCGCCGCTTGCCTTACCACTCACAGTAGCACCCTCGACTGCAGTTACACCCCGGAACTAAATGCCAAATTCACGTCCGATAGCCAAACGCTGTATGGCGTGAAGTCTCCGTACGTTGGGTGGGTAAACGACCTGGCGAGCAAAGGCAATTGCGCTCCGACGGTCGCTCAGGCACTGCTGCCCTTCCCGCAGTTCTGCGGGAATCTTGCGGGACTGAATGAAAACCACGGCAACTCGATTTATCATTCGTTCCAACTGAAAGCCGAGAAGCGCTACAGCAAAGGCCTTTACATGCTGGTGGCCTACACGAACTCGAAGCTCCTTTCCAACGCTTCGGACAACACTCAATCTGCTGGTGGCTCTTGGAACGCCACGACCGGCGTAATTTCGCCCTTCGAGGAACGCCGCGCCCGCTCGCTATCGTCCGACGATGTCCCTCAAATACTGTCCGCAGCTTTTGTTTACGATTTGCCAGTTGGCAGAGGTCAGAAGTACCTCAACCAAAATGGCGGCCTTAACGCACTCGTGGGAGGCTGGCAACTGAGCCCCATCCTCCACCTGCAGAGTGGCACTCCGATGTGGTTCCGTTCGAGTAATTGCCAGGTGGTGGGGGAGTTCGCCCAGGGTTGCCTGGTCGGCCTTGTACCCGGCGTGAATCCCTTCCTACAGGATCCGAATAGCTACGATCCGGGTAAGGGGCCGCTGCTTAACAGCGCCGCATTCGAGTCATCCAACGCCTTCTGCGTGGCCGGAACTGCGCCAGCCGGTAGTACCTTACCTTCGACCTGCACTGGCGCATATGGTTACACGGGCATCGGCCCGCGCATCTCAAACCTGAGAGGTCCTCACGGCAAGAATCTGGACTTTTCGGTGACCAAGAACACCCGGATCGGGGAACGAATGAACTTCCAGCTCCGCTTTGCGTTCTTCAATGCCTTTAACCAGCATTATTTTTATCCTGCGGCATCCGTTAACAACCAAGGCTCAAATTTCGCCTTCAACAACGACGTCAATAAGGTATCTTTCGGCAGTTGGAACGGCGGCGTCAGCTCACCGCGCACCATTCAAATCGGCGCGAGAGTTGAGTTTTAACCGAGGTACACCCCAACACACGCTGCCAGCACCCCGACGACCCAGTCGGGGCGCTGTTTTTGTGAGGCAAGTGACGAGCTGTCGCTAGTTCAGCGATGAGGAAGACTTCGCGGCGGACTGCGTTTCTGCGGCGTTTTTTAGTTCCTGGAATCGATCAATTTCGATTTTGGAAAGTCGACGATCGCCAAGCCGGTGATAGATGCGGCCCAGGAGATAATGTGGCTCGGGATAAGTTGGTTCGAGGAAGATCGCCTGTTTGAGCGACTGAACCGCTGCCTGGTATTCGCCCTGCATGTCCAAGACGCGTCCGAGTTGGTAGTGCGCCTGGGGAAGGCGGGCATCGTAAGTGAGCGCCTCACGGAGATCCTTCTCGGCTTCGACCAGTTGAGTTAGAGAGATGAGCGAAATGGCCCGGTCCACGTGCGGCCAGGGTGAGGGTTTGGGCTGCAGCCGATTCAGCTCGACGGCACGATTGTAGTGTTTGATGGCCTCATTGAATTGACCCAGGTAGTCATAGCAAAGCCCGAGGCTGTCGTAAGCGCGCATCATGTTTGGATCCAGTTCAACGATCCGTTGCAATCGGGTAATGGCGGCTGTGTAGTTCTGTGCATCGTAGTCAAGGCGCGCCAGCCAGTAGAGGTAGAGCGAATCCCGGGGATGGGCGGTGGCGAGCTTATCCAGTTCTGGGCGCGCCCATTCACGATGGTTCAGCTTGATCTCGGCCATCGCCAGCGTGAACCTGCTGTGGTCGTCGAGAGGAGTAATGGCTTCCGCTTTTTTCCAGGCGATCACGGAATTTTGAAATTCGCCGTCGAGGAAGAAGATCCCTCCGGCCAGGGCAAGGAGTTTTGCGGTTCGAATTGAGTTTGGCGCACGCTCGGCCTCATCGACAAGAATGGACTCGGCACGTTTGTAATCTCGACGACGAAACGCGTCTTCGAGCTCGAGCCGGCGCACGTCCGCGAGCTGCAGGCCGGATAGGTCGGGCAATGCGCCCTGTGAGGCGGGGTTTTCCTGCTGGGGGATTCGGTCTTGCGCCGGCAGGTGAATTGGCAGCCAGGCGCCGAGAAAAATGGAGATAGCGACGAAACCAGATATTCTCATCGGGCTTTAGACGGTTCCCCCTGCAGTAGCGCACTAGACACTCTTTATATTGCGCTAGCTCAACGGCTAAGGCGAAGATGTAGCCATGGTGGCTTCAATCTTCGTTTTTGTCGCCGCCGCTATTTTGCTCTCGGGCACAAGGTTCAGCTCGAGATCGATTTCCGCGAGGGCTTGGTCAAATTTTTTCAGTTCGAGTAAAATCAGCGCCATAGCCAGATGAAGCTCGGGCATTTTCGGGTCGGAGCGCACGGCTTCCTGGTAGCCAGCGAGGGCTAGATCATACTTCTCCTGAATGACGTATTCTTGCCCGAGAGCCTGATGCAAGCGCGCAGAATCCGGATTGATCCTGGTGATTTGGCTGTAGGACCACCCGGAGAGCTTCGTCCAGGCGGTGCCGAGTTGATACGAGTATTCCGGTTCCTGCGGAGCCAACTCCACAAGCTTCTGGAATTCCTGGACGGCAGCTATCCAATTGTCTGTGGCCCCGCAAGCTTTCGCCAGCTGCAGATGGGCTTGGGGCTCCTTCGGCATCAGGACGACGGCGCGCTTGAGTTCTCGCACAGCATCGGGATTTTTGTGGAGTGCCAACAGACTAGAGCCAAGCAGCAATCGCGAGGGCCCATAATTCGGCTGAAGAGAAAGCGCCTGACGAAATCGGGTGACCGCTTCCGCATGGTTGCCGCGCAACTGAGCAAGCACACCGAGGTTGTGGTAGATGAGCGGGTGTTTGATTCCCTGCCGAAGCGCATCGGAGAAGACTTTATCGGCGGAATTCAGATCGCCGGACTTCAGCGCCTGAACGCCCGCGGCGATTTTTGTTTCGAGGGCGGGTGGCAGGTTCTCTTGCGCGAGGGTACTGGCTGCGATCCAGAAAAACGGCAAGAGCAAGAGAATGATTCCAAGGCGCGGTGGTCTCAATGGAAGTACGGCAGAGAGCACCGGCTTGGGCCAGACAGTCGACATCGCGATTCTTGCCGCGAATCCGGTACTCCCGCCGGCTAGAATCGAGCGCGTGTGATTGAAAGGGGCAACCATGCAGAAAACGCTGGTGGACGAGAAACAGTATAAAACAGTGCGACCTTCGGGTCCCATAGTAATTGTTTAAGCGCTTACGTATAATCGTGCGGGCGACTTTTTACATCCTTTCTGAAGACAGGCTCAGATATTGGTTGACTATGCGATGGCGCCGGCCGATTCCCGTTGCGGTCCTGACCGTTTTCTTGTGCGCTACGCATTTTGGCTTTGCCAACCCCAGGCAAAACCACGCGACTGAAAGAGATCAAAAAATCCTACAGATTCAACAGTTGATCCAGGATCACGATCTGGAAGAAGCCAGCCGCGAAATCCTTGAAGCGGCGAAACAGTATCCTTCAGACGCCGGTTTCGACAACCTGCTGGGCATTGTCGAGGCACAGCAAGGCAACTACACTGCGGCAGAAAAGAGTTTTCATCAAGCGGTGAAGAGGGAGCCGAAATTCACCGGCGCTTCCCTGAATTTGGGGCGGCTTTATCAAGAGAACTCTGCCGTGGATTCGAATGCGCGGCGGAAGGCACTCGAAGTTTACTCGGGAGTGCTGGCGTACGATCCCAAGAACGCGGAGGCAAATTACCAGAGCGCCGCGCTGCTGTTGCAACAAGGTAAGTACGGGGATTCGCTTGAGCACATTTCACGGCTGCCGGAAGAAAGCCAATCCGACGCGCAGGTTTTATCCATCCTTTGCGGAGACTACGCTGGGCTTGGCGTCAGCGGGCGGACGGAGGATGCTGCGGCGCGTCTGCTCTCTGGTCCAAATTTCTCCGTGCCGGATGCGCAACAAGCGTTGTTGGGCCTGAGAGCCGGAAAGCGCGACGACCTGGTTATTTCTCTTCTCGAGAGCTTGCAGAAACGGCAGCAGTTGCCGCTTGAACTGCTGCGCGCGCTAGGTTTGGCTTACGAAGGAACGGGCAGGCTGGGGGAGGCGCGAGCGGCGCTGGAAAAATCCATCGCACCGGAAAGTCTTAAGGTTGGTTCGTTACTGGAGTTGGCACGGGTCGCGCGCAAACAGCAAGATTATCAGGGCTCGCTGGGTTACCTGGCCCACGCGCGAGATCTCGAGCCCAACAACGCCAGCATCCATTACTATTTTGGCCTAGTGTGTATGGACCTGAACCTCGTGGCGGAAGCGCGGAATTCCTTCGAGAAGGCCGTACACATCGAGCCTGAAAATCCGGAGTACAATTATGCGATGGGGGCGACTTCAACGTTCCGGCACGACCCGGGAGAGGCTGTGCCGTACTTCGAGAAGTACCTGAGGCTGAAACCACAGGACCCGCGTGGAAAGCTGGCGCTGGGGGCAGCGCTTTTCCGTGCGAAAGATTATGACGCCGCCATTCCGCGACTGAAGGAAGCTGCCATGATCCCCGAAATCGCGACGACGGCTCATTACTACCTTGGGGCCATCGCGCTGCAGGACCGCCGGCTCGATGAAGCTCACATCGAGCTGGAACAAGCATTGAAGAGCAAACCAGATTATGCGGATGCTTTGGCTGAACTGGGCCAGTACTATTTGGTGGAGAGAAATTACTCGCAGGCAGAGAAACAACTTCGACGCGCGCTGGAGATCGACGCGGATCACTACTCGGCAAACTTTTACCTGCTGACGCTTTATACGCGCACCGGGGATGCGCGGCAGGAAGCACAGTCTAAACGCTTCGATGATCTCAAGAAACTCCTGGCGGAAAAGACGCAGGAATTCCTGCGCATCGTTGAAGTACGGCCTCTTGAAACTCCATGAAGACGCTTCCCGTCATGTTCCCGTTTCAGATTTTCCCTTCCGGGCTGCGCGTTTCTCGGTTGCTTGCGCTGGCGGTTATGATTTGTTCGGAAGCGCATGGCCAAACTTCAGCGCTGACCGAGTGTACCCAAGCCTTTTATCGCGGAGACTACGTGCGGGCCGCGGAGGTAGCAGAGAAACATCTGCGCCACCATCCAGGTGATGCTCCCGTTCGCATAGTTCTTGCACGGGCCCACCTTGCCGAGGGTAAATTCCAGCAAGCGTTTGAGGGTTTTCACAAAGTTCTGGCATCCGATCCGAAGAACATTGATGCGCTCTATTACTTGTCGATCATTGCCCGGGAGCTTTCCCATCGGGAGTATGAAAGGCTTTTCTCGCTTGCACCTGACTCCCATCGGGTCCATCAGCTCCTCGGCGAGGCGGCGTTAGCAGCCGAGAATAGGAGTGAAGCGGAGGAAGAATTCCAGAAGGCATTGAAAGCCAATCCACGGTCCATCGAAGTGTCCACGGAATTAGCTGAACTGAAGCGCTCGCAATCAAAATTTGATGAAGCGATCGTCTATTACACACAGGCGGAACAGATCGGCCCGTTGAACTATGAAATCGCCTATGGCTTGGGCGCTTGTTATACCTACAAGCAGGAGTACTTCCGGGCGATCGAATGGCTGCGCAAGGCTGTCGCTTTGGCTCCAGATTCCGCGGCAGGCCGGTTTGCGCTCGGGAACGCGCTGTTTCAAAATGGCCAGCCCGAAGCGGCCATCCCGGAATTGAACGTTTCGCTCCAGCACGAGCCACGGATGAAACAAGCATATTTCCTGCTCGGACGGGCCTATTCGAAAATCGGCCGTCTGGAAGAAGCTAAGGCCGCTCTTAGGATGTTGGACGAACTAAACCGTGCTGAAATACCGGGTCAAGAAAAGGGTTCCGCCGGCGACGCCAATCCAAACCTGGCACGCCCTAAGTAGACTCAAAGAGGATCTCCATGGCTTGAATGTTTCCGCAGCAAGCTTATTTGGAAACTTTCACCAGCACTACGCCGTGCTTAGGCACTTCGGCCGAGTAGGAGTTCTGGACCGTGCCGAGATCCTGGTGATCTAAGAGATCGCGGAGTTTCGCCGAGGCGGGCGCGCCGATGGATTTAAAGTCGAGGGTCATCTTAGTGGCCGATTCACTGCGATTGAAAAGTCCCACAGCATGACTCCCGTCGGCGAGCGGCTTCACCCAAATTTCCAGAGGCCCTTCCTCCCAAACACGATGCCCTTGTACGCCTTTCACGTCCTGATCGACCGCCAGGACCTCGGAGTTCAAGAGGAGATCTTTTGTTTCGGGAGACATATTCCGCAGATCATTTCCCGCGAGCAAAGGAGCGGCAAGGAGCGCCCATAGCGCCATGTGCGTGCGATATTCGTCGCGCTTCATTCCGCCGTTGCCGACCTCGAGCATGTCCGGATCGTTCCAGTGCCCGGGACCGGCAAACTTTTCCAGGCCGTTCTGTCCAAATCCGATTAGGGACATGCGCTCGTAGGTATCGTTTATGTCTCCTGTGGTCCGCCACAAATTGCCGGTGGCGGGCCCCCACCGCCATGGGGTCTTTACTCCCCAGTTGCAGATGCTGAACACGATGGGGCGGCCCGAATTCGCCAGCGCGTCACGGAGTTTCGCGTATTGCACCTCCGGTTCGAGCCCTTCGGCATTGCACCAGTCGATCTTTACGTAATCGATTCCCCAGGAGGCATAGGTCTTGGCATCCTGAACTTCGTGATTCAAGCTACCGGGCCGTTTTTCGCACGTGCCGGTGCCTGCGTCCGTATAGATTCCCAGCTTCAATCCTTTGCCGTGCACGTAGTCCGCGAGCGCCTTGATTCCCGAGGGAAATCTTGCAGGATCCGCGACGATGGTCCCCGACGCATCGCGGCTCACCTGCCAGCAGTCATCGATGTTCACAAACTGATAGCCTGCCGCCTGCATGCCACTGCTGACTACGGCGTCGGCCATTTCGCGAATGAGTTTGTCGCTTACGTTGCATCCAAACTTGTTCCAACTGTTCCATCCCATCGGCGGAGTCGGCGCGAGAGACGCGGATGTTTGTGCGGACGTGGCCGGAGCAAGGAGGGTCGCAGAAGTACCGACAAGGAGACAGGCAAGGATCGCAAGACTTGAAAAAAGCAATCGAATGTTCATTTTTCCTCGCAAAATTGGGATACGTAATCGCTTACGCGGAGTCTAGCACGCAGCGCCAAAAAGTGCGATGCTATTCAACCCGGGAGAAGAATCCTCATGCTCGCGCACATGCGGCGCATAAGATTTCGACAGCCTTTGACCAGAACAAATGCGGGACTGGTGTGCGCCCACTGCACGCTCATCCGGAATCGAACCGGAGAGCAATGACATTTCTTCCATCCAAATTTCTTCCTGCGCTGCTACTCATGCCGATCTTGTTCACCCTCCGCGCAGCGGCTCAGGAGCCCGAGGACCGTAAACCGCAGAAGCCCGAGTCCATGGGCGTGGCGACCGGCAATCCTCATGCTCCGGTAAAAGACGCACTATCTCGCCCGATCACCGCCGGGGGATTCGTTGACGGCGCGCCCGTGGTGTTCATGGACATCACGAAACAGGCCGGGCTCGACAAATTTCGCCACCGCTCGGGGGGCAGGGACAAGGCGACTATTGTCGAGACACCAGGTTCCGGCGTGGCCTTGATCGACTATGACAACGACGGGTGGCTGGACATCTATTTGCTCAATGGTTCCACGTTTGCTGCGCTAAAAGGGAAAGAAGCCGCTCCGCGCGCCATGCTGCTTCACAACAATCACGACGGCACTTTCACCGACGTTACGGACAAAGCAGGCGTAACGAACGAGCGTTGGGGCTTCGGCGTAGCCGTGGGCGATTACGATAATGATGGCTGGCCGGACATCTACGTCTCGAATTTTGGAAAAAACCGGCTCTACCACAACAATCATGATGGAACGTTTACGGACGTGGCGGAAAAAGCCGGTGTGGCAGTAGGAGGATGGTCCACAGGACCGACGTGGGGCGATTACGACCACGATGGATTGTTGGACTTGTTCGTCCCGGGCTACGTGAAATTTGACGCGGACCATCCCCCCGTCGCCGGCCAGGGAGGAATCCCCGCCAGCGCATGCCGATTTCGTGGCGTGAACTTCTTAATGTGCGGGCCCCGCGGGCTGCCGGGAGAGAGCGACCATCTGTTTCACAACAATGGTGACGGCACGTTCACCGAGGTGAGCAAGAAGGCGGGCGTCTCCGATCCGCAGGGCTATTACGGTCTCGCCTCAGTGTTTGTGGATGTGGATGATGATGGCTGGGTCGATCTGGTCGTGGCCAACGATTCCGTGCCGCGCTATCTGTATCGCAATCTTCACGATGGCACGTTCGAAGATGTGAGCTACTTGTCAGGATTTGCCCTAACAAACGAAGGGCTCGCGCAAGCATCCATGGGAATCGCGGCGGGAGATTACAATCGGGATGGACGAGTCGATTTTTTAATCACAACATTTTCCGACGATTACAAGACGCTCTACAGGAATGATGGCAACAACAATTTCTCCGATGTGACATATCCGGCGGGCTTGGCCACTCCGACCATCCCGTTCCTCGCGTGGGGAACCGGGTTCCTAGACTTTGATAATGATGGGCTCCTGGACATATTTGTTGCTAACGGGCACGTCTACCCATCGGTGGACCAGTTGGACTGGGGCACGACCTGGGCCGAGCGGCCACAGCTATTTCGCAATCTCGATGGGGTTAAGTTTCAGGAGGTTCCGCCCGCGACTGGGAGCGGCCTGGCCGATGTGATCCCTGCACGAGGCGCCGCGTTCGGGGACCTCTTTAACGATGGGCACATGGACGTGGTACTGAACAACATGGATTCCGCTCCGACGCTGCTTCGCAATGTGGTGAAAAACAACAACCACTGGATCACGCTCAAATTGGTGGGGGGAGTAAAGAGTCCGCGGGACGCCGTTGGCGCAAAAGCTTTCGTTAGCACGGGCGCCGTGCGTCAGCGGGCTGACGTCATCAGCGGAGGGAGTTACGGATCCAGCTCCGATCAGCGAGTTCATTTCGGATTGGGATCCGCTACGAAAGTGGATAAGTTAGAGATTCACTGGCCGAGCGGAAAAAGAGAAGAGATTCTTGTACCCGGCGTCGATCGAATTCTCACCGCAGTGGAGGGACAGGGAGTCGTTGAGAAATAATCGGCAGGATCTGGTTTGTGTTGCCTCCCGAGGGCGATGTCGGAGAACTATACTTCCGCGTCGAATAGCTCGTCTGGATCCCTTCTGGCGTGGCGCTCTGTGCCTGCTTCTTTTTTCCTGCTTGGCATTCGGACAGGCGCGTCCGGAGAAGGCCACCGATTTCTCCCATTTTCGTCCACGGCAGGAGATGCCTGACGAAAGTTTCGCGGGTCGAGAGGCTTGCGCGAGTTGTCACGTGGAGAAGAGCCGTTCGCAATCCCACACGGCGATGGGACATGCCCTGAGCATTGCCGCCGAAAGCGCTGTGCTGCGATCTCACCCTCGGATGACTTTTCGAGCCGGGGCGTACTCTTACGAGATTGTAAGCGACGGCCGAAAAAACTCCTATTGCGTGACCGACGGAAAAGAAACGATCAGTGCGCCAATTCTCTACGCGTTCGGAAATGCCCATGTCGCCCAAACTTACGTCTACGCCCGCAACGGAAGGCTTTATGAAGGCCGCGTGAGCTATTACACCGCGATCGATGGATTGGACTGGACGATCGGAGACGCTCTCAATCCGGCGCCGAGCCTGGAGGAAGCCGCGGGCCGCGACATCAGTGGCGATGAAGCGCGGAATTGTTTCAGTTGCCACGGCACCGCGGCGGTGGTCAACACCAAACTTCAACTGGATCGATTGATTCCCGGCGTGACCTGCGAGACTTGCCACGGACCGGGAGGGAGCCATGCCGCACTCATGCTCTTCGCCCCCGGAAAGAGCATGTACATTTTCAATCCAAAAACACTTGATACCGAAAGCCTTTCGCAGGAGTTCTGCGGGGCTTGCCATCGCGGCGTGGACACCGTGGCGATGATGCCCGACCTCGGTAGTATCAGCAACGTACGTTTTCAGCCCTATCGCCTGTTCAACAGCCGCGGCCACGATCCGAAGGACACGCGTTTTGCTTGTACTGCTTGCCACGACCCCCATGAGGATCTGAAACAGGGGGACACCGCTTACGATGCAAAGTGCACAACGTGCCACGCACCGCGCGGTGCGGAACAAGCGACGGGGCAGAAAAATATCGCAATAGCTGGCCAACGGCCGGTTCTTCCCTCCACCGGCAAATCGTGCCCTGTGGCGAGCGAGCGGTGCGTGAGCTGTCACATGCCAAAGGTGGAGTTACCCGGCGCGCACTTCAAATTTACCGACCACCGCATTCGAATCGCGCGGCAAGGGGAAGCATATCCTTACTGAGATCTCCATCGGGAATCACTTGATCCCAGATCCTTCGACGATGGTGATGTAGCGGTCGATCGGAAGATCGGTAAGTGTTTCCGTGCGCCCGCTGGGTTGCGGCCAGCGGATCTCCAGACTATCAATTTTCTTTCGTTTGCCGATGCCCAGCACTTCGCGGGGATCATGCGAAGAAAGATAACTTCCCCCTCCCACCTTTAGTTTGCTACGTTTCAGATCGCCTGCCCGCCATGTGACTCTTGCGCCGATGGCGTCCGGGTTTGATTTCTTGCCGACCAGGCGCACGCCGAGCCAATGATTTTCCGGCGCTGAAACATTTCTGAGAAGCACAGGCGATCCGCCATTGACGGAAACCAGTACGTCCACTGCGCCATCATTATTGAAATCTCCCACAGCCATGCCACGCGCGGCGAAGCTCTGTGTAAAAGCCGGGCCGGCCAAGCTGCTGACGTTTTCCAGACTGCGGCCGTTGTTGTGGAACAGCAGCAGCGGCTCCTTGTAGGTAACGTGGCTGGAATGCGCTTCGATCTTGTCGTCGGGATGGCCGTTGGCAATGAACAGGTCAAGGTTGCCGTCATTGTCGTAGTCGAAAAACTTGACTCCCCAGCCGCTCATCAGGCGCGTCAACCGCCCGAGTCCCATGGGTCCGGCCACATCCTCGAACGTCAGGTCGTGATTGTTGCGGTAGATGGAGTACATCTCCTGGTCCACGTTGGTAACGAAGAGATCCTGCCAGCCGTCCTGATCGAAATCCGCCGAGTCAACACCCATGCCGGAGCGCTCGCGGCCGGCCTGGCTATACGCCACGCCTGCTTCGAGCCCCATTTCATCGAACTTTCCGTTGCGCTTGTTAACGAAGAGAAAATTGGCGACCGTGTCGTTCGCAACGAAAAGGTCCGTCCAGCCGTCGTTGTTGACGTCCGTCGCAACGACACCCCACGCCTTTCCCAGCGCCTTGGCGATGCCGGATTCCTTGCTGACGTCGGTGAAGGTGCCGTCCCCGTTGTTGTGGAAGAGCCAGCTCGCGGCTGGCGGATAGATGCGCGGAATGCAATAGAAACGCTCCCCAGTTTTCTCATTGCCGCAGAATTTGTTCTTGGATTTGTCAAAGTCCACGAAGCGGCAAACAAATAAATCCAGCCGCCCATCGTTGTCATAGTCGAACCAGACGGCGCTGGAGGCCCAACCGGGAGCCGCCAAGCCGGCTTTCTCCGTTACGTCGGTGAACGTCCCGTTGCCATTGTTGTGATAGAGAATGCTGCGGCCATACTGCGTGACATACAGATCGGACCAGCCGTCGCCATCGTAGTCCCCGACAGCGACGCCCATGCCATAACCTCCGGCAGTGACGTCGGCCTTTTCGGCCACGTCCGTAAATGTCCCGTCGCGATTGTTGCGATAGAGCGCATTGCGCAAGGGCGGATCCGGGGTGAGAAAATCGCACTTCCCGCCGTTCACCAGGTAAATGTCCATCCAGCCGTCGTTGTCGTAGTCCAGAAAGGCGCAACCTGCGCCGGTGGTCTCGGGCAAGAAGTAATCCGGCGAGCGGCCGTTCTCGTGGCGCCAGGTGAGTCCGCTGGCGGCAGATGACACTTCTTCAAAGAGCGGCTTCAAGGTAGTTTGTGCGAATCCCGCTGGAGTGACAGGACCGGGATGGGGCGGAAAAGCGATGCTCTGGTATTTGGCCAAACATCCACTGCCGGCCATACTAAGTCCCTTGACGAATTGTCTTCGCGTCCAACCCGGCATCAGTGGTTTTTATGGTGCCTTATAGTTTGTCTGCGGTCTACGGATTCCCGTGATTCCGGCCCGATGCCATCCGCTGGGATGGCCGCAACTGCATATTCTCGCATTTCAAATTCCTAGAACATTGGAAAAACTCGATTCAGACCTTTGCAATGCGCCGGCTTCAATTTAGCACTTGGACAACATAATTGTTTAGTAGCCACATGGCAAATCAAGACTCGGATCGGGAAACGCTCTAGTTTTCCTAAACTCATTCTTAAGACAATTTGAAAAGACGCAGCTCACAAAACATTTTGAGCACCGATGTTCGTTTGTTGTAGTTTCCAACGGGAATGAAAGCTCTTTGCGCTGTTTTGCTCGTTTTCCTGGCGGTCCCGTGTTTCGCTTCGGACTTGACCGGAAACTGGTTGGTCCGCGATCCTCTGCCGGACGGCACCTTCCGAACGACTTATTTAGATCTCCATCAGGAAGGATCTCGCATAAGCGGCACCATCCAGCGCAGGTTTCGCTTGCGGTGCACAAGGTAGCAGCTGTCCCTGCCAAAACCGCCAATAAATCGCTAATAAGAGTTCGTGCGCTCGGCCGCGCATTCGAGTTCCGTGGCTCCCGCCATTCCTTTGCAGTGCTTGCAAGGAGTTTGGCTTTCTGGCGCGCGAACAGAAACTAACAATAACCGGAATTACTTCCCTCCTGCCTCCTCGGCGGATTGAATTCGTTTCGACGCAGACACTTTCGATTCGGTGCGTGCATTCCGCTGAGGGCACCTCTTATTGTGTCGGAAGAACACGTTGCCACGAATCGGTCTCCCGCAGTGTTCGCAGGTCCTCACGACTAGTGCGTGCTCACGAAAAACCTCCATCGCCTGCGCCGCATCCTTGCCGGCAGCCGGCGCAAGATCCATTGAGCTAACAAGCCAATCCCGTGTCTCCGCATCGAGAAAGTCGGTTTTGATCAATGCGCCGAATCGTGAACAAAACCTTGTTAGAGACTTCTCCGTGACCCGGGGATCATAGAGTTTAAGCACCCCAAGAAACACCAGATGCTGGATCACCCTGCATCTACGCCGAGTTGCCTCGCCAGATCTGCCCAAATTCGCTTGGCTCGAGAAGTCCCGTCCCTGGCGTGAAGAGCGTCACTTGCCATCCAGTTCACAGGCTGAACTAGATCAGCGAGGGTTGCGTACGACCGTTCTGAGCGGCGAGAAATTCCAGGATCGCGTGGTGTGCTGCACCTGGTTGGTCGGTTTCGAAAATGTGGCTGGCATGAGGGATCAAGACGAGTTTGGCACGCGGAATACGTGCGGCGATTAACTGCGAGTTCGCGGGCGGAATGAGTCTGTCGGTTTCGCCGTGAAGGACGAGCGTCGGAGCCGCTATCTGCGCGATACGGCTGTAGGCTTCCCAGCCAAAAATCCCTTGAAGTTGACCTGCATATCCCTGTGGGGTTGGAAACCACTTCATGCGGATAGCCATATCTTCGTCGATACGCTCGGGCGGAGTGACAGGGTCATAGATGAACGGGATGATGGCCTCCTTCGATTCCTCAGGCGTCAGGCCACGGCGCATGAGAGTTTGCAACGCCTCAGGTTCGGCCTGTACGGCATGGGGACCGCCCGCGGCGGTGCAGCCAAGAATCAGCGAGCGCACGCGGCTCGGATATTGAAGCGCAAATTCCTGCGCAATCATGCCTCCCATGGAGACGCCGAAGACGTGCGCACTCTCCACGCCCGCAGCATCCATAACGGCGGCCGCATCCGAAGCCATCAATGCGATGGAATAAATGCCAGGAGGCACATCGCTTCGGCCAACGCCACGATTATCGAGAGCGACGGTGCGATACCGTGCGGCAAGAACCGGGCGGGTGCGATGCCACATGTAGGAGGGATAGCTGAGGCCCATGATGAGCAATAGAGGTTCTCCGGAACCTTGTTCATCCCAATATAATTTAGCGCCTTGATTCTCAACGAAGGGCATGTAGTCTCCGATTGGGGCAAATGGCAATCGTCACGACGGCTGCGGAGACGATTCCTGGAATGCGATAGTCACACACAGATGCATGTTACTAACACGGCTGCCATTGTATATAATCCAGCTCACTATGCCAAATCAAGAAACTCTGTACGACGCAGCCAACCGAGTCGCCACCATTACCATGAATCGACCGGATAAATTGAACGCCTGGACAGCCATCATGGAGCGCGAGGTTCGCGCCGCCATGGGCGAGGCGGAACACGATGAAAATGTTCGCGTCATTGTCTTGACGGGCGCGGGGCGCGGATTCTGTGCGGGCGCGGATATGTCACTACTGAGCACGGTCGCGGAGAAGGGACTCGACGAAGCGCGGCGGGCCCAAGCCGTGCAACCTGCAAGCAGCGGTGGCGAGGGAACACGAAGGGACTTTCAGAAGAAATACTCCTATTTCGCGGCGGTCACAAAGCCCGTGATTGCGGCTATCAACGGGCCGGTAGTGGGTCTGGGTTTGGTGATTGCTTTGTATTGCGATTTGCGACTCGCTTCCGATGCGGCGCGCTTTAGCACTGCTTTTGCACAGCGCGGGCTGATCGCAGAGTACGGAATGGCGTGGATGTTGCCGCGACTCGTGGGACACGCTAACGCGCTGGATTTGCTGTTTAGCGCGAGAATGATCGATGCGGCGGAGGCACTAAGAATGGACTTGGTGAATCAGGTTTTTCCGCGAGAAACGTTTTTGGAAAGCGTACAAAAATACGCGGTGGACCTGGCGTCGAAGGTTAGTCCTCGGTCCTTGCGGGTGATCAAGCGGCAAGTGTATGACGCGATGTTCCAGACGCTGGCGGAATCGTTTGAAAGTTCCGAGCAGGAAATGCTGGCGAGCCTGCAGTCCGAAGACTTTAGAGAAGGTGTGGCACACTTTATCGAAAAGCGGGCTCCGGTCTTCACTGGGAAATAGAGAGAGTTATGGACTTTGAACTCAGCACAAAGACGAAGGAGCTGCAACACCGATTGCGAATCTTCATGGATGCCCACGTCTATCCAAACGAACACCGATTCCACGAGGAACTGGAACGGGAACGCTGGAAACCGACGCGGACTATCGAAGAATTGAAATCTAAGGCGCGCGGCGAGGGGTTATGGAATTTGTTTTTGCCCGGAGACGAAAACGGCGCGGGACTAACGAATCTGGAATACGCGCCATTGTGCGAAATCATGGGCCGCAGTCACATGGCGCCCGAGGTGTTCAATTGTTCGGCACCAGACACGGGGAATATGGAGGTGCTGGCGCGTTATGGCACAGCGGAGCAGAAGAAACAATGGCTAAGGCCGCTGCTTGCTGGGGAAATTCGATCGTGCTTCTCCATGACCGAGCCGGACGTAGCCTCCTCGGACGCCACCAATATTGGTGCGACGATCCTGCGAGAAGGCGATGAATATGTGATTCATGGACGGAAGTGGTGGTCCTCGGGAGCGGGCGATCCGCGGTGCCAGATCGCGATTTTTATGGGCAAGACCGATCCTTCAGCGCCAGCGCACAAACAGCAATCGATGATCCTGGTGCCACTAGGTACTCCGGGAGTCAAGATCGTGCGCATGCTAACGGTATTCGGCTACGACCATGCGCCGCACGGCCATGCAGAAATTCACTTTGAAAATGTGCGCGTTCCGGCGGCGAACATGCTCCTCGGCGAAGGACGCGGATTTGAGATTGCCCAGGGACGCCTGGGGCCCGGACGGATTCATCACTGCATGCGATGTATCGGCCTAGCGGAGCGGGCGCTCGAAATCATGTGTAAGCGGGTGCAAACGAGGGTGGCCTTCGGAAAATCGCTGGCTGAACAGGGAACGATTCGCGCGGACATCGCCGCGTCTCGTATGGAGATCGAACAGGCGCGGCTGCTAACACTTAAAGCCGCATATATGATGGACACTATGGGGAACAAGGCGGCGCGCGCTGAAATTGCGATGATCAAAGTGGTGGCGCCTAACGTGGCTCTGCGCGTACTGGATCGGGCGATTCAGGCACACGGAGCCGCCGGAGTTTCCCAGGATACGTTTCTGGCTGCCTCCTGGGCGATGTCTCGGACGCTACGATTGGCCGATGGGCCGGATGAAGTACACGTGGAATCGATTGCGAAGTGGGAGCTGGCTAAAGGCAAGAAACCGGCGGGACCGCAGGTTTCACAATATTGATTAAACAGATGTGCGACAGAGTCACAAGACTCGCCCTGGGGGAAGTTGATGCCGCCATTGGCTGTTAGAGACCCGCAATCGCTGAAAGAATTGGTGGGCAGAGAAATTGGGGTAACGGAATGGTTCCGCGTTACGCAAGAGCGGATCGAGCAGTTCGCAGAAGCCACGGAAGACCGGCAATGGATTCACCTAGATCAGGCGCGGACAAGAACAGAATCGCCTTACGGCACGACAATCGCTCACGGGTTTCTAACCCTGTCTTTGATCAGCTACCTTGTGAAGGAGTTGATTCAGATCCAGAGTGATGTGCGACTAGCCGTGAATTACGGGTTGAATCGAGTGCGCTTCCCTGCTGCGGTGCGGGCCGATTCCAGGGTTCGCGCACGCGTGTCGGTGCTGACTATGAAAGAACTTCCTGATTCCGTTGAAGCGACTTATGCGGTAACGATCGAAAACGAAAAGTCCGAAAAGCCTGCTTGCGTTGCGGAGTGGATCGTTCGCTACTACTTGTGATCCATTTGAAAATGACTGCAGCTGTGGCGAGCTCGAATCTGAACTGAGAAATACGCGCTAGATTTGTCCAGTTTGCGCGCCGTGCCAAGCGGCGCGCAGGAGGATTTGGATTCTCTCGGGCATGGATGCAAAGCGCTCGTCTTTGGTCAGGCCCTGGCGGTAGCGAAAGTAAATCTGCTGGACGATGACCGCAAGTTTGAAACGCGCGAAAGTGAGATAGAAAGCGATCTGGGAAGCATCGCACCCCGTTTTTCGCGCGTAGTGCTGTACGAATTCTTCCCTTGTAAAGCTGCCGGGACGCGTTGTGGGTCCCCAGCGATTTTGCTGCACCTCCTCTGGATCCGTTGCATCCACCCAATAGGCCAATGCAGTGCCGAGATCTGAAACAGAGTCACCGATGGTGCACATCTCCCAATCGAGGACGCCGATGACTCTTGTGACGTCGCTCGAATCGAGCACTACATTGTCGTATTTGTAGTCATTGTGAATCAGTGAAACGGCACTTGTGGGTGGCATATGCTCTTGCATCCACGCAGAAATTTTCTCTACCTCGGGATAATCGTGTGTTTTGGAACCGTGGTAGCGTTCGATCCAGCCGCGAACCTGCCGTTCCAGATACCCTTCCGGCCTTCCCAGATCGGACAGACCTACGGCTGCGTAGTCGACACGGTGCAATTCTATGAGATTCTCAATGAAGGATTCGCTGAGCCGCCGTGCTTTTTCAGCTGGAAAATCCAGCCCGTGCGGCAGGTTTCTGCGAAGGATGATGCCGCGGATCGGTTCCATCACGTAGAACGGTGTGCCGAGGATTGAATCGTCGTCGCAATATAGAAGCACTTCGGGAGCTGGGGCGTAGACGGAGTGGAGCTTTGAGAGCACGCGAAATTCGCGGCCCATATCGTGGGCGGACCTGACCTTGCTTCCGAAGGGCGGCCGCCGAAGCACCAACTCCCTCGCACCGAGCTGCAATGAGTAAGTCAAGTTGGAATGACCGCTCGGAAATTGGCGGACTTGGAGCGCGCCCGCTTCGTTGGGAAAGTGACGGCGCAAGTAGGGTTCGAGAGTGGCCAAGTCAAGCTCTTCGCCCTGTCGAATAGCCGCTGGATGGTCCAGCAAGTCGCTCATCGGAAGTCTCCCTAACGATAGGTCAACATTGCCGGATCGCTGATATGCCCGTGAGAATTGAAACCGCTGAGCGTAAATCGCTCCGCGGCGTAGAGAAATTCACTCCAAGAAGAGTTCCGCGACATCCAACTCACTTGTAAAGTGCTCTCCGGAGAAAGCTGCAAAGCACGCTGCATGGCAACAGCGATGGGACCACCGGAAGTAAAAATCGCGATGCGTTCACCGCGGCTACCGGCCGCGAGGAACTTCGCCAGGCCGGAATTCACCCGGGAGCAAAACTCCAGCCAGGTTTCGACACCTGGCGGACAAATCGCGCCGCGCACCCATTTGCCAATGACGGCTTCGAACAGCTTTTGAAAAGTGGCCCGCCGCCCGGCTGAGTCGGACGTCGATTTAAACGCGGCGTGGAGAGCCCGGATGTTCTGATCGTTTTCCATCAATCCGGGCAGGCTGTGTTCGAGCACGGCTTCGCCTTGATACTCATCGAACTCCGGCAGCACTAGGGGGTCGGGAAAATTGAGGCTGGCTTTGGAGTAGGCGTTGCTCACGAACCTGAGGGTGTCTTTCTGGCGGACACAAGGACCGACGCAGACGCGGTCAAAAACGATTTGGCGTCGAGCCCAATACTCGCCGAGATGACTTGCCTGCGCCTCTCCGAGAGCAGACAGCTTGTCGTAGTTCTGCTCAAGGAACGAAGCCTGCGCATGACGGACGAGAAAGAGAATTCCCATTGCAACCCGGCCCTTCCGTCAAACGTTATACTCCAAGCGGTATCGCGAAGGATGAAATTCGCGCACGCTCATCCTCTGTTTACGAATCAACTCTCAGAAACGCGAGCGCTAGGCAGTTGCGAACTGGTCTCTGCTGAACTCGGCGAAAGTTTTCCCCTGATCCGCAAGCCTCTTCAGCAGCGGGGCGGGCCGCCAGATCTCACCGTGCTGACGGTGGAATTCGAAGACGCGGTCGCAAACCTGTTTGAGACCGACGGTGTCGGCGTACCACATCGGACCGCCGCGATAGGCGGGGAATCCGTAGCCGTTGAGATAAATTATGTCGATGTCCGAGGCGCGCAGCGCGTAGCCTTCCTCCAGAATGCGCGCACCCTCGTTAACCAGCGCATAGAGGCAACGGTCTGTGATTTCCCCTTCAGATATTTGACGCCGCGCAATGCCCACTTCGTCGACCCATTTGCGAACGAGTTCAGTCACGAGGGGGTCCGGCGTCGCACGGCGCTGATCGTCGTACTTGTACCAGCCTGCGCCGGTTTTCTGGCCGTACCGGCCGAGTTCACAAAGGCGATCTTCGGCAAACGGTTGACGAATGCCGGGTACTTCCAAGTGGCGATATTCTTTGCGGATGCGCCAGCCGACATCGAGGCCCGCGAGGTCTCCGGTGGCCAAGGGCCCCATAGCCATGCCGAAGCCGGAAAGGGCCCGGTCTACGGCTTCGATTCCCGCACCTTCTTCGACGAGGAACTGGGCTTCGCGGCGGTAGGGACCAAACATGCGATTACCGACAAAACCGCGACAGTTGCCGACGAGCACGCCCACCTTGCCGAGCGATTTCGAAAGTTGCATACAGGTGGCGATCACTTCCTTTGAAGAAGCCTTACCGCGGACGATCTCCAGTAGCCGCATAACATTGGCAGGGCTGAAGAAATGGGTGCCGATGACGAAGTCAGGCCGCGAGGTGGAGGAAGCGATCTCATCGATACTTAGCGTAGAAGTGTTGCTGGCAAGGATGGCGCCTGGTTTACATACGCGATCCAATTCCTTGAAGATTTCCTTCTTGAGGGCCAAGCCTTCGAACACAGCTTCGATAACCAGGTCCACGCTTGAGAAATCGTCGTAGGTAAGCGTGGGCGTGATCCGCTTCAGGCGCTCTTCAGCAACCTGTTGAGAGAAACGACCGCGCTTGACGGAATTCGCGTAGTTCAGCTGGATCGTGGCTAGTCCGCGATCGAGCGCGACCTGGTCCGCTTCTTTGAGAAGCACGGGAAGACCTGCATTGGCGAGCACCATGGCGATGCCGCCACCCATGGTACCTGCACCGACAACCGCGGCAGATCTAACGGGAATGATGGGAGTCTCCTTGGGGATATCAGGAATCTTGTTGACTTCGCGCTCGCTGAAGAAAACATGAATGAGCGATTTAGACTGTTGGGAAAACAGGCAGTCGATGAAAAGTTTCTGCTCAACCTTGCAGCCTTCTTCGAATGGCATTTTCGTAGCGGCTTCCACGGCACTGATGGCGGCAACGGGAGCGAGCAGACCGCGCTGCTTTTTAGCAGCCGTCTCGCGCGCGGACGAAAAGATCTGCACGTTGTCTTCCATGTTTCCGAGCTTTTCATCGCGCTCACGCGTCTTGGGAGCAGACTTACCAGCGACCTCGCGGGCGAACGCAATCGCTCCGAATAGGAGATCGCTTTCGATGAGGCGGTCGATGATGCCGAACTTCAGCGCTTCCTCCGCTTTGACCGGGTTGCCGCTCGTACACATTTCGACGGCTCTTGCGACGCCGGCGAGCCTCGGAAGGCGCTGCGTCCCCGCCGCGCCAGGAATGAGGCCAAGCTTTACTTCCGGCTGGCCGACTTGTGCGGTGGAAAGAGCAACGCGATAGTGGCCGGCCATCGCCAATTCCAACCCCCCGCCAAAAGCCGTTCCGTGAATGGCTACAATCACCGGCTTGCTGCTGTCTTCGATTTTCAAAAGCAACGGAAGAAGCCCTGCGCCGCGCGGCTTGCCCGATGCCATCCTGCCGAATTCTTTAATGTCCGCGCCGGCGACAAAGGTACGGCCGCCGCCGATCAGGACCACGGCTTTGACGCTGTCGTCCTGAGCAATCTGATCCAGCGCTTCTGAAATGCCTTCGGGGACGCCGGGACTCAAAGCGTTGACCGGAGGATTGTTGATGGTGATGACGGCAATTCCGTTGTCTTTTGTGATTTGCACTAGATCGGTCATAGAAAGGCTCTCTCGCTAATGAATGTAATTTACGCGCTCTTCGCAGATGCGCTGCCAGAATCGATAACCATCGAGGCGATGCGCTCGCGATGAAATGTGGCATCTCCGAATGCTGTTTCCGATGCCTTCGCACGACGGTAGAACAGGTGAAGATCGTTTTCCCAGGTGAAACCCATGCCGCCATGAATCTGGATGCCACGGTTGCCGACGGTGCGGCCGGCATCGCTGGCATACATCTTGGCGATGGAAACGGAAGTGGCCGCGTCGGGCGAGTTTTCTCCCAGCGCCCATCCGGCATAGTAGACCGCCGAGCGGGAGCTCTCGGTTTCCAAATACATGTCCGCGCACTGATGCTGCACCGCTTGGAACATTCCGATGGGTTTGCCGAATTGTTTCCGCGTCTTGGCGTATTCGACAGTAATGTCCAGGGTCCGCTGCATGCCGCCGACCAATTCGGCAGCCAGAGCGGCGGTGGCGATGTCGAAAGCCCGTGGGAGATCCGCGGCGGCGCCGATTTCTTCCGCCGGAGTGTTGCTGAATTCCACGACGTATAGCTTGCGGGTAAGGTCCATGGCGGACATTGGAGATATTTTCAGGCCGCGAGCCTTGGAGTCCACCACGAAGACGCCATTACGCGCGACGACGATGATGAAGTCGGCGATGGCCGCGTCCGAAACAAATAATTTTTCACCGGAGAGCTTCCCGTTTGTCGCGTTCATATGGACATCCCGCGGGTTCCAACTCGCGCTGGCTTCTAGAATCGCGACGGTCGCGCGAGCTTCTCCCCGGCAGATGGGCGCGAGATATTTTTTCTTGTCCGCTGGGGCGCTCACGGCTTCCAAGACCGAGCCTGCCAAAACCACGGTTGAGAACAACGGACCGGGCAAGAGTGCGCGCCCGGTCTCTTCCATTAAGAGCATGAGTTCAACTATGCCGAGACCGACTCCGCCGTACTCCTCTGGAAAAATGATGCCGGTGTAACCCTGGTCGGTGAGCTTCGACCAAAGTGCGGCGTCGTATGCGTTATCCGTATCCATCAGGCGTCGCATTTCGGCGCTGGGACACTCGCCGGCGAAAAACTTGCGTGCGCTGTCTTTGAGAAATTCTTGACTTTCGCTCAATCCGAATTGCATGGCGTATCCCCTTAGTAGCTCCTCGGCAGACCGAGAACGAAATGCCCGATGATGTTCCGTTGCACCTCGGAGGTGCCCGCTTCGATGGTATTTCCACGGGTACGCAGGTACGCGTATGACCAAATCCCCTTGTCGATAGCGTGTGTGTCACCGCTCAGCAGTTGCCCGTAGGAACCGAGCAGCTCTTGCGCGACTTGTTGGAGGCGCTGATTGAGTTCGCTCCAGAAAATTTTCTGGATCGAGCCCTCAGGGCCCGGCACACCCGTAGCCGTGATGCGGCTAAAGGCCCGCATCTGATTGAAGCGCATGATTTCAATTTCCGCGCTGCACTGCGCGAGCTTCTGGCGGATGAGTGGGTCTTCGGCGGCGGGCCGTCCGTTACGCTGGATGGTCCGCGAGAGTTCGATGAGGCGGGTGATGTAGCGTTTGAAGATGAGATGCAGGCGAGCGCCGTAGGAACCGCGCTCGTACATCAGCGTGCTCATCGCCACATTCCATCCGTCATTCACTTTGCCCAGGATATTCTCAACCGGCACGCGAACGTCGCGAAAGAACAACTCGTTGAATTCGGACTCCCCGGTCATCTGACGCAAGGGACGAACTTCGACGCCGGGCGATTTCATATCCACAAGGAGGACGGTGAGTCCTTTGTGTCTAGCGGCGCTCGCGTCAGTGCGCACGACGAGTTCGCACCAGTCGCCAACCCAGCCGTAACTGGTCCAGATTTTTTGCCCGTTGACGATGTAGCGATCGCCGTCCAGACGCGCTTCCATCTGCAAACCCGCTAGATCGGAACCGGCGTTAGGTTCGGAGAAGCCCTGGCACCAGATCTCTTCAGCGCTCAGAATCTTCGGAATATAGCGTTTCTTCTGCGCTTCCGTTCCACAGGCAATGATGGTAGGCCCGATGAGGCCCAAACCCAGCGAGTTGGCCATGGGCGGCGCCTCGACGCGCGCCATCTCTTCCCAAAACAGGGCTTGCTGCATCAGCGTGGCGCTGCGACCCCCGTATTCCCTCGGCCATGAAACCGCTGCCCAGCGGCCCTCGTGGAGCTTTTGTTGCCAAGCGCGTAGATATGGGAACGATTCCTCAATGGGCTTTTCGCGCCACTCGTTCCAGTCCTTCGGGACATTGGAAACGAGCCACGCGCGAAGTTCGTCGCGAAATGACAACTCTTCGGTGGTTAAGTTCAGGTCCATGAAAAAAACTCCCTCACGCTATCGGTCACGACCTCCGATCCCGTTTTTTTCCGAATGTGAACCAACTCTCTGCGAATCAAGCCGGCTCAGCCGCCGCGCCTGGGCGCGCCAAAATCCGGGCGAATCGTATCCCTGCCCTGCCAATATTTCTTGCGAAGGTCTTTCTTGAGAATTTTTCCAGTGCCGGTCTTGGGCAAGCTTGCAACGAATTCGAAGGAACGCGGACACTTGTAATGTGAGAGGTGCGCACGACAGAACTCGATAAGTTCGGCCTCCGTGGCAGCAGCATTCGGCTTTAAGACCACCAGAGCTTTGGGGACTTCCCCCCATTTTTCATCGGGAACGGGAATTACCCCGGCCTCCAGGACGGCGGGATGAGCAAGGATGGCTTTCTCGAGTTCAAGGGAGGAAATATTCTCTCCGCCGCTGATGATGATGTCTTTCTTGCGATCAACAATGAGCAAGTAGCCTTCTTCGTTGAGCGTGGCCATGTCTCCGGTGTGGAACCAGCCACCGCGCAGCGCCTCGGCGGAAGCGTCTGGCTGTCGCCAGTAACCCTCCATAACGCCATCACTCCGCGCGACGATTTCGCCCATCGTTTGCCCATCGCGCGGCACGTCGTTATCGTTGCCGTCCACTACGCGTATCTCCACGCCGGGAAACGCATAGCCGGTCATGGATTGACCCACATACCGCTGCTCGCTATCCCACCCCATCCCTAACTTCATGGGAGAAATCGAAAGTGACGGGGACGTTTCCGTCAGCCCATACCCCGAAAAGCATTCGCAGCCCAGTTTTTGTTCAACCTCGCGAATGAGGGTCGGAGAAGACGCCGCGCCGCCGATAACAATGCGCCGCAGGCTGCTCAAGTTGTAATTGGGGCGCTCCGGGCAATTCACGAGGGCCGTGGCCATGATGGGCACGAGGCTAAAGGAATGGACGCCTTCCTTCTCGATGAGACGGAAGACTTCTTTGGTCTCGAAGCGCTGCATCATGACGTGCTTTCCCCCAAGTAAGGTGAGGAAATGCGCGACGCCCCAGCCATTCGCGTGGAAGAGTGGAATGGTGTGCAGCTCGACGGCGCCGTTCTCGATGTTAAATCCCAGACAGACGTTCTGCGCATGAAGATAAATATTTCTGTGCGTGAGCATTACACCCTTGGGATTGGCGCTCGTGCCGCTGGTATAGAAAAGCTCGGCCAGAGAGTTTTCGTCGATGGAGGCGATGTCGGCGCGATGAGGGGTGGCTGCCTGGAGAAGATCTTCGTAGTTGCGTGGAGAAAGCCATGGCGCTTCTGGAGCGCCCTCAAGTTGGCAGAATGTTCTTACTTCAGGAATATCCTTGCGAAAAGACTCGACCAAGCCGAGAAACTGTTTCTCAGCGAAGAGGATTGTCGCCCCGGAATCATTCAGAATGTAGCTCAATTCGCTTGACGCGAGCCGGATATTCAGCGGGAGCAGAACGGCACCGGCTTCCAGCACGCCGTAATAGGCTTCGAGCAAGCGGTGGCAATTGGAACTCAGAAAAGCGACACGATCGCCGCGCCGGGCACCGGCCTGGTGCAGGGCACCTGCAAGACGGCGGGCGCGATCAGCGAATTGCGCGTAAGTAAAGCTCTCCTGATTGCAGACCACCGCAGTTCTGCGCGGATACTGTTGCTCCGCATAGCGAAGGAAACGCAAGGGGGTGAGCGGAATGTTCATAGTGCGCCTCGCCCGGATCAGGCGGATTGACCTCCATCGACAACAAGAGTGTGTCCGGTCACAAAATCTGACGCATCGGAGGCGAGAAAAATAGCGGCTCCCTTCAGATCCTGCGGCCCGCCGAAGCGGCCCAAAGGTATACCTGCGAGCAAGGATTCCCTATTTCGCTCGATGACCTTTTCCGACATGTCGGTGGGGAACCAACCAGGCGCAATCGCATTCACTTGAATGTTGTGCATGCCCCATTTGCAAGCCAGGTCCTTCGTGAAAATAATCACACCCCCTTTACTAGCGCTGTAGCCGATCGCGGGGAATTTCGGAGATGAACCACGCAGCCCGGCAACGGAAGCGATGTTGATTATCTTTCCGCGGCGCTGTGTGATCATGACCTTCCCGACGGCCTGCGAAAAAAGAAATGTACCGGTTAAGTTTGTTTCGATGACTTTATTCCATTGCTCAAGCGTCATTGCTTCGACTGGCGCGCCCCAGGAAGTGCCCGCATTGTTGATCAAGATGTCTATGCGTCGAAACTGTTTGACGGCAACGTCGGCAACTTCCTGAACGCTGGCGGGCTGTTTGACGTCACAGCCGAGTGCGAGAACCTTCACGCCGAGTTTTTGCAGTTCTTCGGCAGCCTGCAGGCAGCGCTCTTTCTTGCGCGCGCACAGGACGAGATTCGCCCCCATTTCCGCCAGGCCTTCGGCCATCTGCCGGCCCAACCCTACGGAGCCACCGGTGACGATCGCCACCCGGCCTGCGAGGTCGAAGATCGGTTTGGCTGTCATAGTGCTTGCCGTATCGCCAGATATCCCCAACGACAATGACCAATGTGTGTTTATATCATATGTTAGTTACTACCGCTATCTTCAATGCGGACCTACAAGCCGTAGAAGATACGCCGTCGCGCAGGTAACCAGTATTCACTCCCCGCGCCTCGTCTACACGTGTAGTAGCCGGAATGCCAATCCGCCAAGCACTCCGCCCAGAAGTGTCCCCAGCACTGAAATCGGAGCGTACCCCCAATCGGAGCTGCCCTTCCCCGGAATCGGAAGAATCGCGTGTGCAACCCGGGAGCTAAGATCGCGCGCCGGGTTCATGCTCGAGCCGGTGGTCCCTGCCAACGATAGGATCAGTCCCCAGACCAATGCGGCAACCAGAAACGGACCCAAACCAGCAGGTAAATTGGGGCGCGTCAAAATGCAGCCGGCAACAAACACTAGCAGGGTGGTCGGAATGATTTCACTAATAAGGTTTGACACCTTGTTGGGAATAGCGGCGTGGCTGCAGAAGCAGCTAAGCTTGCGGATGGGATCCAGCGTGCCGGCCCAATGCGGCAGAAAATGAAGCCATACTAGAACCGCGCCAGCGAATCCTCCCAACATTTGTGCCGTGACGTACGGCGCCAGTTTGGAGAAATTGCCGCTCGCGACGGCCACCCCTAGGGTCACAGCGGGGTTAATGTGAGCATCTTTGCTCCCACACGCCAGAGCCGTGAAAATCCCCGCCATTGCTGCGAACCCCCAGCCGGCCGATATTACGATCCATCCGCCACCTTCTGCTTTCGAGCGGGCGAGCGCTACGTCGGCGATTACGCCGTTGCCTAGGAGAACCAGAACCATAGTGCCCATGAACTCTCCGAACATAGGTGACAGCATTCGTTTTCCTCTCAACTGCCGCTCGCGCACCGGTCAAGGTGCCAGCCGCGAAAATCCTTGCTCGTGACATCCGCCGCTGCACTCCTTCCCGAGCGATTAGTGGCGCACAGTCTGGCATAGCTCGGCGGAGCCACGGGTAATTCCTCCTGCACGTGAGATTCGGAACGTCAGTGCCACGGGGAGGGCGGAAAACCCGGGAATCGGCTCGCTGTCCGATGCCGCTACGAGCCGGCCTCCCGTCAACTAGAAACTCAACCGCACCCCGAGTTGAATCTCCCGCTTCGGGAATGCCGAAGTAAACCCCAGCGGCGTGCTCGGCGATAACGCGGCGCTTCCATGAACGTTAAACGTGGTATTACCCGTGGCGCATGTGCCAGCCATCGGGCATGGCGCTCCAATGCCAAAAAGCGGGTTCACCTCATTGTTCACACTTGCAAAGTTTGTATGGTTGGCGATGTTGAAGCCCTCAGCCGTCATTTGCAGCTTTGCCTTCTCGCCAATTTTATGTTGCCAGCTCAGGCGCATGTCGAAATTCGTGAAGCTCGGGCCAAGCCCAGTGTCACGGCCGGCTCCGATTGGACGCTCGTTGGTGGTGTGATTGTTGCCGTTGACCTCGCCGCCTGCCAACAAGTTGAAAGGATGTCCGCTGTTGTAAGTAAAAATCGGGGCCAACTGAAAGCCGGAAAGGAAGGGATTTTTCCAGGGGCCGTCCATCACGCCGGCCAGCACGACTTTGTGGCGCTGATCGAATTCAGAAAGTCCTCGGTCGGCGCCCAGGTTGGTCGGATCTTGCGGACCATAATCGCTGTTAAAATCAGTACCCGTGTCGAATCCTTTGCTAAACGTGTAATTGCCGAACACGGAGAAGTGATTGCTAAAGCGCTTCTTGACTTCCAGGATTCCCGCCTGATATACGGCCGAACCCGCTGAAGTGTATTGATTGTTTTGGACAATAAACGGATTCACAAAGCAAGCGAAGGGACCGACGGGATCGGTTGCGCTGGGATCGCAGGGCAGTCCTTCGACGCCGCCGAGCGGATCGGCCCCGCCGGCCGTCGTGTTCCAGTTCCGGTAGGAAACGTTCTTGCCATTTGCCAATGTCACCGTACTTTTGGGAGCCGGGAGCAGATTGGTGTCAATAGCGGTGGGGAGGCCGATGGTATGAGAGTAGATGTAACTCGCGGAGATAGACAAGCCAGGGGCAATCTCGCGCTCAATTCCAAACTCGGCCTGCTGCGAATAAGGAGGCCTAAAATTAGGCTGGTCGACGAACACCACTTGAAGAGGGGCAAGCGGGCCGCTATTGGAAACGTTGAGCCCCAACCCAGGCTGCGCTAGCAAGGCAGGGGTAATACAAGCGTAGCTTCCCGGTGGCGGCGTCGTACAGGTAATCGCTCCCTGGGCAAACAGCGTTTGGAAAACGCTAATCGCATTCAACCCTGGATTGCCAGGTAACCCTCCAATGGGAACAATATAGATCGAGATTTCGCGGTTGCAGGGACTGGTGGGGTTAGCCGGAGGCGGAAAAAAGAAACCCGCCGCTCCGGAAAATCCGCAAATGGCGTCCAGGTTGTTCACTTGACCGGCCTTCGTCGTGTTTCCCACGGAGCTGTTGTTGGCGTTCCGAACTCCCAGGGAGTAGTCCACCGACGTAATCTGGTCGTAGATCTGCGCATAGAAGATCCCGTACCCGCCGCGAATCACCGTTTTGTGATCCTTGAACGGATCCCAGGCAAAGGATACCCGCGGTCCAAAATCCTTGTTGTACGTGTGCAATGGAGCGTACTGCGTGTCCAGTTCGTACCGTAGACCTAGGTTCAGGATCAGAGTGGGCGCGATCTGCCAGGTATCCTGAAAGTAGCCCGCCGTGAACGGCCTGTTGTAATACGGATAGACGGGATTCCCAAAACCTTGCTGGAAAACCTGCGGCAGCCCAAACGAGGCAGACTCCAAGGAGTCCAGAGTGGGAATCTGAGGCGATAGGAGAAATCCGGGGAGCGTGCCAAAAACAAACCGGCCCGGAAAAAAAGTATGCGATTCCGAATGGTTGCCGCGAATAAGCTCGGAACCTCCGAATTTGAAAGTATGGTGCCCGCGGACCAGCGTAAAGTTGTCTCCAATCTCATATCTGCGGCCAATGGTGCTCTCGGGCAAAAAGATGTTCGTTCCCAGGTTATTCACAAAGCCGGGAATTTGCAGTCCGGGTTGTCCGGGTTCGTTCGGAATGACGTGGAAGTAGTAATAGTCAAATTGCAAGCGGAGTTCGTTTTGAGCTGTGGGGCTGAACTGATGGTAAAAAGCGGCCAAAATGTTGTTGTCATAGGCTTTGATCGAGCTGCCTGCCGAAAAGCCCGTCAACGATTGCACGTCGGGATTCTCCTCCCTATCGTGTCCATATCTGTAGGTGACAGTTATCTGGTTCGCATCGCTGAATCGGTGATCGAACCGCCCGGACGCCAGGTATTCCCGGGTGTTGTACGGGAAGAGTCCGCCGTTTGATTCCAGTGCGTTCACAAGGAACGCATTCAATGGACTTGTGGTGGGGTTCACTGTCAACGCGCCGTTGAGTACGGCGGCACAAAAAGCCGCAGGCAGAGTGGTCATGTTCGTGAACGGGGCTGGCAATTTAGCGGCTACAGCCGCGCCGACAGGCCCGCTCAGGCAGTGCACTGGTGTATTGCCCTGTGCCGTCAATCCCGCGAAAATCGTATCCTGTGGCCCCGTCGGCCGGAAAATATTCGTATTGGTCAGGATCGGAACGGAATTCTGCGCATCTTGGCGCAGCCCTTCGAAGGAAACGAACAAAAAAGTCTTATCCCTCTTGATCGGGAAGCCCACCGTGCCGCCAAATTGATAGCGGCTCAGGGAATTCTTAATCGGCGAGCTGTTGCTGTCCGGTTGCGTCGGATCGAAGACCTGACCGGGCGCCAGCGCCTGCGTACGCGCAAACGGGTCAGCTGCATCCAGCCCATCGTTGCGAAAATAGCTGTAAAGGGTGCCGTGCGGCTCGTTCGTTCCCGACTTGGAAACGATGTTAATTGTCGCGCCGCTCGCTCCACCCAACTCTGCTGAGTAGTTGCTGCGGTTGACCTGAAACTCTTGAACCGCGTCCTGGCTCAGAGTGAGACGCACTCCGCCGGCATCATCATTGGCTTCTCCACCGTCAACGGTGACGCTATTGCCTCGGCCATTGCTGCCATAGAACGAAAGGCCGCTCTGCGGCGTTGATTTCACTCGGAAATCCTGGTCGGAAGCCAATCTCGTCGAATTCGAGACGCCCGGCGTCAATAGGGTAAAGGTAAGGTAATCACGGCGGTCAATGGGGAGCTGAGCGATATCCTCTTGGGTTAGTGTATTCGCCTGGCTTCCTCTCTCGGTCTCCACTACAGGGAGTTCGGAAGTCACTTCAATTTGTCCTGAGAGCCCTGCCAATTTAAGGTGAATGTCAAGGATTGAAGTCTGCCCAACGGTCAAAGTAAGAGAGGGAACAAGCTCCGTTTGAAAACCCGTGTGCTCGACGCTCAACTTATAAGTCGAAGGAGCGAGCCCGGACAGGCGATAAAAACCGTGCTCGTCGGTTTCCACGCTTCGCTGTCCACCCTTCGTGGTGTCGATTGCGGTAACCTTGGCATTCGGTACGCCGGCCCCAGACGGATCCGTGACGATTCCAGTCAGATCGGCGGACGCTCCCACACCTTGAGCCCAAGCCACTGGGCCAAACGCCAACAGCCCCAGCAAGAACACCAATAGACCTACAGGTAAGGTCGATTTCATAGCTCCTCCAGGTTCCTCGAAGCCAACATGTTTATGGATTCAATCGGACCCATGTTTGCGTGTTCCCCGATGATGAGTCTTGCGACGGACAATGGTTATCGTCGGCGTCACCATTTCAACTCGACTTAGAGAATGCAGCACCAGCCCGGTATGGGATTTGAGTATCTCGCAAGCCTCTCGAAACCCCGCCTCCCGACACAACTATCAAATATTGTGATAGTCCGTATCACATAATATTCACTAACGTCAAGGCGAAATCACAAACTTCCGGCCAGTGGGCGGGTGGGCCCGCACCCTAGCTGGATTCCTTGGCGGAATTCTGGATATTTTGCGGGCGGCCCTAGTGGCGGGGCGTTCGTCGTATGGGAGGCCCCAACAACGCCCAGGCAGCAGGTCCCTGTTCAGTGCGGTACAAGCACCATCCGGCCGGAAACTTGCCCGTGCCGCAGTTGCTCCAAGACTTCATTGACTCGCGCCAAAGGTCGAGTTGTCACCTGACAGCGGACCTTACCGGCGGCTGCCATTGCGAGCAGTTCGCCCATATCCCGTCGCGTTCCGACAGAAGAAGCCTGGATGCGCAACTCTAACGCGGCCATCAGGATGGGCGGGAAGCAGATGGACTCAGAAGGGAGACCGACGGCTAGAAGAATCCCGCCGGGCCTCACACAGGGGAAGGCTGTGTCATAAGCTGCTTTCGCAGCAGAAGTCACTAGCGCAGCATGAACGCCCCCCGCGCGCCGCAGCTCCTTGACAACATTTGAAGCCGCCGCGTTTAGTGCCACCGACGCGCCGAAGCTTCTTGCATGCGCGAGTTTTTCTTCGGAGACATCAACGGCCGTGACGATCGCGCCCAGCTCCCGGCCGATTTGCACCGCTAGGTGACCGAGGCCGCCGACGCCGAAAACCGCCAAACGCTGGCCTGACTGGATTTTGGCGTGCTGCAAGGCACGGTAGACCGTAACTCCCGCGCAGAAAAGAGGCGCCGCATCGATGCAGGAAAGTCTGTCCGGAATCTTCAAGGCGTGACTCGCGGGAGCCTTCACGAATTCCGCGTAGCCGCCATCCACGGTCACTCCAGTAATTTGTTGTTTGACGCAGAGATTCTCATTGCCTTCGCGGCAGAATTCGCATTCGCCGCAGGTCCAGTGCACCCAAGGAACGCCGACGCGGTCGCCCACTCGCAAGTGTTTGACGGAGGCGCCTTTTTCCACAACTCTGCCAGCGATTTCGTGTCCAAGGATCAGGGGCGTCTTGGTAATGGGAACGAGTTGCGGCCAATCTCCATCAGCAACGTGCAAGTCTGAGTGGCAGACGCCGCACGCTTCAACCTCTATCAGCACCTCCTGCGCCGCAGGCTTCGGCTGAACGACCTCTTCGATGGTCAGTGGCCTCTTCAATTCGTGCAGGATGGCTGCCTTCATTGCATCTACCTCGCCGAATTTGGGATGCGCGGCTCAGGTCTTTGCGGACGCGCAGCGAACTCCTCTGACTTTGCTGCACAATGCAGGGGGACCCCCCGCTACGGCTTGGCGCCGCGCAAGAAAAACTCAACCGCGTTTCGCACTCGCTCGGTGAGTTTGTGAGGTCCAGTAAGATCTACTGCCCACTGACGGACAACGGTATTGAAAAGTCCTTCCATAAATTCGGCCAGGTGTACGACTGGAAAATCAAGGGTTATCTCCCCGTTTCTCTGGCCTTCCGCGATGATTTCACGAAGCAGGTTAACGGTCGCGGCTTCCGCCCCCCGGAGCTCGGGTGAGCGCACCGGATCCATCGCGCCGGCGAGAATTACGGCCTGCCAAAGCGGCCGCCCCACCTCCGTTACGTTGCCCAAAGTTTCGTAGAACCGGCGTAGGCGTTGCTCTGTGGTCGCTTTGGTGGACAGCTCGGATTTGAGGCTTTCGGCTTGGCGGGCAAACGCACGCCGTCCCACTTCTCGCAAGACGGCATCTTTGCTGGGGAAATAGCGGAAAAACGTGGGCTGGCTAATTTCCAGAGTCTGAACAATGTCGTCGATGCGTGTGTTCTCGTAGCCGCGCTGGCGAAAAAGGTGCAGAGCCGTTTCGACGATCTGCTGACGAAGGCGCGCTTTCTTGCGCTCTCGAAGGCCCGCCATGGGGCTCTGGCTGGCGCTCTGATCGCCGCTCCTTTTCTTTGTAGCCTCGCCGTCGTTGACGCTCCGAGGCGCTGGCGAGGGTGATGGTCTCACGGCAATTTTTGCGCGGCCCATTATGCGAATCCTCCTGGATGGCGTGCCGTTCGGGGTGCCCGACATACATTTTGATGGTCACGCTAACATTATAGTGACTAACGCCAAGTTGCAAGCCTGGCGTTGGATCCCTTCTCGTCCACCATTGCCCACGAGTCGCTCGCGAGGACAAAGCGTTGGCGTGCTCAACGGCGTGTCCTATATCTTGGAGTTCGAAAACAGCTAAGTGATTGTGGTGCCCTGCCTTAGCTTATTTTCCTCACTGTTCACAACGAGGAGGCCGGGTTTCGAATCCCCTCTCGTCCACAAGTCTTTTCGAGTCGATTTTCTACATCTTGCCAACTGTTCAAAGACATGCCTAGAAACAATTTTTGAAAATGATAGTATTCCAGTGGCATGCTTTCTTCCGCATCCAAATGAAAATATTTAGCTGTACGCCGAAGTGCCGGCCTGACCGTTTTCGGCTCAAGCGCGGCCTCCACTCTGCAAGAAGATCTGCGGTGCTGTATGGCATGCTACTCGCAGCGGGCACTCCCGCAGCTTCCTTCCGCTCCACTGCGCGCGCACAGCAGAGTGATCCGGCGAAGCCTGTTGTGGTGCAGCCGGGGGCGCCGGGAAAGCCGAGCAGGACGCTTTCGCCGTCGACGAGAGCGAAACTTCCGCCGCGGTCGCAAGCGGATGCGGAGTTTATGCGGGACATGATCATGCATCATTCGCAAGCGGTCGAGATGACGGCACTGATTTCGTCGCATACAGAGAACAAGGAACTGCGTTCGCTCGGGGCGCGAATCAGCGGCTCGCAGTCGGACGAAACTAAGTTCATGAAGCGGTGGCTGGCGGCTCGGGGAGAATTAGTTTCCAAGGTGACGCCGGAAATGCCGGGCATGGATATGTCGCGCGAAAAGATGGCTCTCATGCCCGGGATGCTCACGCCGGAGCAGATGGAAGCACTGCGGAAGGCCAAGGGCGCCGAGTTCGACGGCTTATTTTTGACAGGGATGATTCAGCATCACAATGGCGCGCTGACGATGGTGAAAGATTTGTTCGACACTGCCGGTGCCGGGCAGGACGCCGATCTGTTCAACTTCGCGACAGACGCAGACAATACGCAGCGGGCCGAGATTCAGATTATGCAGACTATGTTAGAGAAAAAATCCTTAGAGGAGAAACGATGAACCGAGTGCCCAGTTTTGCCCTGGGTGTATTGGGGGCCGCGCTTATTTTCTGTTTCGGTGTGAGCCGGATGCAGGGGCAGACGCCTGCGACGGCGCCACAAGCTGGGACCCAGAAGCCTGCAACCGTGTCACCCGCGCAGGAACCCAAGGAGACGGAAGAGGACGACAGTCCATTTGCTCCGCAGCCGGCGCCGGTGCTGCCCCCGGGCATGACCGGGTCGGATGCGAACGATCCACGCGCCAGGCTGACGCCAGGGCTGTATGACGCAGGTGAAACGTCGATGGGCATCAAGCACCTCCTGCTGCTCAAGAAGCCGGACGCGTTTCAACTCGGGGCCACTGATCCCGATGATCCGAAAGTGCAGAAAACGATTGGCCAGCTCGGCGTGGGCAACATTATGAAGATGCCGAAGCCGCTGCAGTTGGTCATCGCACAGCTTGCTTTCGCGAACTCGGACTTTGCCTTCCAGGGCAACCACTTGTTCCAGGGGAATTTTTATGGCGTGAATATCTTTGACATCTCCAATCCGGCGAACACCACGTTGCTGACTTCGCTGGTGTGCCCAGGCGGGCAGGGAGATGTGTCGGTGCACAAAAACCTGCTATTCATGTCGGTGGAGATGCCGAATGGACGTCTGGATTGCGGTACGGAGGGGTTTCCGCCGGAGCCTCCGCCTCCCGCAGGGGAGGAAAAGGAAAAGAAACGTCGAGTGCCGGCAGCGCAAAAGGACCGTTTCCGCGGCGTAAGGATCTTCGACATTTCGGACATCAAGAACCCGAAGCAAGTAGCGGCGGTGCAGACCTGCCGCGGGTCGCATACACATACTCTAGTGTTGGATCCGAACGATAAAGAGAACGTTTATGTCTACGTGTCGGGCACATCGTTTGTGCGTCAACCCGAGGAGCTGGCCGGGTGCTCAGGTGAAAAGCCGGACAAAGACCCGAACACAGCGCTGTTTCGTATCGAAGTAATTAAAGTTCCGCTGGCCGCGCCGCAGGACGCGAAAGTGGTGTCCAGCCCCCGGGTATTTATCGATGCTCGGACGGGCGCTATGAACGGCCTGAACAATGGCGGCACTCATGGCAAGAAGGGCAAAGAGGAGAAGCCGGCGGACACGGACCAGTGCCACGACATCACAGTGTACTCGGCGATTGGGTTGGCGGCGGGTGCGTGCTCCGGAAATGGCATTTTGCTCGACATCAAGGACCCGGTCCATCCCAAGCGTGTGGATGCCGTGAACGATCCGAACTATTCGTACTGGCATTCGGCTTCGTTCTCGAATGATGGGACTAAAGTCGTGTTCACCGACGAATGGGGCGGCGGCCTGGGGGCGAGGTGCCGTGCGAACGACCCGAACAAATGGGGCGCGGATGCGATCTTCCGTCTGAAGGACGACAAGCTGAGTTTCGCGAACTATTACAAGCTGCCTGCCGCGCAGGGCGACACCGAGAACTGTGTGGCGCACAACGGCTCGCTGATTCCTGTCCCTGGCCGCGATATCGAAGCGCAGGCCTGGTACCAGGGCGGCATCTCCATTGTGGACTTCACCGACCCGGCGCAGCCGTTCGAGATTGCCTACTTCGACCGCGGGCCGATTGATCCGAAGATGCTGGTGCTGGGCGGCGAGTGGTCGGCATATTGGTACAACGGCAACATTTACGGTTCGGAGATCGCGCGCGGCCTGGACGTTTTTGAATTGACGCCGACGCAGTTTCTGACGCAGAACGAAATCGACGCGGCGAAGTCCGTTCGGGTGAGCGAGCTGAATGTGCAGAACCAGCAAAAGATTGAGTGGCCTGCACAGTTAGTCGTGGCAAAGGCGTACGTTGACCAGTTGTCGCGGTCTCAGGCTCTGCCGGCAGACCGAATCGCAGCTCTGCGGAAGGCGATCCAAAACGCAGAGAGTTCGCACATGAGCAAGGGCAAGCTGGCGAAGTTGAAGCGCATGGCACCGTCGTTGGAAAAAAGCGCCGCCATCGCGAAAAGTCCGGCTGACTCGACACGGTTGCATGCTTTGGCAGACGTCCTAGAGCACCTGTTAGCATAACGACATCGCGAAGTAGGTCGACACTGCGACGCCTGACCAATATGACGCTCCGATAAACCCGATTTCACGGTCGCGCGTTGCTTTCTGACAGGTCCTTCAAGGCCTTGAGCCACAGGCCATCCGGCCAGTGAATGTCCGCGCAACTCTTTGCGCCATCTTCATTAAGAGCAAGTGCTTCGTTCATGCGGTGTTTTCTCCTGCGCGAATATTGCCGGCTCAACGGCCACGCTCTAGAAGCCAAGATCGCTTAGCCCCGGATGATCATCCGGACGGCGCCCTGGTGCCCAGTGGTACTTGCGTTCGGTCTCCTGGATCGGCAGATCGTTGATGGAAGCAAGCCTCAAGCGCATCAGCCCGTTCTCATCGAACTCCCAATTCTCATTGCCATACGAGCGGAACCAATTCCCGGAGTCATCGTGCCATTCATAGGCAAAGCGCACGGCGATACGGTTTCCCTCGAACGCCCAAAGCTCTTTGATCAGCCGATAGTCCAGCTCTTTCGTCCATTTGCGTCTGAGAAACGCCACGATTTCTTGCCTTCCGTTCACAAATTCCGAGCGGTTTCTCCAGCGTGAGTCAACTGTGTAAGCCGGGGCCACCTTTTCCGGATCACGAGAGTTCCAGGCATCTTCTGCCAGTCGAACCTTCTCAATAGCCGTTTCGCGTGTAAATGGCGGCAACGGAGGACGTTGATTGGTGGCTTTGGCGGTGGACATCGCATTTCTCCTTTTTGAAGTCCCTTTTCTACGGACGTCCTATGATCGGGGCTGCGCCCTGACTCTTCACCGTAGTCCGCGGCGAAGGCGGTCGGAGCTGACTACAATGCCCCCGGAAAGACGGCTTGATATTCAGCCGCGTCTTGCGCGTTTAGTTGTCGGATTTCAGTTCCAATCTTGAATGGAGGTTTCCCTTCAAACAGCCTTCAATAGTCCCGAACGGAAGACGCGCCGAACGCAGGAAGTTTGGACAAGTTCCAGCCTCCTCCCAGTGCCTTGATCAGGAGCACACTCGCGTCCAACCGGCGCCGCAGGATATCAATGGCGTTTCGCTCATTGGCGAGCTCGATCGTCTGCGCGGTGATGACTTGGAGGTACGTGTCGACGCCACCTTTGTATCGATTCGTAAAAAGTTGAAGAGATTCCTGCGATGACGCGACGGCCTGCTCTTGCTGTTGCGTTTCGTTTTCGAGAATACGCAAGGCGGCGACATTGTCTTCGACTTCCTGGAACGCTGTGAGCGAAGTCTGACGATAGGTCGCGACTGCGGCATCGTAGTTGGCGCGCGCCGATTCGGAAGTGGCGCGACGGCGACCTGCGTCAAACAGGGTCTGCGCAAGGGCAGGACCAACGGCCCAGAAGCCGCTCGGCCATTCGAACCAGTTGGAACCCTGCGAGCCGGAGAATCCTGCAGTTCCGCCAAGAGTCACAGCGGGAAAATACGCAGCGCGGGCGATGCCGATCTGCTGGTTCGCCTCCGCCACTCGGCGCTCCGCGGCGGCTATGTCTGGGCGTCGCTGCAATAGTTCAGAAGGGAGGCCAATCGGAGTGCTGGGGGGTTGGTAATTGAATGGTGCTGCTACGAGGCTGAATTCTGCAGGCGGTTTTCCGATCAGAATCGCGATGGCGTGTTCGAATTGCGCTCGTTGCACGGTGACATCCGTGTCCTGTACGCGGGTGGTGTCCAGCTGGGTTTGCGCTTGCGCTAGATCGGCCTTCGGGGCCACGCCCCCTTTGAAGCGATGGAGTGTGAGCTGTACGTTGTCGGTATAGGCTTTTACGGTATCGTCGAGAAGCTGCTTCTGAGCGTCGGCGCTGCGCAGTTCGAAATAGTCCAGGGCGAGTTCCGCCTCGAGGCTGAGCTTCGCAGTCTCGTAGTCGGCTGCGGTCGCCTGCGTTTCTTCCCGCGCGGCAGCAACGCTGCGCCGTACGCGGCCCCAAAGATCCAGCTCATAGGAAAGATCAAAGGGCAGCACGAAATCTCCCTTGCTGGACTGTTGGATCCTCGACGGAAAGTTTGGCGAAAAGTCTGAACTCTTGACATAGCTGGCGCTAGGCGCAGTAGAGATGGTCGGAAACTGTGAGGCCCGATTAAAGCGAATCGCTGCACGAGCCTGGCGGAAGCGCGCTTCCGCCACTTTTAGGTTCTGGTTGGAACCAGCGATCTGCTCTTCCAGCTTGTTGAGCTCTGGATCGCCGAAAATCTCCCACCAGTTTCCGCGGCTTGTCTGGTCGCCCGGCTGCGCGGGCTGCCACTGGTCCGATTCTTTGAATGAACCTGGTGCTTCTTCCTTATAAGTCGGCGTCGTGGGCACGGCAGGCTTCACGTACTTGGGACCGACCGTACAACCCGCGAGCAGCAGCACTAGAAGCACCGCAACGATACTGGTGACGATGAAACGCATGACGGCGAAAAAGCACCTCATCGTCCGGGTCCTCCCGCCGGCTTATTGCTCAGGCGCACAGGCATGCCGGCAACCAAAGAGTCCGATGGATCGACGATGACGGCGTCCGTGGGTTGTAGTCCTGAAACTATTTCTACAGAGTTGCCGTAGTCGCGGCCGATCTTGACCGGAACCAGCTCGGCCTTGTCATTGCGCACCAGTCCGACCTGCAAGCCTTCTTTGCGGAAGATGAGCGTATTCGATGGAATGGTTACCGAGCGAGTCGTGTCAGGCAGCTTGAGGTGCACAAAGACGTAAGCACCGGGCAGGAGTTGGCCAGTCGGATTGTCAACATCGACTTCGATGAGCAACGTACGCGACGCGATGTCAATCGAGTTGGCGTTGCGAACGAGAGTGCCATGAAAGGTTTGGCCCGGGAATTCATCGAGGGTCAAGGTGGCCGGCGCTCCAGAGCGCGCGGCGCGGGAGTACACCTCGGGAACAGCAACGTAAAGGCGTAGCGTACGAATGGCGGCGATGTGAAAGAGTTCCCTCGGCTGTGTGCTGGCCCCCGCATCGATGAGCGCTCCGATGTCCGTATTGCGGGCGGTGATGATGCCGTCGAAGGGCGCATAGACTTTCTCAAACGCTTGCAACTGCTCCAGTCGTCGCACATTCGCGGCACTGGATTCGGCCGCGGCTGTCACCGCGCTGAGATTGCTGACCGCCTGGTCGGTTTCCTGCTGGGACACGGAGCCCGTGCTGACCAGATCTTGCCAGCGTGCCGCGGTGATCTTGGCAATGTTCAGGTTGGCCTGCGCAGTATGCAGGTCCGCTCGAGCCTGTTGCAACTGCTGGTCGACCTCAGGTGTTTCGATCTCCGCCAGCAATTGGCCTTTCTGCACATGCGCGCCAATGTCGAAATACCAATGCTTGAGATAGCCGCTGGTTCGCGCGTAGATCGGTGCGTCGCTGAACGCCTGAGTGTTGCCGGGAAGAACAATTTCCTGTGTGGGGGCGCCCTCCCGAGGAAAAACCACCGCCACGGTGGGTATGGCGGCTTCTTCGGTTCGTTGCTTGAGCCGCGATTCGGCTGCTGCTCGCGAATGGATGCCGGAATAAATCAGGAAAGCAAGTGCAGCGAGCGCGGCCGCGGCGACAAGGATTCCAATTCGGCGCCCGGGTCCCAGGCGAGGGTGAAATCCATCGGGACTCGGTTGCACGGGCTGCGCTTCGATCATTTCTTGGTCGGGAGTGGTCGTCACATTTTCCTCGCTCGATGTCATTGGTATTCCTTTAACTCACGCTGAAATCGGTTCAGGGTCGCCCTTGGAGTGTTCCTGGGCGACAGCGGTATCGCGCCGTCGGTGAAGCAAACTGAAGACCGCAGGGACGAAGATCAGAGTTGCCACGGTGGCGCACAACAGCCCACCAATGACAGCGCGCCCGAGCGGCGCATTCTGCTCGCCCCCCTCGCCCAGACCGAGCGCCATCGGAATCATGCCGATGATCATGGCCAATGCAGTCATGAGAACGGGGCGAAACCGGGTGAAGCCGGCTTCGATGGCCGCTCTGACGGAATCTCCGTGCTGCTGCAGCAGCTCTTTGGCAAAAGAAACCACGAGAATACTGTTCGCCGTTCCAACGCCCATGCACATAATGGCGCCCATCAGGGCGGGCACGCTGAGTGTTGTGTGGGTTACGAACAAGAAACCGACAATGCCGGCAAGCGCGGCAGGAAGTGCCGTGATGATGACGAAGGGATCGAGCCAAGACTGAAAGTTCACTACGATTAGGAGATAGACGAGAACGATGGAAAAGACGAGTCCGCCCAGCAAGCCGAGGTAAGAGCTGCGCATGGTTTGCAGTTGGCCCCGAACGGTGATGAAGCTGCCGCGCGGCAACGACTTCCGGTTGGCATCCACAATGCGCGTGACCTCGCGGCCCACCGCACCCAAGTCGCGGCCCTGGACGGCCGCGTAAATATCGACCACGCGCCGGATGTTGTAATGCGAGATTACTTCCATCTCGTTCGTTCGTTGGATAGAAGCGACATCCGCGAGAATTTCAGGGCGCGCGGCAGCCGCGGCATTGAGAGGAGTGTTCTGAAGGTCTTCCAGAGATTGGATCGAATATTGCGGAGTCTGAGTCACCAGGTTGTAGCTGACGCCGTTCTTGAAATTCAGGAAAAACATCGGGGTGATCTGGAAGCTGCCGCTGAGTGAATTCAACAGGCTATTGGCTACATCGCGCTGAGTGTAGCCGCCCTGGGCCGCCTTGGTACGGTCCACAGCCACATCGAACTCCGGGTAATCAAACGCTTGCTGTATGCGCGCATCGGCAATACCCGGAACCCGCTCGATTTCATGCAACATACGGGCTGCGACTTCGCGATTGCCTTCGATATCGGTTCCCTCGATTTGGACGTCGATGGGCGCCGGCAAACCAAAGTTCAAAACCTGAGTGACGATGTCCGAGGGTAGGAAGTAGAAGGTCGTCCCCGGGAATTCCCGGGGCAGCCTTTCTCGCAGGCGTTCCACATAACCTGCAGTGGCGTGGTGGTCCTCTTTGAGAGACACCAGAATATCGGCGTCACCGGCTCCTATGAGGCCCGATGTGCTATGCATAAAGTTGATGGCGCTGTAGGGCAGGCCGATGTTGTCCAGGATGTTGTCCACCTCGCGCTCGGGTATTTCACGCCGTATCGACCTCTCAACGAGGTCGCACAACTTCGCGGTCTCTTCGATTCGCGTGCCGCTCTTGGCGCGCAGATGGAGAATAAACTGACCGCTGTCCGTGTTCGGAAAGAAGTCCTGACCGAGCCACGGCACCAGGAGAAACGCCGCAGCGCAGGTCAGAAGAAAGACGGGGACGAAGAGGACCCGTCGATGGACAAGCGCTGCGAGGAGGGTCTGGTAGGAATTCCGAAGCCGTTCGAACCCGCGTTCGAACGCTCTCTGGAACCACACGAGGGGATTCCGTGAACTGGGAGCGTCGCCCTGCTTTGCTTTTAGCAAGTACATCGCCAGCGTAGGCACGAGCGTCCGGGACAAGATGTACGATGCGAGCATGGCGAACACCACAGCTTCGGCCAGAGGAACAAAGAGGTAGCGGGCCACACCGCTCAGCAGGAACATCGGCAAGAACACGATGCAGATGCACAGCGTGGATACCAGGGCGGGAACCGCGATTTGCGCCGCGCCTTCCAGGATGGCATCGCGCTGGGCATGTCCCTCTTCGAAATACCGCTCGATGTTTTCGATCGTAACCGTGGCGTCATCCACAAGGATTCCGACGGCGAGTGCCAATCCCCCGAGCGTCATGATGTTGATGGTTTCTCCGAGAAAGCTGAGGGTCATGACGGACGTCAAGATGGATAGCGGAATGGAAATAGCGATGATTAAGGTGCTGCGCCAGCTCCCCAAGAACAACAAAATCATCAATCCCGTTAGACACGCGGCGATGATGGCCTCGCGGATGACGCCGTTCACGGAGCCTCGGACGAAGATGGACTGATCGGACAGAGGCAGAATCTTGAGTTCCGGTGGAAGCGTCTGCGCGACACGCGGTAGCAGGCCGCGAATACCCTTTACGACGTCGAGCGTGGAGGCATTGCCCGCCTTGAGGACTGACACGAGGGCGCCGCGACGTCCATCCTGGCGCACGATGTTGGTTTGCGGCGAAAAGCCGTCACGCACATTCGCTACATCGCGAAGATAGATCGTGGAATTCCCAACGACCTTGACCGGGAGGTCGTTGAGCTCAGGAACCGTTCTCGGACTGGCGTTCAATCGAACGTCGTACTCGAAAGGGCCCATCTTGGCCGTCCCGGATGGCAAAATCAGATTTTGCTGCTGCACGGCGGTGAGAACATCTTGGGGAGCAAGTCCTTTCGACTGCACCAAGCCGGGATTCAAATCGATCATGATTTGGCGTTGTTTGCCGCCGTACAAGAAAGGGATGACGGCCCCAGGCACGGTCACCAGTTGGGGCCTCAGGAAATTCTGTCCGAGGTCGTTCAACTGTTGCTCCGTGAGTCCGTTTCCCGACAGTCCCAGCTGCAGAATGGGCACGCTCGAAGCGCTATAGTTGATGATTAGGGGAGGTAAAGTCCCGGGCGGCAATTGCCGAAGGGCGGTTTGGGATATCGCAGTCACCTGGGCATTCGCGGTGTCCAGACTCGCGCCGTGTTGCAGGAAAATCTTGACAATGGCTTGACCGTTTACTGTGGTCGATTCGATGTGTTCGATGTTGTCGACGGTGGTGGTCAATACTCGTTCATACCCGCTCGTGAGCCGGCCTTCCAATTCCTCCGGATTCATGCCGGTGTACTGCCATGCCACCGCAATCACCGGGATATCGATGTTTGGGAAAATATCGGTCGACGTGCGCAAGATCATTACCGGGCTCAGAACCAAAATGAGTACGGCCAGAACGATGAAGGTATACGGCCGGTCCAGAGCGACTCGAACAATCCACATGAGCAGAACTCCACACACTCCAATCGCGAATTGATCGCGTGAAGTGCAAGCATGAGATGAGACCGTACGGTCTCTTGATTCAACAATTCTTCGTCTTACGACGCGGCTGAAAGGTCCGCTTTCGGGACTTCCAGGAGGTCGAATGGCCCGTTAAAGGGCCTGGAACCAATGCTCATCGGGACATCAGGACCGGGAATCCCGCCTCGTACAGGACCGTCCGCGTGACTCCACCGAACATCCACTCTCTCAAGTGGGAGTGGCCATAGGCGCCCATGACCAGTAGGTCGGCGCCGAAAGCAGTGGCCTGCGACAGCAGCAGTTGACCCACGTCTTTTCCGCTGGACGACAGTCTTCGTACCTCCACTTTCGCTCCATGACGCGCCAAGTGGCGCGCGATGTCCGCCCCCGGCTCCTGGCCGTGACCCGCCGGCTGGCGCTGATGGTCGACGACTAAGACTGCGACCGCCTCGGCCTTCGCAAGCAATGGCAGGGCGTCCGCCACGGCACGAATGGACTCCCGCGTGGCATTCCACGCCACCAGGATCCGACGGACTGCGGATACCGTGCCGCGTGGTGGAAACATGATGATCGGCCGGCCGGAGCTCAAGACGAGGGACTCCGCGAGGCCAGGAGGGCCGGCCGTCTCGCTCGCAGATTCGGGGCGGGCAATCACCACCAGGTCCGCGTAGTAGGCATGCACGCCCACCTCACTGCTCAAATAGGGCAACGATCTCCACTCCGACTCCGGCCGGATTCCGTGACGGCGGACAACGTCCTCAAACTGGGCCCTGTGCTCCGCCTCAATGCGCTCGAGTTGTGCTCGGTGCGCCTCGATCGTGCTCCGCATACCTTTGCCGCGGGCGAACGTCTCCGCCGGGGTAATGGTGGGCTCCGGCTGCATGAATACGCTGATTAGGCGCGCGCCATGCTCCTGGGCGAGCATTCCGCCGAACTCCAAGACGCCCGGAGTCTCGGTGCGTCCATCGATGAAGACTACGATTTCCCCCAGCTCGGAAGCGCCCTTGTCAATGCTCAGGGGAGCACGCTCACGAGGAGACCGCGTCGATTGGTCGTTGGCCATAACTATTCCTCCTTTTCGTCGTGCGTTCCTTTAACAGGCTGGTCGAAGCTCGAAAATCGCCCGCGAATGATCACGAACCGCCCTCTTCGTTCGCAGCGCCTGGTTTCCGTATGTCCGGGTGGACTCGACATAACGCCTCAACGTCTGACGCAGCTTCCTCCGCCCGTGGAATACTCGCGCCTTCACTGCTCCGACCGACAAACCCATGACTTGAGCGGTTTCTCCTGTGGACAGCTCGCCAAGTTCCCGGAGTTCGATTGCTTTCCGCATTCCTGGTGTTAACTCACTTACAGCCGCGGAGAGAATTCGCTCCTGCTCTCGCTGCAAGCAACTATCCTCAGGGTTCGGGCCCAAGTCCGGTATATCCAGAGGCAACGCGCTTTCGTCCTCCGTGTTTGATTCCGCGATCGGCACCTCACGCGATCCACGCTTTCTGCGCAACAACATAAGCGCCTCGTTGATGGCAATCCGCGTTAACCAGGTGGAGAATAAAGATTCTCCCTCAAACTTCTCCAAATGAATGAACGCTTTCTGAAAGCTCTGCTGCACGACGTCTTCGGCGTCCTCCCGATTACGCGTCATGCGCTGGGCCAATGAAAAAATCTTTCGCTCGTGCCGTTCGACCAGCAGCTCAAATGCGCGAGCGTCCCCGGTTTTCGCGGCGGCAACCAAAACTCCATCATCCTGTGCAACCAGACGATCGGCGGAAGCGCTTGTTGCGTTCGCTCCGTCGATCGCATCCATAAGTTCTACTGGCATAGTGCTTCTCCTTCTCTGCTCGTATTCAAACTGCTCTCGGTTGACCGGCTCCGCGGTTTGGCTCAATTGAATTGCAACCCGGAGCCCTCTTTCACTTTCGTCTAGCCGCGCACCAGGAACTACATTCCTAAATTGAAATGAACCGTGACTTCCATTTCGACGGCCACCGGCGTCCCATTAAGCAGCGTTGGCTCATATTTCCACTGCAACACGGCCTTTAACGCCGCGGGTATCAGCAACGGGTGACCGCTCAAAGCACGCGCTCCCACCACGTTTCCGTGCTCATCGATTACCGCGCTGACTACCACGACGCCTGAGAGGTGCGTTTGCCTCGCGAGCGGTGGATATTCGGGTTGGACCGCATAGGTCTGCCGCGGTCCTTTGAGGTTGGACCCAACGCGAACAATTCGCTTCACCGCGGGCTGTTGCGGAGGTGGTATCGGGATGGAAGTCCCTGTTCCACCGAGAACTCCACCGAGTGACCCGCCGAGTTGTCCCCCGGCCACGCCGCCGGGGACGCCTCCCGGGACACCTCCCAGGTCTGGCGCGGCCGCTGCGCTATCTTGCGAGACCGTCCTCGGAATGGAGGTCGGCGCAGTTACTTTTCCTAGGGTATAGG
>Ga0209527_1000001_pt1 | contig 54242 bp, 44 predicted proteins | sample JacPinW_OM2H0_M2_FD_187968 | JGI IMG/M metagenome (GOLD analysis project Ga0209527, IMG submission 187968) | Forest soil microbial communities from Algoma, Ontario, Canada - Jack Pine, Ontario site 1_JW_OM2H0_M2 (SPAdes) (version 2) | ecosystem: Environmental > Terrestrial > Soil > Boreal... | reverse complement strand
GATCCCGGGTCCCGAGTCCGTTACACTTACTTCTACGCTATTCGGGCGCGGCAACCGAAACCTGCGCCGTTCTTCCACCGGGGCCATGGGCGCCACTCGCCGTTCCCAGAAATGCGGCACCGCACGCAGCGTGACGCTGCCCCCGCTCGGCGTATGCTTCAACGCGTTATCAAGCAAATTCGCCGCTACCTGCTGCACCTTCTGGTAATCGAATCGGAACGTCGGGATGGATGGGTCAAAGCTCGCATCCAGCTTCACCCCTTTGCGCTGAAACGCTTCCGACCAGCGTTTCGACAGCTCATCGAGACAATCTCGCAAATCGTTCTCTCGAAGTTGCAAAACTAGTTTCCCGCTCTCCAACGCCGAGTAGTTCAGGAACATGGACACTAGCCGCACCAGGCGTTCGCAACTGTCCTTCGATTCTTCTAGAATATCCTGCTGCTTGTCCGTCAATCGGCCCAGCGAACCGGCCAGCAGAAGATCGTAGTAACCCTTGATTACCGCGAGCGGCGTTTTCAACTCGTGGGCCGCTGATGCCAGGAACACCGTCTTCTGCCGGTTCACTTCTTGCAATTTCAGATAGGCGGCCAGGAGATTCCGGTAAGTGATCTCGCGTTCCTGCAGTAGCTCTTGTACGGTGAGTTGCGTCGCAGGATCCGCCGCCGGCTTGGCCTCCGATTTGTTCTCAATCTCCACCACCAGCCAGTCTGGCTCGGGCATCCACTGGATTCGCACCGTGGATTTCGCATCCCCGCGCTGTATCTGCAGGTGCACTTCGTGTTCGCCCCTTTCGATCTTGTCGAAGATCTTCCCCGGTTCCACATGCAGAACATCGCCAAACAGATTCAAAGCCTGGATTGCCGTGTATCCGCGGGATTCCATGCATTTTCTCGCACGCGTATTTACGAATAGTAAATTCCCGCTTCGCTCCGCCACGATCAGTGGTTTCTCTATCATGTCGAGCAGCCCACTGACAAAGCCAAGAGGAAGCACCGTGCGATTCCCCTCTTCCGGCATGGGAGGTGTAGTAATCCGTCCTTCCATCAGCTCATTCCGCCCCTCATATAGAGTGGTAAAAGTTTTCCTTCGCTGGCATCGTTACAGAGGGACCTTGAAGAGTCAATGGTAAATACGTTTCATTTGCACAATTGAGGAAAGGAAGTGCATATCCCGAGCAAAGTCCTCGTCCTGAGGAGCTGTTCCGCCCATATACACCTACAATCAGATCATAATAAACAACTTATTGGAGGCTCTGGGTTGTATCCTCTGGCATTCCAGGTGCATATATTCCGTACTAGTTCATTGGTACTAAGACTGAGGGAGCACTTGAATCTCGACATTCTCAACAAGAGTCAGCTCGCGATAATTTCCTCAACCCGGCGCTTCCCGCGTATCCGCTTGCAGGTGCCCGTCTTCCTGAGGGCCGCTGATGTGTCCGGTGCCGAATTCATCGAGCTCACCAAGACTCTCAATATCAGCTCCACCGGCGCCTGCATTACTTCAGTGCATATTCTTCGGCCGGATCAGATGGTCCACTTGACCATCCCCGCCCCTGCGGCGGCCTCCTCCAGCCTGGTTCCTAGCGAGACTCCCCCGATCGTAGCCAAGGTCTTGCGGCAAGAGTCGGCGGGTCACATGCGTCTATTTGGTTTGGAGTTTCTCCGCCCACTTGAGTAAATCCCGGCAATTTCTTGCCTCGCCTTCTTTGCCTCCGGGTCGTTTTGTTACCTAGTGCTCGCTCTTTCAGGTGCGTTACAGTTTTTCGTACCCTATATACCGCTTTTGTAATAGGATACGCCCGCACTTTGGGAGGTAAGATTCCCATGTGGACTCGCCTGGGTCCAGTACGAATGGACTCTTGCTTGCTCCACATAAATATAGAAAGCTTGATTCGCTTTCCCCAAACCCCGCGGGGATAGGCAGAGGTTAGGTCTAAACCGGATATGCCCAGCCCCGGCGCCCCTGCGCCCCTGCGTTTGCCGATTGAGGATTCCTTTTTCGAGCTATTAGCAGACACGCTCGAGAGCCTCGATTTGCCTGCGCGCGGCCAGTTTCTCCAGCGATATTTTCGCGCGATCGCTCACCTCGATCTGCGCGAAACCGAAAGTGTGGAAATTTGGGACGAGATGCTCGCGCGCCGCCGCCAGCTCACGGATCTCATCGGTCGTCAGGTTTCTCTGAAGACCGCTCTCACGGATGTCCTTTCGTCTTTCGGTCTTCTTCGTGTTCCCATCCTCATCGAGTACGACGAGCTGAAGAGGCTGGAACTCAATGCCGTGACCGATCCCTTGACGGGTCTCCACAACCGCCGGCTCTTCGCTGAAACATTTGAAAAAGAACTCAATCGCGCTCGGCGCTATGGCCAGCCTCTTGGATTGGTTACCCTTGACCTGCACCGCTTCAAGGAAGTAAATGACAAGCACGGCCATCCGCGCGGTGATGATGTATTGCGCGCTGCTGCGGCTACCTTGAAGAAAGCCCTGCGCACTTCCGACTCCGCTTTCCGCATCGGCGGAGATGAATTTGCCTTGCTCCTCCCGCAAACCGATTCTCCGCAGGCCCTCGCCTTGTGCCGTCGCGTCGAGACGGTATTTGCCGAGATGCTCCAACCGTTGCAGCTTTCCGTCACCGTGGGCATGGATCACGGCGTCGCGATTTTCCCCCAAGATGCAGAACAGGCCGAACAGCTGATTCGCATCGCCGATGAGCGTCTCTATCGCCTAAAACAAGCGAACCACAGCAAGAGCGGCAACGGTTCCTCGCGCACCGAGGCCCCGTCTGCTCCAGAAGCGCCGCCCGCTCCCCCTCCACAGCGCGCGGCCCCCGCACCACAACCGATTTCGATCGAAACCAAGCGCGCACCGGATAAAACAGAAACAACCATCGCTGCGGCTGCCTCGGCAACCTCCGCGGCGATCTCCGCGGACCTCAGCTCCACCCCTTCGCGCGTCTTCGCCGTCCAGCGCAAAGCCGAGCGCGTCTCCATGACCGGTACCAATGCCTACGCTGTTCTTGGCGACCAAGGTGTCCGCCGCGCCCGCGTCCTCGATCTTGGCTTTGGCGGTGTCGCCATGGAACTGGATTCAGCCGAGGATCTTCCGGAGAATCTTCTGGCGGTCTTACACGTCCCTATTCTTCCGCCCGTTCGTGTGAACCTCAAGCCCGTTTGGAAACAACTGACCGGTCACGGCGGTTTCCGTGTCGGCTGCGCCTTCGTTTCCTGAGCATCTCTGCAAATCCCGTACAGGCCCGGCCCTTCACCAAAAAAATGACCCAGAACTTCTCAGCCACATCCCTCCAGCCCTGATACAATTCCGCCGCATTTCCGTACTCCGAAAGGAGATCCAATGATCGAACCCGAGGCCAGCCGGCCGCACTGGCCGGACGCCACGCAGAAACCCGCCAGCGAGACCACTGGCCTTAAATCCTGGCCATGGGCCCTCGAGCGCCTGGAGAAGTCCCACAACTATTGGATCGCCACCTCTCGCCCCGATGGCCGGCCGCACCTCATGCTTGTCTGGGGCATCTGGTGGCAGGACGCGTTCTGGTTCAGTACCGGCCCGCGTACGCGCAAGGCAAGGAACATCGCCGCCGACGCTCACTGCGTGATTGGCACCGAGAAAGCCGACGAAGCTGTAATCCTCGAAGGCCTCGCTGAGGAAATTAAAGATCGTTCCGTCTGGAAGCAGATCGTACAAGTTTACAACCGCAAGTACGGTGGAGACGTCGAGCCTCTTCTCCTGTCTTCCGGCGGCGGCGTCTTCCGCGTCAAACCGCAAATCGCTTTTGGTCAGGACGAGCACGCCGAAAATTTCACCGAATCCGTGACTCGCTGGCATTTTCAGGAGTAGTAGCATTTCCTTTCCTCCATTTGGAGGAACTTGACACTTCGCGTATGATTGGGAATTGCCTCGCGACCTAGCGACGCGGCTGTAGTCCTCTGGTCTTGCCGGAGAGCCGTGCAGACCGGACGCGACAGAATGGAGCTCCATGAAACCCGGTATTCATCCCGACTATCACACCGTAACGGTGCATTGCGCCTGCGGGCACAATTTCACGACCCGTTCGACCATCAAGGGCGACAAGCTGAACGTCGAAATCTGCTCGAATTGCCATCCCTTCTTCACCGGCAAGCAGAAGCTGATTGACACCGCCGGCCGCGTCGAGCGCTTCACCAAGAAGTACGCCGACGCTGCTGCCAAAGTCGAAGCCGCAAAAGTCGAATCCGCCAAGAAGTAAATTTTGGAGTGCGGCAGCTTGCTGCCGCTTTTCCGTCCTGCAGATCCACTTCAATCTCGACTGGCTTGTTTTCGTCATCTCAATGGATCGAATTCCTTAGTGGGGCAGCCAATCCTGGCTGTCCCTCTTCTCTTTCCCTCCCCTAGGATTGCGAATTCCTCCCCGGCCTCTCTGCGCTCCTCAGCGTGCTCTGCGTCTCTGCGTTATCATTTCTCCCTTCTTTCTTCTGTCGTTCTCTTAACTTTTAGCTTTCGACTTTCAACTTCCCTCTCTCCCCCGCCCGTGTACAATGAACTTCCATCGTGGCTACTCAATCCCGCATGTTTGATGGCGCTCGCCCCGGCGAACTCGTCGAAACCGCCCCGCCGCGCGTCACGCTCCGCAACGCCTTCGCGCACCCTTTCGATTCCGCCATCGCCGCCGCCCGCACCTGTTACGCGCCCCGCCTCATCGACCCCGAAGAAATCACCGACAAGCAGCGCGTGAACATCGGCGCCGCCACCTTCTACAGCGGCCATCACACCGTCTACCAGCACGCCCATTTCGAATTTGGCCTCGAAAACGTCAGCCGCCAATTCGTCTGGTCCTTCCTCCACGCCCATCCCTTCTACAATTCCGAGCAGCAAAGCCAGCGCTACGTCCGCCTGGACCGCGCGCATGCCTACGTCCCTCCCGTCGATCTCTATTTCAATCAGCAATGCCGCGAAATCTACGAACAAGCCATCGCCCGCGCATGGAACTACTATCGCGAGCTTTCCGCCTTACTGATCGGCGACGCCCGCGCCATCCTGAACGACATTTGGCACGTCAGCTCGATGTCCAATCCCAAGCGTCTCCAGAAAATCGAACGCTCCGCCGAAAAGCGCGCCATCGAAATCGCCCGCTACGTCTTGCCCGTCGCCGCCTTCACCACCATGGTGCACACCATCTCTGGTATCGTCCTCCACCGTTTGTGGCGCATGAGCTCTGCCTCGGATACGCCCAGCGAAGCCCGCGCCGTCATCGGTGCGATGGTCGCGCATGTCAAAGAAATCGACGCCCAGTTCTTCGATCGCTTTGGTACGGAGCCGCTTGAGGAATTGCCGGAGTGGGCCGACCGCTCTGCCGTCGCGTATGAAAAAGGCGCCGCTGCCAATGCGAATCCCGGAGAGGCGTTTGCCCGCGAATTCGACGCCGAACTCGCCGGCAAAACTTCCCGCCTCGTCGATTACTCCCCCAACGCCGTGCGCGTCATGGCTGAATCCTATCGCGCCGTCGCCGGCCTCACCGCATCGCAGTGCCCGGACTCCGAAGCCATCGATCGCCTGCTGAATCCCGCGCGCAACCTCTACCGCCTCGAAACGCTGAACGTTGGAGTCCACTCGCCAGCAATGCGCGCCCTGCAACACGCCAACTACACGTTCGCCAAAAAAATCAGCCACACCGCCGACAGCCAGGATCAGCGCCATCGCATGGTCCCCGGCTCGCGCCCTCTCCTCACTCTCGCCGACACCCGCGAACCCGACTACATCACTCCCATGCTCCTCGCCAAAAATCCCCGCGCCAAAGAAGTCTACGACCGCGCCATGCTCGACGCCTGGACCGCGAAAAACCAACTCCTCGATCGCGGCGTCTCCCCGGAGATCGCGCTCTATCTCCTCCCCAACGCCAAATCCATCCGCCTCTACGAATCTGGCTCCCTCCTCCATCTCCTCCACAAATGGACCATGCGCACCTGCTTCAACGCCCAGGAAGAAATCTACCAGGCCTCCATGGACGAACTCGCCCAGCTCCGCGAAGTCCATCCCGAACTCACTCGCTACATCGGCCCCCCGTGCCATATCCGCGCCGGCATCACCACCCCCATCTGCACCGAAGGCTCCCACTTCTGCGGCATCAAAGTCTGGCTCGACTTCCCCAACATCACCCGCCGCCTCTAAACATTTTCTCGAGCAGCCCCACACCATATCTTGCCGTTTATCCTGTAACGCTCGTCTCAACGTTTGCGTCTATATCTCAGATATTCCAATCCACTGCGGGAACCCTGTAATGTCCCGCCAGGTGTAAGCGCTTATGGAGTGCTGCATTATGAAAACTCTGTCTGCACTTCTTCTTTTTGCTTTCACTGCGCCTTCCTTCGCACAAAGTACCCCCGCGGAAACGTCCGCCGCTCCCGGCTGCGGCGCGGAGAACGCCAGCTGGCAGTCCTTTGTCGGCTTCAATGTGGCAGAGAAGTCCGCCGCCGCTCATTTCACTGCCGAGGCAGGGGGCGTCTATTTTTTCGTCGTAAACGATCACGCTGATCGCGGTGGCGAAAATCAGCGTCCCGCGGGAATGAAACTTTCCTCCTTGGACAGCGATGAGGCTCAACTTCTCATGAGCAAATTTGGTTTCAGCACCTCTCGCGCCAGGAAATAACTTGTTGCTTTCGAGCACCGTACCTGAAACTTGCCGGCTAGAGTTGTCGTCCAATAGGAAGGAGGTGCCTATGCCTCGTTTTCCGGCGCGCTCATTCGCTGCTATTCTCGCTGCAGCCGTGCTCTTATGCCCTTCCTCCTTCGCCTTCGACACTCCTTTGTCCGACCAGGCCGTCCGCGAAGCCTATTTCCTCGGCCAGCGTGGTGACGAAACCATGGCCACCTTCCTCAACAAATACACAAAGTTATTAAAGGCGCCGAAGACCGGTCCGGACATTGCCTCCGTAACTGTGTTAACTCCCTTCGCTCTTCTCGTCCAGCAATCCAGCCAGCACTCCTCCGGTTACAGTGCCCAGCAGGCCGCCATTGACCATCGGAACCAGGAAGAATTCGTGAGAATCGTCGTTCAAATTCAGCTCACTAATTCTTATGCGGCATACATCGTTCGCCCTACCGGTTCGCGCTCAGGTTCTCCCAACGGTTTCACCCCACGACCCTATGACTTCTGGAAAGATTTCGACGTGAAGGTCTCCAGTGACGACAAGAAGCTCCGGCCCTTTTCTTCTGCCGGCCAGCCTAATGTCCTCTGCTCCGATGAAGGCGGTTGCGAGCTCACTGGCGCCACTCTCCAGTTGGACTTCTCCGCCGAAGACTTTGCCTCCGGCTCCGCCACCATTGACGTGAATCCGCCTGAGGGTGATCCCATCTCTGTCGATTTCGACCTCGATCATCTCCGCTGACCTCTTCGCACCTGCGCGACCGGTCGAGGCGAGAATGACACCCTTACTCCTGTGGCAGCGCCACATTCAGCGTTATACTTCCTTTTGGGAAAGTTCCAATGCGCTACCTCTTTCGCCTTTTCACCAGCTTCCTCGTAGCTCTTGGTGTGACTCTGCCCGCCTCTGCCATTTATACTCCTCTCTCCGACGAGGCCGTCCGCGAAGCCTATTTCCTCGGCCAGCGTCACGACGGTTCTTACCCTTCTCTGATGGGCTATTACATCAAGCGCCCGCCGGCCCCCAAGTCCGGACCGCATATATTCTCTATCACTTTCCTGACGCCTTTTATTCAGCTTGTGGCAAACTCCGACCGTTTCATCGGCAACTACAGCGCGCAGCAGGCCGCACTCGACCACCGCGGTCAGGCAGAGTTCGTCCGCATCATCGTTGAGATCAAGCTGACCCCCACCTACGGAGCCTTCCTTGCTCCTGAACCAAGTTCACGTTCAAGTTCGCAGTCAATCCCCATCCCTCGACCCCATGATTTCTGGCGGGACTTTCAAGTCCAGGTCTCGGACGGAGACCAACTCCTCACGCCCTCCGATTCGCATGGCCGGGCAAATTATAATTGTGGGCGCCACGGCTATCCTTGCTATCTGGCGGGCGCAACTCTCGAATTCGACCTTCCCGCCACCGCCTTCACCTCCGATTCCGCCACCATCCAAGTTATTCCCCCCGAAGGCGACCCCGTCTCCGTCGACTTCGCCCTCACCCGCCTCCGCTGACAGTCCCCAGCCAGCTTGACTTCCTCCCCGCGCTAAGTTCCCACGTTCCACTCACGAATGACTTGTGAGCAGTCCACGGATCCTTGGTCTTTGGATCACTCCATTTATTGAGGGAATCCTACTGACAACTTAAAACTAAGAACTGAAAACTGTTTAAGATCGCCAACGCAGCGTCACCGGCCCATCCATCGGATGCACCATCGCCGCACCGGTCCGCCGCGACTCGATCAGGTTAGCCTTCAACGCGAAATACCACTTCGCCGGCCGGTCCGCATCATCAATCAGCATCAGCCGCGGATTGTGCTTCAATCCTTCCGCCTGCCGGATCATGGTTTCCTGGTCCTGGCGAAGAAAGATGTCGCCGAATATTCTGAAAATCGAAACGGGCAGGAAGAAAAGATTCCACGCCGCCACGAAATCGATTCGGCACAAATCCCGCTGCACCGGCGTCACTGTCGCGCGGCTGGAAAACCACAGCTTCCCGCTGCGATCCTCCTCCGTGCGGATATTCGGCAGCACGAAATCGATCGTCGTCGTTACCGGCTCCCTGGTGATTTTCTTGAGCAACTGGTACGGTGCGCTGTTCGTGCTCGGCGAATGCGGGCTCATCCGGAAACCGTTCGGAATCGGCTCGAATTGCTTGGCTTTCTCGTGAATGCTTCCGCGCTTTCGCCAGAACCACGACTGGTGCACGAACGGCCCATGCGCCGGGTCCATCAAGCCAATGATCCCGTGGTCGATGTGCGAAGGCAGCTCGCACGAAAGATGCGTGATCTTGTATTTGTCGCTGAAAACGGTAAGCCCCGGCGCCCCCGGAATCATCTCCGGCAATTTCGATCCCGGCGCATTCATGTAAACCCAAACGTAGCCGTCCCGCTCCTCGCAGGGATAGTGCCCCGCAAAAATCCGCTCCACTTTCAGTTTGTCCTGGCTCGAAAGCGAAGGAATCTCCACGCACTGCCCGCTGCAAGCATCAAACCGCCACCCGTGATAACAGCACTCCACCACTTTCCCATCAAGCCGCCCATACGAAAGCGGTATCCCCCGGTGCGGGCAAGAATCCCGCATCGCAAACGCTTTCCCCTCGGAGGTTCTGCCAAGCACCAACGGCACTTCCAGCAGCATCGCCGTCACAAGTTTTTGCCCGGAAATCTCTGTGCTCCGCACCGCCGGATACCAGAAGTCCCACAAAAATCCCGCATCCGCCTGAGCCGCAGCCTCCTGCGCCACCTCGGCATCCATCCGCATCATCGTCCGTACCGCTTCGCTCATGGGCCTGTTCGCATCGTAGTATACCGCTTGCTGTCAAAGCAAAAGGCGCAATCGGCGGGTATAAGTTGTGAGCCAGCTTCCGATATACGACTTTCCAGGAGTTATAATTGTCTGATGATTCGGCTAACTCTCTGTTTGCTACTCTTGTGCACGATCTTTCCTCGAAGAGCATCTGCACAGGCGATGAGTAGTCATGGTCAAGAAAGGTGTGCCCCTACTCGCGACAGCCAGATACTGAGAATGCGGGAGAATGAGCTTCGCACGACTGGAGAAAAACTGCTTCAAGCATTTCGGGAGAGGGACACAAACACTTTCCTCGCACTCGTCCACCCCCGCTATTTCACTATGGGGGCGGAAGGCAAGAACTATACTCGAATCGAGCTCAGAAAATCTTTCCGTGTAAAGGACGAGATGTACTGTTACTTGTTTATTGGGAAAACCCGGGTAATCGGAACCTGCATCCCGCCCCGGTTTGCAGGAATTTGACTTCGGCGTTATTCTTAGTGGAGAGCATATTGATGTACGCCACGTTCTATTAGCTGACTCGCCCTTCGCTCCCGTTGCGGGAGCGCGCACTTCTCTGCAAACTTGAAACACTTTTTCATCCAATCTTTCTTTCTCTTTTCTGTACTAAGAACCTAGAACATAACGACTAAGAATCACTGAGGTTTTGCAATGGCTACACTAACGTTATCTGAAAAGCTGGACCAGCTGGGCACCCGCTACGACGAGCTCACGCAGGAACTTTCCTCGGCGGAAATCGTCTCGGACTCTTCGCGCTTCCAGAAAGTCGCCAAGCAGCAGTCCGAGCTTGGCGAAATCGTCGCCAAGCACCGCGAATTCAAACAAATTGAAAAAGACCTCGCCGGCGCGCACCAGATGTTTCTCGAAGCGGAAGATCCCGAGATGAAGCAGATGGCCCACGACGAGGAAAAGGAGCTCATCGCGCGCAAGGAAACTGTGGAGCGCGAACTAAAACTCCTGCTCCTCCCGAAAGATCCACTCGACGACAAGAGCGTCATTGTGGAAATCCGCGCAGGCACCGGCGGTGACGAAGCCGCTCTCTTTGCCGCCGAACTCTTTCGCATGTATTCTCGCTACGCCGAAACGCAGGGCTGGAAAGTCGAAATCCTCGAAAGCTCTCCGTCTTCGATCGGCGGCCTCAAGGAAGTTGTCGCCGCGATTCAAGGGCAGAGAGTTTATTCCAAACTGAAATACGAAAGCGGCGTGCATCGCGTCCAGCGCGTTCCCGCCACGGAGACACAAGGTCGAATTCATACTTCCGCCGCAACCGTCGCGGTTCTCCCCGAAGCCGACGAAATCGATATCAAGATCGAAGCGAAAGATTTGCGTGTCGACACCTTCTGCTCTTCCGGCCCCGGCGGCCAGTCCGTCAACACCACTTATTCCGCCGTCCGCATCACGCACATCCCCAGCGGACTGGTCGTTTCCCAACAGGACGAAAAATCACAAATCAAAAACCGTGCGAAAGCCATGCGCGTTCTTCGCGCGCGCCTCTACGAGCAGGAGCAGGAGAAGCGCCAAGCCGCCCTCTCCGCCGAACGCCGCGGTCAAATCAAAACCGGTGACCGCTCCGAAAAAATCCGCACCTACAATTTCCCGCAGAACCGCGTAACCGATCACCGCATCGGCCTGACGCTCCACCAGCTAACCGAGGTGATGGAAGGAAAGCTCGCCCCGCTCGTCGACGCCCTCGTCGAATACTATGAATCGGAGCGGCTCCAGCAGGAACTCGCCACCGCGTGATGTCGTACGACTCATTGAATTCGCGCGCCGTGCAGAATTCCTTCTTTTTTCTGCCGCTTTTACTTCTCTGTGAACTCTGTGCTCTCTGTGTTAATTCTTTCAACTCTTTCTAACCGTATCGTGCCTCAATGAGTGCCAGCGAATCGCAGATCGACGTCCGCACCGCACTGAAGCAAGGGCTCGCCCAACTGCGCGAAGCGCACATTCCTTCCTACACGCTCGCCGCGGAACTCCTGCTTCTCCACGTCCTCGGCCGCGACCGCACTTGGCTCTACGCGCATCCCGAAGAACCGGTCTCTGGCGCCGACGCCGACCGCTTCTTCGCGCTGATTGCCCGCCGCGCGAATGGCGAACCGACGCAGCATCTCACCGGCAAACAGGAATTCTGGGGCCTCGAGTTTGAAGTAAGTCCCCACGTCCTGATCCCCCGCCCCGAAACCGAGCACGTCATCGAGGTCGCCCTCGACCGGCTCGCCGTCCGCGAACTCCGCGCCGGCCGCAAACAAACTCTCACCGGCGAAGGCCTGCAAATCGCCGATATCGGCACCGGCTCCGGCTGCATTGCCATAGCGCTTGCAAAGGACTTGCCAGGCGCAACGATTTACGCCACCGATATTTCGAGCCCTGCTCTCGCCGTCGCCTGCCGCAACGCCGCTCGCCATTCCGTCTCCGCCCAAATCCATTTCATCGAATCCAACCTGCTCGACCACGTCTCCCTTGTAGGGGCGCAGTATGCCGCGCCCTTGCTTGGCACCGACTCATCCTCAACTCCCCGCCAACCGCCAGTCACGAGTCCCCAGTCACCTCTCTTCGATCTCATCGCCAGCAACCCTCCCTACATTGGCCGCCTCGAAGCCGCAACCCTCATGCGCGAAGTCCGCGATCACGAACCGGAAATCGCTCTCTACGGCGGCGAGGAAGGCTACGAACTCTACGCCGATCTCATCGCGCAAGCCGCCGCGCATCTCAAGCCTGGCGGGATCCTGGTCCTCGAACTCGGCCACAACAGCCTCCCCGCCGTCCAGCCGCTCCTCGACACTCCCGCCTGGACAAATGTAGGCGTAACGAACGACCTCGCCGGAATCCCACGCGTCCTCGCCGCAGAACGGTTGTAGCGGACTCTCAAGCGGAAGGGTTGAGGCCTGCAAATGTACAGCGTAGGCTAGGAGGCATGCCGGATCTCGCGCGGTTCCGAGCCAAGCACGGCCCACTCGAGGATCAATCGTCTCTCGCGCAATCCTCCATCCTGCACGTAGATATGGACGCGTTCTTCGTGTCCGTGGAATTGCTGGATCGGCCGGAACTGCGCGGCAAGCCCGTCGTCGTGGGAGGGCGGCCGGATCAGCGCGGCGTCGTTTCCGCAGCGAGTTATGAAGCTCGCAAGTACGGGATTCACTCGGCGATGCCGCTGCGTACGGCCGGACGTCTCTGCCCTCACGCGATCTTTTTGGATGGGCACCACGAAAAATATGGGGAGTGGAGCGACCGCGTCGCGGGTGTTCTCGCGAAATTCTCTCCGATCGTCGAAATGGTTTCGATCGACGAAGCCTACCTCGATCTCGCAGGCACCAAGCGACTACACGGCCCGCCGCTCGCGGCAGCCGACAAGTTGCTTCGAACGATCACGCGCAATACTGCTCTCCCCTGCTCAGGCGGCCTCGCCACGACACGGCTCGTCGCGAAAGTTGCGTCGGACCAGGCCAAGCCACGCGGCCTCGTCTGGGTCCCTGCGGGCAGCGAACAGCGATTTCTTGCGACGCTGCCAGTGAGAAAAATTCCGGGCATCGGCGAAGTCACGGAGCGCGCGCTGCGCGCCCTCGGCATCGAAACCGTCGAGCAGATCGCGGCCATGCCGCAGGAAAAACTGGAAAGCATTTTCGGCCAGTGGGGCACGGCACTCTATCGCAAGTCGCGCGGCGGCGATTCCTACGAATTCGTCATCGATGCGGAGCCGAAATCCATCTCGCACAATCACACGTTCGGAGAAGACACCGACGACGTGCACGTTCTATCCGCGATGCTCAGCCATCTTTCGCAGAAAGCCTGCAAGCGGCTCCGCGAAGCGGGCCTCGCCACGCGAACGCTGACGCTGACGATTCGCTACGCCGGATTCGAAACGCATACGCGCTCCAAAACGCTCAAGGAGCCCACGCGGCTCGATTCCGACATTTTTGCCGTGTTTCAAGAACTCTTTCGCGCCCATCGAGACGTGAAAAGAAAAGTCCGCTTGCTCGGAGTGAGCCTCAGCGGCCTTACTCACGGCGGTCAGCAACTTGATTTGCTCGACGCCGAGCGCCGCGCGAAACTGGAAAAACTGACCAGCGCAACGGACCGTCTCCGCGACCGTTTTGGTTTCGGCAAAGTGCAATTCGGCGGCTCGCTTCGCCGCGATGAACCGGGAGATGATCGCGACGATTCGTAACTTCCAGCGAGACTTCGGTCGAATGTCCTATACTCTATCTTCCTTGAGCGATCATCCATGAGCGCGCCTCCAACTCCCGGTGTCTCCTCCTCACCCCCTCCGCTCCATGCGCTGGGTCGCCTGCGCCAATTCTGGCAGCGCGTCAGCGAAGGCCGCCAGATTGATGAATTGTGGTCGCAATTTACGGCCGATGCCCGCGCAAGTTATGGCTTTTACATGAAAGAGGCGGACTCGGAGGAACTGGAAACCCATCGCGGATTCAAGCGCTGGTTCCGGATAGCGAAAACGCTCTTCTGGTCGTTGTTGATGAAGATGACGCCGGCGCGGCGTGTCCTGTTGCTCGTGGCGCTTGTGATGTTGGTGATGTCTGGAATCAAGCTTAAGGTGGGGCAGAACTTTGCTTTCGACGTGAATTTCGAAGTTATCGCCGCCTTTGTCTTCCTGCTCTTGCTCTCGCTGGAACTGGCGGACAAGGTGACGATGAAACGCGACCTGGAAATCGCCAGAGAGATTCAAACCTGGCTTGTGCCTTCGCAACCGCCCGAAGTCACGGGCGCGAACATCGCCTTCGCGACGCGCCCGCAAAATTCTGTCGCTGGTGATTATTACGACGCGTTCTATCCGGACCCGGAAGATCGCGAAAAACTAATGGTGGTGATCGCCGATGTGGCCGGCAAAAGCGTTCCCGCCGCGCTGCTAATGGCCACTCTGCAGGCGAGTCTACGGACCATCGCCCCAGAAAATGCTCCGCTTGCGGATCTGGTGGCGCGGCTGAATCGCTATGCTTGCGCGCACAGCTTGAATGGCCTGCGCTTCACGACCGCGGTTCTCTCGGAATACAATCCGTTGTCACGGAATCTGACCTACGTCAATGCCGGCCATAACGCCCCGATTCTACGCCGCGCCAATGGCACGCTAGAAACACTGGAAGCCGGCGGTCTGCCCCTTGGAATCCAATCGTCCGTGAAGTATGAAACTGCTTCACTGGAGCTCAAACCGGGCGATGCGTTGATTTTCTTCACCGATGGCGTTGTCGAGGCTTTCAACGAATCCGGAGAGGAATTTGGCAACCTCCGCTGGCTCAGCTCCATTCGCAATCTGCCGGATTGGGATGCTCAGCAAACCCTTCAATTCTTAATGAAGCGCGTGGATGAATTCGTGGGCGCCACGCGGCAATCCGACGATATAACTTGCCTCGTCTTCCGCAGCAAGTAGCGTCGTGTGGCCGCTTGAAGCAGATTCGATTCCTTGACAACGAATACTGGGTTCACTTGTTTTAATTCGTTCTCAGTTGTCAGTTTTCAGTTCTCAGTAAGAGAAAAGAGGACCTTATTGTCGGTGGGAATCTCTTTCTCGCGCCGAAGAACGGCCCGCCTCAGAAGGCGGGCCTTACAAGAGCTTACGGAAACTATCGAACACACCGAACTCCCCTCGCGGCCCCGACTGTCGCATAATCACAGCGTGAGCCTGCGCGAAATGGCCAACTCGATCTGCGAGACACTCCGCGGCAACGGTTACCAGGCGCTGCTGGTGGGCGGATGCGTGCGCGACTTGCTTCTCGGTCGCGAGCCCGCCGATTACGATGTGACCACCGATGCCACGCCGGAACAGGTGGTGAGGCTGTTCCCCGAGAGCATCGCGGTCGGTGCGCAGTTCGGAGTGATCTTGATTCCCCGAGATGGACTGAAAGTCGAAGTTGCCACGTTCCGCTCGGACGTGGGCTACAGTGATGGCCGCCATCCGGACCGCGTCGTTTACTCAAAGGCCCCGCAGGAAGATGTGCAACGCCGCGACTTTACGATCAACGGTCTGCTAATGCGGCACGACACGGAAGAAGTGCTCGATTTCGTCGGCGGGCAGGCGGACCTCGAAGCGAAAGTCATTCGAGCCATCGGCGAGCCCGAGCGCCGTTTCGCAGAAGACAAACTCCGCATGATGCGCGCAGTGCGATTTGCGGCGCGCTTCGGCTTCGAAATCGAAGCCGCCACGTTTCGGGCCATACGCCGCCACGTCGGGGAGATCCACCAAGTTTCCCCGGAGCGCCTTCGCGAAGAACTCACCAAACTTCTCACCGAGGGTGCGGCGCGGCGGGCCTTCGAACTTCTGGATGAAACCTGGCTCCTCCAGCAAGTTCTTCCCGAAATCGGAGCCATGAAAGGCGTCGAGCAGCCTCCGCAATATCATCCGGAAGGGGACGTGTGGATCCACACACTCATGATGCTGGAAGGACTTCCGGCCGGCACGCCACCGACTCTAGCATGGGGCGTCCTGCTCCACGACGTCGGCAAGCCGTCGACCTTTCAATCGGCCGCAGAGACAGGAGACCGCATTCGTTTCAACAATCACGTCGAAGTCGGGGTGCGCATGGCTGAGGCCATCTGCAGACGATTGCGCTTCTCCAACGAGGACACCGATCAGATCCTTGCGCTGGTGGACAATCACATGAAGTTCGGGGCCGTCGAGGAAATGCGTACCTCCACCCTGAAGAAGTTTGTGCGGCTCCCCCGCTTTGAGGAACACCTGGCACTGCATCGACTCGACTGTCTTTCCAGCCACCGCCACCTCGAATCCTATGAATTCGTAAGGCGGTTCCTTGAGGTGACGCCTCCGGAGCAGGTCCGCCCGGAGCGACTTTTGACGGGCGATGACCTCCAAGCAATGGGGTTCCGGCCCGGCCCGCTATTTGCACAGATATTGCGTGCCCTTGAAGACATGCAACTGGAGGGGCAGGTCAGGACGCGGAAGGAAGCAGAGGAGTACGTTTTGAGCAATTTTGGCTCGAAAAAGCGTGGGGTTTCAAGCGATTAGGGATGTGATCGGTCAGGGAAGCGTGGCAGCCAGGCTGGCCACAGTCCCTCAAGGAGACTGTAATTTATTGAGCACAAGAGCTTTATTCCACTGTGCCGGGTGAAGCGGGATATCTGGTAGAATATGAGTGTAAAGTACTAAGATTTTGTGCTAACAACTTTTGTACTTTTGCGCACCCTTTCCGGCACGCCTGCATCTAAAATCTTATCGCGCGGCTTGTTTTGGCCACGCCGATAACATAGGGGACATCATGGCTGAGAAAAAAATTGCGGTGCCAGACGTTCTTCCCATCCTGCCGGTTCGTGACACCGTCCTGTTTCCGGGCGCTGTCCTGCCTTTGACCGTGGGACGGGAAAGTTCGCTGGCGTTAGTGAATAGTTTACAGGGCGACGAGAAGTTTTTGGGCGTAGTTGCGCAGCTCGATCCGAGAGTCGAGGACCCCGCGGCCGCCGACCTCCACAAAGTGGGGACGCTGGCCAAGGTGCATAAGACCGTCAAAATGCCCAACGGCAACGTAGTCATCTTCCTGGAAGGTCTCCAGCGCATTCAGGTGCTCGACCTGATCGGTTTGCGTCCGTTTCTGCAGGCCCGCGTGCAAGCGGAACCGGACATCATCGGCGAAGCGGACACGGAACTGGAAGCCCTGCAGCGAAATGCGCAGGATCTTTTCCGCGACGTGGTGAGCCACTCGCCGCAGCTATCCGACGATTTGCAATCCGTGGCCATGAACATCGATCATCCTGGCCGCTTGACGGATTTCATCGCCGGCACTTTGCCGTCGCTTTCGACGCTGCTGCGCCAGGAATTGATCGAGACGCCCAGCGTGCGGAAGAGGCTCGAATCCTTGATCCGCGAACTATCGAAGGAGCTTGAGGTTCTGGAGCTTCGTTCGAAAATCCACGAGCAGGTGCAGGAGCAAGTCAGCCAGAACCAGCGCGAATACCTCTTGCGCGAACAAATGAAGGCCATCCAGAAGGAACTCGGCGAATCCGACGATTCGATGCAGGAGATCGACGAGCTGCGGAAGAAAGTGGAAGACGCGGCCATGTCCGCCGAAGCCAAGAAAGAGTGCGACCGCGAGATAAAGCGGCTGTCAAAAATGACGCCGGCCTCCGCGGAGTACATGGTTTCACGGACCTATCTCGAATGGATGACTTCCCTGCCGTGGAGCAAATCCTCGGGCAGCTCGGAAATCGACATTACCAAGGCACATGAGATTCTCGACGAAGATCATTACGATCTGCAGAAGGTGAAGGAGCGCATCCTCGATTATCTGGCAGTGAAGAAACTTCAGCCAGGCATGAAGGGGCCGATCCTTTGCTTTATCGGGCCTCCGGGCGTGGGCAAGACTTCCCTCGGCAAGTCCATCGCGCGTTCGCTGGGACGCAAGTTCGTGCGCATCGCTCTCGGCGGCATGCACGACGAAGCCGAAATTCGCGGCCACCGGCGCACCTACATCGGCGCTTTGCCCGGGCAAATTATTCAGGGCTTGAAGCGCGGAGAAACGAACGATCCGGTCATGATGCTCGACGAGGTCGACAAGCTCGGGCGTGATTTCCGCGGCGATCCGTCATCGGCGCTGATGGAAGTTCTCGATCCGGAGCAAAACAACGCCTTCCGCGATCACTATCTGGATGTGCCGTTCGATCTTTCGAAGGTGCTGTTCATCGCCACGGCGAACTGGATGGATCCCATCCCCGAGCCGCTGCGGGACCGCATGGAAATCATCGAATTGCCCGGTTACACGGGCGAGGAGAAACTGCACATCGCGCACAAGTACCTGATCCCCAAGCAGACCGCCGAAAACGGCATAAAAGCGGGGGAGCAGATCGAATTCACCGACGAGGGGCTGCGGGAAATCATTCACAGCTTCACGCGGGAAGCGGGCGTACGCAACCTGGAGCGCGAGATCGCCACGATCACGCGAAAACAGGCACGGCGCATCGCCGAAGGCAAGATGGAAAAGATGGTCGTGACACCGGAAGTGGTTCGCGAATTCCTGGGCGTGCCGAAATTCCGCACGGAGAAGGAAGTCGAGGAGCGCGTCAAGAGGCCCGGCGTCGCCGTCGGACTCGTCTGGACGCCGGTGGGAGGCGACATCATCTTCATCGAGGCCACGCGTATGCGTGGCGGGAAGCAGTTCACTATGACCGGGCATCTGGGCGAAGTCATGCAGGAATCGATGACCGCGGCGCTGACCTGGACGCGCGCGAATGGCGAGCGCTACGGCATCGATCCGGACTTCTTCCGCAAGCAGGACATTCACATCCACGTGCCTTCAGGCGCGGTGCCGAAGGACGGCCCGTCCGCCGGTGCGGCGATGGTGACTGCTCTGGTCAGCCTGCTCAGCGGGCGCCCGATAAAAGATCGTCTAGCGATGACCGGAGAAATGACGCTGTCGGGAGTGGTTCTGCCCATCGGCGGCGTAAAGGAAAAAGTGCTGGGAGCGAAACGCGCAGGCATCACGCACGTTCTGCTTCCTGCGGACAACGAACCGAATGTCGTGGCGGATCTCACTCCGGAGATTCTCGGCGACATCAAGATCACCTACGTGCGCACGCTGGATGAGGTCCTGGAGCACGCGCTCCAGAAGGAAGCCGTGACACCACCCATCGTTCCGCAACCTGAACCAAAACCGAAGCGCGTTGGCCCGGATATTCCTCGGGCCATTCACTAAGGAGCGCGTCTAATCGCGGATGCGGGGGCACGATGTATCGTGCCCCTGCTGCAAAAAGTCTGTCGCAGGCCCCCGATCAACTCGGGGGCCTTTTTCATTTTCGTGGACTCCGGCGGCCGGAAACAAACTCCTGCTAACATATTTCCCGGAACATGCCGCGCGAAAAACAGATTGCAACAGATGCACCGGGGGAACTCGCTCGGCGCATTACCGAGGCGCTGGTTCGGGAACGCGTTGTGCCGCGCTTCGTGGATTCTTACGTCGTCGAGAACGGACGCCACGCCCTGCAAGTCCACGCCCCGCTTTACCGCGATCTTCTGGCTCTGCTGCAGCGGGAGGCGCTGCTGGCTTTGGCAGTGCGGGCCCTGGCGATCGTTTGCAACGCGCCGCAGCCCGCGGGCAAATCCAAATCTCGTCCCATGCCGCGGCGGGATGCCACGGCGTTCCGCAGAAAGTTTCTAGCGTCACTGACGCGGCAGCAGGGCTGGACCGCGGGCGACGCCCTCGATTTTCAGCGAGACCTGCATATGTATGAGGAGCTGCTGGCGCGTGGCGCTGCAAAGCGCCGCAGTCGCAAGCCCTTCGAGGCGGCCGACCATCCTTTCGTCGACCGTTGCGCGTTCCTGCTGGATTCGTCGTTCATGGAAAAGGCAAGGCTCGCGGCAAGCAAGGCGCTGACAGGAATCGAGGAATTGGCTGCATCCGTAACGCAGCAGGTTCGAGGCGAGTGAGTCTCTCAAAAGAGCTAGGAGAGCCAGCTATTCGAAGAGATCGTCCTTCCAAAGCCGCTGTCCCGCGAGCGAAGTATAGAAACCCCAGGCTGCAACGACCACAAATCCGAGCAACACGCTCAGGGAGCGTCCGGCATACCAATTGGAAAAGTCCAGGGTGATCGGAACATTGAGGAGGATGTCGACGGTCAGAACGCCCATCGCCAGAACGATTAATCCGAAGCGCACGACAGTGAAGGCAGCAATGCCGTAGATGGCCAGCCAAATCGGTGTTTCTATGTAAGGATGATCGCTGCCCAGCACTTTCGGTACTGTAAAAATCAGGGTAAATATTGCCGCGGCCACCCACCGGTTTCTCACCAATACACGCAACAGAACGAGAAGAAAGAAAAAGACCAGCGTCGATTGGATGGAGGCGACAATAGTGAGGAGGCCGACGGCTACCGACTCACGAAACCCTGCGAGGATGTCTGTGTCTGCGAGCAGGGGTCGATCGCCCACCCGAATCAAAAAAAAGCTGCCAACGGCAAAAACAAACACCCAGATGATGCCGAGAAGAATGCCGAAGAGAAGGTCACGCCCAACCAACGGGTCGCGCAAGCGCCCACTGATGAAGCGCGTCCACGAGATGATCATCTGCGGCCAATTGCGGCGCACGTACGGCTCCAAGGCGAGATAGAGCACCCAGATGAAACCGGAAACAAAAAGACCCGTGCTGACAGCAAAGATCAGGATTCCGATGGTGTCCATCGTCAGAACAAAGTGAGAACGGAACAAACAAATGGACAGTTCGAGAGCAAATACGAGAGCGGCCAGCCGCAGCGCCCCCTGGCGGTCGCTCTTACCGCGCGTATGATTGCGATACGCAAGGAACAAACCCGCACCGATGATGACCAGCGCGACGCTTAGACCAATGATCTGCTTGGTCTTGTCCGCGCGCGTCTTTTCGGCCTGATTCATGCGCGAAGGTTTCGTCCATGAACCACTTAGGGAAAAAGCCACCAGCTTGCCATGCAAGGCAGCGGCCTCGACGTGCAGAGGACGGCCGCTGCCGGGCATGACGCCGTCCCAAGCCGCGCGCGAGTCCGCGGCGGCAAGCGAGTTCCAGACGGGTTCGGCGGGGCGAAATTGCGCGAGATCGAGTCCGGCAGCGGTGAAAGGCGGATGCCAATCGGCAGGGCGTGAGGACTGTGGGGAATCTTCCTTCTCGGGCGGCATGGCCAGGAAATCGAGCAAACGGCCATCCGGATCGAGTTGAACAGCAATCATGCCGGAGTGGGTGACGGGCGGATCCGTAAACGTAACGACGCCCGGCGTGAAGGAAAGATTCCAGAAGCCGTCCGGGCTGAGTTCGAGCGGGCTTTGCCGATACCAGTAGCGAAGAAGTGACGGCCGTTCGGAAAGCACGCGATCCCATTGTGGATGCGGTGAATTGCTCTTGCTGAGGAAACTGAGAAAATCGTAGTCGTACGAAAAACCGCCGGCCCAGTCAACCGGCTGGCCGGTATAGCCGAGGCTCGAAATGATTTCGCGGGACTTTTTAGCGAGCACTTCGGGTGAATTCTCCGGATGGATGAGCGCGAGCCCGTTTTCCCTGATTCCCAAAGCCACATAGAGAATCACTCCCAGGATCACGGCCGCGAAGCACGCGAGGGCGATGCGCGGCGCGAGGCCCGTGTTTTCTCCGGCGGCGGCGACCATTTGCGGAGAAGGTGTTTCCCCGGCGGCAAGGGCGGCGGCCAAAGGATCGCCACCGGGAAGAGCCGCTGCAACTTGCAGCGCGGTGGCCGGACGTTTCCCCGGGTCGGTCTCCAGGCAGCGAAGGATGACGCGCTCAATCAGAGGATCGAGATCGCGAACGAGTGTCGAGGGATTGGTGATCGCGCCTGATTCGCGCTGCTTCATCAACTCCGGAAGCGTGGAGGCCTCGAAGGCGCGCTTACCGGTCAGGATTTCGTAGAGGATGAGGCCGAGCGAATAAATATCGCTCTTCGTGCTGACTTCGCGTCCGGCAAGCTGTTCCGGCGCCATGTACGCGGGGGTCCCGGCACGGACTTCCGCGCCCTGAATGCTCGCGGCGATACTCGCCAAACCAAAATCAGTGATGCGGATCTTGCCGGCGCCATCGAGCATCACGTTCGCGGGCTTGAGGTCGCGGTGAATCACTCCCCGTTCGTGCGCCGCCGCGAGGCCCGCGCAGATCTGCCGCGCGATTTCCGTGGCCTTATCCGGCGAAAGCCGGCCGATTCGGCGAACGACCGAAGCGAGGTCTTCTCCATCGACATACTCCATCGTCAGAAAAAGAGTTCCTTCGGCTTCACCAATGTCAAACACGCGGCAGACGTTAGGATGAGAGACTTGCCGCGCGGTGCGCACTTCAGCGTGAAACCTCGCCAGCGCCGCGGCGTCTTGCGAAAGCGCCTCGGGAAGAAATTTCAACGCCACGACCTGGCCGAGGGTTAAGTCTTCGGCGCGGTACACCTCGCCCATTCCTCCGCGGCCCGCCAGTGCCACCACGCGGTAGCGTTCCGCGATAATTTGCCCCGGCGTAAAGCGGCCGCCGCCGATGGGATCGGAGCTCATCAGCGGATTGCTGCCTGCAGGTGTGCGAGGAGTTCTCGGTGAAGAAGGGGATACCGGAGTTTTTCGCCGGGCGGGAACCGACGGGGCTATCGTTGCTCCTTCGAGGTTGGCTTCATCGCCAAGCAGAGTTGCGCCCGTGTCCGGATCGACCACTTCCCCACACGCGGAGCAAAACCTTCCCTTCGGCGAAACTTGTGCACCGCATTTTGAGCAAAACATGGAGGCCGGGATTCTATCACTGGTGCACGTCCCCCCGCGAACGCCTGTGGAGGCGGCTAGGAAGTGCGCTCGACCTGCACGGCTGTGCCGTAGGCCAGCACTTCGGTGACACCTTGCATCACTTCAGTGGCGTCATAGCGCATTCCGATCACGGCGTTGGCGCCGTGTTCGCCGGCGTGCTGCAACAGCAGTTCAAAAGCATCCTCGCGCGTCTTCTCGCAGAGGTTGGTGAGAATAGTGATGTTTCCACCGACGATGGTCTGAAGCGCAGCGCCGAGATTCCCGATCACGCTCCGCGAACGAACGATAATTCCGCGCACGATTCCAAAATTCCGGACGATCCGATAGCCGGGAAGTTCGAACGCTGAAGTCACCATTCCAAAATCCACTCGTTGCATTTTTGCTCTCCTTAGAACGGACGTTTACCGCTGCGATTCTAACTGTTCAATCGGCGCTCTGCGAACAATCTTCCTCTGCTATTCTCAGGGAACGTGGAGACACTCTTCAACTTACTGGCGTTCTTGCAGATCCTGATCGGGATTTACCTCATTTGGCAGGGTATCCAGTGGCTCGGCTACGTGCGGCGGCGCCTGCACATGGATCCGGGATTCTACGCACCTCGTGTGGCCGTGCTTTGTCCCTGTAAAGGCATGGAGCCGGGCCTCGAGCGCAATCTCTTGGCGCTCACGGAATTCGAACGACAGAATTACGAGATTTTTTTTGTTCTCGCCGCGGGATCCGATGCCGCGCGCAGCGCCGTCGAGCGGATAGCCGCAAGCTCGAAAGTGAAAGCCCGCGTGGTCATCGCGGGGAGCCCGAGCAACTCCGGCGAAAAGGTGAACAACCTGAGGGTCGTCGTAGAACAACTGCCGCCGGAATTTGAAGTGCTCGTCTTCACCGATTCCGACGGGCGTCCAGGCAAGAGCTGGCTGCATCACCTCGTGGCGCCGCTCGGTGATGTGCGGATCGGCGCGACGACCACCATGCGCTGGCTGATTCCCAATCGGGGCAATCTTCCGACCGCGCTCCTCGCCGCGTGGAATGCTCCTGTGGTCACCATGCTGAGCGAAAAAGGGAAAAACTTTTGCTGGGGCGGTGGCACCGCGATTCGCCGGAGCATTTTCGAACAATCGGGTGTCATGGACGAGTGGAGAAACTCGGTCAGCGACGATTATTCCTTGACGCGTGCGCTGGATCGCAACAATCGCTCGATCGTTTTCGTGCCGGAGTGCTTGACTCCTTCCCACGTCGAGACTGATTTCAAAGGGTTGCTGGAATTTACAAACCGCCAAGTCCTGATCACTCGCGTCTACGCAGAGAAAGTCTGGGCGGCCGCAGCAGTCACGCATCTTTTGTACTGTATGACGCTTTTGCTGGGCGTGATTCTGATCCTGAGTAACTTTTTCGACCAGAGACCCGCCTTTCACATCGCCACGCTGACTTTTCTCCCCGTTCTACTTTCCTCGATCCGGAGTGCCATCCGGCTCATCGGCGTGACGGAGGCCCTCCCTGCCGGGCGATCCCAGATCACCGGGCAAGCCTGGATCTATGTCCTTTTAACGGTCCTCGTCCCGTTCCTGTACGGCGTTAATTTTGTGAACTCTCTCGTCACACGCAAGATTCGCTGGCGGGGCGTGGCATACGAATTGATCGGTCCGGGGCAGACGCGAATAGTCCCATTGTGAGCTTCCCAATTGTGCGGTTGAGCCCCGCCGCTTTTCCACAAGGCCTAGAGCAATTGCGTGGTATACAGACTCTACCTGCGTTTCAGACTTTTGATACCTGAGTAAAGGGAAAAAATTCGCGTACCGTGCAATTCCTACCGTCAAATGAGTTCCACGGTCTCCGACCCCTGGTGTAAACCCTCAATTCTTGAGTAAGTTGCGGATTATCCCCTTCGGAAGAATACTTGCCAGTAGATAATGTCCGGCAAAACCAGCTGTCCCAGGCGCCTTTCAGGGAAGTCCTCGCCCTCGCCTGGTAGTTGCCGTCCAGTAGCAGTAGGCAAGGGTCACTGAACCGTCAGCCTTTTTTGTCTTCTTGCCTGACTGTTTACCGCATGGGGGAATACGCCTCGTCGAGGGGCGAAAAGCAGAAAACTCAACAGGCTTCGGTACCGTCACGAGGCTGCATTCTGAGGGGGTGCATGTGAAGGTGATGCGAAGAAATGATCAGCCGCAACAATTGACAAATTCCCGTACGGCTTTTCCTCGCGATGTTTTCTTTTTTTACGAAAAAAACACTGGCGTGGCCCACTTTCATGTGAGCGCCGGACCAGACGGCAGGTTTCCCGTAGACCAGGCCGCCGGGCTGCTGGCAATGCATTGCATGGTGCGGGGCCAGTTAACGAGTGATTACGTTGTGATGGTCCAGGCCGAAGAAGAAATCCTCGAAGGCCTCAATGAGAAAGCGGACAAGCTCTTGGAGGCGGGGAAATCAGTCCGCGGCCAAGTGAAACTGACACGCCGGGAAGAAGAAGTTCTCTGCGGTCTAATGAAGAGCCTCGCAAACAAAGAAATCGCCAGCAACCTGAATCTGTCCGAGCGCACCGTAAAGTTCCATGTCTCGTCGCTGCTCGCGAAGTTCCGCGTGCGCGGCCGCATGGAGCTGGTTCGTGAGGCTTCGCGGCAGACCGCGGGCGCCATGCCCGTGCCCGTGCCCATGCCGTCGGCGACCCGGGAAACACGCGCTTTTGCGCCGGTGGATAAGAACTATCCCGCGCCGCGGCGGGCAGTGTCCATGGTTCCGCTGGCTAAACGGCAATTGATGGCCTAATCCGGATTCCATTCCAGTTCTTAACACAAAGGAAAAGGCCCCCGCTTCGGGGGCCTTTTCCTTTTCTAGAATTGAACGCGAAGAAACTACTTCTTCGCTGCATCGTAGAGCTCGGCGGCTTTGTCCCAATTGACAACGTTCCACCACGCCTTGATGTAATCACCGCGCACGTTTTGATACTTCAGGTAGTACGCATGTTCCCAGACGTCTAGTCCGAGGACCGCCTTGCCGCCCCCCGTGAGCAGATAGGGAGTGTCCTGATTCGGTGTGGAGTCGATGGCCAGTTTCCCATCTCGGACGACCAGCCACGCCCAGCCGGAACCAAAGCGGCCCAGCCCCGCGGCTCCAAATTTCTCCTGAAATCCGGCAAACGACCCAAACGTCGAGCTGATAGCAGCCGCAAGATTTCCCTTGGGCTCACCGCCACCACCCTTCTTCATCAGCGTCCAGAAGAGTGAGTGGTTCCAGTGGCCGCCCCCGTTATTGCGGACGGCGTTGCGAATATTTTCCGGGACCGCATCGAGACCTTTGAGAAGGTCATCGATCGACTTCGCTTGCAGCGCGGCTTGCCCTTCCAGGGCCTTGTTGAGGTTGGTAACGTACGCGCCATGGTGTTTGTCGTGATGGATCTCCATCGTCTTGGCGTCGATATAAGGCTCGAGTGCGTCGAACGAATACGGCAACGGGGGGACGGTAAAAGCCACGGGTTTTTCCTCCAGAGTGAGATTTGAATCCGAATTGGTTGCGGTGCCGGCGCGCAAAAGAGCGGGTGCAGCATTTCCTGCTCCAAGCAATCCTGCGCCGACGATACCCGTATTCTGCAAGAAGTTACGACGATTCATAGGAACCTCAGCAGCGCGGAAGTTGAGTCGGCCTGCGCGTGGAATTATACCGCTAGTGGCCGTGAGATGGTAACGCAGCCTGTGAAAAACCACGATTCCGCAGGTCTTTTTGTTTTGTTGGCCAGTGTTACGCCTGCCTGTCCCTCCAGCAACATTCCCTTTTCGCACTTATTGGATGCGCGAAAGCGCCCATCGGGCAGATTCAGCAAGGACCTGATCCCCTGAACCCGCGAGACGATTTAATAGATCGCTGACTCGGCCGTGATTCACCGTACCGGGCCGTAGGCCGGAATTTCCTAACGCAATGCACGCATTTCGTACCAAGCCGCGCCATTTGGTGCGTTTAACGGGGCTTCCGCGGAAGAGTTCGCGGAAATCAACTTCGCTCAGCCCGAGGAGCCATTCCAGTCTTGGAAGGTAGAGCGATTCGCCTTGCGGCGGGAGGGACGTCGAAGTGAAATCTTCCTCTGCCGGAGGAAAAACTCTTGCCTGGAAGCGCGGTATCGTGGCAATCGGTGCACGCCTGTTCCACGGGCAAACGTCCTGGCAGATGTCGCAGCCGAACACATGATTCCCTATCGGCTCGCGGAACTCCTCCGGAACGGAGCCGCGCAGTTCGATCGTCAGATAGGAAATACACTTTCTGGCATCCATGACGTAAGGCTCGACAAAGGCTTGCGTCGGACAGGCATCGAGGCATCGCCGGCAGGTTCCGCATAAATCCGGCGGCGGCAACTCATTCGTCCCGAGCGTCGGTTCGAGATCGAGAGTCGTAAGAATGACACCCAGAAAAAAGAAGGAGCCGAGCATCTGGTTCAACAGCAGCGTGTTTTTCCCGAGCCATCCCAAACCAGCGTATTTCGCGAGCACTCGCTCCTGGACCGGTCCCGTGTCCACGTAGGCACGCGCCTCGAATGGACCTGTAAAGCGTTCGCGCAGGGATTCCACGAGCGCATCGAGTCCCTCCCACAACACATCATGATAGTCGTCGCCCCAGGCATAACGGGAAATCCACCCTCTCGGCTGGCCATTTTCGCCCTGCGGCACGGGGTCGGTGGAAAGCGGCCGCGCGGTGTTGTAGTTGAGCAAGCCCACGATGGCGCTACGGATCCCCGGCATGGCAGTCTGGAGATCGGATCTCCGGGGATCCGCGAGGTACTTCATTTCGCCCGCGTAGCCACGGGCGAGCCACTCCGGCATCCGCGCCAGTTCGGGAAATTGTTCGGCGCGGACAACGCCGCAGAGGTCGAAACCCAGAGATTTCGCCCGGTCCACAATCCATACGGTGTCGGCAAGCGGTATCATCAAAGAGATTTTGCCGTAGTCCAGCGAATCAGGCGAGCTGAAGGAACATTCTGAGGCCGTGCCAGTGAGGACCGGCCGGGTGCTATCACACAAAACTTCGAAGCGCGGTGTTCTCGTCCGTAAACACATCAAATACCGTGTACAGCTTGGTGATCTGAAGAAGATCGCGGACTTTTTTCGTCAGGTGCAGCAACTTCAGGTCCCCGCTCTGATTCTTTACCGCCGTGTATCCGCTGACCAGCTCGCCGATTCCCGAGCTGTCGATGTAGTCCACGTCAGCCAGGTTCAGCAGAATCAATTTTCTTTGATCCTCCAGCAGTCCCCGAATCGTCTTTCGCAGCAAAGCACTGCCGTCGCCCAGGACGATCCGGCCGCTCAAATCCACGACGGTGATTGGCCCGGCATCTCGATGCGTCGCGTGCAATGACATCTCTATCCTTATGCTTCCTGTCGGGGTGTGGCGTTTTTTCCGCCTTGGCCATTCGGGGAAGCACTCCCCGGTGCGGGCAGTTTCTTCGACATCACGATTTCCGCCCCGCCCGTTTTGCCGGAAACCACGGTGAACTCGTCCATGAAAGCACGCATCAGGAAAATCCCGCGGCCGGAAGTACTCAGCAGATTTTCTTCGGCGAGTGGGTCAGGAACGTCGGAAAGCTTGAAACCCGCGCCCTCGTCCAGTACGTGAATGATCATCTTGTCGGCGGTGAGGTCCACGGCAAGGTGGATCTTCTTGTCGGGGCGCTCTTCGTTTCCGTAGTGAAAGGCGTTGATCACGCCTTCGCGCACGCTCATCCCAATCCGGTAGCAGTCGTCCTCGCCAAATCCCGCCGCTTCCGCCACGCGCAGACACATCTCCTCGGCAAGATTGACGCTATCGACTTTCGTCTCCAGCGCCACTTCAAGGTGCTTGGTGTCGGAGGCCATCTTTTGCGTTGCTACTGCCCCGGGAGCCCCTAATGTGAGCGCCTTATGGGTAACACAGCAAAGGAAACCGAGTCAATGGAGCAGCACAACCATCTCCTATTTAATTAAGATGCTATTTGGGGTGAATAGGAAACCGCAGCCGCACCTTCAGGATGCGGTCGTGCGCCCTGGCGGAAAGCCCCAGCCGTGTGATGGCGTTTTCCAGCAGCTTCTCGCCTTCCGGCGAAATCGCGCAATGCTTTCGGATCATCTTCGGCATCATCTGCGCGTTCGCGTAAGTCTTTTTCTCGCTTTGGAACCTTTCGAGCTGGTGTACCCCCCGACACCCGCCAGGAGGGTTCAACTTTCAACCGTCGACTGTGGATTTACTCGGATTCCTTCACTCCGACGCCATACAGCGCCAGGACGTCCGGCAATGTTACAATGCCCTCGAGTTGATGTACGTTGGCGCGGCTTACGACCGGTAAGATGTCCAATTGAGTCGCGCCCATGCGATCCAGCGCCAGGTGCAGCGAGTGGTCGGCATGAACATGGGGAAATTCGCCGGCGTCGACGATCCCACTCAGCCGCTTGCTGCCAAGACCATCGCTGTTTGCCCGTTGCAAGCTTTGCAGACTGATGACGCCGATCACGCCGCGCTCGTCGCTGACGGGCCAAGCGTGAAATTTGCTGGACTTCGATTTCTCCAATGCCTCCTGAACGGTCACCTCTGCGCTCAATATTTCTTTTGCATCGCGCATAGCTTGCTGCACTTGGCGTTGCCTGTCCTGCTGGCGTCTCTCAACCGTAGGCAGGTGGATGCCGTCCTGCTGCGCCAGGACCTCGTAGATGGGCTGCTTCTGGAACCGCGAGGAAATGAAAAAACTCACCAGGTTGGAAATCATCAATGGCACGATGACTGCATAGTCTCGCGTGATTTCGAAGATCATCACCACGGAGGTCATCGGCGCGCGCACGATCCCGGCAAACGCCGTTCCCATCCCAACGAGCGCGTAGGCTCCGGGCGTGCCGACGTAATTGGGCAAAAAGTGATTCGCCACGTTTCCGACAATGCCACCAAGCATGGCGCCCAGAAACAGGCTCGGCCCGAAGATGCCACCGGCATTGCCGGAAGCGTAGCTTGTCGCCACGGCGACCAGCTTCAGCGCCAGCAGCAGAATCATCAGCCGGAGCGCCATCCCTCCGTTCAGGACCTCGCCGACATGCTTATATCCGACGCCCAGAAGTTGCGGCACGAACCAGCCCATGATCCCCACGGTCAGGCCGCCCGCCACGGGTTGGAACCACAAAGTCTTTCTCGGGAAACGCAAAAAGCGTGCGCGCATCCAAAGCAAGAGTTTGGTAAACGCCAGTGAGACGAACCCGCCGGCAACTCCGAGTACCGCGTAAATTCCAACCTCCCCCGGATGCACCAATTGATACTGTGGCACCTGGAACAGCGGATCATTTCCCAGCAGCAATCGCAGCATCGCCCACGAGGTTGCCGAAGCCAGCACCACCGAGCCGAGCACCGGCGCGTGCATATCGCCGACTACTTCTTCCAACGCAAACAAGACCGCCGCGAGCGGAGTGTTGAACGCCGCCGCGACGGCAGCTGCGGCTCCGACAGGAATCAGCGCCTTCACTTTTTCCGGGCGCAAGCCAAGTTTTCTGCCCAGCACCGAAGCGATCCCCGCGCCGACTTGAACCGCCGGACCTTCGCGGCCCAGCGGAATCCCACTGGCAAGCGTCGCGGAGGTGCAGAAGAACTTTCCGAAAACCGTGCCGAGTGAGATTCGCCCGCCCCGTGCGTACAGCGCGGCTTTCGTTTGCGGAACTCCGCTTCCCCGGGCTTCGGGAAAAAAGCGATAGAGCAAATACCCCATCACGGCAGAGCCGGCTACGGGAACGAGCAGCCTTCGCCATGCCGCTCCGCCAGGGGGATAGAGTCTGGCCCCGGATCGCTCCGTCAAGAGAATGAACGCGACAACCACCATGCCCACCAGCGCGCCAATGAACAATGTCAGAACGAGGAAAACCTGCTCCTCTCGTTCGCGCAAAAATGCATTCCATTGCCGCGCAGTTGCATTCCGCCATGTCTTTCCGGCTCGCTCACCGGCACTTTTCATTTCGGTCGTCCCTGTTCCGCTGAGTATCTCTGATGAGGTCCTGCGGCTCTTTACGGCGCCGCGGGCGTTTCCGTCTCGTCCTTCGCTGCGCCGCCGGGCAGGAAGAATCTCAGACTAATCACTTGTTCGCGCCGGCGCTCTTCTTCAAGATGCCGTGTGCGTGCTTTCAGTAAATCTGTCAAGGAGATGAGCCCAAGGAATTTTCCGGATGACGGCTCCACCACCGGCATTCGTGTAATGCCCTTTTCCGCCATGCGATATACGACCGCGCGCAGTGGCTCATTCGGAAACGCCTTTACTGTTTCCTGGCGCACCAGTTCGCCGAGCGTCCGCCGCAACGCGGCTTCGCCCTCGTGCTCGATGCGCTGGAAAATATCGCCGCGCGTCAGCACGCCAACGAACCGGCCCTCGGCGTTTACGACGGGGAGTAGCCGCTGGCTTTGACCGCGATGGGCGCGGAGGGAGTGCTGGAATTCCCGAAGCGCGCCGGCCGCTGGCAGCACCACGATATTCGCGCGCATGACTTCCCGCACAAACAAAATCTCCAGAGGATCGACCGCATATTCGCGGCTCAGGTGATAGCCACGCCGTGCGACCTTTTCCGTCAAGATCGACCGCTTGAGCGTCAACACGGTGAACGCGTGCGCGATCACGCTTCCAACAAGGAGCGGCAAAAACACATTGGCATCGTGCGTCAGCTCAAACGCAAATACGATGCTCGTAAACGGAGAGCGCATCGTACCACCAAGGATTGCACCCATGCTGATCAGCGGCCAGAAACCTGCGCCTTCGTTGGGCAGGAACATAGCCTCAAGGCCGCCGAGCGCTCCGCCCATCATCAGCAGCGGCGCCAGTACGCCGCCCGACGTGCCCGAACCGAGAGACACGGCCCAAATGATCCATTTGACCAGCAGCACTCCCAGGATCACCTTCGTCGTTACACTTCCCTGGAGTAGCGCTCCGATGGTGTCGTATCCAACGCCGAGTGCCTGCGGGAAAATCAGTCCGCCCAGACCGATCGCCAGTCCGCCAATCATCGGCCACCACATCCAGTGGATCGGCAACTTTTGAAAAGCGTCCTCCGCCGCATACACGGAAATGGTAAGCAGCGCCGAAAGCACGCCCGCCAGGAGACCGACCAGCGCGCAACCGAGCAACCCCTTCGGCCCGATAAAAAGCGGGTGTGCAGGCACTGGGAACAACGGCCCGAAACCTAGAATGTACCGGCGTACTACTGCGGCCACCGCGCTAGCCAGCGCCACGGGAATCAGACTTCGCGGCTTCCACTCGAACAGCAACAATTCGATCGCGAGCAAAACAGCGGCAACTGGCGAAGCAAATGTCGCGGACATTCCTGCCGCCGCGCCCGCCACCAGCAGGGTCTTGCGCTCCGCGGCGGTCAGGTGAAACAGTTGGGCGATCATCGATCCTATCGCGCCGCCCGTCATGATGATCGGGCCCTCGGCGCCGAACGGCCCGCCCGAACCAATGGAGATTGCTGAAGAAATCGGCTTGAGAAGCGCAACCTTTGGCTCCACCCGGCTGCCATTGATCAAAATCGCTTCGATAGCCTCCGGTATTCCGTGACCGCGAATTCGTTCCGAACCGTATCGCGCCATGACTCCGATGATCAGGGCGCCAGCGACAGGGACGAGAACGCTGTATATACCGAGTTGGTTGCCGGCCGGAGAGACCATCGCCGTGTTCCAGCGGCCAAAATAAAATAGGTTGGTGAACAGTCCAATCAGGCGTAGCAGTGCGAGCGCGACAAAGGCGCAAAGCGCGCCGATCCCCATCGCCAGGGCTGAGATTGGAAGAACCCGCAGGGTCGTCGAGAAGTCTCCCAATTCTTCATGCTGGCCGGCGCTTTTGTTGCTTCCGGCATTGCCCGGTGACTCTTTTTCCCGAACGCTACTCACGTTTCGTTCTCGTTCTTCTCCTGGAAGAATTCCCCGCTTGTTTCCCGCCCCGCGAAGAGTGGCCGTTTTCCAGCAAGGCGCTGATGGCATTCACCAGAGCTGTACCACTCGCGCGCAATTCGCTGATGCGGTGGCGCGCGACCTGTTCGAGCAGTTTTTCGCCGCGCGGCAGGAGGGATACCAATACGCGCCTGCGGTCGTCACGGTTGCGGCTCCGGCGCGCGTAGCCGTGCGCCTCGAGGCGGTCGATGAGTTCCACGGCGCTGTGATGTTTCAGCGCCAGCCGGTCCGCCAGGGCCCGGATGGTAGCTTCTTCGCCTTCGGGAAGGCCGCGGATGGCCAGCAAGAGGAGGTATTGCTGAGGCTCCAGGCCCGCCGTCTGCGCCACCGCGTCTCCCTCGCGAACGAACTTGCGAATGAGGTAACGCAGCTCCGCGAGGGCTTGGTACTCCGCCGTGGTGATCTCTTTGGCCACGGAATAACTATATCGCAATGCGATATATATTTCCACTTTAGCGCTTGCGCAGATCCATAGCAGGCTTCTGAAAAAGCCCTCTATGCCATCCCGCGCGAAGCGAGGGACCTGCTTTTTGCGACAATGCCAGGAAAAAGCGGATTCCTCGTCGCCCGCAGCTCCTCGGAATGACGCGAATAGGAGTTTTTTGGCGGCCTGATTGAGGTAACAGGAAATTGGGAATCGACGGGATTACAGCGGCTTGCGGAAGGATTTCTGGGTTTTGTAATGTTCGTAGCCGTTGCGCTCGTAAAACTTGTGCGCGCGTTCGCGAATTACATTGGAACGCACCGACATGCTCTTGCAGCCGTGTTTGCGCGCCCATTCTTCGGCGGTGGCCAGCAGCCTCGCGCCCGCTCCCAAGCTGCGCTGCCCTTCCGCGACGACGAGCCCGTTCACTTCGGCGCGGATCTCAGCTTCCAGCAGAGGCTGCTTGCTCACGTGCACCCAGCCGATCACTCCGTCTTCCGGAGCATCTGCCACGAAGACGGCATGCAGCGAGGCAGGCTTGATTCCCCACAGCCTTTTGCGCATCTCCGGCGTCGTCGCGGGATATCCGAGCTGGCCCGCAAGCACGGCGATTTGTGGCGCATCGGCTCTTTTCGCCCGGCGAATCTTTAGCTCCTTCTTCGAGCCGTCCTTTGCCGTCTGGTTCATGCTGTTTTCCGTTGCAGACGTTTCTGGACGGCCGCACTCTTCAATTCGCGAAGGGCATCCGCAGCGATCCACCGCGCGGCCCGCGAATCGATCTTGTAAATCCGCGCCGCTTCTTGAATTGCAGCGCGATTCAGTTTCAGGTTTCGCTTTCCAATCTGCCGCAAAGCCCAGTTCACGGCCTTTCTTACAAAATTTCGCTCGTCGTGCGCCTCACGCCGGATGATCGAAAACAACCGCTGATACTTTGCGTCCGGCGCAGATTTATCGCGATACGCCAGGTATGCCATCAGCGCGAACCCTGCCCGCTTCTCGAATTCCTTCTTCCGGCGGCTCCACTCAACGGCCTTCGCCCATGCCGGCGCCGCAAAAACAAACAGGTGACAGCATGTACCGTCGCACACGTCCCAGTTATCGAAATCGCGCACCCAGCGTTCCATCTGAGACGCATTCACTTGCTCTGGCTCGTCGATCATCCCTGCTAGAATCCGTGCGTCATGCACTCCTGTCGCCCACAATTCCAATGCCAGATCGTGATTCTTGCCGATTCGACGCGCCAGTTCGTCCATCTTGGGCTTCGCCACTCCGTATACGACTTTCGCGCGAATGCCAAACCTCGCCATTCCATCAATGTTCCGCTGCTCGCCCAAAGCGCGGAGTTCGCGCAGCGCGCGTGCGCAATTCCACTCCTCTCTATCATTCTTGTGCGCGAATTTCCCTTTAGAACGTTTTGTCGGAATCGAGGAGGATCGTGACCGGGCCTTCATTGACCAGCTCCACGGACATCATCGCCTGGAAAATTCCCGTGGCGACGTTGACGCCAAGTTTGCGAAGCGCCTCGCAAAATTCTTCGTAGAGAGCTTTTGCCAGTTCCGGCGGTGCCGCGGAAATGAAGCTGGGCCGCCGCTGCCCGCGCGCGTCGCCGTAAAGCGTGAACTGCGAGACGACCAGGGCGCTGCCTTTCACGTCCAGCAGCGACCGGTTCATCTTACTCTGATCGTCTTCGAAGATGCGCAGGTTCGCGCATTTTTCCGCCATCGATGCGGCGACAGTGGACGTATCTTCGCGGCCGACGCCGAGCAGGATCATCAGCCCGGCGCCGACCTCCCCTGTCACGCGCCCTTCGACCGTTACTTTCGCGCGGCTGACTCTCTGGAGAACCGCTCGCATGCAAACGGCTCAGTCGCCACCCTGCTTGGCGGGCTTGCGTGGCAGCATTTCCGGCAGTTGCGCGACGTTATACGCAAACACCGCCAGCACTTGCGCCCCTTCCGTCAGGTCATCCCAGCGCACGCGGTCCAACGTGTCCGCCTGGGAGTGGTGCGTCTTGTCGTAATCCACGTTGTCCTGCACGCACCAGAATCCCGGCACGCCAGCCTGATCAAAAGGCACGTGGTCGCTTCCGCCTTCGGACCGTAGCGTCGGCTCGGCCAATGCGATTTCCTTCGCGCGCGCCAACGGATTCAGCGCGCGGTCGATCGTTTCTCTCGCCGCGTAGTTTCCCATCAATCCGAGGGTCAGAACTTTCCCGGTACCGCTGTCGTGCACCAGCACTCCGGAAATTTTCTCCAGTTCGTTCTGGTGTGCTTTCACGTAAGCCTTCGAACCGTTCAAGCCCTGCTCTTCGCCAGTGAAAAGCACGAACCGGATCGTGCGCTTCGGCTTCACACCCAGCTTTTGCAGCGCCCGCGCCGCTTCCAGTACGGCCATCGAACCGGTGCCATTGTCCGTCGCGCCAGTTCCCAAATCCCACGAATCGAGATGGCCTCCGATGATTACGACCTCGTCCGGCTTTTCGCTTCCCGGAATTTCCGCCACAGTGTTGTAGACCTCGACGGGTTTCCCGCTGAAGCCGCTTTCAATATTCACTTCCACTTCCACGGCGCTCGCGTCCACCAGGCGCCAAAGCAAGGCAAAGTCTTCTCGCGTGGTGTAAGCGGTCGGGACCGCGCCGGGAACATATTCCCTTCCGCTAACGCTCATGTTCAGCAAGCCGTAGGATTTATCCGAGCCGAGCAGCACCGCAGCCACTCCTTCTTCGGCAAAGAATTTCGCCTGCATCTGCCGCATTTTGCGGTAGGCCTCGAAGTCGAACGGCTTTTGTTCGTCCGATTTCGGCCGCGCAACGGGAATCGTATTTTCCGCCCACGGTGTTAACAGCGGATTGCCGGGAGAAACCGTTTCTCGAATGCGCCCGGCGAGTACGATAGCGCCCTTTAATTTGCCCTTGTATTGCTGTAACTCTTCCGCGTTCTCCGCGGTGATCCCGATGACCCGCCCGTGCGCCATGCCCTTTGTGCTCGCGGACCAGCCTGCCGTCTCCAGCGTCAAGCGGTGCTCCGTCGGGACGGTGACGCGGCCACTGGCGGGTCCGCGCGTCCAGCTATTGGCAATTGTCCACGGCTCGAGGCGCACGTTTGCGAGTCCCGCTTCCTTGAAGCGCTCCATTGTCCAGTGACTCGCCTTGTCCAGCTGCGGCGAGCCGGTCAAACGCGGGCCGATGCGGTCGGCCAAGTACTCCAGGTTGGATTTCAGTTCCCCCTGACTGGCTTTCACCTGCTCTAGAATTTTCGTATCCATTTCTGAAATCGGGTCGGGCTTGGGCGCTTCCGGCTTTGCCGCGTCCGCCGAGGGCCGGGATGGCAGCGGGCGCCGCGGCAACATGGCCGGCAGTTGCGCCGTGTTGTACGCCCATACCGCGAGCACCTGCGCGCCTTGATTCAGTTCGTCCTTCCACACTTTGTCGAAGGTGTCCGACTGGCTGTGATGCGTCTGGTTGTATTCCGCACCGTCCTGAACAACAAAGAACCCCGGCACGCCGACGTCGTCAAACGATGCGTGATCCGTTCCGAATGTCCTCCGCATGGTCGGCTCAAGCAGTTTCAGTTCCTTCAGCGGCGCAAGCACCTGGTCAACAATTTCGCGGTCCTGATAGTTGTCGTGCAATCCTAGCGTCAGCACGCGGCCCGTGCCTGTATCGTGAACCAGCACCGCCGAGATTTTTTCCAACTCGTCCTTGTGGGCATCCGCATATTTCGCAGAGCCGACAAGTCCCTCTTCTTCTCCGGTGAACAGAACGAACCGGAGGGTCCGCTTCGGCTTCAAGTTTAATTTCGCGAGCGCTCTCGCAGCTTCCATCACCGCCATCGATCCCGTGCCGTTATCCGTTGATCCGCTCCCGAGGTCCCACGAATCCAGATGCGCGCCGAGGATCACCACCTCATCCGGCTTTTCGCTCCCGCGAATTTCCGCGACCGTGTTGTATACATCCATGGGCTTGTCGCCGAACGAGTTCGTCATCTCGATCTCGACTTCCACTTTCCCGTGCTTCTGCATGCGGAACAGCATCCGATAGCCTTCGCCGGTGACGAACGCGGTCGGGATCACGCCGATATCGAACTTCTCCCCGCCGATGCCGGTCATATTCAGCAGGCCGTGCGGCTTGTTCGAATCGCGCAGCACCGCCGCGACGCCTTCCTGCTTGAAAAACTCGTTTCGCGCGCGCGCTACTTCCTGCATCGCCGCAAACGGCGACGGCGCGGGCGGCTCTCCCTTCATGGGTGGCGGCGCCTGCATCGGGCGAATCACCTCTCGATTCAAATTCTCCGGCCTGGGCGGAGAGAGACTCTCGGGCTCCTGGTAGATAACGATCGCGCCCTTCAGCTTCCCGCGAAACTTTTCGAAATCCTCTTTCGTTTTTGCGTCGAAGTATACGACCGGCCCGCGCACCACTCCGTTGGTGCCGGGCGACCATCCCGCCGACGCAATCGTCAGCGGATGCACAGCGGGACTCACGATGCGCGCGTGCGCCGTCCCGCGCGTCCAGGAGTGCGCGATGGTCCAGGGCTCCAGCTTTACGTTCGTCAAGCCGTACTCGCGGAACTTGGCCGCGGTCCAATCATTCGCCTGTTTCAGTTGCGGCGAACCCGTCAGCCGAGGTCCGATCTCGTCCGACAGGTACTCCAGGTTATCCATTGCCTGGCTGTGATCGTGAATCTCGCTTAATATCTGCGTGTCCGCCGCAGCGAACGGATTGGCATCATCTGGCGCAGGCTTCGCCGATCCCGCCCGCACTCCCGCCAGGACAAGTACCGCGACGCACACAAGAATTACCACTCGACGTGAGTTCATTCCATCTCCCTCGAAGTCTTCAACAAGATTTCACTGAAAGAGTTTCATCACCTTCGCTCAGCCAATCCCACGCGCTTCCCGTCATGGCCGTGCGGTCCACTCCCTGGACTTGTTCTTATAGACGTGCGGAGCCGGTCATTTCGTTTCTTCATTTTTCAGCGGCTCTCAGCTCGCACCGTGATTTTCCATTTCTTCTCTGCGATTCCTCAGCGTCCTTTGCGTCCCTGCGTTATCTTTCTCTTATTTTTCCGCGGCGGGGCAACGTCGCGAAGCCACGCGGTGACGACTGGCACCTTGGACAAAAATAGCTACTTCGCCCAGCTACAATCGCGCGCCGGATCGGTGTCTTGCAGCGACGGCAGTTTTTCCCCTCGCGTCCGTACGCGCGATGATGCCGCTGATATTCCCCCGGCTCGCCTTCGGCGTCAAGAAAATCGGAAATCGAGGAGCCATGCAACACAATCGCTTTCCGCAAAATGTGTTGCAGTGCGCGGCGCAAGGTCTCCGCTTGTTTCCTGTTCAGTCTGGCTCCCAACCGCGCTGGATGGATCTTCGCTTTCCACAGGCTCTCATCCGCATAAATATTCCCGACGCCGCGCAGCACGCTCTGGTCCAGCAGCAGCGCCTTGATCCGCGCGCGCCGCCCGCAAATCCTGTTCGCGAACTCCTCCTCTCTCACTTCGAGCGGGTCGGCGCCGAATCCGCTCAGCTCTTCGGCAAGCAAAGCTTTCGTCAGGTAAGCGATGCGCCCGAAACGCCGCGCATCCGTGTAGCGCAGTTCGCGCCCGTCATCCAAAAGCAGGCAAACGTGGGTGTGTTTTTTCAGCGGCTGCCCGGCAGGACTCGGCGCGATCTGGCCGGTCATGCCCAGATGCACGAGCAGCGACGCCGGCGCCGCAGCGCCATTAGTTACAACGCAGGCTTCTCGATTCACCGCGGACAGCCGCAGCAGCATGAATTTACCGTAACGCTCCACGGCCTCGATCCGGCGCCCTGGTAAATGTTGCTCCAGGGCCGCCGGATCGTCGATAAAATCTGTTTTACCCAGCGTGACGGATAGAATCCGCCGCCCGAGGATCGCTTGCCGCAATCCTCGCGCTACCGTTTCGACTTCGGGAAGTTCCGGCATAGGAAGAACGAACCTTCAAAATAGCACAGCCCTGCGGTCAATGCTCTGCACAGAGCAAAGTGATCTCGCGTGGCCCGGTCATCCTGAGATTCGACGAAGTCGAACCCGAGGATCTCAGCTGAATGCTCACGCCGAGATGTGGAACAGTTGAGACCCTTCGCTTCGCTCAGGATGACAACGTGGTGGATTTGGCGCTGCCCGCCGCGGCCCGCGCTCCTACAAAGGAAACCGCGCCAGGTTATGTTGAACTACTTCTTGTGATAGTTCGGATAGGGCGGATGCTCCGGGATCACGACCGGATTCTTCTTCAGCGCCTCCAGTGTGAGCTCGACGGCCTTTTCGAGTTGCCGGTCGTGGCCCGCCGCAACCGACGCTGGATCGTTTTCCACTTCAATATCCGGCGCGATTCCGTGGTTCTCCACTTCCCATTCGCCTTTTAGGCCGTAGATGGCTACGCGCGGCGCCGTGACAAAACCTCCGTCCAGCAGCGGCGGATAGCCATAAATCCCGACCAATCCGCCCCAGGTGCGCGTGCCGACCAGCGTCCCAATTTTGTCCTGCCTGAACATCCACGGCAGCGCATCGCCGCCCGATCCGGACATTTCGTTGATGATCATCGTTTTCGGACCGTAGATTTGCGCCAGCGGCGAGCAGAACGCTTCGCCTTCCCGGGAAATCGCGCAGTTCCGCAACGGGCGCTTCAGCATGTCGATGATGTAATCCGCCACTTGGCCGCCATGATTGTAGCGCTCGTCGATGACAGCGCCTTGCTTGCCAACTTGCGCATAATAGAAGCGGTTGAAATTGAGGTAACCGCCGACGGCCGTGTCCGGAACGTGAACGTAGGCCAACTTTCCCCCGCTCAGCTCGTCTACTTTTCGCCGGCAATCTTCTTCCCAAGCGCGGTTGCGAAGAGCGAATTCGCTCGGCAAGGGCACCACCGTGACTTCCCTGGCGTCTTTGCCGTCCGCGTTCGGGCCCACCTTGATTCTGATCTGCTTCCCGGCGGTGTTCTCAAAGAAGCTATGGACTTCTGCCGGTGGACGAACCTCGCGCCCTTCCACCTCCAGCAAATAATCGCCTGGCTTCACGTCCACACCCGGCTGGGTCAGCGGCGCGCGCAGATCGGGGTTCCAGTTCTCCCCGTTGTAAACCCGGGCAAAGCGGTAGCGCCCGTTCTCGATCTTGTAGTCAGCTCCGAGCAATCCACCCTTCACCCGCTTCGGCTCCGGCACATCCCCGCCACCAATGAACATGTGGCCGATGGTGATCTCTCCCAGCATTTCCCGGAAGAGGTAGTTCAGGTCCGCGCGTCCTCCCAAGCCTTTCAGATAAGCTGCATATTTTTTCTCCGCGGCGTTGAGGTCCAGCCCGTGATGATGTGGGTCGTAGAGGAAGTCGCGCTGGATGCGCCAAACCTCGTGGTACATCTGGTTCCATTCGGCGCGCGGGTCAACATAAACCTCCATCTCGTCCAGCTTCAGGGCGCCGTCGCCGGGCTTGGGCGCAGCGTCCGTTTTGGCGATGAACCATCCCGGCCCCTGGCGGTACAGCACTTTTTCGCCATTGGCGGAAACTGCGAATCCATTGATCCCACCGAGGAACGGCTCGGTCTTCCGCGTTGTGAGATCGAATTTAGAAACCGTGACAGGAGTGTGCTCCTCGAATCGCGGCACATCCACAGTCTCGGAGAGAAACAGGTTCCCCGCCTTGCCCGTGTCCAGGCTCACGAAGTTCGCAGGCTTAATCGGCAGCGCCACGATCCGCTGCCCGATGCCCTCCAGGTCGATGGTGACTTTGACGGGCTCCTCCTTCTTCTTCTCGCCTTCTTTGCCCTTCTCACTTTCTTTAGCCTTGTCGCCTTCTTTGCTCTTCTCTCCCTCTTTGTTCTTGTCGGCTTCCTTGCCTTGGTCTGCCGAATCTTTCTTCTCTTCCGCCGCTTTTTCTTCGTCGCTCTGCGGCTCCACCGGCGAGGGATCGCCCTTCTTGAGCACCGCCGCGTAAACACTCCTCAAAACCGGATGCTGGAAACTCGACAAATCCAGCCAACCCGCGGAAAGTCCCACATCCGTGCTTACGGCAAAGAACAGCGATTTCCCGCCCTTATCGAATACCGGATATCGCGCGTCGCTAATCCCGTCCGTGATTTGCGATTCTTTGCCCGCTTCCACCGAGTACACGAAAACGGCGCGCAAATGGTTCTCGAGCAGCTTGGCGTAGGTCAGCCATTTGCTGTCCGGCGACCATGTCTCACTGAAACCAGACGTCGGATCGTCGTAGCGATCCGTCGTCACTTTCACCGGCGTGCCCTTCTCCACGTCGACGTACCACAGGTTTAGGCGCTTGTCCGGGTAAGCAATCTTCTTGCTGTCCGGCGACCACAAGGGTGAGTAAAAATACGACGGAGGATTGCCCAGATTGATCTTCTTCACTGTCTTGGAGCCTGATTGATCGACGATGTGCAGGGCATACTCGCCGGACTCATCCGAAAAATAGGCGATCGATTTCCCGTCCGGTGACCACGCCGGGTCGCGTTCGGCCACCGCCGGCGTCCGCGTTAAATTGCGGATATCGCCTTTTTCCCCAGGGACCGTAAGAATTTCACCGCGGGCTTCGAACACGGCGCGCGCGCCGGCCGGCGAAATCGCCGCATTCTGAATCTTGTCTCCTACTTTCACGTAGTGCGGCCGCGTTGCCGGCAGATCGCCGGCGATTCGAATGGTTACCCTTTTCGATTTGCCGTCCTTTGGATCAAAAACATAAATTCCGCCGAACTGCTCAAAGATGAGCGCGTCGGGCCCCGCGGAGAGCGACTTGAAATCAAGCCCCTTATTCTCGATCACCTGCTTGACGGTCTTTGACTTCGTGTCGTATGCGAAAAGAGTCACCGGACCGTTGCGGTCGGAAAGGAAATATACGGTGTCGCCGAACCACACCGGATGGGAATCGTTCGAATTCTCGCGCGGCACTTTTTCCAGTGCCAAGTCGCTTAGCCGCACGATGTAGATTGGGGTGGTCTGTCCGCCTCGGTATCTTTTCCACGCCTCTTGCCACTGGAAATTCGGCACATAGGCGATTCGCGTTCCATCCGGCGAATACGATCCACTAAACGCGCGCCACATCGGGAGGGCCTCGGCAACGCCACCTTCTACCGCCACGGTATAGAACCGCGTCAAATCCGCGTAGGCCTCGCGGTCAGAAACAAACAGCACTCGCTTCCCATCCGGCGTCCAGCCGATCACCCCATCCTGCCCGGGATGCCACGTCAGCCGCTTCGGCTCGCCGCCATCCGCCGGCATGACGTACACGTCCGTATTGCCGTCATAATGCCCGGAGAACGCAATCCACTTCCCATCCGGCGAAAAAATCGGATCGCCCTCATGGCCTCCGGTCGTCAACTGCCGGGCATCGCCGCCGTCGCGCGGCAAGCTCCAGAGATAGCCGCCGTAGGTGAAAACCACCTGCGTCTTGCTCAACGTCGGCGATTGAACCAGCAGGGGCATTTCTTCCGCCGCGCCGGACACGGCCACAAAAGCGAGCAAAATGCCAATCAGAATCGCGATTCGAAAGCGCATGCTTCCTCCCGGAGAAGATTCCATCGTGACTTGGAAATGATACAAGTGCCAGCGGCGCGGCCGAACTTCAAAATCATCCTGTTCTTAAGTATCCCCCACCACGCAGAACCCAGTTTGTCAGACGTAAGGAACGCCAAAAGTGTTTGCCAAGAATGAGACTGTTTCACGGCAGGAGCGCGAATACCCGCACTGGTCCGCCTGAGCCGCCCTCCAGCTTGATCGGAGCCACGATCAAGAACGCGCCTGATTCGGGCAATTCGCTCAGATCGGCCAGGTTTTCAAGCTGATATAAACCAGCTCCCAACGCCAGATGATGCACGGCATAATCACTCGACGCGCCGTGGTCGATACTCAGCGTGTCGCACCCAAGCCCGCTCACCTTTCGCTGTATCAGCAGCTTCGCCGCCTCCGCCGAGAATCCCGGAAAATGCATCTTGCCCTGGGCATCCTGATTCCGGTACTTCCGCACATCCGGCCAGCGCGACGCCCATCCCGTGCGCAACAGCACAATCGCGCCTTCGGGAATCCGGCCGTGGCGCTTTTCCCAATCCTCGATCCGCGCGGCTGCAAGCTGATAATCCGAATTCTTGCCACTCTCGGCGCGGACATCGATCACCACCGCCGGCCCGAACAATTGTTCCACCGGGATTTGATCCACCGTCGTCTTCCCCGGCGGAAAGTGCGCCGGCGCATCCAGATGCGTTCCATAATGCTCCAGCATCCAGAAGCTCCGCGTGAAGTATCCGTTTTTCTCAACGCTGGCATTGACCGTCGCTTCAAAAAACTTCTGGTCCCCCGGCCACGGCACCAGCTTGTCGTTAATCGCGTAGCTCAGGTCCAGCACACGTGTCTTTCCGGAGAGAATGCCTTCGAGCATGGAATCATGATGCGGGCTCTGTGAGAGGAACGCAAAAAGGAGAGCAAAACAAACGGCAAGAATATTGGAGCGGCCAAAGGCAGCCATCTCTCACCTCGATTCACTCTGCGCCTGACAGCCCTTGCACTGTTCCGGGTTCACTTGTGGAACGGCCACCGCCGGCGCGGGGCATCAGGGCAGCGGAATGCCCGGCGTCGCAACGATCCCGGCCATGCGCAGGATTTCCTGATACTCCAGGTCGCTGAGCAGCGAAATGATCAACCGCACGTTCTTCAGCAATTTCATTTTCTTCAGCGTGGGATTGGCGCGCAGCTCCGCCAGCGTCACTTGCCGGGGCAGCTTTTCAAAGGCCCGCAGGTCCGCAACCAGGTTTTTTCCCGTGCGATCGTGCGGGTCCGGGTAAGGATCTCGCGTCACTTCAGCGATCGAATACAGCGAGCGCTCCGGTGCCGAGTGATAACACAGTACCCGGTCGCCCTTGCGCACCTGTTTCAACGCGCGAATCGCGTCAGGCTTCGCCCCCGCGCCGTGCCACATCTCCTTGCCTTTTACGAACAGGGTGTCCCAGTGATAGTGGTGTGGGTCGGCGCTGAAAATCCAGTGGTGTCGCTGCGCAGTCGTTATCGCCATCGAGGCTTCGAGTCGGCAGCAATATACACGCTGGCATCCAAAAAGCGAAACAAAATATGACGGGTAGGGGAAAGCGGGGCTTAGCGGCGGGACCAGACGGACGTGGCCACATTTCGGCGAAAGGAATATAACGTGTTTATTTTCAATATGTTAAGGCCATCTAACCTGCGTCCACAAAAATATCCTCTCCACGAACTTCAATGGCGTAGCAATCCACCCCCACAGTTGGGTTCTGGCTAATCTTGCCGGTGGTCACGTCGTACTGCCAGCCATGCCACGGGCAAGTCACTATGTTTCCGTCCATAACACCTTGGCCCAGCGGCCCGCCACGATGGAGGCAGGTATTGTTGATGGCATAGAACTTGCCCCCGACATTTGCCAGAGCAATCGCTTTGCCCTCCACCTGAAACTCTCGAATCGTTCCCGGGGTGATTTCATTCGTCTTTGCTGCTCGCGCAAACGCCATCTAGTTTTCACTCTCCTACGATATGGGTTGAACTTCGTCCCTCTTCAGACCTCAGCCCGATCCGGCTCTCCGGCGCGGGACGAATTTCTTTTCCTTTACATCCTTTACTTCATTTACCTCACTTACCTCAGTCGCTTCTTATTTCGGCTCCGGCGTTTGCGCCACCATCACTCCCTTCTTGAACTCTTCGACCATCTGTGGCTGCAGGCGCACTTCCGTGGGCCGCTTCGCCAGCGTCATCTGGTCGATCTTGTCCTGCAGCTTCAAGAGCGCGAAGAAAAGGCCTTCCGGCCGCGGCGGGCATCCTACAACGTACACATCTACCGGTACGATGCGATCCACACCTTGCAAAACCGAATAAGCATTGAAGGGTCCGCCCACGCTCGAGCATGCGCCCATCGAAATACACCACTTCGGGTCCGGCATCTGCTCCCACACACGTTTCAGCACCGGGGCCATCTTCAGCGTCACCGTGCCCGCCACGATCATGAGGTCGGCCTGTCGCGGCGACGGCCGGAACACTTCCGCTCCGAACCTGGCCATATCGAACCGCGAAGTCGTCGAAGCGATCATCTCGATGGCGCAGCATGCTAGCCCAAACGTCAGCGGCCAGATGGCGCTCTTCCGCGCCCAGTTGAACACGTAGTCCACCGACGTAATCATGAAGTTTTTTTCGAACCGTTGGTCCAGTACGCCCATTGGTAGAGGCTCCCCCTGCACACCGCGCCCTGTCGCGGAGTATATCTTCCCGCGCGCGCCTCGTCAAAATGTCCCGCTTAACTTGTGAAGTCTTCCGTCCGCGGGACCGCGCTGGTGCCCTCGCACTTAGCTGTTCGTTGCACTTGGGTCTTCCAGTTTCTTCGCTAGCGTCTTCCAGTATGAGGCAGGACGCAGGCGTTGCAGAATGTCAATCTGATAGGCATCCGAGCCGATCAGGATGCGCGGCTCGCGGCGTTCCACGCCGCGCAGAATTCGCGCCGCTGCTTTTTCCGGCGGAGTCCGCGCGAGCCTCTCAAACCGCTTAATATTCTCTTCGCGCTTGGACTCGGAAGCACCGGCGCCCATCCGCGAGTGGCGCGCGATCGGCGTCTGGATTCCGCCAGGGTGAACGCAGGAAACGCCCACGTTGCCGCCCTCCAGTTCGTGGCGCAGCGCCTCCGTGAATCCGCGCACCGCAAATTTGCTCGCCGAGTAAGCGCATTGCCCCGCCGGAGCAATAATTCCAAAAACGCTCGAAAGGTTCACGATGTGCGCGCGCCGCTGGCGTTTTAGCACTGGCAGAAAGTATTTCACGCCATAAACCGTGCCCCAGAAATTGATATTCATCAGCCAACGAAAATCATCCAGCGAAATCTCTTCAAAATCGCCATGCAGTGAGACTCCGGCATTATTGATGAGCAGCGTGACGCGTCCGTGCCGGCTGCGGACGTCTTCGGCGAAAGCGCTCACGCTGGCTTCCTCGGCGACGTCCGTCACGTGAGTGCTGACGGCTGCGCTCCTGCCCCCGAGCGATTCGATGGTCTGCTTAAGGCCGGCCTCGTCAATGTCGGCGAGGGCTAGCGCCGAGCCCGCGGCGGCCAGTTGCTGCGCCAGGGCGCGGCCGATGCCAGACCCCGCCCCGGTCAGCACCGCTACCCCTGTACTCAGGAAGGACATTAGAAAACCTCGACGCGAGGATTAGTCGCTGGCCTCACCGGAAAGACCGGCGGCGTGGCGCCGCGCGCCGCAAGCTTCTTCCGCAGCTTCCTTTCCTTCCACAGGAGCAGGGGCAGGAGCCGCTTTCCCCTTTGAATGCCGCGCAGCGCGGCGTGCGGATCGATCAAATGGGTCGTAGGAAGCCGCACTCCCGACTCTTTCATGACCAGCCCGATCGGCAGCTCCATCTGGTCCTGCGCCAGCATCATTCGCGCCATCAGGTCCATTCCAGGCGTAACCACCGGACCGAATCCGTAGCGCAGTTGCGACGTCCCGATGATGTAAAGATTCTTGTACTCCGCGAGGACGCATCCGCCATACAGCTTTGCGACGCTGCCCTTCACAGGAACGAGCCCCGGCGGCAGGAAGGGGAAGCTGACGTGGTATCCCGTCGCGCAAACGATCAGATCAAACTCTTCGCTTTGCCCATCCACAAAATGAACTGTCTTGCCTTCAAACCGCGCGATGTCCGGCCGCGCCTGAATCCGTCCGTGCTTCACGTAATAGAGCAGTTCGCTATTGATCGTTGGATGCGCCTCAAAAATTTTGTGGTCCGGCTCCGGAAAACCATACTGGCTGTATTTTCCCACGGTAATGCGCAGCAGCAAACCGATCATCAGCCGCTGCGCCCACACCGGGAACCACGGTTTCATCATTTCCGCCGAAGGAATCCCGAAAAAGGTCTTCGGAAGAAACCAGTAGCCTCTGCGCACGCTCAAGCGCGAGGTCTTGCCCACTCGCGCCGCCTCCGCCGCAATATCGCACGCAGAGTTTCCCCCGCCAATCACCAGCACCCGCTTTCCCGCCAACTGCGCCGGACTCCGGTAGTCCTTCGAATGAATCCGCTCGCCTTCAAATTTCCCCGGATAGTTCGGAAAACGCTTGTCCCAATGATGCCCGTTGCAAACGATCAATCCTTTGTAGATGCGCCTCTCGCCCGTGGCCAGCTCCAGCTCCCATTTCCCATCCGCCAGAGGGACCGCCATCACGACTTTCGTATGGAACTGAATGTGCTTCCTCAGCCCGAATTTCTCCGCATAGTCGCGCAGATACTCCAACATCTGCTGCCGGCTCGGAAAATCAGGATAGTGCTCCGGCATCGGATAGTCGGCGTATTCCGTCGTCTTCCGCGAGGAAATGATGTGCACGGTTTCGTACACGCCGTGATACCAGTTGCCGCCAAGATCGTCGTCGGCTTCGAGTTCTTCGTAGGGAATCTTGTGTTCGAGAAGCGCCTTCGCCATTCCGAGGCCCACCGGCCCCGCCCCGATCAAGGCCATCTGTGTCGAGCGATCTGTCATCGCGAGCGATCCACCTCAGGCCACTCATACCACAGTTCCCGGAATGTCACCAGAATCAGAGGAAGGAATCAGAGGAAGGAGGGAACTCCAGGGCCGGAACAATCAAGGCACTTCGATCTTGATCTGATTGCGGCCGGCACGCTTCGCGCGGTAGAGCGCCTGGTCCGCTTGCCGCACCAGCACGGAGAATTCCGGAGGCTCTTTGCCTTGGAATCCGGCGATCCCGAAGCTGGCCGTCACCGAAACAATCGTGCCGCCAAATGAAAACCTCTCGGAGGCAAGCTGATTACACAAGCGCTCCACTGTCAGTTGAATGTTTTTTTCATCCACATGCGTTAGCACCAGCAAAAACTCATCGCCACCCATCCGGCCACTGATATCCGATGCCCGCGTAAAGTTTTTCAGAATTTCCGCGAATTTCCTCAGAACCACGTCGCCAGCATCGTGACCATAGCCGTCATTGATGTCCTTGAAACAATCCAGGTCGGTATGCACAACCCAAAAAGGAAATCCGTGACGCGCCGCGCCCCGCAGCTGCCGCTCGGCCCATTCTTCGATCGCGCGCCGGTTTGGCAAGCCCGTGAGCGGATCGGTGTTAACCATCTCCGTGAGCAACTTGTTCTTGGCGTCGATTTCGCGGTGCAGGTCAATGATTCGTCGCCCCACTCCGATACGAGCCCGCAGTTCACTGGAATCAAAGGGTTTGGTGAGGTAGTCATCCGCGCCGGCGGCCAATCCCTCAACGACACTGTCTTTTTCGGTCATGCTCGTGAGCAAAATGATGTAGGTGTACGAGCTGCGCCCATCGGTGCGGATTCGTTCGCAGAGCTCGGGACCGGATAAGTCAGGCAGCATCCAGTCAGTGATGACGAGTGCAGGCTTGTTTTCGCCGAAGAGCCTCAGCGCTTCTTCGCCGTTCTTCGCAAACAAAAGGGCGTACGGTTCGGCGGAAAGCGCATGCTCCAGTAGTTTCCGGGAAACGGGTGAATCATCCACCACGAGAACCTGCAATTTCTGCACGGCATCAGTCATGCGCACCTCACCGACAAAATCTTTCCGGTGTGCTAGGCCTCTTTCGCTCAGCAGGGGAGGGAAACTTACATGCATTTTAGCACCTGTTTACCGGGCAAGACCTGTATCCGCGCTTTGCGGTTCGGAAACGGTAACCTGGGCTTCTTACTTGGTTCCGGATAGGAGCAACGCGCCTTCCTTCTTAAAAGCGCGCAGTTGTTCCGCGTCGCCGAACCACCGGCCCGTATAGACTTCCGGCGACGGAGATCGATCAACGATGCGCTCGTGCGTTACGTTCGTGAATCCTGCATCACGGAATAACTGGCTCCATTCGTCGGCGGAAAAAAGATGCGTGGGCACAGCGAGGAGACTTCCCCACTGGTGGCAGTGCGGATTGTCGCGGTAGTAGTTGATCAAGATCCACGCCGAGCCGCCGTCGCCGAGAACCCGAAAAATATCCTTGATGCCCGCGGCAGGTTCGGGCCAGTAATACGAAGATTCGACGGAAATCACTTGAGAGAAGAAATTTGGCTGCCAGGGGATTTGCGCAACTTCTCCTGCAACAAACATCAAATTGTCGAAGTCCACGCTGGCGCGCCGCGCGTGACGAATCATCTCGTCCGAAATGTCCATCCCAACAACGCGGCCCTCAGGCACCAATTTCGCCAGCCGCCGCGACAGCCAGCCCGCCCCGCAGCCGACGTCCAGGACGTTGTCCGTTGGCGCAAGCCGCATTTTCTCCAGCACCGGCAGCGTGATGGGCAGGTGGTCCTGCTCCATCCCCTCGCCCCGCCCCGCCTCCGCCCAGCGGTTAAATTCCTCGCGCAGGGAATCGTTGGAAGTGATCTCAGGCATTCGTTGAAAACTAGGCGTTCTGTACTTTTGCCAGTAACTCCACGAATTTCTGTTTCCGCTCCTCCTGGTCATGCCCGCCCTCGGCATCCGCCATTTGCGTGATGTTCATCGAGCAGAATTTCGGCCCGCACATCGAGCAGAACTTGGCTTCCTTGTAGAAGTCGTCGGGTAGGTTTTCATCGTGCATGGCCTTCGCCGTTGGGGGATCGAGCGAGAGCTCAAACTGCTTGTTCCAGTCGAAGAGGAACCTCGCGTACGAGAGCGCGTCGTCGCGGTCGCGCGCGCCTGGCCGGTGCCGCGCCACGTCCGCGGCGTGCGCCGCAATCTTGTACGCGATCACGCCCTGCTTCACGTCTTCCGCATTTGGCAACCCCAGGTGCTCTTTCGGCGTGACGTAGCACAGCATCGATGCACCGTGCCAGCCGATCATCGCCGCCCCGATCGCGCTGGTAATGTGGTCGTACCCCGGCGCGATATCAATCACCAGCGGGCCAAGCGTATAGAAAGGCGCCTCGTGGCACCACTCCATCTCTTTGTCCACCTGCTCCTTGATCTTGTCCAGCGGCACGTGCCCTGGCCCTTCAATCATCACTTGCACGTCGTGCTCCCAGGCCTTCGTGGTCAGCTCGCCCAGCACTTTCAGCTCCGCAAATTGCGCCTCGTCGCTGGCATCCGCGATGCACCCCGGCCGCAATCCATCGCCAAACGAAAAACTCACATCGTGCTTCTTGAAAATCTTGCAGATTTCCTCGACGTTCTCGTACAGAAAATTTTGCTTCTTGTGATGCTCCATCCAGTGCGCCATCAGCGACCCGCCGCGGCTCACAATTCCCGTAATCCTTTTGCGCACCAGCGGCACATGCTCGCGCAGCACGCCCGCGTGAATCGTCATGTAATCCACGCCCTGCTCGGCCTGCTCCTCGATCACTTCGCGCATCAATTCGAACGTCAAATCCTCCGGCCGCCGCACCCGCGAGATTGCTTCGTACACTGGCACCGTGCCCACAGGCACTGGCGAAGCATCAATAATCGCCTTTCGAATCACGGGAATATCTCCGCCCGTGGAAAGATCCATGACCGTGTCCGCGCCATAGTGCACCGCGTGATGCAGCTTCTTCAGCTCCTCGTCGATATTCGAGGTGGTGGAGGAGTTCCCGATGTTCGCATTGATCTTGCACTTCGTCGCGATGCCGATGGCCATCGGCTCCAGGTTGCGGTGATGTATATTGGCAGGAATGATGCAGCGCCCGCGCGCCACTTCGCTGCGGATCAGTTCCGCTGTCAACTTCTCGCGCTTCGCAATGTACTCCATCTCCTCGGTGATCACGCCCTGCCGCGCCAGATGCATCTGGGAAACGTTCCTGTTGCCGTTCGCCCCGGCAGCGGCCGCTTCTCTTTTCTCAATCCAGCTATCGCGCAGTCCCATAGAACCCCCTCAGTACCGGCCGCAAATGATTCGCGACCGGTGACAGATATCCCGCCCGCATTCCTGCAGTCAAAGTGGAATTATGGCACCTGCGAATGACCGCGGCAACTTCGCGTTGCGGACATGCAGCGGCCAACCTGCGGCTGTCGCAACGAAGTGAAATGTCTTTGCAGAGGTGCAGCGTCGCTGCGTCCCACACACCCAGGCGCCGCGCGCAAGCTGCCATTATGTGCCACGCCAAACGTGACCCACTTTCTCCTCACGGTGAGAGAACCGCTTGAATCTCTGGCAACCGTTGCACCTTTCCCTGTCGAGAAGTCGCGATTCGAAACGCACAGCGGCATATCCGAAATTGTATTTGACATATGGGGAAACAAAAGCGAACATTGCAGCTCGCTTCGTGCGCCTGGCTGCTCGCCGCACATTCGCGACCCGGACGGGAGAGAGAATGATGGCAACTCTGGCGCCCAAACAGAACTCCCCAGAGCGAGAGACTGAACGCTTTTCCGAGGCATTACACCGCTATTGGGGCTACGAATCCTTCCGCCCGGGGCAGGAGAACATTGTCAGGAGCATCGCCGCGGGACGCGACGCCTGCGTCGTCATGCCCACAGGTGGCGGCAAGTCGCTCTGCTATCAATTACCCGCCGTCCTCAACGCCACCACCGCGGTCGTCATCTCCCCGTTGATCGCCTTGATGCAGGACCAGGTCGCGCAACTCCTGCAAATGGGAATTTCCGGCGCCTGCTTGAACGCCGCCACTCCCCCAGAAGAGCGCGCCCACATCCTTCAGCACGCCGCTACCGGCAAATACCAGTTGCTCTATTTGTCGCCGGAGCGCATCGCGTTCAGCGGCACCGTGGACTGGCTGAAGCTCCTCCCCATCTCCTTCTTCGCCATCGACGAAGCCCATTGTATTTCCGAGTGGGGACATGAATTCCGGCCGGAATATCGCCAGCTCAGCCGCCTGCGCGAACTCTTTCCCGATCGTCCCATCGCCGCCTTCACCGCCAGCGCCACCCGGCGCGTCCGCCACGACATTATCGAGCAGCTCCGCCTGCGCGATCCGCACAAGCACATTGCCAGCTTTCGCCGCCCCAATCTGCGCTACATCGTTCGCCAATGTGACGCCAGAACGCAAAATGAATTGCTGCTGCGCGCCGTCAGGCAAGTCTCGGACGGAAGCGTGATCGTCTACGCTCCCACGATCGCGCGCGTTGGTGACACTGTCGATTTCCTCGAGGAAAACGGCATCGCCGCCATCGGCTATCACGGCCAGATGGAAAGTGCCGCGCGGCGCGAGAACCAGGAAAAATGGATGGCCGATGAAGTGCGCGTCATGGTGGGAACCATGGCCTTCGGTCTGGGCATTAATAAAGCGGCCGTGCGCACGGTGATTCATCTTTCGCTTCCAAAGAGCGTCGAGCAGTTCTACCAGGAAGCGGGCCGCGCCGGGCGCGACGCGCTCCCGGCCGATTGTTTTTTGTTCTGGCAAAAAAAAGACACGGGCTTGCATGCCTACTTCATCGGCAAAATCGAAGACCCTGCGGAGAAAGAACGCGCCTGGCAGCGTTATCACGAAGTCGAGCGTTTCGTGCAATCGAAAGAGTGCCGCCAGCGTCACGTCTGCCGCCATTTTGGCGAAGTTCCCAAGTGGGAGTCCTGCGGCAATTGCGATGCCTGTGCGGCCACGCCGGACTGGCTGGAAATCGAGGTGCGATCGCCGCGAAGAAAGCGCAGCGCCCCGCGCACGACGGGGACCACGCCTCCAGCCGCATCACGGCCAGTCGCGCCGCGTCCCGCGGCGGCGACCCTAGCGATCTCCGCCGACTTCGAGTTGAAAGAGTACCTTCGCGAGTGGCGGCGAAATATCGCAAGGGAAAGAGGAGTCGCAGCTTTCGTCGTCTTGCACGATTCCGCTCTTATGGATCTGTGCACGGTGAAACCAACGAGCTTGCTAGAACTTCGCCGCGTCTCCGGCTTCGGCGACAAAAAAGTCGAAATGTACGGCAAGGAAATTCTGGACGCATTGCGCCGCTTCCGCGAGGGAGCTCGCGCCACGAACGAAGGTATGGTAAGAGTCTCCTCCCCCGCGAAAGAAACCCAGCGCCTGCTCGAAGAAGGCCGCACCTTCGAAGAAATCGCGCAGATTCGCGGACGTCGGGTACAAGCCGTCATAGAAATGGTGGCGAAGCTGGTCGAACGAGGCGACGTGGAGTATCAGCTCGCTTGGCTACCCGCCGAGCGCTACAACCAGATCAGCGCCGCCTGCCGCCAATTGGGAACGGACCGCTTGAAACCCCTCAAGGAAGCCCTCACGCCCGAAATCCCCTACGAAGAAATCCGCCTAGTCATAGCCCGCCTGCGCACTACGTCGAATCCGGTTTAAGTTGAGTTTCTCGACCGGGCTAGCAGAGCCACGAGACAGAGCGCTAGTCGAACAGGCCGGGCTGCTCTTGGGAGATGCGCTGGAAAAGGGGCTGGAACTGGAACCAGCCGGCGAGGTGCGAGCCCACCAGGGCGCAGGTGTTCCTGGCAGTGGCGTCGGGAATTTTATGCGGCTGGCCCGCGGCTTCGGCGAGCAATTGGGCCTGACAGGAACGGTCCATGGTGATGAACCACCAGGCCGCTTCGTCGACGGTATGGCCGACGGTGAGCAAGCCGTGATTGCGAAGAATGGCAGCTTTCTTCGCGCCGAGGGCGCGGGCGATGCGGTCGCCTTCGGAAGTTTCCTCGACGATGCCGGTGTAATCGTCGAAAACGACATGATCTCCATAAAACGCACAAGCATCCTGCGTGATCGGGTCAAGTACGCGGCCAAGGGCTGACCACGATTTACCGTAGAGCGAGTGGGCGTGAGCGGCGGCGACCACGTCCGGCCGGGCGGCGTGGACCCGCGAGTGAATGGCGAAGGCAGCGAGATTGACTTCCGCGCGGCCTTCGACGACAGTGCCAGCGTGATCCACAAGAATAAGGTCGGAAGCGCGAATCTGGCCGAAGTGCATGCCAAAAGGATTCACCCAGAAATGGTCGAGCCGCTCGGGATCGCGCGCGGTGATATGGCCGGCGACACCTTCATCAAAGCCGAAGCGAGAGAAGAGGCGAAAAGCGGCAGCGAGGCGCTCTTTTCGGTGACGGCGCTCTTCGGCAGCAGTCGCAAAGACGGGAGGTCGAGGCACGCGGTCCATGAAGGCGCTATGAACCGGCGAAGCGACGGACGGGGATGGTTGCGGCATGAGAGCCTCCGTGAGGAAGAGAGTTGCAGACAGGAATTGTGCCTGAGGGCGAGGCGGTTGGGAAGGAAGAAGTGAAGAACAACGCGGTAAGCGCGGAGGTGCGGAAAGCGTCGCTGCTGCCGTTTGTGTTTGTGATGTACGCGTACGCGACGGGCGGGCCGTTCGGGCTCGAAGACATGGTGACGACGAGCGGGCCGGGGTTGACGCTGCTCTATCACTTGTTCATTCCGTTTTTCTGGTGCATTCCCGTT